>Ga0181521_10005155_pt1 | contig 14660 bp, 15 predicted proteins | sample PEATcosm2014_Bin_32_FD_119764 | JGI IMG/M metagenome (GOLD analysis project Ga0181521, IMG submission 119764) | Peatland microbial communities from MTU Mesocosm Facility, Houghton, MI, USA - PEATcosm2014_Bin02_60_metaG | ecosystem: Environmental > Terrestrial > Soil > Wetlands > Peat | place...
CGCTGCCACCGTCAAAAGAGCTGACCTAGCGGATCATCTCGCACCCTCAATCGACGGAGGGCAAACGTGGCTTCAAAAGAATCATCCGGACCTTCACGAGAGATACCTACGGGCGCTGGATACTTTCCAAACCAACCAGAACACGAAAACAAAACACTGACCGAAATTCCGACAGCCACCACAGAGCGAGACATGAAGCCGTGCACAAGCCGAGCCAAAGCACACTCGTCAAGAATTTCAAATTTCTGGTTTGACGATTGTTAGTTTGGCTAGTGTGAAGGGTGTGGCGAGGCATGAGACTTCTGTCAACTCTCATCACTTTCGCTTCCGGAAGTACCATTCGTCAAGTCCACTATTGCTTGCGCATAATTTTGTGCAGGAACCGAAGTCCGCGCTTAAGGTTTCTCCGGACATAGTTTGATCATGCTTAATCGTCGTCCAAGAGATCGACTGAGCCTCACTGCAACTTGATAGTAACGACACATGCAGATCCGTTATCTCTGCGAACGCTTATTTCCGGCAGCTTTGTGACAAGACCATCGATAATCATCGGAGTCAAGAGATAGACCACGCCCCTCCAACTGTCGATTTTGTGGAGCTTCATGTCAGGATAATGACTTGTCAGGAATTTGCGATAATGGAAGCGGAAGGTGATTATGCCACCCGCTCTCAATGCTTGCTCAAGAGGCTGACTGTCTCCATGCTCTAGGGCCTTCTCAATTTCCGAACGCGAAACTTCGGTCAACTCTCATCACTTTCGATTCCGGAAATACCATTCATCGCCGTCCTCGCCGACACGTTCGAAATTGATACGTCATACTCTCAGACCACGTATCCTGTTAGCTTCGCCTTTCGAACCTGCTCCTGATTCTCTACTGATCCTCCAACCTCTCCTAGTCCATACTTATTCCTCGTATCATTGAGGTTTCGATCGAAGTCTCGGCGATCGGTTTTTTTCTCCCCAAACTGCATATCATACTTGACTGCCAACAACTCAGCAAGCGTGAAGAAGAAAGATGCGTGGAATTTGTCTCCTTGCTCCACGGCTTGTTGTTCCAGTTGCGAGAGGAGATTAATGAGGTTCTGCGCCGTGTCCTTTGTTGCGTCGAGAACTGCATATAGATAGTAGTCATGCAGGTTGACAAGGTCTCTTCTTAGATGCATTGTTTCCTGAGACATGGGAGAATCACCGTAAAGCCTCACCTGAAGATTCAATCTTTCCACAAGTTCCGTTAAGAGCTTGACAGCTTTGATATGCCAATTCAAAGTCGATTCGCTCATCTGTGGCACCCGCTCACTTTCGCTTCCGGAAGTACCATTCGTCGCCGTCTTTGTCGACCTTTTCAAATCCTGCTTCGATCAGGTTGATCCGTTCTTCTTTCGTAGCGGCTACTTTGCAGATGAAGTTCTCGTTGTCGTCGAACCCAACTATGTTGATGTAAATTTCCGTGTTCTTGATACTCTTGTGCCCGAGCACGCGCTTCACGTGGTAGATGTCACGGGTCCTCAGGTATTCACTGGTGCCTTTGAAATGTCGCAAACTACGAAAATTGATTCGAAGCAGGCGGTCATTACCAGACTCCTGGGCAATCTGCTTCCTCTGCTCGTAAAACTCGTGTACGAAATTGCTGTAAGCCTTAGGGGACGCATTATCGGCGTGAAAAACAAACCTCCGAGGCTTCTTCAGCGAATACAGCATCGAAACAAGTTTACTTGAACGATTCTTGAACTCTCGAGCATTTGAACCCTTTTCAGGATTGTTAATGCGGATGGTTGCGTGCTCTAGGTCCACGTCCGCCCAAGCTAGCCTCCACACCTCACCCGGTCTAGCACCTGTCTCCTTCTCGACCTGCATGAACGCGCCTTTCGTCTCTCCGACATGGTTAATCAGGAAATCAATATCGGATTCGAGCGGAACATGTGGAAAGCGCTCTACCTCCGGAAAACGAGCGATCGAAAATTCAAGTCCTTTGTATCGGTAGAAGCCGGTGAGGTCGTCTATGAGTTTGTTCTTTCTGCTGTTTTCTAATTTGGTGTCGGCTTGGAGGTACTCTTTGGCTTGGTTGGGGTTTAGGATATTGGGAACTTGTTTGGCTACCGATAGAAGTGTGGCTTTCTTTGACTCGATAGTGGATTCTGAATATCTAATTGGTCTACTGTGGCGTTTTGTATATCCGTGCGTTTCGATCCAAGTGCAGTAGGCTAGGATTTCCCCAAATCCCTGAGGAGGTTGAGGTTTGATGTATGCTGATTTCACTGCAGCTACTGGTTTCGGGTGAGTTTGAGTTTCGAGTGGTGGCATCAGTTTGTAATTGCCTGTTGGGGGCTCTTGCCGACCGCTAATGTGTTGCATTTGCTATACCTCTCTCGGTTTCTTTGAGTTTGAAAATGAGCCAGTAGCCGTGGAGGTTCTGCAGGTGTCCCCGAATCTTCCATGTGGTGGCACCCATGCGAACGTAGATTGCGAGGTCGATGAGTTCGAATTTGTTAGACAGTATGTTTGTAATATTGATGTGGTGTGGGATGAGCGTACCGTCTCGACGTGGATCCATGATCTTCACGAAGAGCAGTCCACCGGGTTTGAGGAAGGTAGGAGCTTTTTCTGCGAGGCATTTGGCTCGTTGGTTAAAGAGGTTGAGGCTCTGGTTTGTTGTGTACTTTGCTCGGTCAGCTGACCACGAGTTTCGTCCTACCTTGTCGTAGTCGAATGAAACTCGTCCGATCAAGTAGGGGGGGTCGAAGAGTGCGACATTGTGCCTGCCGAGGTTCGAATAGTCATCGGTTAACAGGTTTCTATTTCGTATTTTTCGGCTGGTCGGGGCTGCGTCACAGGCGGTTACTTGGTATTTCTTGCGTAACGTTGGGTTGTTGGCTATTGAGTTCCATAAGTTGCCTTTGCCGTATGTGAGATCGATGACTTTTGCGCCGCTGGGGTAGTAGACTTCCAGTAGTGTTCTTAGGATTTCCGTGTGTTCGTTGAGGAAGGCAGTGAATACCAAGTCACTGTCCTCCTACGTGAGATCTGGTGGACGGTCTTTGTGGGAGTGAGGGCAGTGTTGGTGGTGGCGGGGGGAGCTTGTTGCCGTTCCATCCTCCCTTCCTCAAGAGGAAGACGACTTTGATTTGGTGGGGTTCCGTTTTCTCGGTTTTCTTGTCGCTGAGGCAGTAGCTGCAATTACCTCCACAGAGTTTCTCGCCTACTCTGCCGCCAAGCGTTCCCAATCCCTCTGGGCAGAGGAATTCTCCTTTCCGCTGCTCATTCGGCTCTTGGATGACTCTAGCGTAGTTGTCTCTGCTGGTTTCTATGAGTCGATCGTGGCTTCCTCCGAAGGAGCGAATTACTGTGAAGTTGGGCAGGGAGGTTAATGGTGCGAGGTCTAAGTCGAGCGACTTGGTATACAGGTAGAAGTTGACATTCGGCAGACGACGAGCTATCTCGGCAAGTTTCTGAACGTATGCTTGATTATAAAGGTCGCCGCTCACCTGGAAGCGAATCCAACAGACGCCGCTTGTTTGTATCCTCGCGACCATATTGTCGACGAAATCGTCTCTCAGGCTTGCATGAAAATTCTGCCACCTGGCGGGTGCTACACCCTTCCACTTGCCGACTTGCGCTTTAAACGCTGAGCAGTATTTTTGGCAGAATCCCTTGGCTGGACAGGTGAACCATGCGGGGAGGTCGAAAATTCCAACTCCTCTGCTTATCTTATCGTTTCCAAAAGAGAGGAATATGGTGGCAAACGCTGCGATTGTTATTGGGGCAGCGATTTGCGTTGTGTTTGTATTTGTAACATTCGTCATCGAGTTTAACATTTGTCATCGGCAGTGACCTAGTCTGCGGTCGGGATAGGCGCCGTAAGCACCGCGCACGGTAAGCGAGCGCGTGAATTTATCTGAGGATGCAAGTGAGAAATAACTGAGCGGTTTCGGTTGGTTGGCAGAGTCAGGCTGACGATTCTGGAACATCTCATGAAAAACCCGCGACCTGGCACATCTAGCTATAGTTACTGGACGGGAACACAGATCGCTAAGGCACTGGATATGGGTGAGTCTACGGTCTGGAAGGTTGTCGATAGATTCGCCAAATACGGTGCTGTTGAACCAAAACCCGCTACCCGAGGTAATCTGAAGCAAACGAGCTCCGGTATGCGAACAACAAGGACGTTCAGGGCGGGAATCCCCGTCCGCTTGACTCCACTTGGAAGACGACTGGCTGAACTGATGCACTTCGCAGATACAAACGGCATCTTCAACGTTGAACCTCAACGCAGGATGTTGAGCGATAATCCGATACTGCTCGAAAAATTCAAGCAAGGCGGATTCAGTAAGGATGAAGTGAAAGCGGCTATAGAATCTCGCCTCATCTATGAGGAGAAGGTGCCTACATACACGCCCTTACCGGGACTCGCTACAAAGAACATGATTGACGGCCCACGACTTGAAATTATGGAATACCGCTACAAGTACAGTATAGATTAGAAAAAAAATTCCTGCAATCTGATTCGCCGACTGAAAAGACCGTCCCAATTTGTGCTACTTCAAACACGCGCACACAATCCGTGCGCGGTGTCTGCCGTGGCTTATGCTCTCTACGCGAAACCATCAGCTAGGCCATTCAGATGTCACAAAACGGTCGCACTGTCACAACCTCTACCCCTAGCCCTACAGAGTGCCGCATCGTGGACTGGCTATGCAGTCACCCGCCCTTCGTCATCGACTACGAACAGCTCAGGTCAGAATTCAGATTCAAACCAGCTTACGCACGAAAAATCGTGCAACGCATGGTACGCAAGGGACTCGTAAAACGCATCTGCCCAGGAATGTTTGAGCTCACTGAAAAACCGCTAATCCCCCAGATCCAGGAAACAGAGCGTCACATTCTCTCCACCGTGGGTGATGTTGTGCGTGGTCTGCCGCATGTTAATGGTTTGCAGTTGACAACGGCTTTGGGGCGTGCTGGTTCGAAGGCGTTCGACAGAATTCGGGAAGCGCAGTTGAGCAATCCGACCGACTCGCCTTGGAAGCCTTATCGTTTTAAGAAAACCTGGTGCCTCCAGAAGAAGAAAGTCGGTTTTCCAGGGGGCTCGTTCACGTTGCGATTGTTCAGGTCCGGAACACTGAACATCTACGTGAAAGCTCAAAGGAGTGGTCTGGACAGTGGCGATCTCATCGATCTCCTCAATCACATAGCGATTGAAGTCCATGCGATCTCTGACAGATACGTTTCAGCAAAAGAGTTGAAGTTGCGTGGACCAACAGAGGAGAACTTCGATACTCAAGACCCTCGATTCAAAAAGTTGTTAGAGGTTCAAGATGTGAAGTCCATTAAGACCTACAGCAGCCTCTTGCATTGTTATCTGAGAATATATGCCAAGTACGATCGAATTCGGGTTGAAACAGGGGGCTATCCGGCTAACGCGTCGCTTCTGGCACGGGCTCTGTGCACCCCTGTCTCCGCAATTGAGAACTTGGCAGCTATGTCCCAATTGTTGCGGGCTCACGAAGACCGCTTTGCGAAATGGAGAGTACTCGTGGATGGGAAGTTGAATCTAATCGACTCGACCATGAGCCTACTGCTCCGCCAAGTGGCAGAGGTCAGTCGAAAGATCAAGTAATCGAGCGAAAAATGGCCAACTGGCTCTGCAGACGACTCACCAAGTCGTTGGTATTTGGAATTCTGAATTGATCAGCACTATGAAATATTTTTCCAGGAACCAAACATGAAAGTCCTCATCGTCCTGAACGAGTAGCCCACCTTGGCGTCGAATTTCCTCGTCCAGTCTCTGTATCTCCGTGGTTCTTACGACAACGGCGCCATGTGGTCGTCTATCTAGGTGTCTCATTTGGGACACCGTATCGCGTCCTTCAGGTCCAAGATTTTCTTCAGCTGGTGAATCTCATAGTTGTCAGTGCTCACGTAGCCAATTTCCGTCGACCGAAACGCGCCGGAAGCCGCGGCCTCCATTCGTGCCAGCGCAGGCGTATCGTCCGTAGCGGATAGAAGAAAAAGTGAGAACCCATTTGGGAGTGCGGTCGAGCGCACGCGCCGATCCTGTTTTAGTCCCATCCACGCAATGTTGAGGAGATGTTGGATATGTTCAGGCAACGCCTCGAATTTACGAATGTTGACCACCGCGACTGCCTCGCGGTAGGGTATCGGGGGCTTATGCCAGCTCGCAAAGAAGACTGCATTCGAGGGTAGTGGTTCGCCCTTTAAAGAGAACTCGTCTTTCCAAGTCCGTCGGATCGGGCCCACATCAAAGTCCCAATCAGGGTGTTGTTCAGTTGGTTTCCGCAGGTACGCGGTTTTGCCTCCTCCAATTATTTTGAGGAGTTTTTCGCCTAATCGCCTGTGCTCAACCAGTTGGGCTTTGTTTCTGAGCATTTCTCTCAGCTCATTGATTATGTACACCTCTTTGCCGGATGTTAGCCATGGGTTCCAGGAGATGCGTAGACGTAATTCGCGTGTACTGCACATATTCCTTATCACGGAATATACCTTCCCATGGAACAAATTTATAAATGTTCCGCGCCACGGAATAGCCGGCAGAAAGGAAGTTGAACACTCACATCCTTAGTGACCTCGAGAGAAAGAAGCTGGAGGTCTTTGTTAAGTCTGGTAGACGGATGCGGACGATCCACCAGCTCTTCTGGCGGGCGAATCGCTATCTTCCGACGATCCGGAAAGATATGGAGCTGCTTGAGACGGCCATACGCAAATATGAGAGGGAAAAACAGCGCAGCGGCCCTCAACCTCCCAGATGAGGCCCGCGCATAGAGTGAGCGATTCCGACGTCAACGTCAATGACTAGGGGGCGCCAACTCACTGAAATTGACAGCCCAGGCGAGGCAACCCGCGATTAGAATCGTAAGACCACTCGCGGCTACCCAGTAATAGCTTGCAAATTCCGGATAGACTACCGACGAGGCGCCTGCGACAGCTCCCAACACAAGCGCAACGCCTGCTACCATAGAAATGAAAACAAATGGTCGTGTAGCTTTCAAACAATTCAACCTCGGATTACCACTATGCTGACATTCCCCTATAAGGAATATGCCGTGTCGTGGAATAAGCGTATTCCGCGCGCCGTTTTCCTAATCTGACATAGCCCTGCATACGCTTTCGACTCTGCCTCTTGGGTACCACTGTTCGTTTTTCTTCCTTTGATCTCGTCGCTCTAGTGCGTGATCTCTAGGTCTACTCAATTTGATTTACCGAATGAGCTGCGAACTCTTTTTGCGCTTTATCGCTATGCTCTCTCGCTAATCCCTCTAGCGCCCAAGTATGCAATTCATATTTCACGCGCGCACGCGCCCGCCCGCACCAGGTCCGTGTTCGCGGGCGACGAGCGAGTGTCGGAGGATCCGAACGATTTCACTCTTTGAGTTCCGTATTTTCGACGCGGCAGTGATTGAATATTCCTCCGATAATATTTCTACTCGGGTTTTACCTCGGCTTTATATCAACTCATTTTGATAGTGAAAGCACCTTGCTACGAGCCTTACAGGCAAACGAGTGAGGGGAAAACGACGGTGACGACGGTGACAATTGCCCTCGATGGCAACATGAGACCCTTATTGGATACTTTGTCAATCCAATATCCAACAATCACCACACAAAATTCCTGAATCGTGTTTTCCTCACGCTGCATCATCGGTTTTCCCGGCTTTTTCACCGCTTGTTCTCGCAATCAGTCCGTTTTGATGGCGAGATTCCGCCGTAACACTATGCCAGGCGGCATTGCGGTGGAGAAAGACTTGGACCGTTCCGGGGGCTCTGGCAGGGATACAACAAGTAGGAGGTGAGTTTCTTGACATTAGAATTAATACAGCTGCAAATAGGAAAGGAAGAGGCTTTCGCGCACGATTTCTTGGCGTTCGCATCAAAAAAACTCAACGCTACAGTCCTGGATGGATGGACAGTGCTTGTCGAACATGTTTCGGACGTGGGATGGATTGATCTCTTCGACGTCGCCAGGCATTCCGGGCAAACTGCTGGCAGCTGGCCAAGCTGCGATTGCTGGTCATTCGCTTGGGATCAGCCCGTCGGCGACGGTTGGGTTCACTTGAAGAGTCGGGCGCGGAGGCGACGACTGGCAGCGGCTATGGAACTAACCAACTTCGACGCTGCTCTAGCCGCAAGAGCTGTCGAGCATGACGTCGTCATTTTCCTGAACGACTCCTACGCTACTTACAATGCCAATCTCTTTCAGCGCGAGGATTATTTGCTCTATCTGGTTTCGCACGAGCTGCAACATTTCTGTGATGACTGGACTTGTAAACAGTTGGTGCGAGACGATGTTCCACCCTCGCAAGACGCTGTCGTCCTCGCTACGTTGAACGAGTTTGCCCGAAGTCTGGGCGGACTCGAAGCCCTCAAACAACGCTACACGTAGACGCTTGAACCCATGAAACTGTTTGCGACCAAGTTTTCAGAAGGAGGTGAATTCTTCGATTCGAATCGTGAGCCACATCAAATGCCCTCTTGTCCTTCAACTCTTGGAGGGGCGCTGGTGCAATCGAGATGACGTTGCGAAACTCCTCCATTGCGCGCAAGACGAAACGCATGAACGGCTCCTGAAATTAGCGTGCCATCGATACACGGTGGTTCATTTTGCGTTAGCTGGTCAAGAACTCTTCGCAACCTTGAGAAAAGGCTGGAAGAAAGCAGAGCTGCTCCGACTCCTTAGACAGCTCTCGAGCTAATACCCGTCCACACAGTACCCTTCGCGACAAGACACTGCTACACGGCTTCAGAGGTGCATTGACTATGTCTACCATCCCCATGACGTGCATGTCTCCAAGACACACGCGCATCGTAATGTTCTTGGTTTGCAAAAGACAAAGCATACAAAGCGTACAGCTAACCCCTTTCGCTGTTTCAGCGCACGTGCCTCCTCTAGAGAAGCGATGTACCACATGTTCTTCCACGTGCCACGTCGAATGGCAACCAAGAGACTCATAGAACGGTTGGCGGCTCTGCTAGCCACCGCCAACCCCTTTTTCGATGCAATGACTCGCCCAAGACCGGCTAGCAGTTCCGAGTCTTGGGAACTGGGTCGGGCGGCAGGCACTGAGGCCTGCCGCCCATCAATCTGTTTTTTCAGCCGAGGCGCACTCCGTTACGTGTCGGCAGGTAGCCTGGCAGACCGGTATACCCATTATGTGGTCCGGTTTTAGCGTAGAAGACCCGTTTACCCATACCCATTTTTCTTCGTGCCTGTGTACTGATAACCTGCGTTGGCAAGGAGGGTTTTTTTTTGCATATCTCGCAATTGACGCAACTAGAATCAGTGCCGGCTGACATTTGCACTTTGCTGGCGGCGGGGAAGCGGGTCAGTTCCGGAGACGTTGGACGCGCGCTTTCCTTCAGCGCGAAAACTGCTTCGCGTTATTTGGAGTCGTTCGAAATGGTCTCTTGGGTTCGGCATGAGGGCAAGTTCTATGAGGCTACGCAAAGTCTCGGCACGATAAACATTTACGACCCTGCGCAGGACGTAATCATTGGTTCTGCTGTCCGGAAAATCCTGATTGCAGTAAAGGACTATCACCCCTCAATAAGAGAAGCGGGACTGCTCACGGGAGTTCCGGCAGAAACAATCCGTCGACAGATTCAACAACTCCGCAAGGCAGAAATCATCAAGCCGTACGAAAAGAGCGGCTGGCAGCTGGCTGAAGATGAATCCAAGCAGTCAGACTCGTTATCTCTTTGGCCGGTAGGTGTACAGAGAGACTCCCTTCGAGACTTCATAACTGCTTTGGCAAAGGCCGCTAAAACGACCGCCATCGTACTTCATGGGGCTCCTCTCCTACGTATCACGGTCGTGCACGATGGCGTAAAGGCTGCAAGTAGTGATTCGCTGGGCGATCTTGCCACCGAGGCCTTGCTTGCCACCGACCTCGTTCCTGACCGGTTGATCATTGCTACAAAACATGCTTGGTTGCTGGAGCTACATAGATTGCATGCACCCCCGTCGGTTACGCTGAGGAATGCCTTGCTAGGGCTGACAGTGCAGGGCACCAAGCCGACTTATGATGCCGCAGAATTGTTTAGGCTATACAATTACTTCGCGCCTTTAAGCGATGAGGATAGACGGAAATGGCGCGCCAAACGTTGGCTCACCACTATTCACGGCGTGCCGGCGTTTACGCCAATCGGAATAGCTCTGACTCGTAAGATAGGCATGATGAAAGTAGCTCAGGAAGTGTTTGAGTCCAAGGGAATCAAGATCACCCAAATCTATGCTTGACTCCGCGAGACAATGAGATGGCGTCTGTTGGAGTTGCTGAAAAGATCTGGGGACCGTTCACAGAACGGTCAGTAACGCGTCGCCCCACGCGCCTAAGCTCTGAATATGTTTACCGCCATTCAGCCTTCGACCCTCTCTCGTAGCGTCTGTTCCTCTGCGGTAGCTGCACTTTTGTTACGTCAGAAACGAATTTCGAGTACAAGTCAGGATACTCTGTGTGGATAGGGAATAGTGTCTTGGGGGTAATCCTGGTTATGGCCTGTTTGATTTCGGTCGGCATAATATGGCCTGAGCAATGGATGTGGAACATTGGAAGTCCGAAATGGTCTAACCAGTTGACGAACTTGTCGTACTCTAGCTCCATCTCCTCGTTGAATGGTTCCGAGGAGGAGAGAATGAAGTTGCTGCCTGCCTCCGGTCGCATTTCAAGTAGTTCCTTCAAGTCGGCGAATCCGGTGGCAAGGATTACTCTGTTTTGAATCTTCTTGACCTCTTGGGCATCTACGACATTGCTGAATCCTAGAATGGCTTGTTCCCATTTGTAGTAAGTCTTCTTCTCGCGCTTGAAGATGAGGAAATCAGCTGAATCGACTGGTGGAAATTCGAGGCTCTTGTCAGCTTTCAGCTTGTTCAGCACATATGCCTGTCTTAGGGAAATAGCCAGTTTTCGATTGTTTCGCTTCGCAACGTCGTACAATGTCCGAGTGCGGTCGATGTCGGTATGTCGGAAAGCTGCTAAGACTAGGTTCTGGCTTTTGCTGACCACTTTGCCTATCTTTGTATTGACGTCCTGCTCTGTGGAATAATCCGCTCCGATCAGATTCGTCCCCTCGCAAAACATTGCGATCGGTTTAGTAGCTGCCGACGCCTCAACGAAATCCTGCGTCATCTCAGACTTTGTTCCATGCAGTCTGAAGTCGCCCGAGTAGATCACGGCGCCCTCGGTTGTGTGGATAATGAACCCATAGGCTCCCGGCACGGAATGGTCTACGTGAATCGGCTCAACTTCGATGGAGGCAACTTTCACCTTGTCGCCTGTGTGAAAGGTTCTGAATTGCAGTCCTTCAATATCGTTGTCGAAGCTTTTGGGGCTGATTTCGCTGAAGGCTTGAAGAATGAGTGCAGTTGTTTCTCCGCAGTAGACTGGAATCTTCCGATTCAGGAAGGAGATGTAAGCGGAATGGTCGGTGTGTGAGTGTGAGAGGAATACGGCGTCTATCTCCGGCTGTTTCTCGTCGAACTTGTACAGTCCAGGTACTTCTGGGAGTAACCCAAACTCGAGAAGCCCTTTCTCATCTCGAGGTGACAGCCATGGTTCAGAATAGAATTTGGAACGTTCAACGAAATTCATACCGAAATCAAGAAGGATTCGTGAATCTCCATCCTCGAGTAGAATCTTGTTCCCTCCGATCTCGCCTACCCCACCATAGAACGTAACGGCAACCATTCAGCCCGACTCCTTGACCGCGGTCTCTACCAGATGACCATGTGGTCAACTGAGTTATCTCTTATGTAACTAGCTTCCGTGATTCTCCACCCATCACGACGCTAGGAACAGAGGATAGTTGGACGTGGTCTTTCCAATCGCTAGGCATTGCCTGCTTCGAGGTTTCTGAGCACGTGTAGATCACTTTCGCGAGACACTCATTCAACGCGTCGTCCTATCTCCCTTAACTCACGAGATCACGGAACCTAGCCATGAACAGACGCTAGCGTGAACGTCCGCATCTCTCTTACCTCTTTCGAGATCAAATCATGCCAGAAGAATCACCATTAACATCGAAAAAACTGGGCGAAGCCATAGCCCGGATCCTCAATCTGCAAGTCGGGGACGAAGTTGAGATTCTACGCGATAAGCTCAACCGGAATAGGGTTATGGTAGTCCGCAAACCCGCCAGTGAAGAGCCTAGTGACCAAGAATGACGAGCGTTTCAGCAAAGGCGAACACGAACACATCCTCAACTGGAAGGATTCTTTGGTTGAGCTTGATCACTCAGCTAGCGTTTCGCCTGGCTCAGTTCTTGTTCTATGTGGGAAGGAATTTGAATTGTCGGGTTATCCCCTTCTTTGTACGAGTCTAGGATGAAGAGTTCGTTCGTTTCCAGTATGTTGTCAAGCCTGGTTAGGAGGCGGGACTTCCATTTCCCATATTCCTCCTTCGATTCCCAGATGCCGTAGATGGCGAGGTTGTATTGATGCGCCAGAGTGTGGAGTGAGAGGATCCTTGAGTCCTGTAGTTCGGCGCATTGTATGTCCTTCACAAACTCCCTAGCCGGCTTAGGTCGAAGCCGGACGAGGATTAGAATGGGCGTGGTTAACCCCAGCTTCTCAGGGTTGGTTTTGACCGTGAAATGTCTGATGACTCCTTTCTCCACTAAACGTTGAACTCGTTTCAGGACGCCGACAGTCGAAATTTCGATCCCGAATTTCGCCAGGTTGGTGGATAGTTGCTGGTACGTAGACCGTGAATCTCGTTGCAGTAACTGCAGAATGGCGACATCCTTCTCATCCGCCTCGCCCATCCGACGGAAATGGCTGTTCGAAGTTAACAAAATTAACTTCTACACCGGGAGATACCCAGGTGCGCTTCAACTAATTAACTTAGCTGAGCTTGTGAATGCATTTACATTAACTGATTGACACAAGAATGTTTATGGAATTAACCTATACAAGTATGGTATAGGTGGAAAAGATGGTCACAGTCGATCTCTCAAGCTTTCTTCCGACGATTGGTTCGTTCAGCGGTGCGGGAGCAGTCGGAGCTTTACTCGGATACGGATTCAAGAAACTTCTGAAAATCCTCTTGATCGTCTTAGCCGCATTCACGGCGCTGATTGGAATACCTCTTGGATATCTCGCTTACGAGGGAGTCATAACGATCAATTGGGACCGGCTCTACGCGCTTCTCAACTCAGCCGCTTCCGCCAGCGTATCATGGTTCTCGACCGCGGCACAAGCTGTTGCAATCGCTGTCCCAGCCTTCGGTGGTTTCGTGGCCGGATTTGCAGTTGGTTTCCAGAAGGGATGAAACATGGTCGAATTACAGGCTGAAGAAAGAGATGAGCAGCGATGGCTCTTCGATCCAATTGGGTTACTATTAGTTGGGATTGTTGGAGCAGTTGGATTTCTTAGCCTAGTAAGGCACAGTTGGGTCCTTGGTGTTCCATGCGTGGTTCTAGCGACATTAGGAATAGTCGCGTCCCACAGACACTTCGATCCCGCGTCCGACGCAGGTGCTAATCAAAGAATCTGACCGTCGTATGCTGTCATCCTTTATTTATTGCCCTGGCGAAACTACAAAGAGATGTTTTCTGTCGCTGATGGAACGAAATGAATGAAATTGTCGTCGTTGGCGACGTACACGAGGGTATCAACTTCGGTATCCGTGTCGACCCGCAGACAGGAGTATCTGAACGTGCTCTGGACATGCATCGAAACTTAACTAAAGCCGCCGGATACGCCATCGAGAATAAAGCCTCGCTTTTCGTCATTCTAGGCGACCTCTTTGATAGGACCAATGTGGCGCCGATTTTCAGAGAATACGTACGGAGCGATGTGATCGAACCACTCGGAAAGGCTGGAATCAAGGTCTACATCCTCGCAGGCAACCACGACCAACCAAGAGAGTTCCGGCGCGGCACATCGATTGACGATTTTCGCGGATACACGCACGTGGAGGTTTTTAGGAAGCCCGACTACAGAATCGAAAAAATTGCCGGAAAGAGCGTCTGCTTCCTCATAATGCCGTTTCTCCACTCTGACAGCCTTGTCAGCCAATCCGGGACTTCTGTGGCCGGGGTGCCCGAAGAGCAGAGGCGCGAACTTGGCCGGGAAATCCTCCGGGAACTGCTCAAGAAGTTTGCGAAGGTCGAGGCGGACAGGAAGATACTCTTCGCGCACTACTATTTCGAAGGAACCGACCTCAGCTCCACCATCTTTCCCGAGGTGGACCCCGGAGAGATTGAGTTCAATCAGTCTATGATTCCCGAAGGATTGGACTTGGGAGTCTTCGGACATGTGCACCTCACCCAGACGAGAGAGGCCAAGGGCACTACCCTCGTCTTCGTCGGGGCGGTAGAGAAAATCGACTGGGGGGAACGCGAGAGCGAGAAGCACTTCCTAACAATTGATCCGGCCGACACGAAATGGGAACTGCATAAGCTTCCCACCAGAGAAATGCTGCGTATACGTGTAGAGATAGACGCAGTCGATGAGAAGCCAACCGAAAAAATCCTTGCCGCAATCCCCGCGGACGTCAAAGACAAGATGATTAGGGTGGAGGTCGAGCTTCCAGAAGGAGCAAGGAGACTTGTGCAGGAGTCCAGGCTGGCTGAGAGACTGGCAGACGCATTCGACCGGAGGTTCAACTGGCACACGTACGGCGCGAGCCCATTGCGCAGCACCGAAACC
>Ga0181521_10005157_pt1 | contig 14651 bp, 11 predicted proteins | sample PEATcosm2014_Bin_32_FD_119764 | JGI IMG/M metagenome (GOLD analysis project Ga0181521, IMG submission 119764) | Peatland microbial communities from MTU Mesocosm Facility, Houghton, MI, USA - PEATcosm2014_Bin02_60_metaG | ecosystem: Environmental > Terrestrial > Soil > Wetlands > Peat | place...
GCGCTTTTCGTTTTCCACGATTCTATCCTCTACTCGCTTGGAGCCGTATTCACCAGCGCCGGACCGCCCCAAAAGGCCGATATTGCCGTCGTGCTCGCCGGGGACGCGAAAGGGAACCGCATCCTGACCGCCGCGCGGCTGTGCCAGGAGGGTTACGTACCGAAGGTGCTGGTGAGCGGCCCGGGTGGAATGTACGGCTACTGGGAAAGCGATCTGGCCATTGGATTCGCCGTGAAACACGGGTATCCACAAGATGAGTTCATCGGATTTCACCACAAGGGCACAAGCACACTGGCCGAGGCGCGCGCGGTGATCCCCGAACTGCGCCGCCTCGGCGTCCACAGATACCTGCTTGTCACCAGCGACTATCACACCGCGCGCGCTCAGCGCATCTTCCGCCGCGTGGCGCCCGATCTGGAGGAGCACACGATCTCAGCTCCCGACCCCGACTGGGACCACGGCTATTGGTGGAAAAATCGCGAGGGGCGAAAGCTCTGGCTATACGAAGCCCTGAAAACGGTCGGCGACTATCTGGGAATCTGACCGGCGGGACTCTGCGCGGCATGCAGGCATTCTTCTTCGAGGAAAGCCCGGAGCCTGCGCGCATCGTCTGGATCGAGCGGAATGTTCTGCTTTTCCTGCGTCAGCCCGCGCATAAACACCATCGCGCGGCCCGACTCCAGAAAATCGACGTACGCGATCGCGTCGAGATTCACCACTCTGTTCTGAACACGGATGAAATGAGACATTTAACCGGAGAAAGATCCGAAAATCGACAGGAGATAACCAAACTGGTCCTGAATCAGGTTCAGCATCGGGCCCGAAACCTCCTTGACGACGAACCAGGCGCCAGTGGCGGCCACTGCTCCCGACGCAAGCTTATTGTTCGTGAGGAACGCGCGCGTCACCGTGGCCGCGGTCAGCGGTCCGGCCGCGACGACCAGATTGTACTGGTCCACATACTTGCCTACAACTTGCTGGAGTGCCGCTAAATCAATTCCAGGGTCCACGGCTAAAGTCTAAAAAAAATTCCGCTGCCGGGACAAGATATCGATGGTGAACCGGGATTCATATCCGGGCAGTTGCCGTTCGGTTGCTGTCGAAGGGTATGTAACGTCAGTCCAGTTTCTCTATCTCGAGTTGGTCGCCCTTCTGCGTATTGGTGCGCTCGATGGTCCCTGCGGGCAGTTCCAGCACCGAATGCGCGGGCAGGCACATGGACATCCGCCACGGGACGATCCGCTTCACCGTCTTCCGCACGCGGCGTTTCCGGTCGATATAGAGCACGTCGATCGTGAAGCGCATGAAGAACGTATGGATGGCCTCGCAGGGGACGATCCAGAGGCCCGATCCGTCATCGAGCTTGTCGCGTTTCAACAGTCCTTTCGCGCGCGCTGCGCTGTCTTCGGCAATATCGATGGACTCGCCGAGCGACGTACTACGCGTCAGGTTGCGTACGCGGAATTTCAAGCTCTTTCTTATAACACGATGGACCGCTCGAATTTCTTGGTATGCACATTTATGCATATAATCAAGACAGTGAGCTTTGAGTGGGATGCTGCCAAGGCCAGAGCGAATCTGCGCAAACATGGCATCGATTTTGCGGATGCGGCCACGGCCCTTGAGGACCAAAGCGCGCTCACAATGCAAGATGCGTTGTCCGGGGAAGAAGAACGCTGGATCACCCTCGGAATGGATGCGTTGGGCCGGGTATTGGCCGTAGTCTATACATTTCGCGATGACAAAATCCGGCTGATCTCAGCCCGGCGTGCCACACCACGCGAGCGCTATCAATACCACTACGAGGGAAAATCATGAAGAAGGAATACGACTTTTCTAATGCTAAACGCGGCCCGGTTGTGAGACAGGCACCGGGCAAAACTCGCATCACCATACGCCTGGACAACGGTGTGCTCGCCTGGTTCCGCGAGCAGGCGCACGCGGCCGGCGGAGCCAGCTATCAAAACCTGATCAACGACGCGCTCGCACAACACGTGAAAGCGGCGCGGGAACCGCTGGAACGCACGCTGCGGAGAGTCATCCGGGAAGAACTGCGGAAGGCTGGCTGAGGACGCGGAATTCAAGGCTGGCGATGCGCCATAGTCAATCCTTCAGCCATAACGGGTGTAAGATATCCGAAGCCTTGACACAGGATGATGTTGATTCGTGCAGGGATCCAGACGCCTTGCCGGAGGACACGTGGATACGAGGACTCAAGAGAACCGATGGTGGGAGAATTACGCGGTTCGTTACCTCATGCCATCAATCGCTGGCGTCGCGATTGTGAACTGGCTTGTTCCGCCGTCTAACACTCAACTCCGTGATCTGCTTCTGCCACCCTGTCCGAGCCGACCGCTCACCACGCCGTCGCTCATTTTGCTGTTCCTTTACGGCAATTTATTCTGCTACGTCGCATCCTATCCCGTGCTCTCCTTCCATGCGACAAGAGTTCTTGATCGCAAATTCGATTGGAGTAATTATTTTGTAACGTTTCTTCTCGCGATCGCAGCGTATCTATCCTCGATCTTTATACAACCTAAGTCCTGCCGCTGGGCAGCATTCATACTGGTCGCTTTATTTGATGCTGTGCAAGCATGTAGGATATTTAGGTCACGCGCGCACAAACCGTTTCCCTTTCCCCATCTTTGCAGACCGGCCAGTGGCGTCTACAAGTTCGCTTACAACTTGGCACTGAGGCGGGCTGGGTCCAGGGAGGGGGAAAAACTTGAGTTATTACAGACACCGGAATGGAACTCGCAATTCATAGAAACATATCGTCATCTCCGGTAGCACGGGAACTCCGCATTCATCTTTCTGCTAGAACTTGCGCTTGCATCGCTTGTATCATGCATTACGGGAAACTGGAGTCCCCCGCAGGAACAGTTAGGACTTATCGGATTGCTTCTCGCCCTTTGGGCGGCTCCTGCCGTACTCGTCCATTACCTCGCCCAGCACTTAGAGCGGCGATTTTCGGAATTCGACTTCCTGGACAGGTGAATAGTTGCCAAGCCTGCGAGCACGTTCCTGGCACGCCCGGCACGAATCGCTAAGGAATCCGCTTCGCTACGCTCTCCACTGCGCGCCTATCGCCGGCTTACGCCGCCGCGACCGTAGCCACGTGCGCGGACACGCTGACGATCTGTTCGCCGCCGCCCAGCGCCACGCCCTTCACCGGCGTCACATCCGAATAGTCGCGCCCCCACGCCACCGTGACGTGATCGCCCTGCGGCATCACGTTGTTCGTCGGATCGAAATCCTGCCAGCCAAACACCGGGCACCAGACCGACACCCACGCATGCGACGCCTCGCCTCCCACAAACTCGTGCACCGTGCGCACATAGCCGCTCACGTAGCGTGCCGGCAGATGCAGCGAGCGCAGACACGCGATCATGAAGTGCGCGAAGTCCTGGCAAACGCCGCTGCGCGCCTCCAGCACGTCTTTCACCGGGGTCGTCACGGTCGTCGCGCGCCGGTCATAGCGGAATCCCGCGTGAATGCGCTGGGAAAGATCGTTGACCCCATCCAGAAACCGCCGGCCCGGCACGAACGAATCCGCCGCCCAGGCAGCGAAGTCTTTTCCGGTCTGAATGAGCGGCGATTCGAATACAAACTGTCCCGCCTCGAAAGCCTCAGGTGTCCGCCGGCGGGCCTCTTCCGGCACCTCTTCCCACGCGGGCGACAGTTCGAGGTTGGGCGGCGGCGCCGGCCGCACATCCACTTCGCTCCGCGCCGTGATCACCAGTTCCTGATGTACTTGATTGATGCCGAAAGAGGTTACTTCATTGCCAAAGTAGTCGTTGCGCGTGACCGAGAAATCCGGCGCCGGAGAAACATGCAGCTCATGGTGCGCGATCGTCTGATTCGGCCTCGGACGGGGCGCCAGGTGCACTTCGTTATGGCACGTCGAGACGGTCTCGGAGTACAGGTAGCGCGTGGTGTGGGTGACCGCGAGTTTCATCGGGCCCTCATGATGCGGCCAGTTGCCGCGACTGGGCCGCATGACTGAAATAAGCGCGCGTGATCGTCTGCGAAAGCAGCGTGAGATCCGCCACCAGACGATTGAGGAACGCCATCCGCGCTTTGCCGTCCGCGCGGGCCAGTTCGCGCACATCGGCCAGCTGCACGGCCGTCAGCAGCGACAGCGCGAGGCGTGCCTCCGCCGGACGGCGCGTGGAATTCTGGCTGCCCGGAAGCTGGTCGATATGTTCCCGCAGGCGCGCCAGCTGGAACGCGATGGACCGCGGATTGGCCTCGTCCACCACCAGCAGATCCAGCGCCAGATCGGTTTGCAGCGAGGTCAGATACCGCGAGCGGTAGGTGATCGAACTGTCCGCGATTTCCAGAATCGCCTCGAGGATGCCGCCGTCGCTCGGGGCATCGGGCGCAATGCCGTTGCGCAGCAGTTCCGTCATCTGCACCGCGCGCTCAATGCGCCGGCCGATATCGAGGAAGCGCCATCCGTCGCCCCGCGTCATGCCCTCCATCACCATGCCGCCGAATGCCGCCAGGGTGCTCACGGCGTGGTTCAGGCGGTCCTGCGCGGCGCTCACGCGCAGTGCGCCGGCCGGCGGATGCGCCGAAAACTGCTGGTCCAGCTGGTTCAGAATGAGCCACGCGTCAAGCGAGATGCTGTCGCGCAGCCGCCACGCCACGCGCCGCACCTGGTGAATGTTCCACACCAGCCCGTTGGGCGCATCCGCGTCGTAAATCATCGCCAGCACTTCGCGCTCGGGCGCCGTCCGCGCGTTCTCGCCGAGGTAGCCCTGCGCGGTCAGTATCTCCATTGCGGCATTCAGTCCGGCCGCGCGCGCCGCGTCTCCTTCCTGGAACAGCCGCGCCAGAATCGCACGCGAGATCCGCACCGCCGCTTCCACACGTTCCGTGTAACGGCCCAGCCAGAAGAGATTGTCCGCCACGCGGCTCGGCAGATCGAAAGTTGCCCGGCTGATATCCAGCGGATTCCTGGCCGGGCGCAACAGCGTCAGCGGCGGCTCCGGGCCCTCGCCCAGGACCCATGCGTCCTTGCTGCCACCCCCGCTTTGAATCGACACCACCATCGTCTCGAGCGATGTCGAAACTCGCGCGAGGCCGCCCGGCATCACTTCATAACCGCTGCCCGAGGCCACCGCGAACACGCGCAGCACTAAATGCCGCGGCTGCAGTTTCTCGTCGTCCCACACCGGCACGGTCGAAAGAGCCACGTGCTCCTGCGCCACATATCGGCCGGGATTGGCTCCCAGCCTTTCAAGCAATGCCGCACGCCTCGACGGACTCAAACCAGCTCCGAAGATCGACGATTCCCGCGTTCCGCGAAACGTGGGTTTGAGAACCAGGTTGTCCAGATGCTCGCGCACGTAGGCTCGTGGTCCTTCCTCGCCGCACCACCACGTCGCTACCGTGGGCATTTTCAGATCTTCGCCCAGCAGAGCCTTGCTTACACCAGGCAAAAACGCGGCCCAGGCCGGGGATTCCGCCAGCCCCGAACCCAGCGCGTTGGCGATCGCCACGTTGCCCGAGCGCACCGCCTGCACCAGTCCGGCCACACCCAGCATCGAATCCGCGTTCAATTCGAGCGGGTCGCAGAAATCGTCGTCCTGCCGCCGCACAATTACGTCCACCGGCAGCAGCCCGCCCAGCGTCTTGAGAAACACGTGGTTCTCGCGCACCGTCAGATCGCCGCCTTCCACCAGCGTGTAACCGAGGTACCGCGCCAGGAACGCGTGCTCGAAGTAGGTCTCGTTGTAAGGGCCGGGCGTCAGCAGCACGATCCTCGGGTTTTCGCGCTGCGTCGGGACCAGTTGCCGCAGCGTGTCCCGGTACGTCTGGAAAAAATGCGCGAGGCGGCGAACGTTGGAACTGCGGAACACATCCGGCAGCACGCGCGTCGTCACCAGACGGTTTTCCAGCGCATAACCGGCGCCAGACGGCGCCTGCGTGCGATCGGTCAGCACCCACCATTTACCATCCGGCGACCGCGCGATGTCGGCGGCGTACAGGTGCAGATAAACGCCTCCCGGCGGCTCCACTCCCCAGCACGGGCGCAGAAAAGCCGGATTGGGAAACACCAGCGCCGTCGGCAGTAAGCCTTCCCGCAACAGATGCTGCGGCCCATAGAGATCGCCCAGGATGGCATTCAACAAAGTGGCCCGCTGCACCACGGCCGCTTCGATGGCTTTCCATTCGCCCGGATCCATCACGAGAGGCATGGGGTCGACCGGCCACGGGCGCGCGGCGGCCTGCGGATCGCTGTAAACGTTATAGGTGATACCGTTGTCGTGAATCAGGCGGCGGCCCTGCTGCCACCGCTTCGCCAGCCCCGCGTGCCCCATCGCGGCCAGCGACTGCGCTAAGGCGCCCCACGGCCCGCGAACCTGACCACCCGCTCCCAGCGCTTCATCCCATGCGCCCGCTTTCGCCTCGTAGCGCCACGCCGGATCGAGATAAATTTGGGATGGCTCAGAACTAAGTTTCATCGAACTTTAGGACTATTTCTGTAGTCTGCCACACGTTCATAACGCCCCGCGCCACGCCCGCGGCGTATCCCTCCGCAAATCCAGCGTCAGGGGAAATTCGGGATTCTCTTCGGCCCCGGGGATCTCCATGGGGCCGGGCGTGTGACCGTACGCGAAAAACCGCGATCCCCGGCGCGCATCCGCCTCGTTCGCGTTCACCGGATATGTTTCAAAATTCCGACCGCCCGGATGCGCCGTGTGATAAGTACAGCCTCCCAGCGAACGGCCCGTCCAGCTATCCACCACGTCGAACACCAGCGGCGTGTGCACAGGAATGGTGGGATGCAGACAGGACGGCGGCTGCCACGCGCGATAGCGCACGCCCCCGACCCACTCTCCATGCTTGCCCGTGAATTGCAGCGGCACGCGGCGTCCATTGCAGGCGATCAGATAACGGTCGCCCGTCAGTCCCTCGACCCGCACCTGCACACGCTCTACCGACGAATCGACAAAGCGCGTCGTCGCGCCCACCCCGCCTTCCTCGCCCAGCACGTACCACGGCTCGGTCGCCTGGCGGATCTCGATCTGAATTCCCGCATGGTGCGCGTGTCCCAGCACGGGATACCGAAATTCGAAATGCGGCGCGAACCATTCGGATTCGAATGCATACCCGGCTCCGTTCAGATCCCGGAGCACCTCGCGAAAATCCTCGCCCGTGAAGTACGGCAGCATGAACTGGTCGTGCAGGCGCGTGCCCCAGTGAATCGGCTTGTGCACATACGGCTCTTTCCAAAACCACGTCACCAGGGCCCGCACCAGCAGTTGCTGCGTCAGACTCATGCGCGCATGCGGAGGCATTTCAAATCCACGCAGTTCGAGCAGCCCCAGACGCCCTGTCGCGGAATCCGGCGAGTACAGTTTGTCGATGCAGAACTCGGCCCGGTGCGTGTTGCCCGTTACGTCCACCAGAATGTGGCGGAAGATCCGGTCCACCAGCCATGGCGGAACCGTACCTTGCCCCGGCTCCGGAATCAACCCAAACGCGATCTCCAGCTCATAGAGATTGTCCTGGCGCGTTTCATCGATGCGCGGCGCCTGGCTGGTGGGTCCGATGAAGATCGTCGAAAAGGCGTAGGAAAGCGACGGGTGATTCAACCAGTACCCGATCATGCTGCGCAGCAGATCGGGCCGCCGCAGGAACGGACTGCGGTCCACCGTAGCGCCGCCCAGCACGAAATGATTGCCCCCGCCGGTGCCGGTATGCCGCCCGTCCAGCATGAACTTCTGGGCGTCGAGATGAGACTGGCGTGCGTCTTCGTAAAGCGCTTCAGTATAAGTGACCATGTCCGGCCAGTTGCGCGCCGGCTGCACGTTGACTTCGATCACACCCGGGTCGGGCGTCACTTTGATTTGCTCGACGCGCGGATCGTGCGGCGGAGTATAGCCCTCGATCACCACAGGCATCTCCAGGTGCGCGGCCGTATCCTCGATCGCGACGAGAAGATCGATGTAGTCTTCCGCGTCTGCCAGCGGCGGCATGAACACATGCAGACGTCCGTCGCGGGGCTCGACGCAGAGTGCAGTGCGCACGATCCAGGGGGCCGATTCGCCTGCCAGGGGTGTCTTGTCGCGCTCCGTTGGTTTCCGCGATTGCAGAACGGGCACACTGGCAGGGGAACGGTGCTGCGGCGCGGGCAGTTTTCCGCGAGTCACTGTCGGATCGGCTGTGTAAAGCTGCGGCGCCTCCTCCGGATCAACCCACGCCAGGCTCGCCAGCGGCAGCCGCAACCCGGCCGGAGAGTCGCCCGGGATCAGAAAAACCTTCTGGCCGCGCAGCATCCACAACCCGGTTTGCCACTCCGGACCGTTCTTTCCCAGGCCGCGCTGCAGCGGCAGAATCATGCTCACGGGCTTGTCCAGACCGCGCTCGAAAACGCGCCGCAGGCGCTCGCGCTCTTCCGCGCTTTCGAGGTGGTTGTCCACCGGATCGACATTCACCGGCAGTTGCCGCTCGCGCTGCACGTAATACAGCGGATCCTCAAACGCCGGATTGATGTAGCCCGCATCGATGCCCAGCCTGCGCGCCAGCGTTTCCGCGAAACGTTCCGCGTCCGCCGGGCCAAAGGCGTATTTGATGTCGTCCGCCGCCAGCAGCGCGCGGTCGCGCCACATCGGCTGCCCGTCGCTGCGCCAGTAACAGGTCAGCGCCCATCGCGGCAGAGGTTCGCCGGGATACCATTTGCCCTGCCCGTAATGCAGCAAGCCGCCTGGAGCCAGCCGCGCGCGCAGCCGTTCGATGAGGCATCCGGCCAGCCGCCGTTTCTCCGGACCCAGCGCGGCCGTGTTCCATTCCGCGCCGTCCATGTTGTCGATGGAGACAAAGGTCGGCTCGCCGCCCATGGTCAGCCCGATGCCGTTGGCGGCGATGTCCTGATCGATGCGGCGGCCCAGCCGGTCGATATTCTTCCACTGCTGGTCCGTGTAGGGAAGCGTGACGCGCGGATCCTCATGGATGCGCGTCACCGACATCTCGTGCCGGAACTGAACCTCGCACTCTCCCACGTTGCCGGAAATGGGCGCGGCCGAACCGGGATCGGGCGTGGCCGCCAGCGGCAGATGTCCTTCGCCCGCCAGCAAGCCGGAGGTCGGATCGAATCCAACCCAGCCCGCGCCCGGCAGATAAACTTCCGTCCATGCGTGCAGATCGGTGAAGTCCTGCGAGGGCCCCGGCTGCCCTTCGAGCGGCTTCGTATCGGGCTTCAACTGGATCAGATAACCGGAGACGAAGCGCGCGGCGAGTCCCAGATTTCGAAAAATCTCCAGCAGCAGGAACGCGCTGTCGCGGCAGGAGCCACTGCGCAGCGTCAGCGATTGCTCGCTCGACTGCACGCCCGGCTCCATGCGGATCAAATAGCCGATTTCGCCCTGCAGCCGCTGGTTCAGGCCGACGAGGAAATCCATCGTGCGGCGCGGGGTAAGATCGATGGTCTTCAAATACTCCGCCAGCCGCGGCCCCGGCGGGCTCACCTCGCGAAACGCGGCCAGTTCCCGCTCGAGCGCATCCTCGTAGCGGAAAGGAAACTTCTCGGCATATGGTTCGAGAAAAAAATCGAAGGGGTTGATGACGGTGATCTCGGCTACCAGATCCACTTCGACCGAGAACTGCCGGACCTTATCCGGAAATACGACGCGCGCCTGGAAATTGCTTTGCGGATCCTGCTGCCAGTTAAGAAAATGCCCGGCCGGCTCGATCTTCAGCGAGTATGCCGTGATCGGCGTGCGGCAGTGGGGCGCGGGGCGCAGACGCACGATCTGCGGCGACAAATGGACCAGCCGGTCGTAGATATAGACGGTTTTATGATGCAGCGCAGCGCGGATCGCCATCAATGGCCCTGTACTACTTGTGAGGCAGGCTTCCAGCCTGCCACTTGCCATTGTGGAGCAGGCCTTTGGCCCGCCCCCTGCCTATCAGCCGCCGCGCCTAACATCGTCGTGAACCCTCCCGTTTGACGGCCTCGAAACACGTCGGAGGCCAAACGTGGGCCCGCCCGTCACTCTTTGAAAAACAAGCTTACCAGACGCGCCGCGGGTGCCTGCTCCGCCGCAACCGCTCCCTCACGGTCACGGCTCAGTAAGTCCGCGTTGTTTCCGAGCCGTGACCGTGAGGGAGCGGTAACGAGATGGCTAGAACGTATTGACTACAGGACAGCCCTGCAAAGTCAGGTGGGATTTCTCCGCCCGGTCGCACAGATCCTGCGCATTTTTGATCTGCGAACGAAGGAATGCGAGTACTTCCTCATAGGTGTGAATGTTCCCATGAACCGGAAGATCCTTTTCCACTTGCAGATTCCAGTACTTCACTGTTGCGTTGTAACTGTCTCCCCACCAGACAATGTCCCAACCCTCGTCCACCAGATCGCCCTCCGCCACAGCCTTCGCACTCGGAATGTAAGCCATGATCCCGTCCGGCATGTGATTATTCGAAATCACCCGATAGATATCGACCTCCATGGCGCTGTCCTTCAGAACCAGTTTTTCGTCGACAGGAATAATTTTGATCGGTTTAGGATTCCTGCCCAGCGCGTCGGGGAACTCCTTCGCGGGCCGGGCTGCCATCTCTTCGAATATGCCGGTGTTTCCGCGCTGTGTGATGATCGTCAGGCCTTCTGCCACCGCTGCGCGCAGGCCGCCCGAGTGATCGAAGTGATGATGCGAGACGATGACTTGTGTCAGCGGCTTTCCCGGAGCCAGGGTGCGGGCTTTCTGGATGATCGCTTCAGCGTTGTTCTCATTTCCATAGGCCTCAAAAAGGGTCAGATGATCGGCAAACTCGAAGGCCGTGCTGCTTCCGCCGCCGCTGTGCAGATACCAGACGCCTTTGACAATCGGCGTTACGATCACATCGGGCGGCCGCGGAGCCGGCGCCTGCCCTGCACGAACCGCCGCGGGAGCGCTCATGTCGCTCACAGGCACATCCACACTGTTCTTGTCGATATAGAACTTACTCCAGACGACATTGCGCCAATCCTGCACAGTGTTATAACCGATCGGCAGCCGCACTCCGTTTTCAATTGCGAATCCGGTCCAGTAAGTCGTGTAGGTCACGTCACCCAGATTGTTATCCGGCCCCACCCAGCTCATCCACGCCGGAAGGTGCGATTCGGTAACCACGGCGAAGCGGACCTTATCGCCCTGAGCGGTAGTCAAATCCATCACCTGTACTTTGCCGCTCGTGTGCAGGCCACTTAGTTTAGTGGACGGATCGAGGGCGGTTCGTACCATCACCACGGGATTGTTGAGCATGTCAATCCGCCGCGCGCGCGCAGCCGCATCGTTGGCCCGCACGGCCCTCCCGTCCGCGCCCACGTTGTATGCAACATTCCCGTCGAGAACCTGGTTCACCCGCGTGTCGCCATCCATATTGCGCGCATAGGCAAAAACGAAATCCTGCACGAGCCGCTGTTCACGACGCATCCGGTGATGCTCCAGATCGAAAGTCCAGACCATCCCGTTAACGTTGGTCCATTTCTGCGGCGCATCCGGCGATCCGGTCGGGTTGCCCCCGCCATTCTGATAAGCCTGCTGGCCATAGCCATCCACACGGATGGTTTTCACAGACAGAATGCGGTCCTTGCCTCCCAGCGCTTCCGCAGCCGCGTTCACAACCTTCATTTCGGGTGTTTGGGCGTACGCGCTTGCCAGCGCGAAAAACACAACGATCCAGCGACTTCTGTTCATGACGAAACATTCTATCCGAAATGAGAGGCGCGCAAATGCCGCCGGGCAGTGTGGTCTTTGGGAGGATATAAGCTATGCGGCTGATTCGTGGCGCGCCCGGCGCCGGCAAGACCGCGCTCGTCTTTCGCGAATTCAAAGAAGCCCTGCGAACCGCCTCCGGCGACACCGACCTTCGCATCGTCGTGCCGACGGCGACACTGGTCCGCCACTTCCAGCATGAACTGGCCCGCGATGGCGTCGTGTTCTCGCCGCGCTCGATCGTCTCCCTGCGCCGCTTCGCTCTCGACCGCGCGCCGGAGATCAGACTCGTCCCCGACGGCCTGCTGCGCGCCATCGTGCGGGATGCTCTGCGGCATCTGCATCTCGCCGAATTCGCCGAGGTCGCCACCACCGAAGGCATGACATCCACAGTCATCGACACGATCGGTCTTTTCGAAAACGCCGCCTGCACGCCCGATCGACTGGCCCGTGTCCGCAGGCTCGGTCCGCGCGCGAAGGCGTTCGAGAAGGTCTGGCGCGCTGTTGATGAAGGCGTGCGCGAGCGCGGCTATGCGACGCGGGCGGACCTGATCCGCGCCGCCGCCGCGAACCAGCAGCCGGCGCGCGTGTGGATGGACGGCTTCCTCGATTTCAGCCAGCTGGAAACCACGCTCATCCGCGCGCTCGCCGAACCCTGCGACCTCACACTCACGGCGAATGATTCCCGGTCGAGCGACGACATTCGCAGACTTTGCCTTCAGCTCGGCGCGCGCGAATCTCTGCTTCCGGGATCTTCGCGCAGGCCCGCGACTACCCTCATCGAGGCCGCTGCACCCGAGCGCGAAGCCGATGACATCGCGCGGCGCATCGTCGACCTGCACGAACAGGGAACGCCCTTCCGCCAGATCGGCGTCGCGCTCCGCGACACGGACACGTATCTGCCGCTGCTGCGCGCCACCTTCGACCGCTTCGGCATCCCGGCGCGTTTCTATTTCAGCAGCCCTTTGCGCAGGCATCCCGCAGCCATCTTCCTCGGCGGCCTGATCGAAGGCGCGCTCACCGGCTGGGATTTTGAAACCACCATCGACGCCCTGCGCGAGCATCCGCGCTGGGGCCGCGGCGCAACTTTCGACCGCTTCGACTTCGCCGTCCGCGAAACCATGCCGGGGCACGGAGCGGCTTCTCTCCTCGCGTTGTGCCAGACCGACTGGCTGCGCGAAGAAATCTCAACGTGCCTGCAGACAGACCTCTGGAAGAACGAGCGCCAGACGCCCGCCGTCTGGCAGTGGCGGTTTGAGCGCCTCGCCGCCAATCTCTACCGGCCCGGCACGCTCGCAGCCCCGCATGACCACGCGGACATCGCAACCGCGCGCAGTCACGTCGCCGCTCTTCGAGCATGGTCGGAGTCGATTCAGGCGGTCGTGCCCTTCTGGCGCGATCCGGATCGGGCGATCCCGCTCGAAGAATTCTGGCGCGTCGCCGAAGCCGCCGTTGATGGCGCCGTCCTTCAGGCCACGGATGAACGAGCCGAAGTCGTTCACGTGATGAACGTCTACGAAGCGCGGCAGTGGGACATCTCAGCGCTCTTCGTCTGCGGCCTCGCCGACACCGATTTCCCGCGCCGCCACCAGCGCAATCTGCTTTTTTCTCCAGGCGAGATCGAGAGCCTGCACGCGGCCGGTATCCCTGTGCGCACCGCCGACGATCAGGACCGCGACGAATCCTCGCTCTTCGAGTCTCTTTGCACGCGTGCAACCCAATCCCTGTTTCTCAGTTGCCCTCGCCACGATGCCGCGGGAAAAGGCGTGACGCCGTCCCGCTATCTGCTGCCGCTTGGCCAGACGCCGGAACCTGCACCCCTGTGCCGCCCTCTGCCGGCTTTCGAAGCTCCGCGCCTCGGCGCCGCAGGCCGTCTCGATTCTCCCGCATTACTCGCGCAATTGGCCCCGCTGCACCAGACCATCAGCCTCACTGCGCTCGAGGATCTCGCGCAATGCCGCTTCAAATTTTTCGCGGGGAAGACACTCCGGATGAACGACCGGCCCGATCGCCCCGGTGAACGTCTGCAACCACGCGTCACCGGCTCTATCCTGCACGAAGCCCTCGACCGCTGGCTGACGGAAAAGCACCGGGATTTTGTCGACGTGTTCGACGAAGTCTTCGCCGAGTCCTGCCGCGAATACCACCTGCCGCCCGGCTACCGTCTCGAGGTGGAGCGCATTCTGTATCGCAAGATCGCCAAAAAGGTCAGTGCGAACGAGCTTTGGAAGCCCGAATCCTCGGAATCGGAAGTCAAGCTGACTCTCGATTTCCCCGGCGGGATCGCCGTGAACTGCCGCATCGACCGTATCGACAAGTTCGGCTCAAACTGCGTGATCGTCGATTACAAGAGCAGCAAGACCGAGAACGTGAAGAAGCTCGTGCACGACGGCACGCGCCTGCAGGGACCGCTCTACACTCTCGCCGTGCGCGAGCAACTGCATCTCAATCCCGTCGCCATGGTTTACTGGGCCGTTCGCGACGACGAGTTGTACGGGTGGGGAGCGATTCCGGATTACGGCGATGCCGAGCTCGCCCCCATGCCCTCCAACTGGGCCGCCGATGCGCGCGCGCGTGTCATCGAACGTCTGACGGGCTACCTCGCCGGAGCCGTCGAAGCCCATCCTGAGAATCCCGAGCAGTGCCGCTGGTGCGACTTCAACCAGGTATGCCGCGTCGAGCAGCGCGCGCTGGTGCAGATCGGCGGAGCGCTCCATGGCTGATTTCACGCCCACTTCGAGTCAGGAAGAGGCGATCGAATATCGACGGCTCGACGCCTGCGTTGTCGCCGGACCGGGCTCGGGCAAAACCACGGTGCTCGTCGAGCGCTTTCGCGCGCTGATCGAACTCCACCGGCTCGAACCCCGCGAAATTCTCGCCATCACGTTCACCGAGAAGGCCGCCGCGAACATGAAGGTGAGGCTCGCCGCGCTGTTCGCACAA
>Ga0181521_10005158_pt1 | contig 14648 bp, 11 predicted proteins | sample PEATcosm2014_Bin_32_FD_119764 | JGI IMG/M metagenome (GOLD analysis project Ga0181521, IMG submission 119764) | Peatland microbial communities from MTU Mesocosm Facility, Houghton, MI, USA - PEATcosm2014_Bin02_60_metaG | ecosystem: Environmental > Terrestrial > Soil > Wetlands > Peat | place...
GCTTGCGCCCCGCCCGCCGGCATCTTCGGATGCTGTTGGTGGAAGACGACTTCGCCAGCCGCCTCCTGCTGCAAACCTTCCTTTCCCGCTACGGCGAATGCCATGTCGCCGTTAACGGCCGGGAGGCGGTGGAAGCGTTTAGTTCCGCTTACGAGCGGGGGCAACGATACGACCTGATCTGCATGGACATTATGATGCCCGAAATGGACGGCCGGGAGGCGGTTCGGCAAATACGGGCGTTCGAAGAAACCCGCGGCGTCTCCTCGAACCACGGGGCGAAAATCATTATGACGACGGCGCTGAACGATATCAGGGAAGTGGGCCGCTGCTTCAACGAGCTTTGCGACGCGTATTTCACGAAACCCGTCGATCTGAGCAAACTGCTCAATCAGATGATTTCCTGGAATTTGGCCGAGGAGCCCGCCGCAGCCCGATGAGGGCATCGATTCCACCGCTTGCGAATCCCGCGCATTTTGGTATTACTTTTGGTATTACTTTAGGTGATGAACCGGCGCCAGTTTGTCCGCACAGCCATTTTCGGCACAACAACGGGCGCCGCGGCATTTGTCCGTATTGCGGACGTGCTCGCGGCCGCGGCGAAATACGACCTGATTATAAAAGGGGGTCGCGTCATCGATCCTTCGCGCAAGCTGGACGCGATCCGCGACGTGGCGATCGCCCAGGGCCGGATCGCGGCGATCGGGTCCAACATCGCGGGCGACGCCGCGGAAACGATCGACGCCCGCGGCAGGCTGGTGGCGCCCGGGTTGATCGATATCCACACCCATGCAGCGCGTGTCGCCGATGGGCCGGCGCTGTGCCTCGCCGACGGCGTGACGGGGTGGATCGACGCCGGATCGCAAGGCGCGGATCGCATTGGCGAAACGATTGCAGTCGCCCGGTCGGCGCCGCAACAGTGCCGCGTTTTGATCAACATCGGGCGCGCCGGCATCCTGCCGGAAGGCGATACGATGGACATCAACCGCGCCGACGTGGGCGCGGCGCGCGAAGCGATCGGGCGCAATCGCGATATGATCGCCGGGGTCAAGGCGCGGCTGTCGCGGGATGTGGCGGGCGCGAACGACTTTGAGGTGCTCAGGCGCGCGCAGGAAGTAGCTTCGTCGTTCCAACTGCCAGTGATGATCCACATGGGTCAGACGGTGTCGCCGCTGCCCAGGCTTCTCGCGCTCCTCAAACCCGGCGATATCGTCACCCACATGTTTGCGCCGCCGCCGAACAGCATCATCGACGACGCGGGGCGGATTCTGCCGGAGGTGATGGCCGCCCGCCGCCGCGGCGTCCGGTTCGATCTCGGCAATGGGCGCACCGGTCACTTGCGGTGGGATATCGCCGAGAGCGTATTGAAGGCCGGCTTCCTGCCGGACACTTTCTCCACCGACTGGACTCCCGAGGGCCGCGCCGCCCAGGTAATCGACTTTCCGAACGTCATGTCGAAGTTCCTGATGCTGGGCATGCCGATCGACCAGGCGGTCGCGTGCGCCACCGTCAATGCGTCCCGCGCATTTCCGGTGTTCCACGGCCGCGGCACGCTGAAACCGGGTTCGCCGGCCGACGTTGCGGTGCTGGAACTCAGGGAAGGGACTTTCGAATTCGACGATAATTTTGGGAACAAGGGGACCGGCCGCCAGAGACTCTTTCCGCGCGCCACCGTGCTGGCCGGCAAGGTAGTTGCCACCCGCGCATAGAAGCCCGCGGCGCGCGCTCAGGGCTTTGCGTAATCGCGCAGGAATTGAACGAGCAATGCGCTCACCAGTTCCGGCTGCTCCTGCTGCACCCAATGTCCGGCGCCGTCGAGAAGATGGAATCCGGCCATATGCGTACAGGCGCTGTTGCGCATCTTGTCGACCGCGCCCGGCGTCTGATAAACGCCCCAATCGCTCTTCCCCGCGATGAACTGAGCGGGCACGTCTATGGTGCGGCCCGAAAAGGTGTGCATCTCGGCGATACTGCGGGGATCGGAGCCCCGCCGCACGCGATAGCCCTGCAGCGCGCCGGTGAAACCAGTCCTGCCGTATTCGGCCGCGTACACATCGACCTCGGGCTCGGTCAGCCATTTGCAATTCGCGATGTAATCCGCCGGCGGCATGAACGGGGCAACGGTCGCCGCCATGCCCTTGTCCTTCTCCATCACGTAATAGGTCGGAATCTGGGCCATTTCCTGGGCCGTGCGCGCCTTCAGGGGATGGGGATTGTTCCCTTTGTAGTCGGCGCTCTTGTAGAAGTAATAGGCGCGGAAGAAGGCGTGCAGGCCTTGCGGCGCATGCAGCATGTCGTCGTTGGCGCCGCGGGTGCGCTGATAGTTCCGATAGTATTTCCGCGGCGGGTTGAGCTTCGCGAGCTCGCGATCGAGCTCGTCGTCCGCGACGGCCGCGGGCGGCTGGAGTGGGCTGTTCGCCGTGCCGTTCGCGGTGTCGAAGGGCAGTGAGGGCGGGCCTTCAAACGGCGAGCTCATGATGGTGATCGAACGGAAAATATCGGGCCGGATGAGGGCGGACCAGGAGGCGACGGGCGCGCCGGCGTCGTGTCCGACCACCATCGCCACCGAGCGGTGTCCCAGCGCATAGACGAGCCCGATGGCGTCTCGCGTCATGTTGAGAATGCGGAACGGATCCGGATCGGCGTCGTAAGAATCGTCCCAGCCGATGGTGCGGCCGTAACCGCGCTGATCGGGGGCAATCGCGTGATAGCCAGCGGCCGCCAGAGACGGCATCACCTTGCGCCAGCTGTAGGCAAGCTCCGGGAAGCCATGCAGGAGCAGGACTGCAGGCCGGCCCGGCGTTTCGTAACCTGCCTCCAGAATATGCACGGTCATGCCGTTCACGTTGGCGATTTGGCGCGAACGAATGCCGGCGGGGATGGTGCCGTTACCGTAAGGCGGAACCGTCGAAAAATCGGTACGCACGATCGCGGCGCGCGCGGGGCTGCGTTGCGCCATCGCCAATCCGCCGAGCCCCGCGGCCGTTGCGAAGAAAGCGCGCCGCGAGAAGCTGGTGGCGATCGTCTCGATACTTGCCTGTTCGGCCATGGCAAACTCCCCCGCGGTCAAGGATGTCTCATCATGATGGCGACGGGTGCGGCCTGTGTCAAGGGCGGAACCACTCTATCTGGCAGGAGCGGCCGGCGGAATTTTCTTCCGGTACTCCGGATAAAGCGTCTCGGGCATTCCGATGGCGGCGTCGCGCGGAACGCCGTACTTCGTGGTCATCTCATCGACGAATGGATTCTTCTCGGGCAGGTAATGCGGAGCGGTTTGCCCGGTATTCCCTTCATAGGCGCTGACGCACGGCGGCCCGATGGGAGACATAGGGGTTGCGCTCACCTGAAAGCTTCGGGACACGAGGAATGGTTGGGCCAGGTAGATTGGATCCTCGACGATCGCGAGAACAGTCAGAATATCGCCGTGGCGGTAAAAGCGCGCCGTCATGGTCGCTTCATCGCTGCTGGGCGCGCCGGTTTTTCGCAGAAACCCGGCCTTTATATGTGTTGTGTGAGTGACCAGTGTGGTGCCTTCCCACGCGCCGGTCGTAAACCCGGCCCGTGTGTGCTCGGCATATCGGGATGGGTGAGGCCGCCCGTCCATCCAGATCGTAATCGCCGGCCTGTCCTCCCAGGCGCCGATGGTGTAGGAAATCACGTTTCCTTTGAGCGGGTCTGTTTCGCTCCAGATCTTCAAACCAAACGGCCCCTGCACGAAATAAAAGGGCGGCCATCCCTGGCACTGGCGTTCGATCATCGAAAGCTGCGACTCGGAATAGCTCAGTGCTCTCATCCGCCCTTCCTCATTCAGGGGGATTCCGGTGAAGTCTACCGGCAGCCCGTCACCGGTAAGGAACTCATGGTTTCGCGCCGCCCACGAGCCGGTAATCTCCATCTGCGCGGCGGCGGTCCGGCACGCCAACAGGCAGAGGCACACGGCGGCGAGTTTCGCGGAGTTGGGCTGGCTCATTTTGCGGTGCACGGCGTTGGATCCCATTTCGAACCGTCGGCCTCCTTCAGGAATTGCGAACTCACGGTAAAGGGCTGCTGAAGGTACTGGGGATCGTCGACGATGGTGGTGACCATCAGCACCTGGCCTCCGCTGGGGAGCGGCGCCATATCGAAGTATTCCGTAACGGCGGCGTTCTCGCTGTAAGGGACGCCGTTCTTTCGCAGATATCCGGCGCGCATGTTGGTCGTTGCGACCTTCAGAGACGCCGGTCTTTGCCACTGCGCGGTGGAATAACCCTGCCACGTCCGCTCACCCGGCGGCGGCGCTGTTGAGTTGAAGGCCGGTGAGTTGAAAGCCGGTGAGTTGAAATGGAAGAGCCGCGTCTGCATGCCGGAATCGCTGTCGACCCGCAGCGTGTTATCGTCCTGCCATGTAATGTGAAACCGCGCAGGCACCCGCATAATCGCGGCGGCTCCATACGCCCTGCATTGATTGCCCGAGGCTTCGTCGGCCGCCGGATCCCAGGCATCCGCCATCTTCCGCGCCTGTTCGGTCATGGGGACAGCCTGGTAATCGCCTTTGCGGGGCGTGACCATCCGGAAACGCCAGTCTTCGGTCACGTAAGAGACCCAATAACCCGTCATATCCACGGGCGCGGAGGCTTTTGCCGCGGCGCTTGCCGCAGCTCCGGCGTTCGCCGGCCCGCCGCGGCCCTGGCCGGCCGCGCGCGGCAGTGCGGCAACGGAAACCAATGTCAAAAGCGCCGCGGCGAGGAAGACTCTCATTTCTCCTTCTCATTCATGCTGCGATACACCGCTTCGACGAAATCGTTCGTGGTCCAGGAACCGGTGTCCGAGCCGTACCGGCGCGTGTAGCCCCGGGCGGGCGCGGCTGCTTTGATTTGTTCCAGCGTGAGGCCCTGTTTCATCAAATCGCGGATGCGATCGCGGATGATCGTCACCATGTCGCGGTATTCGACCACGTCGAGTTGATCGCAGATGCGGCCGTGGCCCGGTACGATCAGTGTGCCCTCCTCGCGGGATACGATCGGTACGGACGGAATGGCCGTATCGACGAGTTTCTGCAACGCCGCGATTTCGCCGTGAATGCCGCCGCCCTTCGCGATATCGATGACGGGGAATCGCGTGGTGTCGAGGATATCGCCGGCTACTACAACGTCGGAGCGGCGAAAGAAGACAATCGCATCGCCATCCGTGTGCGCTGCCGGCTGATGGAAAACTTCAATGCCCTCGCCGTTGAGGTACATGTATTTCCGCGGCTGGTTGAACGTTTCCGTGGGCCACGCGCCCACCGGAAATGGGGAAGGCTGCCCGCCCGGTCCGCTCATTCTCGTCAGGACCTGTTCGACAGAGAGTATCGACGCTCCGCCTCCCAGGAAATCGGCGCCGATACCGGCTCCGCCGCCTTGCGTGAACAGCGTCTGCCCGGCTTTCGCGACGACGGCGTTGCCGCCCACATGGTCCGGATCGGCGCTGGTGTCGATCACGTAACGGATGGGTTGCGTGGTGACTTTCCGGATGGCGGCGACGACGGCATCCGCACTCGACGCGGAGCCTGAGTCGACAACCACGACGCCATCAGCTCCAACCTGGAAGCCAACGTTGCCGCCGGCGCCCGCAATCATATAGAAGTTCGGCCGCAGCTGAAGCACTTCGAGCTTCGTGCCTGGAGACTGCTGCGCCACTAAACCACCGATAGCGACCAGGGCGGCAGCCGCTATCGCGATTGTGCCCGGGATACGACTCATCGCGCGCAATGCGCCGGCAAGGGGCATAAGTCTCGATCAATTCTACTCCAGTTGCAGCAGCCGGCCGGGCGTTAACCGAACTCGCCGCTCTAACCCATTATCAGACGTCTTCCGTTGGCCAGCTTCACGGCACGCACTTTGCAGATGTTGGGGCGGTCCCTGGCCGGGAAGCCTTCGATGGTCACACGATCGCCGGGCTTCAGCGATCCCCTGCTCCAGCCGTTGCTCAGGAGTCCGCCGGGGGCGCTGCCTTCGCATTCCCACTTCGTCACGGCTCCGTTCGCGTCCGTCACGTCGAGGTAGATTCTGGTGTGCGGGTTCATCCAGACGAATCTGACGATGGTTCCCCTCAGCGTTATCGGCTTTGAGCCGTACTCGGCGGCGAACGAATGGTGCGCGAGCATCAGGGGCGCGGGGGCGAGCATCAGCGCCGCCAACCAGGTAAACAAGCCGCACTTCATTTTCCGGTCATGTGAGCTCCCGGCAGGTGGGGAAGGTCCCGGTTGTTTTCGTCGCAGGCGAATTCCAGCACCTCCGCGCCGGGGAGCAGTTGCATCACCTGGGTGACCGTCCAGGGTTTGACGTATGCTTTCGGATCGTCGATGGTAATCCGAATTTCCAGATGACCTGCATCCCTCCTGCGGTAACGCTCGGTCACATGCAGGGCGTCGGTTGTCGGATGGCCGGTTGCGTCGAGCCACGTCTTGCCATTGAACCCCACCGTGTCGACCACAAGCGTGTCCTTGTCCCACTTTCCCACCGAATACCCCATCCACGAGGGATTCGTGTCCCCGACCACCCGACGGCCGTCCAGAAAGATCTGTCGAGTCAGCCCATAAGACTCATAAAGGATCAGCACCTCTTCGGCAGTCTGGACGATTTTGAATGGATAAGGAGTCGAATTGATTCTCGGAATACCGGGGGGAAGGCAGTTCGCCTGGGGTTCCTCCGCGGCATGGATGCCGGTCTTGCGCTCGTTCGTGAGCGCCTCGGCCCAGGGCAGCATCGTCATCTCGCCCGGTCTGAGATCGGCGGCGACGTTCTGAAGATATTTTGTGTCGCCCTGCCAGACCCCGGACAGATCGGGCTTACCATCCGGTGAGCGGGGCGCCGGCGCGGTAAGATCGGGCTTGCCATCTTTGGTTCGCGGAATATTCCGGATCGGAACCCCGGTCCATTGCGCGAGCGCGGGTGAGAACCCGATGAGCAGCAGCGAAAAGACCAACAGCCCACTTCCTGTCATTGCAGTCTCCAGTCTTTGGCCCGGCACGCGACTTTGCCGGCAAAAAGGAGTCTACACCCGCCTGCTCCGCGACGGGGGCGACGTGGATTTCTTCGTGACTGATCCCCGGTAACCTTATTGATGGCTGGTCTGGGAATATTTGTGGGGCGCGCGCGTCAGCACAAGCGACAAGCAGGCTGATTGGACTGCGAGAAATAGATTGGCTGCGACGCGGAGGAAGCGCTATTCTAAGGATTACCCCGTGTTCAACGCTGGCCGAGTCGCCTGAGTTCCCGAACGTGGTTCAACGCCGGCCCTGCATCGTCCTTTCCTGAGGTCCCCGGCGCGCGCCGCGATTCCAACCAGGAGAGTGCCGGTCTTGAGAAAGCTGTTTCTATTCCCGTTACTCGCTGCAATCCTCCACGGCGCCGCGCCGGGCTGGCTTGATCGGGTAGCTCCCGTCATCAGCCCCGCGGAGAAGAAAGCCTATCTTTCGCTGCCAGTCGAAGAGCGGCAGGAGTTCGAAGAGAAATTCTGGTCGAAAAAGTCGATCGGCGCCGAAGAGTATTTCCGGCGTCTCCAGTACATCGACTCGACCTTCGGATCGGGCAAGGCAGGGTCGGGTGCGAACACCGATCAGGGCAGGGTTTATCTCTCCATCGGTCCGCCGACCAAAGTTAGCCGGTTGCCCTCGTCCCGTATCTTCGTTCCGATTGACATCTGGTATTACGACGTTGTGCCGGGCGTTCTGAACACCGAGCTGCGGCTGATTTTTTATCGGAAGAACAATGCAGGCTTTCCGAAGCTTTATTCGCCGACGCTCGATACCATCCGCGCGCTGCTGCTGCCCGAGGCCGCCACTACCCACATGTTCGGTCCGAACGACAGCACCAATGAGAACGATATCCGCCAGGTCCTCAACGTTCCACCGGCGGAGGATGAAGTGATCAGCGCCGCAGCCAACGTGGCAACCGGCGTCAAATACAGCGGAAACGACGAAATCCTGGGCCTGATCACTTCGCCCCGCGCAATGATCGGAAGACCGCAGAAGACGGAAGTGCAGTCGAGACTGATCGTATCGCGTTCCAAGCTGGATATTTTTGAGTCGCGTTCGGATTACGGCGGATGGCAGGTCGATTTGCGTCTGGAAACGACGGCGACGCACGAACTGGACATGGAAGTTCTGGACGGCAATGTGCCGGTCTATCAAAGCCAGTTGCATCTGAATTTCGCGAAGGCGGAAGCCGTCGAGTATACGCACCGCCTCGACCTTTTGCCGGGATCCTACCGGGTGATCTTCACGATGGACGGGACGCCGAACCCGTATGCGGTCGAAGCCGTGGAGCGCTCCGGTCTGGGCGAGATCTTGCGCGCCGATCAGGCGGATGCGCCGGACCGGAGGCAGACGCCATTCCGGTTTGCGGGCAAGCAACTGGAGCTGAATCCGGATGGAAAGTTCGCGGTGGTGGCCGTTTCCCGCCCCGCGAAAGTCACCTGGAGGATTCGCAGAGGTTCGGAGGTGCTCTGGAGATTTGTTTCGGACCCGGCGGCCCCGATTGTTTCAGTGGCCCTGCCCCTCAGGGAACTTCCGCCCGGCACCTATATGCTCGAAGCGGTTACAGAGAGCGATGGGCGCAGCAGGGAACTTGCGATCAGGCATGAGACCGGGCCGGAAGAGGCGGCAACAGTGCTGTCTTACAACGCCAATCTGGCGCCGGCGCTGCGTTTTGCTTTTGTGGGCCATCAGTGGCTTCTCAGAGGCAAGCTGGATGAGGCGCGGCAAAGCCTTCAGTCGTCGCTGGCCAAAGGCGTTACCGACGACGCGCAGATCGAACTGGCGCGCGCGGACGCATTAGCGGGCAATCTGGATGCAGCCCGAGACCGCGTGCGCGGCGTGCTCGCCGGAAAGCCGGACCACTTTGAAGCTTTGTCGGTCTTCGCGTACATCGAAACAAGACTGCAGGACTACAGGGTCGCGGCGGATCTGTACCGGCGCGCTTTGGCCGTGCAGGATTCGCCGGCTCTGCGGCTGGCACTGGCGAAGTTGCCGCAGCAGTAGTGGAGAACAAGGGGAACCCGACTTTGCAGCGAACTGTACTCCTTTTTCTTTGCGCCGCGACGATGGCGGCCGGAGCAACCACCTCGGTGACGGTCACCGAGGGCACGAACATTGCCGCGACGGTCTCTCCCGACCGGAAGACGATCGTTATGGATCTGCAGGGCTCGCTGTGGAGTCTTCCGTTCGCCGGCGGGACCGCCAGACGGCTTACCGATCTCTTTCTGGAACCAGCCCGTCCCGATTACTCCCCGAAGGGAGATCTGGTGGCGTTCGAGGCCTACAAGGACGGCACGTTCCACATCTGGACCATGAGGCCGGACGGTACGGGACTACGCCGGATCACCGAAGGCCACGGCGACGACCGCGAACCGCGGGTATCGCCCGATGGCACGAAGATCGCGTTCGCGTCCGACCGGGGCTTTCATGGAAGCTACGATATCTGGACAGTCGATCTCGCCACCGGCAAGGTGTCGCAAAAGACGTTGGGCGATGCGGATGAATACGAGCCGGCATGGTCGCTGGACGGGACGGAGATCGCGTTTGTCAGCGGTGTGGGGGCGAACGGCACCTCGATTCAGGCTGTAAATCTCGCCTCGGGCGCACTGCGGACACTGGCTACCGCCGCGGCGGGCGCGCATCTCAACTCGCCATCATGGTCGCCCGACGGCAGGAAGATCGCGTACACGGAGTTCGCCCGAAATGTCACCCGGCTGATGATCTCGGGGCAACCGGCGGCGCCGGGCGACGATGTCTTTCCTTTCCCCGCAACCTGGTTGCCGGGGAACAGGATTCTCTACACCGGCAACGGCGGGATTCACGTCACAAATTTGGACGATCGGTCCACCAGTAACATTGCGTTCGAAGCGCGGTTCACTCTGAATCGTCCGCCGTACTCGCACAAGCGCATGGACCTGGATTCAACGGCGGAGCGGCAGGTGAAGGGAATCGTAAGCCCGGCTCTTTCTCCCGACGGCAAGCGCGTTGTCTTCGAGGCGCTGAATCAGCTGTGGCTCCTCGATACGGGCGGCGACGCCGGCGGCAAGCCGCGGCAACTGACGAACGACAAGTATTACAAGGAAGACCCGGCGTGGTCGCCTGACGGAAAGAGCATCGCTTACTCTTCCGACAAGGCGGGCACTGAGGATATCTATATCCTCGACTTGGCCGCAAAGACGGAAAAACGCGTGACGTCGTCGCCGTCGTCGGCGGAAGTTTCAGCCGCATGGTCGCCCGACGGCGGAAAACTGGCCTGGCAGGACGAGAACGGCGCGACGCACATTCTGGATTTGGAAACCGGCAAACAGCGCCAGTTGGTCGGCCCGCTGTTCGAGCCGTCGAAACCCAGTTGGTCGGCTGGAGGCAGGACGATTGCGGTCGGCGCCGTCAAGTCTTACACGCGAAGGTATCGGGAGGGCACAAGCCAGATTCTTACCGCCGACGTGGCCACCGGAGCCCTCAGGTACACGGAACCGGCGCCATTCAAATCGTTGAGCACGCGCGGGGAGGACGGACCGATCTATTCTCCGGACGGGTCGTCCGTGGCATTCGTCATGGATAGTGTCCTGTGGATTCGGCCCGTGGACGGCAATGGCGTCCCCGCGGGACCGGCGCGGCAGATCAACCACGAAGTGACGGATGCCCCGACGTGGCGAGGCGATTCGAAACAACTGCTGTATCTTTCGAACGGCAAGCTCCGGACGATCTCCGTCGACGGTTCGAATCCGCGGACCATTCCTCTCGACCTCAGCTGGCGGCATGAGACCCCGCCGTCGCAGCAGACAGTTATCCACGCCGGCCGGCTATGGGACGGACGTGGTCCGGATGAGCGCACGAACGTGGACATTACCGTTGCGAACGGGCGCATCGAAAGTATCGAGCCCCACCGCGACCGTCCATCGAGCCCCGATACCCGGTTGGTGGACGCGTCGAACCTTACCGTTATGCCGGGCTTGTGGGAGTCGCACACGCATGAGTGGATCAGCGGCAAGTTCTATGGCGACCGGCTTGGGCGTTTGTGGCTTGCCTACGGGGTGACGGAACTGCAGTCCATGGGCGATCCGGTCTACCGGGCGGTGGAAACGCGGGAAGCGTTCGGATCGGGCGAGCGCGCGGGCCCGCGCTATTTCGCGAGCGGCGAAGCTGTCGATGGAGAACGAGTCTACTACGATTTCATGCGGCCGACTCTCAACGAGGCGCAACTGGCACTGGAGCTGTCGCGCGCCAAAGCGCTCGACTACGATCTGTTGAAGACCTATGTGCGGCTGCCTCATGAGATGCAGCAGAAGGCGGTGAAATTCGCGCACGACCAGATGGGAGTTCCCGCAATCTCGCATTACATGCTGCCTGGAATGGGTTATGGAATGGACGGCATGAGCCACGTAAGCGCCACGGCGCGTCTCGGTTTCCCTTACACGCGTTCGGCCGGCGGCGTGAGCTATGCGGACATGAGGAGTCTGTTCATCGCCTCGGGGATGTTCGATATTTCGACGCCGTTCTCGTCGTCCCCGCTGTACGCCGAAGATCCCGGCATGGTGGAAGATCGAAGGCTGCTGGCGCTCAATACGCCTTGGGATGAAGAGATCCTGCGCGGTAAGCTCGACGCCGCGCAGGGCAGGGAGCCAAGGGCGGCGGGGCGCGCCGCGGCGGCCGATCCGGCTGTAACGCTGGACACATTGAAAAAGGAAATGGAGACCGTTGGGGCGATTCTGCGCGGCGGGGGAATTGTCCTGACCGGCACCGATTCGCCACTCGACAGCGTCGCCACGGCCTTGCACCTGAGTCTGCGCGCGCAGGTAAAGTTCGGGGTGGAACCATGGCGGGCGCTCCAGACCGCAACGTTCCTCCCGGCGAAAGCGTTTGGTGTCCTCGCCGACCTGGGAACCGTGGAGCCGGGCAAGATTGCCGACCTGGCGATTGTCTCCGGCGATCCGCTGAGCCAGATCAAGGATGCCGCCAACGTCCGGTTTGTCATGAAGAATGGAAAGCTGTACTCGGTGGCTGAGCTGATGGAGCCTTTCGATCACGGGCACCCTTAGAGCGCTGCCGGGGTATTGGGTAGTCCGCTAAATCTGTGCGCCTGTGACTCTTGACCTGCCATGATAGATTTAGCGGGAATGAGCGAAGCCCACTTCCAGATTGTGTATGACGGCGAAGCCGTTCGCAATGGCGACATGGATGTGCGCTCGTTGGCGCCTGCATTGCTGGCACTTGGGGAATTGTTTCAGGACGCTAACCAGCTTCTCAACGAAGGGCGCGCCGAAGTATCCGTCCGGGTGCGCGCGGAATTCAAACCTGGATCGTTTCAGATCGATCTCTCTTTAATCCACAACCTGTACGAGTCGGCTAAAATCCTGTTGCTCAGCAAAGAAGCCGCTGATGCAAAGGAAATACTGGAGAGAATTTTCTTTTACGTGGCCCTTCCGGCTAATGCGGTTGGTGGTCTGTTTAAGCTGATCCGCTTTCTGAGAGGTAGAAAACCAGAGGGCGTGACCATCATCGACAACCGTGTGCAAATCACCATCGGGCGCGAAGTTTTCGAGGCTCATGAGGATGCTTACCGGATGTGGCTGGATGAAAAAATCCGGCGCGCGGTCGATGGATTGGTAAGACCGGTCGAAACTCCGGGCATCGATTGGGTAGAGGCTCGCTATGGGGAACAGACTGAACGAGTGGTCAAGTCAGAATTTGAATCCTTTGCTGCTCCGCCGCGACAAATCGAACCGCGCACGCCAGCGATGGTCGGGACCGAGCCGCCTCCGAGGGAAACGATATTGAGAATCGTCAAACCGTCATTTGAACCTGGACAAAAATGGCGTTTCAGTGACGGGAACGCAGTTTTCAACGCCAGTATCGCTGACGAGGCATTCATAAAAAGAGTTCAGGATAGGCAGGAAGGATTTTATAACGGCGATCTTCTCCGAGTGCTTTTGAAATCCGCTCAAAGCGTCACCGCTGGCGGAAATCTCAGCGCAGAATATACGGTGGAAAAAGTCGTCAAGCATGTTCCGGGTCCGCAACAAAATCCACTGTTCTCCATATCAGAACCTCTTCTGGATCGTCCCAGTCTGACTCCTCCATCACTGGGAGGGACGAAACTTCCTCCCGATCCAGAGGCGCGGCCCGAAACCAAGACGTGAATCGCAGTCTACGCCAAGAGTTCCCCCGCGTCCCAAACCCGACCCGCAATTCCCGCAGCCACCGCCGGAGTGACCCGCAGTGACTTGTGAACACGGCAGAAATTGTAGAACGTGTACCAGAGCGACAATGGAAAGCTGTACTCGGTGGCTGAGTTGATGGAGCCTTTCGATCGCGGGCATCCTTAAGGGCGACGCGGTCTTGACTTTCAGCACCAAACGGGACTATGGTGGTTAGAATTCCGGTAGTTGATCTTTCATTCACGCGCTCCCTGTCCGTCGCGATAGCCCTGTTCGGCTCCATTCGTTGTGTTGAAGAGGACAGAGATCGCAATGAAGTTTTTTCCGGCATTTCTATTAACCACACTGGCGGCGACGCTCGCCGCGCAGACCAAAGCTCCCGCCACGCCCGATTTCCCGGAAGCAACCGGAGCGCGGCGCGGCGGTTCCACCAAAACCATGTTCCCCGAAGTCCGCGCTCTGCACGAGATGGTCGGGGGAGGCAACAATTTCGTTGTCGAAGCCGGTATGCGCATCCTCCGCGCCGCCGGTAACGCCGTGGATGCGGGCGTGGCCGCGACTTTGGCAGCAGCGGTCACCGAGGAAGATCATTTCAGCATGGGCGGCGAAATGCCCGCGCTGATCAAGATGGCGGGTCAGCCCGTGCAGGTGATTTCAGGCATCGGAACCGCCCCGGCAAAAGCCACTATCGAATTTTTCAAAAACCGCCCGCTCGAACCCTGGGAAACAGCCGACCGCAAGCCGCCGATCCCCGCGCAGGGCATTCTCGCCACCACTACGCCAGGCATGTTCGACGGCGTAATGCTGGCGCTCGAGAAGTTCGGCACCATGAGCTTTGCCCAGGTGGCGCAGCCGGCGATCGAATACGCCGACGGCTTTCCCACTACCGAGGTTTTCGACGACACTCTGCACCGGGATGAGTCGATGCTGCGCCGCTGGCCTTCATCCGTCGCGTATTTCTTCCCGGACGGCAAACTTCCCGTTCGCGGCCAGGTCTTCCATCAGCCGGACCTCGCCCGCACGCTGCGCGCCATGGTCACGGCGGAAGAAAAAATGCGCGGCGATCGCCTGAAGAAGATCGACGCCGTGCGCGATTACTTTTACCGCGGACCCGTCGCAAAGAAGATGGGCGCGTTTTCCGAAGCCAACGGGGGGCTGGTCACATACTCCGATATCGCGGCGTTCCGTGCGGAGATCGATACGCCCCGGTCCACCACCTTTCATGGCTACGAGATCGTAAAACCGGGATTCTGGACGCAGGGCCCGGTGCTGCTGGAAATGTTCAATCTGCTCGAAGGCTACGACCTGAAGCACATGAAGCACAATTCGCCCGAGTATCTTCACACGCTGGTGGAAGCGGCGAAACTGGCCTTCGCCGATCGGGACAAATACTATGGCGATCCGAATTTCAGCAAAATTCCCGAACAGTAGCTGCTCTCGAAGACATACGCCTCGGATCGCCGCAAGGTGATCGATCCGGGGCGCGCATCGCTGGA
>Ga0181521_10005161_pt1 | contig 14641 bp, 9 predicted proteins | sample PEATcosm2014_Bin_32_FD_119764 | JGI IMG/M metagenome (GOLD analysis project Ga0181521, IMG submission 119764) | Peatland microbial communities from MTU Mesocosm Facility, Houghton, MI, USA - PEATcosm2014_Bin02_60_metaG | ecosystem: Environmental > Terrestrial > Soil > Wetlands > Peat | place...
CACCTTCACCCCGACCCTCGCCGGCGACTACTGGTGGTACGCCTCCTCGGCGGGCGACGCCAACAACAACGCCGCCGCCTCGGCCTGCACCACGGGCATGAGCGAGACCGTCGTCGCCGCGGCGATCAGCGCCACGGTTGTCACCTCCTCCGCCAACCCCGCCACCTACGGGGACAGCGTCACCTTGACGGCCACGGTGACCGGCGCCGCCAGCTTCGGGGCCCCCACCGGCACCGTGGCCTTTACCGACGGCTCCTACACCGCCCTGACCTGCGGCGCGGGCAGCGACACCACCCTGACGCCCATCAGCTCCAGTGCCTCGTCGGCCACCTGCCTCTACACGCCGCCGGCCGTCGGCGGCGTGGGCGGCACCTTCAGCACCATCGGTACCTACAGCGGTGACGGCTCCTACGTCACCTCGGCCGGCTCACTGGCCCAGGAGGTCCTGGGCACCCTGGCCACCCCGGGCTCCACGGTGTTCAGCGCCAACCCGTCACCTAACGGGGCCCCGGTGACCATGAACGGCACCCTGACCGACACCTCGAGCACGGCCAACCCGGCCACCGCCGCCGGCTCGTTCCCGGCCACGGTCACCGTGTTCGTCCAAGGCTCCGGCGCCGTGCTGTGCACCAACGTCGCCCTCAGCCCCACCGGCACCTACACGGCCGGCTTCACCTGCCCCTTCACGCCCACCGGGCCCGGCCAGAGGCTGATCCTGCGGTCCGTCTACTCGGGCGATGACACCTTCGCCCCCAGCTCGTATTCCTCGACGCTGATAGTGGCGGGGACGGCGTCGACCACGCCCTCCGTTGGCGCCAGTGCGACCACCGTGGCGCTCGGCGCATCGACCACGCTCCAGGCCGTCTTGACCGGGAGTCCTGCGCCCACGGGCAACGTCACCTTCCTCGACGACGGCACCCCGATCTCGGGCTGCGGTCTGATCGTCGTGCAGAGCGGCGTAGCCCAGTCCAAGTGCGCGTACAGTCCGGCCTCGGTGGGCAGCCACTCGATCACGGTCACCTACAGCGGCGATACCAACTACGCGGCCGCCGGGCCCTCCGCCGCGGCCACGGTGATCGTCACGGGGACGACCACGTCGGTGACGGCCACGCCGACCCTGGTCAGCCCCTCGGCTCCGGTGCCGAACGGCGACCCGATCACGGTTTCGACCATCGTCTCGGGGAGTGGAGCCACCCCGACGGGCACGGTGGCCTTCAGCGCGACCATCGGCAGCTCGACGAGCACGCCCTGCGCCACGGCCCCGGTGGACGGCAGCGGGATGGCCTCATGCACGTTCACGCCGGCGTTCGCCGTCGGGGCGGGCGGCGTCGTGTCGATCACCGCTCTGTACTCAGGCGACGACACGTACAGCCAATCGACATCTGGCGCCCTCTCGGTGAACGTGCTGGCGATCGGACTGCCGTCCACCTTCACTCTCACCACTTCGAAGAGCCCCATGTCCGTTGGCTCGAACGCCGTCCTCACCGCACTGATCACCGGGACACCCAAGCCGACGGGCACGGTGACCTTCTACGACGACGGCACTCCGACCTCGTGTGGTGCCGTGACGATCGGCAGCACCGGCAAGGCCATCTGCACCTACACGCCCGCCTGGGGCACGCACTCACTGGTGGCCACCTACTCGGGCAACGCCAGCTATGCCCCCATCACCCAGAGCCAAACCGGGTTCGCCAATACGGCCACCCTCGTGGTCAATGCGACCGGGTCCTCGACCGTGGGCGTCACCTCTTCGGCCAACCCCTCGGCGACCGGGGCTCCGATTACGTTCGGCGCCACGGTCACCGGAGACTTGTCGGCAGTGCCCACGGGAACGGTGACCTTCAGCGCCACTATCGGCAGTTCCACGAGCACTGCCTGCGCCGCGGTGGGAGTCAGTCCCTCGACCGGGACGAGCGCGACGGCCGGTTGCACGTACACGCCGCCCGACTCGGGGAACACGATCACCATCACGGCCGCCTACTCGGGGGACCCGACCTACGCGCCCCAAAGCGGGACCCTGACCCAGACCGAGCTCGGGACCGCGGCGCCGACCGGCTTCACTCTCACCACGACCAAGGGCCCACTCACCGTCGGGGCCGGCGCCACGCTCACGGCCACCCTGACCGGCTCCCCGATACCAGGGGGTACGGTCAGTTTCACCGACAACGGCTCTCCCCTGGGCTGCGGCGCGGTGACTCTCGCCAAGACCGGCAAGGCCACGTGCGCCTACACCCCGACCTGGGGAACCCACGCGTTGGTCGCCACCTATTCGGGTGATGCCACCTACGCACCGATTACCCCGAGCACCGGTGGCTTCGCCAACTCGGCCACCCTCGTGGTCAACTCGACCGGGGCCTCGACGGTGGCGGTCAGCTCGTCGGCCAATCCCTCCGCCTACGGCGTGGCGGTCACCCTCACCGCCACGGTCACCGGGTCGCTGTCGAGCGCGCCGACGGGCACGATCGCCTTCACCACCAGTGCCGGGACCCTGGCCACCGGGTGCGCGGCGGCCGGACTCACAGCCACGGGACCCACCACCTCGGCGGCCACGTGCGTTCTCACCCCGCCGACGAGCGGCACCGGGGTCATCATGACGGTCAACGCGTCGTACTCGGGTGCCCCGACCTACGCGCCAGAGGCCGCGGCTGCCTTCTCGCAGACCGAGGCCGGCACCGTGACCCCCTCCATCACCCTCACTTCGAGCGCCAATCCGGCCGCGTCGGGGTCGCAGGTGACGTTCACCGCCGCCTTCACCGGCACGGTCAAGCCGGGCACGGTCACCTTCACCGACAACGGCACTGCCGTATGCACGGCCGTTGTCATCCCGAACTCCGGGAAGGCCACGTGCGTCGACACGGTGTCGGGCAGCGGCGTCCATACCATCGTGGCCGCTTACACAGGTAACGTCACGTACGCGGCGCGCCAGGTGACCCTGAACCAGACGGTGACCTGAGCCGGCATCTCGGGAGACCCAGAGGACCACGGCCACGCTCGACGAGGCCCGCAACGTCCACTCGGTGACGCCGCCAGATCAGGCACCGAAACTGTGGACGCGACTCCGAGCTCCAGCTCACATGAATCAACCGCAGTGCTGTCGTTTCGGCCATCACGCGCCGCCGTTTTGGACCCTCTTTCACAGCAGGTATGATGAGCCCAATATCAGTGCGGGGTTTGCCGTTCGTCGGGGGTGGAGGGGTCTTTTCGATGGTTGAACCAGCTCTTTTGGGTTGGGACGCGCGAAAGCGCGCGTTCTCAATCACCGAGCGACCCCCCATGGGTTCTTCGTATTCGCCCTTGAGCGCAGCGGGGTCCTCACAAGGCCACCAGACTCGGACGAGGCGGGCCGCGGGCCGCGTCAGCAATGGACTAGGGGAGCAGTTTGGCTAGCCTGCCCGACGGGTCGATCAAGGTCGAGCAGGTGTGGAAGAGGTTCCGCTCGGATCAGACCGTTCCGCAGTTCTACGAACAGATGAAGCGGCTGACCGGCTCCGTGAGGAACCGGGAAGAGAACCGCTACCGCTGGGTCTTGAAAGACATCAATCTCGACATCAAACCCGGCAGCACGGTGGCGCTGATCGGGATCAACGGTTCCGGTAAGACCACCCTGTTGAAGATCCTCAGTCAGGTCACCTATCAAACGGCGGGCCGATGCACTGTGCAAGGAAGCATCGGAGCGCTGCTGAGTGTGGCGGCCGGTCTGCATCCCGACCTGACCGGTCGCGAAAATGTCTATCTCTACGGGACCGTGCTCGGCATGAGCCGTCAGCGGATTCGGGAGCGCTTCGACGAAATCGTCGAGTTCGCCGAACTGTCGAACGCCATTAACCGCCAGGTCAAGTTCTTTTCCGCCGGCATGCTCGTGCGCCTCGGATTTTCGATCGCGGCCTTCCTTGAGCCCGACGTACTCCTTGTGGACGAGATCCTCGCCGTCGGTGATGCCAACTTTCAGCAAAAGTGTCTTCAGCGCATCAGCGAGATCGTCCGAGGGGGCACCACCCTCATCTACGTCTCCCACGATCTGGCGTCGGTGGAGGCGTCGTGCGAGGAGGCCGTCTGGTTGGCCGACGCAGTGGTGCAAGCGTCGGGACCGACGAGGGACGTGGTCAAGCTCTATCGCCAAGCGATCGAGCAGAACGCCATGGTGGCGACGGCAAGTTACGGGGAATACCAGCTCTTGAGCGCCGAGATCGCGGCAGCCGATGGCGGACAGATCCGCACCGATTGCGATCTTGAGATCCGCTTCACCCTCAATGCTCCTCGATCGGCCGAAGGATATTTCTATGTCGGCATATCCCAAGGCACCGCATTTCCCATGTTCATCGTTCACCACCACGGAGATTGTCCCGCCGGCGAGTTTCAGATCCGATGCGTTTTAAAGAACCTTCCCTTGCCAAAGGGTCGGTTCTCCGTCTGGGCTGCCATGTGCGGACTCCAAGCCACGCCGTACATACCGTGGAAGCCTGTGATTTCCTTCGATGCCTTTGGTCCCGAGGCGCCCCGCCCTCCAGACGGTGTCATGGCCATGACACCCATCTACGTCGGAGCCGATTGGCGAGTCGACTGAACCGTAAGTACAAGGCTCTGAGCTGACCGGTCGCGCCTTTGGCTTCTTTGCGCCACGGTCGATTGGCCCATACAGTGCAGGTCCGCTCGGCAAGCGGACCGGACATCTCCTCATGGTCGGATGGCCGAGGATCTTTGGGGGGCTACCGCAGGGCTGCTCCGAGGATTGACCTATATTTGGGCGGTGGAAACCGTGCGCGTCGAAACTCCCTACGGCACCTTTGCCTGTCTCAAAGGGGACTTCATCACGGCGAATCTTCAGAAATTTGGCGCGCATCAGCGTTCTGATCTCGCCGCCACGCTTGGCTTGATTGAGCACGGCGACACCGTCATCGACATCGGATCCCATATTGGAACATTTGCCATACCTTTTGGCCGAGCTGTCGGTCCGTCGGGAACGGTCGTCGCCTTTGAGGCGATGAAGGACCATTTCGCATTGCTTGAGCAGAACATCCACGACAACGGCCTCGATGACGTGGTCAAGGCGGTGTGGGCGGCCGTTACCATGGGCGATACGCCGCTTCGAGTGGAGTTCATTCAGGGCAACAGCGGTGCGACCAGGCTCGGCGGATCGGCTGGGATGGAGAACTCCGAGATCCCACTTCTTGGACTCGACGAGTGGTTGGACTCCGCGCCATCGGCACCTGAATCGATCGATCTGCTGAAGATCGATGTGGAAGGAATGGAGCTCGATGTTCTGCGGAGCGGCGCGAACCTGATCGAAAGGTTTCGCCCGATCATTGTCTTTGAGCTAACTCATCAAGCAGGAGATGAGGCGTTGCTCTCGGAACTCGAGAGATTCTTCGTCCCTCGCGGGTACACTTTTCTGGTAAATCTGCACGGCAGAAACTCGCGCACCGACGAGTTCCGTTTGGGTCGTTTGGGCAGGCTCCACAAGAGCGAACTTGTCGGGGTGGGAACGATTGATGTCATTGCGATCCAATCCGATTCGCCCCGATTCCCGAAGGGATCGGCTGGAAGGCTTTCAACGATCCTCTTCTTCCTTTCGAGACTCTCCAAGGTTCGACTGCTTGAATCGAAGATGAAACTTCGCCGTAAGCCAGCCACCCTCGCGGGGGGTGAGATTGCGGGATAGCTCTGTGGGCGGCGAGATGCGCAATCTAATTCGCAAAGCGGTCAGCCGCGTGACCCGACGGATCGGCCGAGAGGTCTGGCGCCAGGAGCCTCCACCGACCAGAAGCCAGTATGAAGCCATCGCCCTCTTGGCGATGCGGTACGGCTTTCAGAGCCTTTCGGCGGCTGAGCTCAGGGCATTCTCCCAAAACGGAGAGGATGGCGTCCTGGCTGAGATCTTCTCCAAGATCGGCACGACAAATCAGTTTTTCGTCGAATTCGGCGTGCAAGATGGGCTCGAATGCAACACGCGTCTTCTGATGGAGGTACTCGGTTGGTCCGGCGTGTACTTCGAGCCGAACATCGACGCGTTCTCCCGGCTGTCGGAGCGACTACAAAATCGCGACGACGTACTCACGCTCCGCGAGTTCGTGACGCCAGACAATGTGAATGCCCTTTTTGCTCAAGCCGCGGTGCCGGCAGAATTCGACCTGCTGTCGATCGACATCGACGGTCAGGATTATTGGGTATGGGATGCGCTGGAGGGATTTCGGCCACGCGTGGTGGTGATCGAGTACAACGCCGCGTTGCCGGTGGAGCCGAGCGTCGTGGAGAAGAAGGGTGCTGTGCAGGACCGAAGTACCTCTTTCCAGTTCATGGGCGCGTCATTGGGGGCCATGCGGGATCTGGGCCGACGGAAGGGTTACAAACTCGTCCATGCAGAACTTGCCGGGGTGAACCTCTTCTTCGTCCGCGACGATCTCGCAGTCCCGTTCGAAACGGTGTTGGCCCGTGGGTCGAACCATTACCTCCAGGGGTACACCCACCCGAAGGCCCCGGGCGAGACCGTTGAGGTCTGATCCGACGACATTCGCGGCGGTGCTCGTTCGTGTGGATCATCCCGACGCCACGAAGGTCCTTTGAGGAGCACCGAGCATGGGAGCTCCCTTAGTTGTGGCGCTCCCGTGACGCTTGTTGTTCGAAAAGAAGCCTGGGTTTGTCGCCGAAGGTCTCTGCAAACTGCTGGTCGTTCCCGCCGCTGTCGATCCCGCTCACGAGGTTCGTCTGCCGGAGGGCCAGCGTCTCTGCTCCGCGGATTGTTTTCGGAACCACCGGAGTAGATCGGATTTGTCGAACGGGGAACCCGCTCGTAACGGCGACGAAGGTGAGCCACACGTCGTCCTGCCTCGGCGTCGTTTTTCGAAACAACTCACCGCGTCTTTGCAATTCATTGAGGAATGCAGGCGGGTACACGGCCCCGCAGAACCCTATGACGGCGTTGCGGTGGTCGGGTCTGGAGTTGTCGAGGTATGGCCACTCGACATACGGCGCGAACCCGTCTCCGGCGAACTCAATCCTTCTTGAGAAGTAGACAGAGATTACCGAATCGTTCTCTTCATAGGCTTCCACCAGGCCATTGAGCCACTCCTTCGAGTAGCGCTTGTCGTCATCGGCGGTCACCAGAGGGCGCCTGTGCCCACTGATGCTGTTCACGTAGGGGAAGTACTTCATGTGCGGGCCCATGTCGTCCTTGTGATAGCGAACCTCCAACCCCCGGCGCTGAAGTCGTCGAAGACCGTGCGGAAGTGGCTTATCTTCAAGCTCTTCATCGATCCAAAGGATCATTCTGGAGGGGCGAAGCGTGCCGCGGGCGATGGATTCAATGGCGTGATGGGCTCTTCGGATGCGTGATCCATGCGATGTCATGCACACGACGACGTCTCCATCGCCCAAGATCGACCTTCTCGAAGTGGCGCATCGGACGGACCATGCAAGGTGAATTGAAAATCGCTCGATTCGGCCCAACGCGAGGCGAACTCGGGAGGGAAAATAGGATTTCAGTGTGCGCACAAATCTCCTAGGAGCAGCACCAGTCCGGAGAACCGGGTCGTTGGATCCCTGGGTGTGACACTACCGAATTCGCTCGAAGATATTTGACGACGATGCCTCGGGTGGACGCGATGTGAAGAGCAAGGGGTCGGCTCCACTGTCGAACGTAGTGCCGTCTTCGTGCGTCGCCCACTTCCACACGGTCGGCCGGGCGCCAACGCCGGCGTCGTCTTCCCGGCCAAGCAGTGAGCCTGGGGCCGGACTCCTTTCAGGGGTTGAGTGACGCGTGGTCCAGCTCGATCCCGATGACTGTCGCGACCCGGCTCAGGTCGGTGTCGAGCGCGAGGAGTGATGCTCCGTGACGGTGGGCCACCGAGGCGATCATGCAATCGACGAGGCCCCGTGGTGTCACGCCAGCGCGACGACACTGTCGATAGATGCGACCCGCAGCGTCGAAGTCGGCGACGGCATCGAAGCCGAGCAGGTGACACCTGCCGAGCAGGCGGCGTAGGTCGGCTTCTCGCTGGTTGTTCCGCGCTCCCGCAACGACCTCCATCACGACGGGCTCAGTGACGGCAAGAGGACCTTCGTTCCCTATGAGCTCGGCGATGCGCCGGTCAACGTCGCTCCGGGTGCCGCGGTCGTATTCCACCCAGGCGGAGGTGTCAGCGAGGATCACCGGGTGTCGGCTGGGCCGGTATCGGTGGGTATGTCCCCGATGGCTCGTGCTCCCTGCATGGCGAGCGCCTCGTCACGAGTCATGGGCTGCCCGGCGAGATGGCGCAGCGCGAGATCGACGGCCTCGGTCTTGGTGTGGATGCCGTAGCGGTCCATGACTGCCCGGAGAAAAGTCTCCTCGATCTCGATGTTGGTCCGTAGCCTGCTCATACACCAATGGTACACGCGGTGTGTAGAGAGCGTGTATCTCTTGTTCAGACTCAGCTCGATAGGCCCGTCTCGTCGAGCCAGGCCTCGAAGGCGAGGACGGCCCAGAGAGGGTATTCGAGGCCGGGCCGCCCGGCCTGGTGGGCGTCCCAGCAGGCTCGCACCGCCACCGGGTCGAAGAAGCCCTGGGCCCGCAGACGGGACGCAGCGAGGTGGTCCTCGGCCCAGTCGCGCAGCGGCCCGCGCAGCCACGCGCCCAGGGGGGGATCGAAGCCCGTCTTGGGCCGGTCGAACAGGTGGCGGGGCACGTGCCGCTCCAGGAGGAGGCGCAGGGCCCGCTTGCCCACCCCTCCGCGGATCCGCAGTGACGGCGGCAGATTCCAGGCCGCCTCCACCACCTTGTGGTCGACCAGGGGCGGCCGCACCTCGAGGCCGAAGGCCATGCTGGCCCGGTCGACCTTGACCAGCATCTCGTCGGGCAGCGTCGAGAGCGTGTCCCAGGCCATCATCTCCTCGGCCGGCGATCCCGCCAGGCCACAGAGGGGTGGCGGACCGCTCCAAGGCGACGGAGGAGCCCCCACCACAACCGTTTCGGCGTCGTCCCACGCCGAGACCAGGCTCATGTAGACCTGACGAGACGACCCGGCGGCCAGCAGGCGGGCCAGTTTGTGGGCGCGGGTGCCGAGATCTGGCCCGACCGCGGCGGGCCGGAGGCGCTGGACGCCGCGTCCGATGCCGTCCCACACCATCCCGGGCACCGCGTCCAGCGCGCCGGCGGCGGCCCCGCGCACCCGCCGGGGCAGGGGCAGCACCCGCCGGGTGAGGACCGCCCCCGCCGTGTAGCGGCGGTAACCGCCGAATGCCTCGTCACCGCCGTCCCCCGACAGGGCCACGGTGACGTGGCGGCTGGCCTCGCGGCACATGAGGAGGGTGGGCAACTGGGACGGGTCGGCAAAGGGCTCGTCGTAGTGACGACCGAGGTGGGGCACCAGGTTCAGGGCATCGTCCGCCGTCAGGTCGATCCGGGTGTGGGCGGTGCCGAGATGCCGGGCCACCGCTGCCGCGTGGTCCGCCTCGTCGTGCCCCTGGCCGGCGAAACCCACCGTGAAGGTGCGCACCGGTCCGGTGGACCCGGCCTGGGCCAGAGCGGTGACCAGGCTGGAATCGATGCCCCCTGACAGGAAGGAGCCGATGGGGACATCGGCGACCAGGCGGCGGGACACGGCCTCGGCCAGCACCGCCTCGAGCCGGTCGAGGGCGCCTTGGTCATCGCCCGTAGGCGGTCGTGCCGCCATGGCGGTCCGGGCCGCGGCGGGAAAGTCCCACCAGACCTCGGGCTCGGGCCAGCCGCGCTGGCCCGGGCGCAGGCTCACCAGCGAGGCAGCGGCCAGCTTTCGCGCTCCGGTGAAGATGGTCAGGGGGGCCGGGATGTAGTTGAGACGCAGAAGGAGGGCCAGCGCCCGCCGGTCGATCTCCCGGCTGAAACGGGGGTGGGCGAGGAGTGCGCGCAGCTCCGAGCCGAAGAGGACGACGTCGCCCATGACCGAGTAGTACAGCGGCTTCTCGCCCAGGCGGTCCCGGGTCAGGTGCAGGACGCGGTCCCGGCGGTCCCACAGGGCCAGGGCGAACATGGCATCGAGCCGCTCCAGAGTCGGGCGCAGGCCCCAGGCGGCCACCGCCTCCACCACCACCTCGGTGTCGCAGTGGCCCCTGAGGCCTCGGCCTCCACCCGGCAGCGCGGCCCGCAGCTCCGCGGCGTTGTAACACTCTCCGTTGTAGGCGGCGACCCAGCGGCCATCGGCCGAGACCATGGGCTGGTGGCCGGCGGGCGAGAGGTCGATGACAGCCAGTCGGCGGTGACCGAAGCCCACCCCGGTCTGGCCGTCGCACCAGGTGCCCTCGTCGTCGGGCCCCCGATGGGCCAGGGGCCGGGCCATGGCGCGAGCGAGTTGGGCAAGCTCCTGGGCCGTCCCCGACCAGCCCGGGTCCAGCAATCCGGCGATGCCGCACATTGTCTGCCCCCGTGGCCAATCCCGTGCCCGCCCCCGGGTGTGTCACCAGGCGAGCTGCTGGGCGCAGCGTACTGCCGGACCGTGGGTCAAGGCGCCCAGCGGGTCCTGTGGCTGACCGAGGGCCTCGGGGCCGGGTGGCGCCGAGCGGTTGCTGGTGGCCCTGGCCCGGAGCATCGACCGGGACCGCTTCTCCCGTATGGCGGCCTACCTGCTCCCTTCCCGGAGAGGAATCACCTGGTCGGCGAGCTCGGCGGGCCGGAGTGGCAGTGGTGTGCCTGGAGGATGCGGCCGAACACGACTGCGGTGAGCCGCACCGCTGGCGGCTGGTGGTGGACCGCGGATTGGAGGTGGTCCAGGTGCACGCCCCCTACCCCCTGCGGTGGCCCGCCCGTGCTGCGCCCTCGGCCGGCGCCGCCAAGCCATCGCCTACGCCGAGCACAACATCTGGGAGGGCTACGGGCGGAACGCCCGCATAGCCGTGTCCTAGGAGGCGTTGGCCTCAGGCTCACCTACGTAACCATTCGACCCCACTGCCCCTGGCAGAACGGAAAAGCAATCGAGAGGCTCAACCGCACCTTGCAATTCAACGAATCGGCAAACAATTACGCAGTTTCGTCTGCTTGCTAAGAGCAACCTCAGCAACGATCTGCTGCGCTTTATGCGCAATTATCACGTGGGCTCGGTGATCGCGTTGCCTGTCGGCCATTCGTCGATTGTTTCCAGTCACGTGACTGCCGCAATAGGTCCGCCCTCGCAATCGACGAAAGGCATAACTGTTTGGCTCCATGTCCAAGATCGCATCTCTCACCTCGTTGCCCTCGCAGTAGTCCCTTCCCGTCCCTCTCCCCTCTTCCGTTCTGACCTCCGTTCCTGGTCGGCTTTTCGCAAGCCGATCCGCAATAGGGGAGGAATGTCCCCCTTCGCCGGATGGGGCCTTGTTCCAGGTCGTGCCGCTGTCGGCGGGGGGCAAACAATCTGTCCAGATGACTCGGCGCCCACTGCTCCTTCTGCAGCCACGATCAATGCCACACGTTCAAGGCCACTAGAAGGATGCCTCGTCAGAGGTAGCGGGGCGAGTTCGCTCCGAGCGCGCCGCCGGATCGGACAGCCAGATTGAAGACACCAAGTGTCAACCCGGCCGATCGAAGGCAACCTGCTACCGTCGTTGAGGAGTGCCTGGCGGTGGGCGAAGTCCGGGGGTTCACGGTGCCGAACGACACTTCTCATAAGGGACAGCTTGGCAGGTGGCCGGCGTTGGACGGAATGCGGGCCTTGGCTGTACTGCTTGTGATGTTCAACCATCTGGACCTGTCTGGCATTTTCGGTGGCGGATCAATCGGGGTGGACATCTTCTTCGTCCTGTCTGGGTTCCTGATCACGACCCTCCTGATTGGCGAATTTGAGAAAACGAGGAAGATCAATTTTGGCGCGTTCTACGCCCGACGTGCCCTTCGACTTCTTCCAGCCCTCGCCACCGTCATTGTGGTGGCGGTGCTTCTGGTCACACTGGTTCACGAGTTGCACCCGCTCCAACACGAAACTCTCACGACGCTCCCGTTCGTCATCTTCTTTGTTGGGAACTGGGCGAGAGTATTCAACTTCAACGCACTGGGAATCCTCGGCCACACGTGGTCACTCGGAATTGAAGAGCAGTTCTACTTGCTGTGGCCCTTACTGTTCGCACTGCTCGCGGCACGCCGGCAACGAGAGCGAGTGGCGTTGCTCCTCGCTGGCATCGCCGGCCTGGTGATGGTGTACCGCTTCGTGTTGCTGAGCATCGGCCAGCACCCGTGGTCGCTCTACTTCCGGGCCGACACGCACTGCGACGGGCTACTAATCGGATGTGCCCTGGCGTTCTGGTTGGCGTCGGGGAAGATGGCGACCCCAATCGTCGGACGGCTCTTTCGATGGGCCACCGTGCCAGCCTTGTTGATCATCCTCTTCATCTCCGAACTCATCGACAACAGCAATCCGAACGAGTTTCATTTCATGGTGGCCTACGGTCTCGGGCTGGGAGTCCTGTGCGCCGCTGTGCTGATTGCTAACCAAGTAACCAGTCCTCTGGCCGAAGTATCGAACATCCTCAAGGCCTCCATCGTGGTTTGGATCGGCCGGCGCTCGTACGGGTTGTACCTTTGGCACTTCGTCGTTTACCGGAGCGTGGGGTCGTTTTTCCACCAACACCACCCGACCAATACGAACCGGATAACCGAGATCGTCCTGAAGTTGGGGATCTCCTTCGTCGTGGCAGCGCTCTCTTACAAGGTGATCGAGGCCCCAGCCCTCAGGTTGAAACGCCGATTTCAACCCACGGAGGCCGTACCGGTCGCTGACGCAATTAGTGGGGTGGATGTCATTTGGGAGGCGGATTACGCGCAAGATGATCATCCCGACGTAGTTCCGCCCGCCCCCACTCCCCGTGCCCCGGAGACCTGAGGAGAAACCCGGGCGCTGCTCGTGGCACCCGGTGACCAATTTCCACGCGCTCGTGCCGATCTCGTTCCCGGATTCCCCGGCGTCATGCGCGTGTCACCCGTCTATGTGGACGCGCAATGGCAGCGCGGCCAGTCGGCAAACGGAGGTAACGCTTCTGCGACCTCTCTGGGCATCGGGTCCGCCTCGCCCGGTCCGTCTACGAGCACCAGCTGACGATCAGAGCTGCTCGACGTGGGTCCCGGTCAGCCGGTGCCGGGTGTCAAAGATGAACCGGGAGTGCTGGCGCACGAGATCCCAATCGAAGACGTCGTGGTCGGTGAGCACCACGACCGCGTCCGCTGCGCTCAGTTCCGCGGAGGTGAGATCGCACATCCGGATACGTGCATCCATCCGGCTGCGCTCGATGTGCGGATCGATGGCGCCGACCTCGGCGCCCAAGCCGACCAGTTGGTCCGCCACAACAAGGGCGGGCGACTCCCGGAAGTCTCCCGTGTTGGGTTTGTAGGCCAGCCCGAGCAGCAGGACGCGGCTCCCGTTCATTGTCTGCTTTCGCAGGTTGAACGCCATCATGAGGCGACGAACCACGTAGTCCGGCATGTGGTCGTTGATGTCGTTCGCCAGCTCGACGAACCGGAAGGCTTGGCCGGCGCGCCGCTTCACCTGCCATGACAGATAGCTCGGATCCACCGGAAGGCAGTGCCCGCCGACGCCCGGTCCCGGATTGAAGCGGGTAAATCCGAACGGCTTCGTCCCGGCAGCGCTCAGGGATTCCCAGATGTCGATGCCGAGGTCCGACGCGAACATGGCCAGCTCGTTGACCAGCGCCACGTTCACATGGCGGTACGTGTTCTCGATCAATTTCACGAGCTCGGCTTCCTGGGTCCGGCCGACCGCCACGGTGGCCTGGACCAGCCCGTCATAGAAGGTCTGCACCGATGCCAGCGACGCGGCGTCGATGCCCGATACCACTTTCGGTGTGTTGAGCAGCGTCCAGGTCGGGTTGCCCGGATCGATCCTCTCGGGGCTGTAGCCCACGTGAAAGGCCTCTCCAGCCACCAGCCCAGAGCCCGCTTCGAGGATCGGGACCAGCAGCTCCACGGTGGTTCCCGGGTAGGTGGTGGATTCGAGGACCACGGTCGCCCCGGAGTGCAGATGGCGGGCCAGCATGGCTCCGGCATCCTCAATGAACGACAGGTCCGGCACGCCCTCCTTCAACGGGGTCGGCACCGTGATGAGGGCCACGTCGAACCCCTCGCACGCCTTTTCATCCCGCGTCGCCATGTAGCGACCGGTGGCCAGCGCAGCCTCGAGCTGCGCGGAGGGCACGTCGTCGATGTAGGAGTCTCCCGCCGCCAGTCTCGCCGTGCGCACCTCATCGGTGTCGAAGCCCACCACTCGGTGGCCCACCTCCACCGCCCGCATGGCGAGCGGCAGTCCGACATAGCCCTGACCGACGACCACCACTAACGGCACGGGTGACTCCTTCCACGTGGTGACCAACCTCGGGCAGGTGGTAGCCAGTGAAGGTGAGACTATCGTCGGCCAGGCCGTCGACCTGGAAGCCGCCTGGCATGATGGCAGACGTGGGGAGATCGTCCGGGGTGAAGCGAGTCGGGCGCGGCGCCCTCAAGCGGGCGGCGGCGGCTCACGACTTGGTGCGCCGGCCCCAGAGCGGACTCGTCGTCCTCTGCTATCACCGGGTCGGAGGCCGCACGACATCACGGGTCGACCTGCCCGCCTGGCTGTTCGACGAGCAAGTGGCCCGGTTGGTGGCGGGCCCAGGCGTGGTCGACCTCGACGGCGCGCTGACCGCACTGGCCGGGCCGCCCCCATCGGAGCCC
>Ga0181521_10005164_pt1 | contig 14632 bp, 12 predicted proteins | sample PEATcosm2014_Bin_32_FD_119764 | JGI IMG/M metagenome (GOLD analysis project Ga0181521, IMG submission 119764) | Peatland microbial communities from MTU Mesocosm Facility, Houghton, MI, USA - PEATcosm2014_Bin02_60_metaG | ecosystem: Environmental > Terrestrial > Soil > Wetlands > Peat | place...
GCAACGCGGAGTAGGACAAACCGTCCGCCGGATCGAGCGCGGAGAATTCGAGCCCACCCACCTGGCGCACCGTGCGTCTTCGCCGGAATTGCGTTACGTCTCCCGCATCGAATCGCATCGTGTGCCGATTCCAGAAGCGGAAGTGCAATTCCAGAGAAGGCGGCATTTCAGGATCGTAATAGTCGCCGCGCCAAGTCCAGCCGGTCTTGCGGATCATCACGGGCAGATGGTCCGCTCCTGGATCGGGCGTGTCGCTCACGGGCTCGTATCCCAGATCGCGCACTGCTGTCACTGCAGCGGAGATCGACTCATCCGGAACGTATATATCGATGTCGTACTGAGGCCGCTGACGGGGATCGTCGCTGTAATAAGGCCACTGAGAGAGGCCTTTTAGAACGACATGCTCGATTCCGCGCGGGGAAAAAGCGCCGGTGATCTGAGAGTGCAGGACAACCAGCCGGTCGTAACGCGCGGCGTTTCCCGCCAGATTGCGGTCGATCCGCGAGCGGATAGACTCCGGGAGTGAGTTCCGGCAGCTCACTCCCAGCGCCAGGGTGAGATGGGAGCTGTCGGTTGCTTTGAGCAGGGCGGGCCAGGCGTTTTCGGGAATCGTTGCCAGACCCTGCTCGGACCGGTTGTGAAAACGCAGGGCCTCCAGCACGGCGAGGAAGTGCGTCCGCAACTGTCAGTCCTCACTTTCGGCAAGTGAGCGAAGCGCGCTTTCCGCGGCTTCGAGATCGCCGTAAGTCAGTTCCATGGTCGGCAACTGCAGAAACTCCATGAGTGCCCGGCTCTGTTCGGAACGGACCCTTTCGTCGCCGTAACAGGTCAGGGCCCGGAGACGGCGCGCGGCCTCGGTTCGCGCGAAAGGCTCCACGCTCGCACGCGCGGATTCGCTTTGCCGGTTCAGGAAAACGACGTGAGAAGCATTACCTTCCAGGGCCACCGATATCCCCAGGGCTCTGGTTTCGACTTCGATATCGAGTTTGCCGTTGGGGCGGCGCTCCGGAGTGAACTGTTTCAACTCCGGGAAAAGGCGGCTGGCCGACTCGCGGAAGCGGATTTGGAACGGACGTCCCACGACCGAGCGATCGGCACGGGCGCGCACGATGTGCGTGGCGTCGTCGGACAAGTACGTCCACCCCTTCCGGGCACATGCGTAGGCGAGGGATGTTTTTCCAGCGCCGGCATCGCCGCAGAGCAATACGGCGCGGCCGTTCAGAGCGACGCACGAGGCGTGAACCGGGCTGAGATGAAGAGCATCGATCATCATGTAGCCGGCGGGCTCGATAAAGTGGTACAGGATGTAGGGCTGATTCTGCGCGACGTCCCGCGTCAGACAGGCAAACGTGAAGGACCGCGCAAGATCGCATACGGCGAAGTTGTCCGGACCATGAACCATGGATACCAGATGATTCTGGCCCCGCGGCATGGAAGGCAGAGGAGCGGCGCGAGCGTCACGATTTTCCACAACCACCCGGAGAGTCGCGGCCAGTTCACGGCAGGTGGCTGGAAATTGCCCCCAGATCCGATCGACCGCGGCGAGAATGTCTTCCGAGTTCGTCGCGAGGTCAAGCGGAAAGCCCATGGGGAAATAGCGCGATCTCAGCGGCAACGGGAGATCGAATCCCAACGGATCCTGAACAGCGTGGCTCACGCGGCGGTTCTGGAGAACGAATTTGCGCGGCGTTTCATAACCAGGTTCAGCTTTCTTCTCGCGTTGACCACGTAGGCTTTCGCGCCGCTTGGATTGGTAAGCGCGAGTTGTCGCGTGATTGCCGCGAGCGGCAACTCGTACCCGTAGTGAAGCGCCATTACCCGAGCCTCCATCGGTTCCAGCGCCGAGTCGATCATTCGCCAGGCTTCCCGCCGACGTTCCTTTTTTTCGATCGCGATATCGGGACGGACCATTGAACAATCCGGTAAACGGACCGGGACGATTTCCCCCGCATCGACCGGATCGGCAATTTTCTTGAGCGAACTGAGGCAATGGTTGCGTGTAATTGCGTACAGCCAGGTGGAAAATCTCGAATCGCCGCGGAAACCGTGCCGGTGCCGGTAGGCTTTGAAGAAAACTTCCTGCGCCAGATCGAGCGCCCGGCCGCGGTTGCGCGTGAGGCGGAAGCACCAGGACGTAACGCGGGCGTGGTAGCGCCGGAAAAGCTCGCTGAAAAGATGGTCGCCGCAACCTGCATTCGAGTCACAGAGAACGAGCATCACTTCCTCATCCGTGAGGCCTTCCGGACAGTCCTGAGCCATGCGATGGAGCTCCGGATGAACGGTGGCTTGAGTTGGCATGCCCGAATCATAGTGGCCGCGCGCTTCTTGTGTCGTGAGGGACTTGTAAAGAGGTTGTAAATTCGGTTTTCGGCGTGGATTTGATTCCGAGTCCCGGCATTCCGCTGAGAACGCTGCTGAATTTTCGCTCGAAAACCGATTCCGAAAAGTCCGCCGCCGCCGTTCGGAGGAAGAGGGGATTGAACGAGGGCTCGATGCGGTCGAAAGTTCGCAGAGCCTCGGAAAGTCCGGCTTCAGTGGAATCTTCAAAGAGCACACCGCATTTTTCGCGAACGATCTCGACTGCGCCTCCGCGGCCGAGCGCCACGACAGGCTTGCCGCTCGCCAGCGATTCCACCATCGTGATTCCGAAATCCTCGATGCCGGGTATGACGAGCGCCGCGGAGCGGGCGTACAGCTCGCGCAGTTCTTCGCCGGATACACGTCCGCAGAATTCAATGTTGGGCGCGGCGAGTTTTCTCAGAGTGCGGTATTCCGGGCCATCGCCAATGATTTTGAGCCTGCGTCCGTTGCCCGCAAAGGTCCGGACCGCATAGTCGAGCCGTTTGTACGCCACCATTTCCGCCACTATCAGGAAGTAGCCGTCCGAACGATCGTTATGGAAGGATTCGACGGCGACCGGCGGATACACTACTTTGGCTCTGCGCCGGTAGGTCTTCCAAATACGACGCCTGACATTCCAGCTGTTGGCCATGAAGTGGTCGACGCGGGCGGCTGTCGAATAATCCCAGGTGCGAAGATAGCTCGCAACCGGGGACATGAGCGCGCGCGTGAGAGCGTTTTGGCGGAAATCGTTGAGGTACGCCGGGTAGAGCTCCCAGAGATAGCGCATCGGCGTGTGACAGTAACACAGATGCCTGCAGGTGGAGGAGGTCAGGACGCCTTTGGCCGGGCCGGATTCACTGCTGATGACAAGGTCGTAAGAACGCAGGTCGAATGCTTCGAGCGCGAGCGGCATCAGCGGCAGCAATCCGCGATGGAAATGTCTAAGAGGGTTCAGGAAAGACGCTTGTACGTTCTTTGAGCGGATGAGAGGGGAGACGCGCGCGGGGTCGTAGAACAAGGTGAAGATATCGGCTTCGGGGAGGATGCGGCAGATAGCTTCGAGGACGTTCTCGCCTCCTCGCGAACCCAGCAGCCAATAATGCACCAGGGCAATGCGCATCAATTCCTGAGACATGTGTTTCGCCGCGCACAGAACAAGCTTGTGGGGCAGGATGGCATCCTGCGCGGCGGTTGGCAACCGCCGCTGTTCGGGCGCAGAGCGGGACTGCCAGTCCCGCGCAGACTGCCAGTCTGGGTTAATATGCGTCGCGGCCGCTGAGGACGGAAGGGATGGAGCGGAGAAGAATCTGAAGGTAGAGGCTGGCCGACGCGCGCCGGACCAGCAGGAGGTCGAGGCGCTTTCTTCTGGCGTAACTGAGCCGGTTGCGGCCTTTGACTTGCCACAGTCCGGTCAACCCGGGGCGCACCGAGAGGACCTCGTCCGCCGACGATCCGTAATGCTCCTGAAGTTCTTCGCGCGTTACGGGGCGCGGTCCGACAAGCGACATCTCCCCGCGCACAACGTGATAGAGCTGCGGAAGTTCGTCCAGTGAATGGCGTCTGCAGAAGGCGGCAAAACGGCTGTTTACCCGTGCGTCGGGAAAGAGTTTCGAGGCGGGAACGGGACCGGAAACATTCTCGATGGCGAAGCGTCCTGGCGGGGGGCTTCCCGCATCCCACATGGTTCGAAACTTCAGCATGGGTAACGGCCGTCCCCGCCAGCCGATTCTGCTGTGGCGTATCAGCGGGTTCCGGCGAGACAGGGCGAGAATCGCGATCGCGATCACAATGGCGATGGGCGCAAGAACGAGCAATCCCATCGCCGCGACGATTCGTTCCACGCTATGGAGAAAGTCGGATTGAACGCGGCCGGTGTCCGCGTATTGTCTTTGCTTAAGCTGCTCAAGGCAGGTCGGAGTCACCGCTGCTCAGTTAGACGGCGGTCGGCGTTACGCGGGAACAACTGCGCGGGAACAAATCTGTTCTGTCGCACGGTCTTGCCTTGTCCCACTAATTGACGCGGATGTCTGTCCCCTCCAGGAAAGTCGTATTCTTTTTCCCCGCTTTCTCCAGCCAGGAGGCAACGGCGCCGCTGGGGATTCTGGCCGTTTCCACACCGCTGTTGCGGGCCGGCTACCAGGTTCGCATCGTCGACTCGACCATCACGCCGAATTTCCATAAGCGCACGCTGGACGAACTCGACGACGCTCTCTGCCTTGCCATCTCGCTCGTCACCGGGCCGATGATCCGCGAAACCGTTCAGATCGCACGGGCGGCAAAGAAGCGTTACCCGGACAAACCTGTAATCCTCGGCGGCTGGCATCCCTCGCTGTTGCCGGATCAGACGCTTGCGGCTGAGTGCGTCGACATCGTCGTGAAAGGCCAGGGAGAAGACGCACTGCTCGAAATCGTACAGCGCATCGAAGCGGGCGATTCGATGAAAGGCGTCGCGGGCGTGGGATACAAGGATGGCGGGAAACTCGTCTTCAATGTTCCGCGAGCCCTCAGGCCCATTCGCGAGCTGCCGCCGAAAGCGTATCACTTGGGCGATTTCGACGCCTACGAACGCGTCTGCGGCCGGCGTTGGGCGATGTACACATCAAGCCTCGCGTGCCCTTACAATTGCGCCTACTGCACCAACGACGGAGTCTATGGACGCAAATGGAATGCGCTCGAGCCCGGCCAGGTGGTGGAAGAGACCAGCGATCTGGTGGAGCGTTACGGGCTCTCGCTGCTCTGGATCGTCGATGACAATTTCCTGGTGGATCGCGAGCGCGCCATCGGGATTGCCGAAGGTCTGGTGCGCCGCGGCGTTAAGTTCGACTGGAGCATTCAGTCCTCGACAAATCTTGTTTCGCGGTTCAGCGTGGACGAGTTGAAGTTGCTGCGGCGGTCCGGACTTTCGCAGGTATCGCAGGGCGCCGACAGCGGCTCGCCAAAAGTAATGCGCCTGATGAACAAGGATTTCCAGAAGATCGAAACCATTTACACGGCGGCCGACAAGCTCTCGCAGGCGGGAATTCGCCCGTCGTTCAACATGATCTTCGGCTTTCCGGGCGAGGGCGAGAGCGAACGGCGGCAATCGATTGCGCTCATCATGGATGTCTGCCGGCGGTTTCCGGGGGCCGAGTTCTGGACCAACATATTCACGCCGTATCCGGGATCGCCAATCATGCAGCGCGCTTTTGAGTTGGGGATCCACGTTCCGAAAACGCTGGAGGGGTGGGCGGACTTTTTCCCGCGCTACACGATGCTGCCGTGGCTGCAGGGACGCAAGCATCGGGAAGTACAGACGATGCGCGAATACCTGCGAATAGCGTTCCACCGCGTGCCGATCGGCGTCGAGCGGAAGAACACGCTGCAGAGAGTGATCCACGGGATGATCGGCGTGCCGGCGCGCTGGCGTCTGGATCACAGTTTTTATTCGCTGCCCTTCGAGTTGTGGCTGAAAGAGATGGCGAACCGGTTGATGCAGCCGCCGAAAGCGAAAGTGGATGCGCATCGGCTGGAGGCCGAGGCGGTGTCGTGCTAGACGTGGGGCAGGTTGGCAACCTGCAGCCGATTGGCAATCGGCCTTCAAGAATAGTGCTGTTTTCGCCCCCCTATGCGGGCAAGGTTCTGGGCCCTCCATTAGGCTTGTTGAGTCTGGCTGCGTCGTTGCGCGAGAACGGATACCAACCCTGCATCATCGACGGCGCGCTCGATCGCAACTATCTGGCGCGAATTGCGCGGGAGATCGAAGACTGCCTTTGCTTCGGCGTCTCGCTGCTCACCGGCCCCATGATCCGGGATGCGATCGAGATCAGCCGGCTGGTCCGCAAGGCAAGGCCGGATCTGCCGATCGTCTTCGGCGGATGGCATCCGAGTCTGCTTCCGGCGCAGACTATCGCCGAGAACTTCGTCGACATCGTCGTGCGGCATCAGGGCGAGAAGACGCTGGTCGAGATCCTCCAGCGGCTTGAGGCAGGCAAACCGCTGGACATGGTGCAGGGTTGCTGGTTCAAACGAGAAGGGCGCGTGCTCCGGAATCCCGACCGGCCCGCTTCGCCAATCTCGGCTCTGCCGTCTCCCGCATACGATCTGGTCGATTTCGACGATTATGAGCGCGCGGGCGGCAAGCGCAAACTTCCCTATGCCACCAGCATCGGCTGCCCCTATGCGTGCAATTACTGCACCGACATGGTGTTCTACAATCGGCGGTTCAATCCTTACGAGGTTACGCGGGTAGTCGACGAAGTGACCGGTCTGGTGCGGCGGCATCGGCTCGATGAAGTGGCCCTGGTGGATTCCAATTTTCTGGTCGACGTGCATCGCGCCGTTGAAATTGCGCGCGGTTTTCTCAACTCCGGCGTCCGGTTCCAATGGACTTTCCAGGCATCCACCGACCTGCTCTGCAGGATGAGCGACGAAGACGTGGAGCTGCTGGGCGCGAGCGGCGTGAGCCACATCGGATTCGGCACGGAATCGGCTTCGCCGGAGGTGCTCGATCGGATGAACAAGCGGCACCAGCAGATTCCCGATATCGCTGAAGCAGCCCGCAAGTGCGCCCGCGCGGGAATCCGCGTGACGTTGAACCTGATTTTCGGTTATCCGGGTGAGGAAGAACGCCATCGCCGCGAGACGCTGCGCGTCATGGGCGATATCGCCGCGCGATTTGACAACGTCACTTTTTCGCCCAACGTTTTCGTGCCTTATCCGGGCATTCCGATCTGGAAGGAATTGCGGGAGCGCGGCCTCGCGGAGCCTGCAAGCCTCGCTGCATGGGCAGGCATCGACTTGGGGAGTAACAGTTTGCCGTGGCTGCGCGGCCAGGCATACGAGACTCTCCAGCGGGGCATCTCCTATTTCCTGCTGGACAACCAACTCAACAAGGCTCGGAGGAGGTCGAAATCGGCGGCTCTTCAATCGCTGATTGGCGTGCTGCGGGAGCCCTTGCACTGGCGATTGCGGCATCACTTCTTCGGCTGGCCGGTGGAACTGTGGCTTTCGATGGCGAAGCAGTGGCTGGTGGTGCGGCGCTCTCTGCTGACCGGACAGGCGCTGGGTCACGGACTTACTCGTACCGGCTGAAACCGCCATGGCCGAAGTTCTTCTCACGCACAGCAACAACCTCTTCGCCGACCGCAAGCAGGTGGAGAAAATGCAGCCGTATCCGCCGCTGCAGACGATCCTCGCCGCGTCCGTGCTGCGGCAGCACGGAATCGACGCTGCGTTGTTCGATCCGACGTTTGAGTCGCCGGGCCGTTCGCTTCTGAATGCGTTTGAACGAGCTGTTGAGTTTCACCGTCCCCGCCTGGTAGTGGTTTGTGAGGACGATTTCAACTTCCTCTCGAAGATGTGCCTGATTCGTAACCGCGAGTTGGCATACCAGATGGCGGATATCGTGCGCCGCCGGGGGATTCCGATCGCGGCGCACGGTTCGGACGCTTCCGACCGCGCAAGGGAATACGCAGCCGCGGGATTCTCTTTCGTGATCGTCGGAGAGGTGGAATCGACGCTGCTCGAACTGGCGCAGGGCAGACGGCCGGATGCGATTCGCGGCCTTGCGTTTGGCGAAGGGGGCTCGGTGCACCGCAATCCGCCGCGCGAGGTAAGGGCCGACCTCGACGCGCTTCCCTGGCCTGCTTGGGATCTGGTTGACATCGAACGATACCGGCGGGCATGGTTGAGGGCGCACGGCTCGTTCTCACTCAATATGGCATCGAGCCGCGGATGCCCCTACCGCTGCAACTGGTGCGCGAAGCCGATCTACGGTCGGAAATTCCACTTCCGGTCGGCGCGATCTGTGGCGGCCGAGATGCTGCATTTGAAGACTGCGTTCCGCCCGGACCGGATCTGGTTTGCGGACGACATCTTCGCGCTTTCCCCCAGATGGACCGTCGAGTTCGCCGATGCGGTCGAAAATCTTGGCGCGCGACTTCCGTTCAAGATGCAATCGCGGTGCGATCTGATGACGAGGAACACAGTCGCCGCGCTGAAGCGGGCGGGTTGCGCGGAAGTCTGGATGGGATGCGAATCCGGCTCGCAGAAGATCCTCGATGCCATGGACAAAGGTATTCGAGTCGAGCAGGTGTATGAAGCCCGCGAACTTCTGCGGCAGTACGGAATTCGCGCCGGTTTCTTCCTGCAGTTCGGCTATCCGGGTGAAGGATGGACTGAGATCGAAGCGACCATCCGAATGGTCCGGGAAACTGCGCCGGACGATATCGGCATCTCGGTTTCCTATCCGCTGCCCGGAACCCGGTTTCATAAGAGCGTGTACACGCAGATCGGGGCCGGATCGAACTGGTCCGACAGCGCCGATCTGGCAATGGTTTTCCAGGGAGCTTATCCCAGCGAGTTTTATCGCGCGCTGGCGGATGCGCTGCATCTGGAAGTTCGTGGCGGAGCGTATCCCGCCGCCGCGTGGGAGCGTGTCTCTCTGCTCAAACACGGGCAGCTTGAACACGTACGGCTCGAACAGGTTAGCCTGACGGAGGCGGTTGCCTGATGGAGCTGCTGTTGACCCACGCGTATTTTTTGCACGCGGACGCGAAGGAGCGGCAGATCATGAAGCCCTATGCGCCGCTGGGAATCCTCTATCTCTCCTCATACCTGCGCGCGCGCGGGTTCGATGTCGAGATTTACGATTCCACCTTTGGCTCGCGTGAGGAGTTGTTCCGGATTCTGCAAAATGGTCCTCCGGCCGCGCTCGGAATCTATGCCAATTTGATGACGCGCGGCAATGTGATCGACACCATCGCGACGGCGCGGGCCGCGGGGTGGCGTGTAATTGTGGGAGGCCCTGAGCCGTCGAATTACGCCGAAGAATATCTCGATGCCGGAGCTGATGTCGTGGTCCCCGGTGAAGCGGAACCGGCTATGGAACAGTTGATGGCAACCCGGTTCGATCCAGCTGCCTGGCCGCGAATCGACGGGATCGTTTTTCGCAACGCCGGCGGTTACGTCGTGCGGAACAATGCGGCGAGTCTGCTGCGGGACCTGGACGCGCAGCCGTGGCCCGACCGGGAGCGGATCGATATTCCCCGCTATATGCGGACGTGGCGCGAGCATCACGGAAAATCGTCGATCTCCGTGATTACCGCCCGCGGATGTCCATACAAATGCAACTGGTGCAGTCACTCGGTGTACGGACACACGCACCGCCGACGGTCGCCGCGGGCAGTGGCCGAAGAGGTGGAATGGCTGCTGGGCCGCTACGAACCGGACATGCTCTGGATCGCGGACGATGTGTTTACGATCCACCACGGCTGGATTTTCGAATACGCCGCCGAGCTGAAGCGGCGCGGGATTCGCATCCCGTTCGAGTGCATCACGCGCGCGGACCGGGTGAATGAACGGATTGCCGGAACCCTGAAGGAACTGGGCTGCATGCGCGTTTGGATCGGATCGGAAAGCGGCTCGCAGCGCATTCTGAACGCCATGGACCGGGGCGTAACCGTCGAGCAGGTGCGGCGTGCGGTGGGGCTTTGCAGGACAAACGGAATTGAGACGGGCATGTTCCTCATGTGGGGTTATGATGGCGAAGACATCGGCGACGTGGAAGCCACGATCGATCATGTCAAGCAATGCCGCCCGGATATCTTCTTCACAACGGTTTCTTATCCGATCAAAGGTACGCCTTATTTCGAGAAGGCCGCCGCGCGGCTTGTGAGCATCAAGCCGTGGAACAGTTCGACGGACCGGGAGTTTCAGATCCGGGGGCGGCATTCGCGGCGGTTCTATAAATTCGCCGACGAATTGCTGCGCGGTGAAATGTCCCCGCAGCCCGACGAAGGCGTCATCGTCGCGGCGCGGAACGGCCTTCGCGAGAGTTACGCGGAGGTAGAAGGTTGATGGCATCCTGCCCCACAGATCAAATTAGTTCGGTGGCGTTCGATCGCGTGGCATCCCGATATGACGAACTCTGGACGAACACGGACGTTGGGCGTTTGCAGCGCGAAGCGGTGTGGCGTCATGTCGATTCGCTTTTCCGGGAAGGCGCCCGGGTTATCGATCTCGGATGCGGTACCGGTGAGGACGCCGTGCATTTGTCCGAGGCCGGGGTTTGCGTTTCCGGTTTTGACGTTTCGCCCGAAATGGTGCGGGCGTCGCGCGACCGCGGCGTTGACGCGAATGTACTCGCTATCGAGGAACTGAAGAATCATGATGGAATCTACGACGGCGCGATTTCCAATTTCGGGCCGCTGAATTGCGTTTTCGATCCGGCCAGGCTGCGATGTCCGCTGGCCCGGCTGATTCGCCCTGGCGGGCATCTGGCAATTTGCGTGATGGGGCGATTCTGTCTTTGGGAAACAATTCATTTCCTGTCGCGACGGCAGATACGCAAGGCTTCGCGCCGCTGGGGCGGCATAAGCGACAGCGCTTCCCTGGGTGTTCCTGTTTGCTATCCGTCCGTTCGACGGCTCCGGCGAGCGCTTGCTCCCGACTTTTTCCTCCGTGGAATGGCGGGCATCGGCGTCTGCGTCCCGCCGTCGTATATATCGACGCTCACTCCGAAGTTCCTCGCTCACTGCGACGCGATCGACCGGCGCATCGCACATCGGCGTTTCTTCCGGGCGCTTTCCGATCACCGGCTTCTCGTGTTCGTCAGGAAATGAATATGGATCGCGAGATGCGGCAGCGGTTCCTCGGGGATTATTCCCATATTCGGCACGCTGAAGGCCGTGGCTCCGACGATCCTGAGTACTTCCGCGCTCTGCCCTATCGCGACTTGACGGGCAGGAATTCCAGGCAGTGGTCGATTCGCGCCCGGACCTGGCAACATTTCGAAAAGTTCGTTCTGGCGGAGATCGAGAATGGCGCCCGCCGTCCTCTCGACATTCTCGATTTGGGGGCCGGGAACGGCTGGATGTCCCATCGCCTCACTCTGCGCGAGCATAAGCCAGTGGCGCTGGACGTGTTCTCAGACTGCAAAGACGGTCTTCGCTCCACTTGTCATTACCCGCGGCGGTTTCCGTGCATCGAAGCCGAGTTCGATGATTTGCCTTTTCGAGATGCCGCGTTCGACCTGGCGATTTACAATTCTTCGATTCATTATTCGACCGATTACCGGCGCACGTTGAGTGAGGCCCGAAGATGTCTTCGCAGCTCGGGCCGGGTCGTCATCATGGACTCTCCCGTTTACAAACTGCCCGAGCACGGAGAACAGATGCGGGCTGAGCGCCATGAGCTGTTCGGACGCCAATACGGTTTTCGGTCGGATTCCGTCCCGAGCATTGAATATTTCGACGAGGCGATGCTGGACCGGCTCGCCCGCGAGCTGAAGATCGAATGGCGCCGCAGCCGGCCCTGGTACGGGCTCGGTTGGGCCCTTCGTCCGTGGAAGGCTCGCCTGTTTTCCAGACGTCCGCCGTCGCAGTTTTTCATTCTTGTCGGCAGGTTCACTTCCTGATGATTATTCTGCTGCATCCGCGCGCTGTGCGGCCGAAGAATCGACGTTTTCCGCTGGCGATTCTCTCGATCGCCGCGGTTCTCGAGGGCAAGGAGGACTACGTCGTCGTCGACGGCAATCTCGATCCCCACCCCGGGCGCACCATCGATCGCATCATGAGCGAGCACAAGGTGGAACTGCTGGCCGTTTCGGTCATGCCCGGTCCGCAGATGGTTTCGGCAATCCAGCTCTGCAGGGAGTTTCGCCGGAAGTACGCGTCAGTGCCGATTGTGTGGGGTGGATACTTTCCGTCACTTTACACCGACGCCACCCTGAACGCCTCCTACGTCGACTTTGTGGTTAAGGGACAAGGCGAGGAAACCTTTCCCGAACTGCTCGCGGCCCTGCGCGGTGACAAGAAGTTTTCCGGTATACGAGGCCTGTCTTACAAAGATGTCTTCGGGCTCCACGTGCATAACGCGATGCGTCCGCTGCGCTCGCCGGACGACTTCCCCACGCTTCCGTATCACAAGCTGCAAACGGTGGAAAAATATCTGCTGCCGACATATCTTGGCCGGCGCACGGCTGTTCATCATGCCAGTATCGGGTGCCCGTTCCGCTGCCAGTTCTGCGGAGTGGTGCCGATTTTCGACGGACGCCAAAAGGTGGAGACAGCGGAGCGCACCGCCGCGGTTCTGGGTCGCCTGCAGCGGGAGTACGGAATTGACGCAGTGCAGTTCTACGACAACAATTTCTTTCTTAATGAGAGCCATGCCGCCGATCAGGCGGAACGTCTGATGCCGCTGAAGCTCCGCTGGTGGGCGGAAGGCCGTATAGACACCATGCTGCGCTATTCGGACCACACGTTGCGCGCCATCCGCGGCGCCGGCGCAACCATGATATTTTTCGGCGCTGAATCGGGTTCGGACGCCACGCTGCTCGCGATGAACAAGCGGATTACGACGGACCAGACCCTCGAACTTGCCGCGCGCATCCGGCAATTCGACATCATCCCGGAGTTCTCGTTCGTGGTTGGTAACCCGGAGGATCCGAAACGCGATACGAGCGAGACGATACGCTTCATTCGCCGGATCAAGCGCCTGAATCCGGACGCGGAGATCGTCGTTCAGCATTACATCCCTACCCCGCACCCCGACGGTATGTACGGCAAAGTGGACGGCGCTATTCGATTCCCGGATACGCCCGACGAGTGGGCGAGCGACCGCTGGTTGAACTTCACGATCCGCCACGACCCGCGCCTGCCCTGGCTGCCTGGAAGGGTGAAGCGCCGCATCGACAATTTCGAGTTGGTGATCAACTCTCGCTGGCCGACAGTGCAGGATATCCATCTGCCGCGATGGAGCCGCGTGATGCTGCGATCGCTCAGCAGTTGGCGCTATAGCTTGGGATTCTACGCCGCCCCGATCGAGCTCGCATGGGCGCAGAAGCTGGTGGCGCTTCGCAAACCCCGCTGGGAGAGCTTGTAATATGCGCGTTCTTCCCGCCCTCCCAACTACTTCAAATAGGCCTGTGGGGCAGGTTGGTAACCTGCGGCCGATTGGCAATCGGCCTCGCGCTGGACCACGGAAACTCCTCAGGCGATGCCGCCAAACCCGCGTTTACCGGGTTCATTTCGATGTAGCGACTAATTCGCTCGAACTCAATTTTGTCCCGCACCAGCCGGTCATAGCTCTCGTCCTGCCAAAAGGGTTTTCCCGTGAAACCGAGCGCCTTGTTGCATTCTCTGGCCGTAAATCTCTTGAGCGATTGCATAATTTGGGCAACCGCAACGTGCGGAGTCACGAGCAGATGCACATGGTTCGCCATAACAACAAAAGAGTGGAGATCGTACTCTCCCGAAACATGGTCGCGATAACGAATCGCCTCAACCATCATGCCTGCGATTTCCGGTTGCCGAAGGTAGAGAGGGCCGGTGCGGGCGTTATCCAGAAGGCGGTCCATTGCAAGAAACGCTTCTCCGGAGGTGGTTGCTGAAGGAAAAGCCGGGTTGGCTGGAAGACTGTTATGCAAACGCCAGGTGACGAACAGCGGTTGGCCGATGGCGTAGTGATGCGGCAGGCGGCGAGCTTGAACACTGGTCACTCAAGGAGCGTGGAGATTGCGGGAAGAAATTCTCAAGGAAGTTGAAGGCCGATTGCCAATCGGCTGCAGGAATCCATCCTGCCCCACATTGACAGGATGGGGATTCAGGAACTGGAGAGGCAGTCGGGAAATGGGGTAAAGCAGTTGGAACTTGGGGCAATGCAGATGGAAATGGTGAAGCAGGTGGAAGCTGGGGTAACGCAGCTGAGAGTTGGCGCCATCGATGGCTATCGCCTCTGGTCAGCCCAGTACGACGACGCCCCCAACCCGCTTCTCGCTCTTGAAATGCGCGTGCTTTCCGAACGAATCGGAGCGGTCGGCGGCAGCACGATTCTCGATGCGGGAAGCGGTACCGGGCGCTGGATGCAGTGGGCGGCAGCTCGCGGCGCGCGCGTTTTCGGCATCGACGCCTGCCGCGAAATGGTGCTGCAGGCCGAACGGAAGCCTTGTCTCGGCGGACGCTCGGCGCTGGCCGATATTCGTAATCTTCCCCTGCGCGATGACGCCGTCGACCTCGTCCTGTGCTCTTTCACGATCGGATATCTGTCTGCCCCCGGCCCGGTGTTTCAAGAACTGGCGCGGGTTTCCCGCCAGGTGATCGTAAGCGATCTTCATCCCGATGCCGCCCGCGCCGGATGGACCAGATCTTTTCGCGCGGGCGGCCGGATCTACGAACTCGTCCATCACGAACACTCGATCGCGGAACTTGACGACTGCGCCCGGAGCGCCGGCCTCGTTCGCAAGTGGCGCGTGGAAACCTCGTTCGGCGAGCCCGAGCGCGAAGTGTTCCGGCGCGCGGGCAAAGAAAGCGCA
>Ga0181521_10005165_pt1 | contig 14630 bp, 9 predicted proteins | sample PEATcosm2014_Bin_32_FD_119764 | JGI IMG/M metagenome (GOLD analysis project Ga0181521, IMG submission 119764) | Peatland microbial communities from MTU Mesocosm Facility, Houghton, MI, USA - PEATcosm2014_Bin02_60_metaG | ecosystem: Environmental > Terrestrial > Soil > Wetlands > Peat | place...
CGGCCCTGATGCCAGGCCCATTTTGGAAGCAAAGCCGCCCCATACTGCGGTCTGGCCCGTTCGATCAAATCTGGCGCACATGCCGAGCAGGTGAGAAATCACGAAGTTCCACGTGATGCCTGTACCAATGTTCGCCGCTATCCAGATCCACTTCACCTCGCAGTAGTTGAATACATAGGTGCCAGCCAGCGTCAACAGCATGCCGCCGAGGATCGGCTTGAATATCCCAAAGCGAGTGGAAATCACGATCACCAGTACCGCGCCGAGCGTCGCGAACCAGTTCGCAATGCCCAGGGTTTCGCTGACAAACGCAACCTCCAGGCCGCGGTGCTCTCCAAGACCGATGATGAAGGCGAATAGCCCCATGTTACCGGCCTGAAAGAAAAATACCGAAAACAGCGCGAGCAACAGCGGCTTCAATTGCAATTTATCGGGCGCAGCACCCGGAGTGCGTGGCAGCGGTGCCTTGACTGGATAATCTGGCAGGAACTGCAGCATCACTAATGTCGTCACGCTGAACAAAATCAGCGTCGCGAACAAAACATTCGTGCCAAACCTCGGTACCAGCAGCGGCAAGCTCATCACGCCGAGACCGCCCGCGAAAACTTGTACCAGAAGCAACACGCCAAAGGTGCGGTCGGGTGCCGTGGTGCGGGCAAAGATCGCAAAGCTTATTCCCACCAGCATCCCGCCGACAAAACCGTGCAAGAATCGAGCGTTCATGAGTGCGACAGGGTTCTTAACCAGCATGGACAGCAAATCCATGCCAATCAACCCCAGCAGCAGCAAGTGGGCCGCCGATTTCCAATTGATGCGTCGCACTAGAAATGCAATCAGAAACGAACCACAAGCCGCGCCGTAGACATTGCATGAGCCGACCAATCCGGCCTGTTTGTTGGTAAAGCCGAGTCCTACCTTCAGCCCATCCACCAGTGCCGGCATGATATTGACATAGAAAAATCCGGCGGTGGCAAGAAATGCCAGCAAGACACGCGCCAGCATGCTGTTGGGAGAAGCCTTCGGCAGGCGGTTGAAAGGTTCCGTGGTCGTTCTCCCCGTATCAAAGGCGCATAGCGACCTGGAGTATAACAGCACTCTTCAGGGTGCGAATTGGAATACCTCGTTTTTTTCTTGAACTCCAGAGCCCCTGCTCAATATTCTGTCCCCTCACCAGCGAGGGATCCTTTCCTGACCGCGAAAATGCCGATGACGCGTTGGATTCTTCTCCATTTGCTATTTCTATGGCCAGCGCTGGCTGCATGGTCCGCACCAACCGTGGCCACAACCCCCGTACCGGGGGATCCCCTGAGCGGGAATGGCGATGTGCATCGCTCCGTTCTCACTTACAGCCAACTTTTCTCGAACACTGGCGCCACTGCTCCAGTCGATGATGGTGCCGGCTTCGCTTTGCCTGCCAATGCGGCTGCGCCTTCTCAGAGCTTCGAGGGCGCATTAACGCTCTCCGACCCGGCATCGAGCGGGAGCGCTCAGATCTTGCGAGACGACTTCGGAGACGACAGCGCAAGCAATTCCCCGTGGCGGCATCTGCCCAGCTTTAGTTTCCAGTTCGTGCAGAACGGGAGCTACCTCATTCCCGTTCAGCAAGGTCTTGTCATCACGGGAAACGCGGCATGGAATTACATCGTTGGGCCCGGGCGAGTTTGGCGGGAAAGGACCGACCACGGTTACATGCGCGCCTCGCTTCCCTTCGCTCTGGTAGAGAGGAATCAGAACTGCGTGCACAACGGGGAAATGATCTTCCTGTTCAACCGCATGAAGAACCCCAACATTTCGAAGGTTCGTTACCAGGTGACGCAGGAAACCTGCTTGTATTTCAAGCTGAACATGTGGGGACAACTTGCGGCCACTTATACTCCCGGCAGCGTAGCAAGCGACCGTGAGCTGAAAAATGCTGAAGCCGCCGAAGTCGCAAACCGCCTACCCACCAAGCCTTTCAGTGCACTGGCGAAAGACTACCCGAATTCCGGGATCGATATAGCCAACTTCACGCAAGGGTTCCATTCGCCCGCTGACATTACCACTTACGGGCTGTTGATCAATGGCGTGAACTACGTCAGCAGTTGCCAGACGCGCTACGGCGCCTACGCTTTCTGTGACAACATGCGCTTGCCCTCCTACTCGTTAGCCAAGTCCTCATTTGCCGGACTGGCGATGATGTGGCTGGGACAGCAGTATGGAAGCGCGGTTTATGGCCGGCTGATTCGGGATTACGTCCCGCAGTACGCGGACGGCGGCAACTGGACGAATGTCACGTTCAGTAACACGGCGGATATGGCCACCGGAAATTACATTAGCGCAGACGATCAAGCCGATGAGGGCAGTCCCCAGGAACTCGCGTTCCTTATAGCCGAGCCTTACAGTACGAAAATCGCAGACGCATTCACGCCCTTCCCGCACAAGGCTGTTCCGGGGACGACGTGGGTGTACCAAACCCACGCCACCTTTATCCTGACACAAGCCATGAACAGCTACTTTCAGCAACAGCAGGGCAGCGGGGCGGACATCTTCATTTCGATCCGCGACGCCGTCTTTAAGCCGTTGAACATGAGTCAAGGTAGTTTGTCCACTCTACGCACGGACAACAGCGCGTCCGGCAAACCCTTTGGCGGTTACGGACTGTTTTTCATTCAGGATGACATCGCCAAGATCGGCCGCTTCCTGAACAGTAGCGGCGGTGTGATTAACCACTTGCAGATGCTCGATCCAACCCGGCTGCAGGAGTCTCTGTTCCGCACTGCAAATCCGGCCACTCTCGGTGTACCCGTACCCGATACGGGGACACCCGTTGTATCGAACACATTCCGGTATCACAATCAGTTTTGGGCGAAGCACATGACGACTGCCGAATTCCCACAATACCGCTGTAATTTCTGGGTGCCTTTCATGAGCGGCTACGGCGGGATCACCGTGCTGCTGCTGCCGAATGGAGCTACTTACTACATCTTCAGTGATGGCAACGAGTTCATCTGGTACACGGCGGTGAATGAGATCAACAAAATCGCACCGCTCTGTCATTGAATATTTCCGAATGTTTCCAGCGCAAAGCCGTTCATACGCGCTTCAGAAAGTCGCCGGGGTGTTCACCCACAAAAGGGAGGTCTCCTTCTTGCTGAGATTCTGCCAGCGGTGTGCCTGTGTGCTTTCAAAGTACAGGCTGTCACCGGGATCGAGAACATAACGTTCGACCTCATCCAACCAGACCTCCAGCTTCCCCTGCAGCACGAAAATGAACTCTTCGCCTTCGTGGCTGTACGAACCCCCGCTGCCGGCGCCCGGAGCAATGCGAAACAGGTGAGGTTCCATCATCTTGTTGCCCGAGGCTAGCAGGTCCATCTCAACCCCCGCATTCGGCTTCAACACCTTGCGATCACGGGATCGTACCAGGCGCCCCGAATTGTCTTCATCCCCAAAGAACGACAAGACATTCGTCTTGTAAAGTCTGGCCAGCTTCTGCAGGGTGGCGATCGATGCGCTTGAATACCCGCGCTCGAGAGAGCTGAGAAAGCTGACCGATACTCCTGTCTGACTGGCAACTCCGGCCAAGGTCAAGCCCAGTTTATGGCGTAGCTGCGCCAGCTTGGGCGCGATGTCCAGCCGTTTGCTTCTTCGTGCGGACGACGGCGCCGGTGCATCGGCCCCAACCTCGTTTTTCAGGATGGCGGCAATTCCCGCCGGGTTCACCCCCTTCACGGTCCGCAGATACTGGATCTTCCGCAGTTTGGCGAGAGCCTCACGGGAATATAGCCGGTAACGTGCGTGGCTGCGAGCGGGGACCAGCAACCCCATTCGCTCCCAGTTTCGCAGTGAGGAGGCGCTCACTCCCAGTACTCGCGCCGCTTCGCCGATCCGGAAATAAACCGTCTTCTTCAAAGTCGCTGTTCCGATGCGGGCGTATTTTGCTCAACTGGAAACGTCTCGTCAAGCAAAAGCTGCAGAAAACCTTACAACCTTGCTAAAAACAGGCGCGCCCAGGGAGAGGCGATTCCGTCCACTCAATCTGCCGCTGGAGCCACGCCAAGAATTTCTTTGCCAACTTTGCAGGAATCTTGATAGAGTATGCGCAAATTTATCTGGACAAGACGAAGCAATGTAAAGATCGCGGTCAAATTCGTGCCCATCAGTCGCTTGAGATCCATCCCGGAGGGTACTATGAGGCATTCAGGCAAGATGGCGAAGTGGTCGGCGTTCGTTCTGCTTCTGTTTGCACTTTCAACCACGCTGCAAGCGCAATTCACGGACGGCGATATTGCGGGCACTATAACGGATCCGAGCGGCGCGGCGATTGTCGGGGCGGCGGTCACAATCACCAATCTGCAAACCGGTCATGTGGACCAAACGCAAACCGACAAGATCGGCTACTACCGTGTCCGCCACCTTCCTCCGGGCGCCTACCAGGTCCGAGTCGAGGCCGCTGGCTTCAAGGTCATGGTGCTGAAAGATGTGATGGTCAACCCTAGTGTCACCACTCCGGCGGATGCAAGATTGCAGGTCGGCACCACACGTGAGACCGTCGAGGTCACACAGGGCGTAGCCTTGGTTCAAACCGAAGAAGGCCGGCTGTCGAATACCATTTCCACTCGCGAGGTCGAAGATCTTCCCCTCAACGGCAGGCAGGTCTACCAACTGGTCACGGAACAACCCGGGGTCACGGCGACCAATGCTCCGGTAATCTCCAGCGTGCCATCGCCGACTAATTCAGTGACGTTCGAGTTCGGATTCATCGCCAACGGTTCCACGCCGCGAGGCAACAACTTCGTGCTGGATGGTACCTCGAACAATAATGAGTGGCTCGGCGGAACGCCGCTGATTTACCCCTCGCTCGACGCGATTCAGGAGGTGCAGGTTCAAACCCTGAATTTCTCGGCTGAATACGGGCGCAACAACGGGGCCGTCGTCAACATCGTCACCAAGTCGGGCACCAACGACTATCACGGCGACGTGTTTTACTCGGGCCGCAATACCGCCCTTGACGCTCGGAGCTTTTTCGATCCCACGACCGAAAAAGGTCCGCTGCGGCTGAATCAGTTCGGAGGTGCCTTCGGCGGCCCGATCCGGAAGGACAAAACCTTTTTCTTTATGGACTACGAGGGCTCGCGCTTGACGGACAGCGCTCCCGCCATAGTGACGACCGAGACTCCTTATACCCGTAGTCTGGCGACGGGGCTGGCGGCAATGTTTTTCAAGGATTTCCCTGGACCTGCGTGTCTCACCGCACCCGGCCCCACCGACCCCACTTGCCAGGCGGAATCACCGCAGACGGAACCCAATCGTGCGGACCAATACATTGTCAGGGTGGACCATCGCATCAATTCTCGGGACGAAATCTTTGCGCGTTGGGACTCTACTCTGGCGTCCGGAGACGTGGCACGCCAGGAGTTGTTTTTTGCGGGAATTCGTGGATTCACTGCTCCCTTTAACGGTACGTTCAGTGATCTCGCTACGGGATACACTCATCAATTTTCTTCCAATACGCTCAATGACTTCCGCTTCTCCTACAGCCGGAACTCGAGTCATATCTCGTTCGGCATGCCCAGCGACACCGAAACTGCAGCCACTTTGCAGAGCGCAGGCTTGCCACTCAGCGATTTTGGCTTTCTGTCGTTTGACGATGGCACGATTCCAATGGGCGGCGAACTTTATGTTCCAAGAGATTTCGTTTTCAACACGTTCAAGCTAAACGACACGCTATTGCACACGGTCGGGCGGCACTCCTTCAAGTTTGGGTTCGAGTTCAACCGCGTTCAAGAAAACAGCAACTACAGGCTCTTTAGTTCTCCGTACCTTGAGTTCAGCAGTATTGGCGCATTCGCCGCGAACGCGCCCTACCTCGAAGAGGCCACCGTGAACGCCAATCCGGCCAGTCCAGATTTCGGGCAGTTCACCGGCACTCCGCGCCATTTCCGCTGGAACCGTTGGGCCGCCTTTGTGCAGGACGATTGGAAAATGACCCCACGCCTCACCGTGAATTTAGGTCTGCGTTGGGATGTATTTGCCAATCCCAGCGAGACCAATGGTGAAGTCAGTAACATCACTCTCGGATCGGGAAGCAATATATTTCAGCAACTCACTACATCTACCGTCGGACGCGTCAAGCAGCTTTGGAATACCGACTACCACAACTTTGCGCCTCGCATTGGCTTTTCCTGGGACCCCTTTGGCAAGGGGACGTCCGTCATCCGAAGCGGCTTCAGCATCGCCTACAACGAGCCTTACTCGAATCTCTACACCAATGCGTCCCGGTTGGATCCTCCCGAGGCGAACACCGCCTTCGTCGAGCCCTGTTATCCTATTTTTATCGGCACGACCTGTCCCATCCCGTACACCTTTCCATTTATACCCGATCCAGACTTCGCGGGCCCTCCCCTGCCCAACGGAGGGATCGGGCCGCTTTCCAGCGGTATTGAGATCGAGCCCAATGGCGTTGACCCCCACTTGCGCACGGCTTATGCCATGCAATGGTTTTTGGGAGTTCAGCACTCCTTCGGACGCGACTATGGTCTCACCATCAATTATGTCGGGACCCGAGGAGTGGGAGGCTACACCCGGGAAGACTACAACCGTTTTGATGGGGATATCTGTAACCAGACCTATTGCTCCTACGCATTCCATGGCTTCAACCCCGGTTGGGGAGCCATCACCTATATCTCCAATGAGAGCCAATCCAATTACGAGGGGTTGAACGCCCAGTTGCGCAAGAATCTCTCTCACAACCTGATGTTTACTGCCAACTACACGTTCGGGAAGGTGCTTGACAACCTCACCGAAGGTGGCTTGGGCGATTACTTCAACGTCAACAGTTACGCAGCCCTCTACAGCGGTGTCTCCGATATTGAGAAGCCCAGCCTGGACTACGGCCCTTCGGAATTTGATGTCCGGCATCGATTCACCGTAACCAGCCTTTGGAATATCCCGGGTCCACAGCGAGGCGGACCTTTGAACAAGATCCTTGGGGGATGGGCATTGAACACGATCATCTCGCTGCAATCCGGCCGCCCCTTCGATGTCGACTGCAGCCAGCCGTGGTACAACGGTTGTGATTTCAACATGGATGGTCTTGCGGACGATCGTCCGAATCGTCCGGCCGGGATCAAGACTTCGGGCTTCAGCAACTCGCAATTTGTAAATGGCCTGTTCGGCAATCCAGCGCTGACTTTCACCCCAAGCCTCTTCAGCCGGGGATCGGCGGCAATCCAAGTCTTCTGCCCTGACCGGTCCGAGCCGTACAGCGGACTGAACTCGATTCTGGACTATGGCCCAGTGGACAGCGGGCCGGGTGCGCAGTGTGTCCCAGTGGGTGAGAATGGCAATCTCAGCCGGAACGCGTTTCGTGGGCCATCGTTCAAAGACGTCGATCTGTCTCTGGTCAAGACCACGGCGGTGTCTGAGCGGGTCAAGGTCGAGTTCCATGCAGACGCATTCAATCTTTTCAATCGGGTGAACCTCTACAACCCGATCGGTGACCTAAGCAGCCCGGAATTTGGGCAGTCGATCACAGCTTTCACGCCACGGGTCCTGCAACTCGGTCTGAAGGTAATGTTCTGATCGTTTTTCGACGCGCTCAACCGCAGGTTGACTGCCCGGCCGATTCATCGGCTGATTCGCCGCGTTCCTGATGTTCGTTGCGTTGCGGATGATGGTCGTGTTGTAGACGTTCGTGACGCTCGTTCTGCCGATATTCACCCTGGTCGTTCTTCAGGCTTTTTTCAGCAAGCGCGTAATGCCGACCAAAATTACCGCGCCCACAAATGCGACAATGATGGCGCCTATCATGCCGCCCCCCGGCCAGATTCCCAAAAGTCCAAAGACCCAGCCGCCCACAACGCCGCCGAGGATTCCGAGAATGATGTCCACCAGCACGCCGTAGCCACCGCCCTTCATAACCTGACCAGCAAGCCAACCTGCGATCAGTCCAACCACAATCCAAATGATGAATCCCATGCCTATCCTCCTTGGAGCCGCTTTAGGCCGGACTTTCCGATTTGACCTCCCGGCCCGCCCGAAAATATAACACTTGGCCCCTCAATCTGAAATGATCTGCGCGGACAACGGAAAGGCCGTGGATGCATCGAGGCTGAGAAGGAAAACGCAAACGCCAGACAGCCCTGGCAGGCTGCGGAAAAACTCTGATTCGAGTCGGTTTTGGGAAGGGCACGACTTCAGTCGTGCCGATAAGTCCTCTAAATTGGTTTGCGATTTAGCGCCCGAGGTGCGCTCTTTGCGCCCGCTAGGACTTTTTCCGCTGCCTCCTAGGCAACACTCGTGGCCACGCCTACGAGTGGTGTGCGGTTGCGGAAGGTCGCGCTACGCTGATTTCTTTGGCAGCAGGGCAAAACTCGATCACTTTTCCGAGTTGCGACGGCGGGACCGACGCCACCTTTCTTCGGAAACTCGTCGGTATGTAGAATTCAATCACTCGGGCCATAACCGCTTCACCTTCGTCTTGTAAACTCTCTGCGTCTTCAACTGCGACCCGTCCTTTGGGTCGCCCTACCACTTCCACTCCCACCCACACCGGCAGCGGACGGAATCGCGCAATCGGAGCTTCATCATGAGTGCCTTACATACAGCGCATGACCTCATCCACATGGCTTCTTCTCCGGAGACTCGAAATCTCCGCTTAAGAAATTCCAGCCTACGTTCTGATCTGCCCTGTGGGAATAGCTCCTGCGTGCCTCGTGGCGGCACCGCCGGGCTACGAGGATCATGTACTGAAGGGCGGATTCGAAAGCGCGGTGTTTGAGGAGCTGAACAATCTTGGGCTTGATACTCCGGTCGTGCGCGTCGGATGGCCCGATCGCTTCATCGAGCACGGCAAACCTGAGACCCTGCGGGCCAAATACGGAATCAGCGTGGAAGCTGCACTCGAAAAACTTCTCGCGCGCCTGAAGGCCCCTGCCCGGCCTCCAGCTATGCAGGCCGGTCAACCCTCTTTACTGGGAGTTCTACAGCCACGCCTGCAGCGCCTTTCTCGAAGACCCGACTCCTACGGAATATGACTCAGGGAAAGAGGGCCCGGCACGGTCCTGGTACTTCTCGTCGGCTGCGGCCTCCGGCGCGAAGAGTTGCTGCCGAGGAAGTCGTCTGCCGCTAGTTTTCCTACTGCCACGGTGATAAGAGCCAGTGTCTTGGGCCTTGCTGTTTTCATGTTAGAATATCGAGTCGCATTTCCTCCCCCAGCGACACGCACCTCCACAGAGTCCAGCCACGGGCCGAACCTGATTGAGGTGCCCCCCAACAGACTCGAATTGCACGACATGGTTCCAGGACTGGTCGATGCAAGTGATCGCAAGGAGTCAGCGATGAAAGTTTATATCAAGCTCTTTTGCGTCCTGTGCATAGGGGCGCTCTGGCGGACGACAGCGAATATGGCTTTCTGCTATCTCTTCTGGATCACAACCCTTGCCTGGGTAGTTCGCTACCTCATCCGTGCCAAGGTGAAAGGCGGACTCTTGGTTTTGCTGGGAATCACTTGCAACGCCTTAGTGACATCATTGAACAAAGGTGTTATGCCATCAGTTGGAATCCCCTCTACATTCCATCCCGCGGCTCCGATTTGGAATGTGTCCGGCAAAGGGCAATGGCTGCTGCTTGCGGACCAAGCAGCATTGTACGGTTTCAGCATTGGGGACATTTTTCTGATCGCAGGTTTTCTGATGTTTCTGATCGGGACAGAGTACCGTTTGCGCCTAACTCCCATCAAAAAAAACAGTATGGTTGAAGACTCCTGACCGTGATGGACGGGCACCCTCCAATCACACTGGCCCGATGCTCATTTGCAGCTGATGCTGGGATTGTCCTTCGCTAATACCAGACAAGCCGCATGCTGCTTCGCCCGCCGTGCGGCGTCTCCCGAACTGTCATCTGGCGAAATAGGCTGCGCCGTGGTTTGCCTCGCAGGCTCTACTTGTTCTTGATATGTGACTGGAGTTGGAGCAGCAGTTGCAGTTGGAGCCCGCGTAGCCGAATTGGGAGCCTTGTCTAGCATTGCTTGGAATGCCGCAATCTCATCTGTCCGGCTCCATATAAACTCCTTCGTTTGCGGTTGGCAGTAATCGTCCGGATACTCCCAGACAGGCTGAACAGTGACCTTTGTCGTGCCATCGAGTTCCACCAACGTGTACGACCACACCTTTCTTGTGGTCATGCCCTTACACACACTTGAGGCCATGAAAATCGCATCGATGGTGGGCATCTGCGCTGGCTTCGAAAAGCGGAACTGGAACTGATTGTCGGAATCGAGCGTGTAGCCCTCTCTTAGATTCTCTTGGACGATTAAAACCTTGAGCGTTTGAGCAGACGATTTGCTGGTGAATACATACGGCCCCGGCTGAGGTTTTGCCTTCTTATCCCGCGCCGCAGCCAAGGTCGATATCGCGAGAATTAGAATTAGTACTCGTTTCATACCTTTGCCCCTTGTGAACTTTACCGGGATGAGCGTGCGAACCGCAAATTACCGGGGTCATCTCAGAATCCCTCTGACAAGACCGCGCTCGGTTCCGGCCAGATGTACTCCGCGTGCTCTGGTTTTTCATTCCGGCACCTCTGGTCTTATGCTGTTGAAAAGTATCGAGCCTTGAAAGGTCCCAAGAGGAGCATAGCGACGGGCGTCCTAGCCAGCCGTTCACTCGTAGCGCAACGCCTCCACAGGATTTAGTTGCGAGGCTTTTATCGCAGGATAAATCCCAAAGAATAGCCCGACGCTCATCGAGGCTGTTACAGCAGCGATGACCGACCATAGCGGCACCGCCGAAGGCAAACTTGGCAATAGCTTATTGATCAAGAAGCTGATCCCCGCTCCCAGTGAGACACCGATGATTCCCCCAATGCCCGTCAGGGTGATGGCTTCTGTGAGGAACTGGCGAACGATATCTCGGCGTCGGGCGCCGATAGCCTTGCGCACTCCGATTTCGCGCGTGCGTTCGGTGACCGACATGAGCATGATGTTCATCACTCCAACTCCACCGATAAGGAGCCCGATGGAACTGATCACGACCACTGCAATGGCTATCGCTCCCGTGATCTGACGGAACTGGCGCGCAAGCTCCTCCGAACTGGAAATCGCGAAATTATTCGGCTTATCGGTCGCCACACGTCTGCGCCGCCGCAGCAGGCCGATGATTTCGTCCTCAGCTTGGGCCTTTCTACCCGGATACGCTTGTGCGCCAATGAAGTGTTCGTCGTCCTGCGGATTATGTTTGTGGTACGCCCCGTACGGCACCACCACAACTTTGTCCGCCGATTCATCTTTAAAGAACTGGCCTTTACGCTTTTCCAGAACGCCCACGACCCGGTAGAAAGCTCCTCCGACCTCGATGGACTTGTCCAGCGGGTCCTCCTCGTGAAACAGTCCTTCAAACAAGTCGTGACCGATCACCGCTACATCCATGTGATGCAGGTCTTCCGCTTCGGTAAAGAAGCGACCTTTCTCGGGGTTCGCGTTGTAGACCCATTCGTAGGACGGAATGGTACCCGTTAATTGAATCCCGTAGACCTCGTTCCGTTTGTATCGTGCGGGCACTACGGTGATGGGCTGACCCGGTTCCAACCGTGGGGAGACCTCCACCGTCACGTCCTTGACGTCGGGGCACTCATCCCGAATCGCCATGGTGTCTTCGTAGGTTAGGGTCTTGCGGGTGCGTTCTTCCGCGGTGAGGTTGCCTCGAAAACCGAAGTCCCAGCGAAAAACAAACAGCGCGTCGGTGCCATATTGATCGAGAAACCCGCGAATATCCTGGTCCAAACCGACCATGATGGAGGCCACGGCGACCATGGCCATGATCCCGATGACCACGCCCAAGACAGTCAGCAGCGATCTCGCCTTGTGCTGGCGAAGAGAATCAAACGCCATGCGCGTGCTTTCGCTGATCTCAATCCGCACAGTTGCAACCTCTTTGAAGGATTCAAACCTCTAACAAAACTCTGATGAAGTCCCCGGTGTTCCTCTGTGACCCCTGTGTCCCCTGTGGTTCAAGCTTTTCTTCGGATACTTAATCCGAGTTTCCCTAAGTCTCAAAGCGCAGAGCCTCGATGGGATCCAGCTTGGAAGCCCGGTGTGCGGGGTACAATCCAAAGAACAATCCCACGGCCGTCGATACCGCCAGCGACAAAATCACCGCGCCGATTGGTACTTGGGATGGCACCGGGGTGAGCACTCTCACCAGCGTGGAAAGGAGATAGGCAATGGCAATGCCGATCGCGCCTCCCACGGCTGCCATCACCGCCGATTCCACCACGAACTGCATGAGGATGTCGCGTCTTCGCGCTCCCAGTGATTTGCGCACGCCAATCTCGCGGGTGCGCTCCGTGACACTGGCCAGCATCACATTCATGATCACCACGCCACCGATGACCAGGAACACCGAAACCACCCCAACCATGGTCGCGGCGATGGCGCCAGTCAGGTTCTTCCATAGGCCCATAATTGTGTCAGACGCCAGAATGCCAAAATTGTCATCGGCCATGGGATCGAGATGGCGGCGGCCGCGCATCATGGTACGGGCTTCATCCTCCGTCTCCCGCATCCACTCCGGACCGCGCGCCTGGATGTTGATGGCCAAATCCAGTCCCTGCCCGTGTTCGCCATAGCGTTTCAAGAACGTGCGAATCGGGATGTAGACAAAATTGTCCTGGGATTGCCCGAGGACCGTCCCAATCGGCTTGGCTACGCCGACCACCAGGAAGCCGCGGCCATCGACGTAAATCGTCTTGCCGATGGGATCGACCGTGGGGAACAGCTTGCCGGCGACTTGTTGTCCGATAAAGGCGGCCTCCGCTCTGCCTGCATTGTCGGCATCGGTTATGTAGCGGCCGGTTTCGACCTCCTCCACATCCATATCCGCGATGTTCGCTGTCACCCCACGGATATTAATGTCGTCCAACGCTTGTGTTCCCAGGCGGACCTTGCCGTTGGTTCGCGTCTCCAGTCCAACCGCGCGAGGCAGCCTCATGCCATCCCGCAGAGCCTCGTAGTCTTCCCAGGTGACATACCGGTTGCGACGCATCGCTTTGAGGAAGTCCTGCTGATTGGTGATGACGGGGAAGCGGAGCACGAGAAAGACATTGGACCCGAGATTGGCAACGCGTTGCTCAATGTAAAGGTTCGCCCCAGTGATAACCGACACGACCAGGATGAGCACCGACACCGACAAAGTAACGCCCAGCAGCGTCAGCGCAGAACGCAGCTTGTGGGCACGTAATGCTGCCAGAGCCTCGAATGCCGGGTCGCGGAACGCCGTGCCGTGACGCCTGAGTTTTTCTCCGACTCGCGAGGCGGCAAACTTCTGGAAGTTCCTCCGCGGAACCCCCTGTTTCGTCGTTGTAGGGTCTGTGCAGTCCACACTGTGATCGTATACGACGCTTGGCCGGAAATAGTTCCGCGCTGATCCCCAATTGACTCGTCAATCTACTTCTTCGGATTCAACTGGCCCGCGCTCCTTAAGAAACGGTGATGCTGCCGATGGGAACCAGACTCGGTCCGTAAGACATGGCCAGGAGGGAAGGCGTTTCAAGACGTATATCCAGCGTAAAAGCGGGGCTAGCATGTCCTGAAGGCTGCGAACAAACGCCTATCGTTTGTCGGACCCAATCGACGTCTTGCCACTTCAACCCCAAATACTCAGCCGGAGGCATGCCAGTCGTCAGCGCCCGCAGGCTATTGACTATAATTTCACTGGCGTGCCAGGGCATTCGCAACAAAGGACGTGATTCCCAGTGAGGAGAGCAAACATGTCTCTACGCAAACTGTGCTTTTTCACAATGCTGGCCACGACTATTGCTTTCGTTGCGGTGGGAAGGTTAAACGTTCAGATCAAGGGATTTGATGTACCGACGCCGAATTCGCGGCCGCAAGATCCGGCGCTTGTCCCCGATGGGTCGCTCTCGTACATGAGCCCGCCCGCGAATAGGCTAGGCCGATCGAGCTGGGTCAAGGCATTCCGCGCGAAAAACGAAACCCGGACGACCGTTTTTCTACCGGTCCAGTCCAAGAACGCCAAGGATCTGGGTGCTGGAAAGTTGCTGGTGGCGAGCCGGGGGCTCGCTGATCCGCATTTCGCTAAGACGGTAGTCCTGCTGGTTCACTACGATGCCGAAGGTGTGGTCGGACTGATTCTCAACCGGCGCACAGATGTCCCGCTTTCACGAGTGCTTGAGGGGATCAAAGCGGCAAAAGACCTTTCAGACCGAGTCTATCTCGGAGGTCCGGTAGAAACTCCAGCGGTGTTTGCGTTGCTCCGGTCGCCGGCGAAGCTCGAAGGAGCTGAGCACATTTTCGGTGGGGTTTACCTGATTTCCACGAAGACCCTCTTCGAACAGACCATCTCGGCTCGATCTGACCCTAGCGGTTTTCATGTTTATCTGGGCTACGCGGGATGGACTAACGATCAACTGCGGCAGGAGGTGGAACTGGGCGCGTGGTTTATTTTTCCGGCGGATGCCAGCACGGTTTTCAATTCGGATCCGGATTCCTTGTGGTCGCAAATGATTCAGAAAACGGAACTAAAGTTGGCTGGGAGCGGGCCTGCGGACGCAGATCGACCAGCCGCGCGCTCGACAACTACTTCGCTAGTATTCCCAGCGGGCGCGGGGCAGATAGGTAACGAGTAGTCGGC
>Ga0181521_10005167_pt1 | contig 14627 bp, 14 predicted proteins | sample PEATcosm2014_Bin_32_FD_119764 | JGI IMG/M metagenome (GOLD analysis project Ga0181521, IMG submission 119764) | Peatland microbial communities from MTU Mesocosm Facility, Houghton, MI, USA - PEATcosm2014_Bin02_60_metaG | ecosystem: Environmental > Terrestrial > Soil > Wetlands > Peat | place...
CCCTTCTCGCTCGACGACTGGGGCCGCGAGGTGGCCGAGCACGATCCGTGGGGCCGTTTTCGCTTCGGCATCCCGCCCAAGACCAAGGGCGACCTGGCCTTTGTCCAGCACATGATCGCCACCCTGAACCTGCACGGCCAGCTTGGCGTGGTCATGCCCCACGGCGTGCTCTTCCGTGGCGCGGCCGAGGGCGAGATCCGGCAAGGCATCTTGAAGGAAGACCTGGTCGAGGCGGTGATCGGCCTGCCGCCCAACTTGTTCTACGGCACCGGCATCCCGGCGGCGATCTTGGTCATGAACCGCGAGAAGAGGCGCGAGCGCAAGGCCAAGGTGCTGTTCATCGAGGCGTCGCGGGAGTTCCGCGAGGGCAGCGCCCAGAACTACCTGCGCGACGAGGACGTGAGGAAGATCGCCGCCACCTTCCACGCCTGGAAGGACGTGCCCAAGTACGCGCGAGTGGTGGAGCTGGCCGAGATCGAGAAGAACGAGTGGAACCTCAACATCAGCCGCTACGTGGAAACCGCCGAGGCTGCCGAGAAGGTCGACGTGGCAGCGGCGATCGCCAAGCTGCGCGAGGCAGAGAAGAAACGCGCTGAGGCCGAGGCGAAGATGAACGGGTTCTTGAGGGAGTTGGGGTATGACGCCTGAGGGATGGCGGCAGCTAGCTCTGTCCGAAGCCGCCGAGGTCAATCCTGCACGTTTCTTGGAGCGGGGAACATCCGCGCCGTTCATTGAGATGGCGGCTGTTCATGAGGAGTCGCCTCGGGTCAGGTATCTCCTTAAGCGCAGCTTCGATGGCGGAGGGGCAAGGTTCACCAACGGCGACACATTGTTGGCGCGGATCACGCCCTGCGCGGAGAACGGGAAGACGGCGCTCGTTACCCAGCTTGCCTCGAACGCGACGGTTGCGTTCGGCTCAACCGAGTTCATCGTACTTGCGCCACGCGACCGGCTCTCGATACCCGAGTTTATCTACTTTACGGCGAAGCGGGAAAGCGTGCGCTCGGTTCTCGTGAGCCGAATGGTTGGCACGTCCGGGCGCCAGCGAATTCCAAACTCCGCGCTGGATGAGATCGTCATCGGCGTTCCGCCCCTCCCCGAGCAGCGGAAGATCGCGGCCATTCTGTCGTCGGTGGACGGCGCCATCGAGGCGAGCCAGGCCGTGATCGACCAGATCCAAGTCGTGAAGAAGGCCATGATGGCCGAGTTGCTCACCAAGGGCCTTCCTGGCCGCCACAAGAAGTTCAAACAAACCGAAATCGGCCAAATGCCGCTCGAATGGATGGTCTGCACCATTGATTCTCTCGGCATGAACGCTGAGGCAACAGTGAGATCCGGCCCATTTGGATCGTCGATGAAGACGAAGGATTTCGTAGCCTCCGGCGTCCCAGTTCTCACCATCCAGTCGCTTGGTCACGGGGAGCTGCTTCGGGAGGGTCTGTTTTACGTCAGCAATGAGAAGGCTCGGGAACTGGCCGAGTACAAGGTACGCCCGAATGACGTGGTCTTTTCTCGTGTTGCGGACATTGGGCGATGCGCGGCGATTTCCCGAGAGGAAGACGGATGGCTGATTTCCCCGAATCTCTCGCGAATCCGGTTGGACCCGGGAAAAGCCGACGCGCGATTTCTCATGTACCTCATCACCAATGGGGCAAGCGTTCTTCGCCAGGTTGAGATGGTCGCAGGGAACGCTGGACGGCCGGTGATATCGTCGACCACGCTGAAGGAGTTGCGCCTCCCCGTTCCAGAACTGCCGGAGCAGCATGCGATCGCTGCCGCCGGGCAGGAGCTTGAGCAGCGTCTCACCGCCGAGCGCCAATACCTGATTCAACTCCAGGACACCAAATTCGCCCTCATGTCCGTCCTCCTCACCGGCGAGGTCCGCGTGCGCGTGGACGAGGATGCGGCTGCATGAAGCCGCTGCTCGATCTCGAAGCCCTGGCCCGGCAGAAAGCCGGGTTGTAAAGTTGGATCCGATGAAACTATCCGTGACAATCGCTCAAGCCCTCCGTCGCATTGACCGTCAACGGTAGGAGACGCCATGTCCTTTGAACCCATCCGACAGCTAGACATCGAGAACTACGGCTGCATCAAGAAGGCCACGTTCGCGCTGACTCCCCTGCACGCCCTCATCGGTCCCAACGACAGCGGGAAGAGCACGACTCTCCGGGCGCTGCGCACCGTGGCCCGATGCGCGATGGAAGATGTCGCTCGCGACTACTCCGACCAGCGATTCGAGCCGATGTTTGGGCCCAAATCCAGGATCGCGATCGGTTACTCTGACGAACTCAGCTACTGCGTCGAAACTGGCAACACCATTGATGAGGTTCGTGTGACCTATGGCAAGAACGGTGGTCAGACATTGCAGGCTACTCGTTCCTGGAAATCCCCCGGCACTCTTCAATGGCAGAGCCAGCCTGGGCCAGAGTTCAGTAAACACTACGATTCACTGAGAAGACACATCACCAGCGCCACCATGATCAGGTTCGATCCAAATGCACTGCGGAGGGAGGCGACTCAAATTGTTGTGGAGAAACCGATCGAATTCTATGACGAGACCGGGGTGGGACTGGCTGGCGTCTATCAGGCCGTCAACAGCCGTGACGTCGATGCCTTCGTCGCCATTCGAGACAAGGTGAAGAAGCTGTTCCCCACCATTCAGAATATCCTGGTCCCAACAGTGAATAGCAGCTTGGTCACTCTTCAGGCTCGACTTATTGACGACACCTTGGTTCCGGCGGGGGCTCTGAGCGAGGGGCTGCTCTATTTTCTTGGATTCATGGCACTCCAACACTTGGCCGAATCGAGGCTCTTCCTCGTGGAGGAACCGGAAAACGGCCTTCACCCCGCGCGTGTTTCCGAGGTCATGGGCATCTTTCGCGAAATCTCGAAAACCAGCCAGGTCATCATTGCCACGCACAGTCCGCTGGTCGTCAACGAGATGAAGGGCGAAGAGGTGAGTGTGGTTACCCGCGACCCAGAAAAGGGCACGCAGGTGAAACTGCTGAAGGACATGCCTGGTTTCGATGAGGGTTCAAAGGTCTATCAACCGGGCGAGTTCTGGGTCAGCTACTGCGATGGGAACCGAGAGGAGCCGCTTCTGACCGGGAGACCTCGCTCATGAGCGAGGTAAGCGTCTATCTTGGCGGCGAGGGGCAGAACGAGTTGGGAAGCCGCTGCGGCGATCCCGTCTATCAAGACGACAGCAAGTCTGGCGTCATCGAAACGCTGCTTCGTGGCGTGCAGCCGAGAGGTTGGACCGTGATCGGCGCGACGAGGTGGTGCCAGATCCGCAAGCTCCGAGCGACTGGATCAACCCCGAACGAGGCGCGGAACGTCCTTGGTCTAGTCTACGATGCCAAACGCGCGGAAGCGCGTGTCCTGGCCTTCGTTCGGGACGCCAACGGCGACCCGAACCGCCCCCAGATCATCGCTGATGCCATCAGCGATGCCAAGGCGAAGTTTCCCGGCGTCGAGGTAGTTGGCGGCGCAGCCATTCCGGTCCTGGAAGCATGGATTCTCGCCATGCAAGCAGAACGCGGCACCGAAAGCCTCAGTAAGCCAGCGGCGCAATCCAATCTGGTGAAAAGGGGCATCGCTCCCAAGGACACGGACGCCATGGTCGATGTCGCCGCCAAAATCATCCGCGACAACCTCCCCAAGGACGCCACCAGCTTGCGCGCGTGGCTGACAAGAGCAGACGAAGTATTGCCGCGCTTGGTGCAGGGCACCTCCTAATGCTCGCCCTAATGACCGGCCCAACGAGCACAAGGCCCTCGCGATGACCAAGCCCCTCGGCCGCGACTGGAACGAGGCCAAGCTCTCCGAAAATCCGGCGGTCGAGCTGCTGCAACATCTCGGCTACACTTATGTCCCGCCCGAGATTCTCGAAGCCGAGCGCGAATCGCTCAAGGATGTCGTGCTCAGCAGGCGGTTGGCGACGGCGCTCAAGCGCCTGAACCGCTGGCTGTCGGACGACAACCTGGCCAAGGCCGTGCGGACTGTGACCACGATCCAGGCGTCCAGCCTGATCGAAGCCAGCGAGCGCGCCCACACCATCATCACCCAGGGCATCGCGCTCGACCAGGATCTGGGTGACGGGAAGAAGGGGCAGACGGTTCGCTTCATCGACTTCGCCGAGCCGACCAACAATGAATTCGTCGTCACCCGGCAGTTTGGCGTGGTCGGCAGCAAGAAGAAGATCGTCCCGGACGTGGCGGTCTTCGTGAACGGGCTGCCGGTGGCCATCATCGAGTGCAAGAGCCCGACCCTGGGCGAGGGCTGGAAGGCCGAGGCCATTGATCAGTTCTCGCGCTACCAGGAGCTGGAAGACCGCTATTACGATCTGGGTGCGCCAAAGCTGTTCGAGACGGTGCAGGTGCTGATCGCAACCTGTCGCGAGGCGGCCGTGTACGGCACGGTGACCACGCCGAATCGGTTCTATGCCGAGTGGAAGGCCACCTGGCCGCGCTCGGCGAGCGAGCTTGATGCCGTGTGCGGAAGAAAACCGACGGTCCAGGATGTGGCGCTGGCGGGGCTGCTCACCCCTGGGACGCTGCTCGACCTGATGCGGAATTTCGTCGTGTTCGAGCGGGACGCCGACAGCGGCCGGACCATCCGCAAGCTGTGCCGCTATCAGCAGTTCGTCGCGGTGAACAAGGCCGTGCAGCGCGCACGCGCCGCCAAGAAGCCCACCGATCGCGGCGGCGTGGTCTGGCACACCCAGGGCTCGGGCAAGAGCCTGACCATGCTGTGGCTAGCGCTCAAGCTGCGCAACGATCCGAGGCAGGACAACCCCACGCTGGTCATCGTGACCGACCGGACTGACTTGGACGATCAGATCACCAAGACCTTCCGTGCCTGCGGCTTCCGCAACCCCGAGCAGGCCGAGAGCGTGCGCCACCTGCGCGAGATGCTCTCCGGGCCGACTGGCAAGACCATCCTGACGACGGTGCAGAAGTTCCAGGAACTGACCGCCAGCGCGCCCAGGCGGCGAACCGATCGCGCCACCCACCCCACACTGTCGTTGGCCCGCAACATCTTCGTGCTGACCGACGAGGCCCATCGCACGCAATACGGCGGTCTAGCTGCAAACATGCGCCAGGCCCTGCCCAACGCGGCCTTCTTCGGCTTCACCGGCACGCCCATCGACAAGAAAGATCGCAGCACGCTGACCACGTTCGGCAGCTACATCGACACCTACACCATTGAGCAGGCGGTCGCGGACGGCGCCACGGTGCCCATCTTCTACGAGAGCCGCCTGCCCGAGTTGCGCATCGTCGGCAATACCCTGGACGCCCTGTTCGACCGGGTCTTTGCCGACCGCAGCGAGGAAGAGCGCGAAGCCATCAAGAAGAAGTACGCCAATGAGGCGACCATCGCGGGTGCGCCCAAGCGCGTCGAGGCCATCTGCCTGGACCTGGTCACGCATTTCACCCAGTTCATCCGGCCCAACGGCTTCAAGGCGCAGGTGGTGACCTGCTCGCGCGAGATTGCGTGCCTGTATAAGGAGACGCTGGACCGCCTGAACGCGCCCCAATCGGCGGTCGTCGTCTCGGCGTCGAACAAGGATGACGATGCGCTGGTCAAGCACCACACCGACGAGAAGCAGCGCAAGGACATCATCGAACGGTTCCTGAAGCACGACAATCCACTGTCGATTCTGGTGGTGTGCGACATGCTGCTGACCGGGTTCGATGCGCCGGTCGAGCAAGTCATGTACCTGGACTCGCCGCTGAAGGAACACACCCTCCTGCAAGCCATCGCGCGGGTGAACCGCACCGCCGACAAGAAAACCTACGGCTTGATCGTGGACTACTGGGGCGTCTCCGAGGCGCTGCAAGAGGCGCTGGCCATCTTCGCGCCCAGCGACATCAAGGGAGCCATGCACCCCAAGGGCGACGAGCTGCCGCGCCTGCAAGCCCGGCACGCAGCCGCCATGCGCTTCTTCGTGCGGGTGAAGGACAAGGACGATCTCGACGCCTGCGTGGCCGTGCTGGAGCCCGAGGACGTCCGCGCCGAGTTCGACAGCGCGTTCAAGCGGTTCGCGCAGTCGCTGGACATGCTGCTGCCCGACCCGAGGGCGCTGCCCTATGTGGCAGACGGTCGCTGGCTGGGCAAGATCCGGGGCACGGCTGCCGCGCGGTTTCGGGACAGCAAGCTGGACGTTTCCGACTGCGGCGAGAAGGTGCGCAAGCTGATCGAGGAGGCCGTGATCGCGGACGGCATCCAGATCCTGGTCAAGCAAGTGTCGCTGTTCACGCCCGAATTCGACGCCAAGCTCAACGCGCTCAAGACCGACGAGGCCCGCGCCAGCGAGATGGAGCATGCGATCCGCGACGAGATCCACATCAAGCTGGAGGAAGACCCTGCCTTCTACACGTCGCTGCGCCAGCGGCTGGAGCAGATCATCGAGGACCGCAAGGCCAAGCGCATCGACGCGGCGGCGCAGTTGAAGATGTTCGAGGCGCTGACCAAGGACATCCGAGGCCGGGCCGATGCGGCCGAGAAAATGGGCTTGAGCCAGACCGGGCTGGCCATCTACGGCCTGCTGCACCTGCCGGGCGGGAAGGCGCATGACGAGCCTCAGTCGCCCTGTGGCAAGCCCGACGAGGCCAAGACCGCCCTGGCTGGCCTGCTGGAAGAGCACTTGGCCCCCCACGCCGAGATCGTGGACTGGCAGATGAAGGACGACGTCCAGCGCGAGATGCGCAAGGTGATCAAAAAGCACCTCCGCGCGGCGGCCTATCCAGCCGAGCGGGTCGACAGCCTGGCTGAGGGCATAGTGGACCTGCTCAAGCGGAGGCGCCCCGCATGATGGCGATTGAGCGGTCCGAGGTGCGCTTCGGGCTGACGGCCATCCCATACGTGGTCAGGCGCAGCCAACGGCGCGGGACCGTGTCCATCGCCATCGACCCGTCCATGGGCGTCCTGCTGACCGCACCACAGGCCACGCCCATCGCCCGCCTGGACCGCGTGGTGCATGACAAGGCGCGATGGATCGTGGAACGGCTGCGGCGCGGGCCGGTGGAGAGGGCGGCGCCGCGCGAGTTCGTGAACGGCGAGACCTTCCTTTACCTGGGGCGCCAGTACCGGCTCAAGATCGCGTCGGGCGCGGTGACCAGGGTGGCGCTGACCGGCGGCCGGCTCGTGGTGACCGTGCCGGTGGGCAGCGCAGCGGCAGTGCGGAAAGCGGTCGCGGCCTGGTACCGGCACCACGCCGCCGAGCGCCTGCCCGAGCGAGCCGCGATCTGGGCCGAGAAGATGGGCGTGCCGGTGCCGGTGGTGCTGATCCGAGACCAGCGGCGCCGGTGGGGAAGCTGTGACCCAAAAGGCAACCTGCGCTTCAACTGGCGGATCGGCCAGGCCGCCATGAGGCTGCTGGACTACGTGGTGGCGCACGAATTGGTTCACCTGGCGCACCGGAAGCACACGGCCGCGTTTTGGTCTGCGCTGGGGAAGGTGATGCCGGACTATGAGGCAAGGCGGGAGGCGCTGAGGGGTATCGGAGCGAGGTTGGAATGGTGAGCCTCGATCATGGCGGGCGCGGTGTCGTCCTCGCCAGCGTGCTCTTCTTCAAATTCGTGCTGCCACTAGGCGGCGACCATGATCGACGAGGCTGATCTCCGGAGGTGAATGATGAACGCACAGGATAGAGAATTCGACCCACTGATCGAGGCATGGAACAAGGCTCGCGGTGCAGGTCAGAATGCCGAGGAGGGAGTGCGAAGGCTCGTCGCCAGCAACATCGAACGATTCCGGCCATTGCTCGCGCTGTCGCAGAAGCCCTCGAACTGGGGGGAACTCGCGACCTCGGATGGCCTTCCCATGTCTTGGATCGACTTCCAGCATCTTGTGATCAAACCCCACGTCGAGAGACTGGAGGTCTTGCTCAGCCGAATCGACGCGGGCTTGCCATATCCGTAGGTGGGCACAATGAAAGCGTACTACAATCGACGTGTTGGAAAAGATGGCGATCCCCCGAGGCTAAACCTTGCAGAAGTGTCGAAAGAGATAGCGGCCGGCTATGACCATCTGGAACGCCTAGGGTTCCTCCAAAAATCGTTTGGCTATTTCTGCGTGGATAGCGGAAACGTCGCCGGTCAGCACGGCACGGATCTGAAAACGCATTTCTACATCAGCACGGGTATTCGCATCACAGGCTCGGTCTCCGACTTCCTCGCAGCGACAGATGAAGTTGGACTCTTCACGTTGATCGAGTTTCTTCACGACCATGTAGCCAAGCCGAAGGAACGAACGGGGTGGTACCATGACTATTCCAGATGCGGATGGCACTACGACTCCCAGTCCGACCAATTCGACGTGGAAGCCGCTCAGCAAGAATGGAGGAACACCGTCAATGTGCGTTTGAATTACTACGGAGACGGCTTCGAGCTGTCGGCGGTGGGGGAGGTTGTCAGGCTCGCCCCGGATGGTCTTGCTTCGCTGTTCGAGACGACTCCACCCGTGGCCGCCGGCGACACGAACATCGCCAAGCTTGGAGCTGCGGTGCGGATGTTTCGGCGTGGGCTTTCTTCCCGAGAGGAACAGAAGCAAGCCGTCCACGTTCTTGTCGATCTCCTTGAATTCTACCGTCCTCAGGTCAAAGAGCACCTACCCAAGCAAGATGAGAACGACCTTTTCAACATTGCCAACAACTACGCAATTCGACACCACCGCGTTGATCAGAAGGATGACTACAACGACGCTTGGCTGCGCTGGCTATTCTACTTCTACCTAGCCACGGTACATCTCGTGCTGGATCTCGTGCATGGGCAACAGGAGCAGCTGCCCGCCGACGTGGATGGCGATATCCCGTTCTAGTTCAGACCGACACGTCCCGCATCGCTGAACCGACCAGGGCTCTCATTGCGCAGAGAGATCCGTTCGCTTCATCCCGGATCGATAGCAAGGCAGGGAACTCATTTGGTGGGCGGTCGACCAGCAGACGCGAGTTTCGTGTCAAGCGCGGTCCTGTGTGCAGCAAGCCGTTTGGGTTGAACGAAATGAAAGTCAAACAGGGATTCAAGAACGTCAACGAGCCAACTTGCCTCTCCAGGTTCCACTTCGAGGACTTCACCAGTGCTGGTGTTCTTCGTGGGATGGGCTGCCAGGTTGCCGAGGGTCCTGATAGCGTCGACTGCCTCCGTGAGGTGCGACGGGACCCCTGGACGCGATACGAACTCGGCGATCTCTTTGTCGAGCGTCTTGTGAACGATCTTGAGTTCATCGTGCAGCAGGTGCTGCAACAGGCGACGGCTGATTGCAGCGCTTGCCTTCGGGCTCAAGGCGAGGACGGCACAGGCTTCAGCGTAGTCGGTTCTGTAGGGGTCGGGTACTTCTGGAGGCAATGGTCGGTGATTCCGAGGAAAGGGGAAGATCACCTCATCGTTGGGCTCCGTGAGTTCCCGGCTGCCTGCGTCATTTAGATCATGCTGCCAGTACTTTCCCCGGCGCAGCAACACCACGAACTCGCCGCATTCCGGGCAAAAACCCTCTACAACTTGGTAGCCAATCTGCTTTCCTTGGGACCCCTCGTCGTGGACAGGTCCCATGTGTTCCGGGGCGAAGCGGACGCCAACATCACAGTGCGGGCAAATCATGCGACTGACCGATTGTACTCCCATTGCGTGTTTGCGCACATCGTATGCTTGGGGGAGAAGCGGGCCGGCCACCGGCGACCGATCCGCCCACTAGCGCACGATCCGCTGCCCCCGACCAGCCTGACCGTGTGAACAGCGCCATTGCGCAGGTACCCGCGTTGGCGGCGGACATGCTCCATGAACGGGGATTTGTGGCAGCAGGTGGGCCGGCTACGGTGAGGACGGCGGACGGCGGCAGGGACACGACGCCTCTGCCCCACAAAACAGTCGCAACCCGCGCTGGTCTGGGTTGGGATCGGCCACTGTGCGCTCCTGGTCACCCCTGCATTCGGCCTCGCCCTGCGCATCAGCAGCGTTCTCACAAACGCTCCCCTTGCCCACGCCGTGCCTATCAGGTCGCTGGCGCCTTCCGGGGCGCCAGCAGGGCCGACGTCGAGGAGGTCCTGGACAGCCTCGCGGCGCTCGGGATACTGGCCGGCTACGAGGCTGGCGGCGGCCGGCGGTGGAAGCTCAATGCCCGCGACGGCGTTGCGCGAACACCTCAAGCGGCTGAATGAGGTTGTGATCGCCCCATACGAGAAGCGGCAAAATCTCCAATGTCCGCCAGGAAAACAGTCGTCCTGCGGGGATCTGGCCCGAATCGACGATTTCCGGGTCTGTTCGACAGAGGACGATCTTGTTGTGAATCATGTTGAAGAGGCTGACGCGCCCTAGAACGGCGTTTGTCTTACTTCGTTCGAGCCCAACGAGATGGGCGTCGGTCATGCGCCAATTACCCGCCTCCCTCTCCTCGCCGAGAAACGGCCTGTCTTCGACGCTCACGAACTCCGCTCCGGCCCCTTGACCGTCCCGGATGAAGCGCCGGATTGGATCGAACTCTTCCTTCAGCACGAAGGGGGCGCCCAACAAGTGGGCGAGAAAATTGAACGCAACCTTCGCCACCAGGCGTCGCGAAACATCATCGTATATCGCGTGTACGGAAATCTTGGCAGTATCCCTCTCGTTGAATGGCAGCTTCTTCATCTCCCGCCACACCACGGGAAACCCGAGAGGTTCGAGCGCGGCGGCGATCACCTTCAGATCTTCTTCCGACTCGGCGCACGCCCGATACGCAGAGGCGCCTTTGAGCACCTGAGGATTGGTCAACTCGTCCAAGCAAAACGCTCTCGGATGACCGTCGTCGAACTGAACGATGATCTGAGGACGGAACCTGATACGCACATCCGTGCCGTCTTCGATCGGCTCAAGATACACCTTGGCACTATCCCAGCCAGGCTCGTCCATCTCAAACGTCACGCGATCTTGCGGGGCCTTGGCGAAGCTTCCTGCGGCATTCCGTTTCTTTGTGCCCATCAGCTTCCTGGTTTGGAATCGGTAAGCCGCCTCGACAGATCCACGCACAGCAGGTGTTTCCACGCTGTCGCCCAGGGCCTGATTGCACTCGCGACAAACCTCTTGGTTGGAGAGGACGAGATTGTCCCTGAACTTGCCGAAAGCCTCCGGCATGACATGGTCCCGAGTGAATGTGATGTCGGCGCCGCTCCGACGACAGTAGATGCATGTAGGCACGCGGCAAGTTTGGCACATCTAGCCCACAAGGGGAGTTGCAACGGTTGGATGCCGAGCAAAATGGGTAGAATGGTCGCCGTGCCAGAGGTGTGCCGGAAGGACGCCAAGGACGCGGCCGACGCGCGAGCCAAGCTTACGGCCTGGAGGCTGGCGAGGGGCTGGACGTAGCCGGCGACGGCGGCCTGGCGCCGGCGGCCTGCGCGGGGTTGCGTAGCTTCGGTCGTCCAGAAAATCGCCTCGACGCAACCTCGGCCGTTCGCGGCCGACAATGGGGAATGCTGCCCACGATGTTCGAGGTAGGTTGCGACCTGCTCCGCCTGGCCGGCCTGGCCCTGGCGGCCCGGGGCTTCGAGCCCCTGGGCGAGAACCTCCTCCGCATCGGCATGGAGATGGTGGAGGGCGACGCCGGGGGCATCGAGCCCGCCCGCCGGCCGGCATCGCCGAACTAGCCCCGGCCTGCCTTGGGCGCTGGCTCCGCCGGCCCCGGAACTCGCGGCCAGGGCCTCGCGCTGGCTCCGCCGGCCCCGGAACTCGCGGCCAGGGCCTCGCGCGGGGCGATCGGAGCCTGGCCGCCGGCCATCCAGATCCCTACCTGTGCGGTGGGGATCTGGATGGCGGCCAGCCGCGAGACAAGGCCGCCGGCCATGTCTTTCATGGTCTTCATGGATCAGCGACCTTGGAGGCCACCTCCAGGAAGTACCCGAGGGATCTGCCGAGAGGAGGGGGGCGCCGGAGACGTCGGGCCGCCTGGGGCGAATCCATGACACGCCCATGGCGCCCACCGTGGGAACCATGTTCCTGGTGCCTCGCGCAGGGCCAGGGCGGGGCCCCTGAAACGTGGGCCGAGGGCAGGGGCTCCGGGGACGCCGGACCGCCGGGGCGATTTGGGCGGGCCGCCGATCAGGGCGAACTCGTCGCTGCTGACCTGCCCAGCATGAAGCGCAGCGTGCGCAGAATCCCCGGGCTCCGATCGCGGAGCTTCGCCGATTTTCGCTGGGGTGGCCGCCGAGGCGTCTTCATCGGGCAAGCCTGCCTGAAATCTCGCGCCCCAGCCAATTATCCACGGCGAGGGGAAGCCAGCCCTGACGCGAGATGGCTGCGCGGGGGGCGAGGCGCTTGGAACGGTGGTCCGGCGAGCAGGTCGCCGACGCGACCCGGCACGCCAACGAGGCCTACGTCGAGCAGATCCTGGACAGCCTGCCTGCGCCACTGTAACCACCGGCAGCATCGTCCGGATCGTCCGACTCGTCCGACAACCTGGATTTGTCGGCCTTTTCGTCGGACGGTCACATCGGACGGTTGGGGTATTCATGTCGCCGACCGTCCGACCACGCGCGAGGCGCCTCACCGACGGAGACCGATAGCTGTCGGACGCTTCGGACGGTTCGGACGGTCGTGCCGCCAGTTTGGTTGGGGGTTCTTGCTGACCTGCGTGATACTCTAGGGCAGTGCGCCACTTGGCATCGGCCAAGGTTGCGCTCACGGGCGGCTGGCTGGTGGTGACCGTGCCGGTGGGCAGCGCAGCCGCAGTGCGGAAAGCGGGCGTGACCTGGTACCGGCTCCACGCCGCAATGCGCCTGCCCGTGCGGACCGCGATCATGGCCAAGAAGATGGGCGTGCCCGCGCTGCTGGTGCTGATCCGCGACCAGCGACGCCGCAGAGGGAGATGTGAACCCAAGGGCAACCTGCGGTTCAGCTGGCGGATCGTCCAGGCCCCCATGCGGCTGGTGGACCACGTGGTGGCGCATGAGTTGGTTCACCTGGCTCACCGGAAACACACAGCCGGGTTCTGGGCGGCGCTGGGGAGGGTGATGCCGGACTATGGGCGAGGCGGGAGGCGTTGCGGCGGATGGGCTGGATGTTGGAATGGTAGCGTTCTTTCCACTGGCCTTCAGGACGCTGCTCCACGGCCGCTGGGCGGCATGCCCTACTGTCTTCTGCTCGCCATGCGTCCTGTGCATGGCAAAACTCGGTTAGAATGGCATGTGAGAAGTCACTGGGACGCAGAAGAAGGGCCGCGCAAGGGTGGATCTTCATAAGGAGGCATATCATCGCTGGCTTGGCAACGAGCGCGACGCCCTGTATTGGGAATGTCTTTCAAACAAGATGGAGGCCGCCGACGGACGTCTCCACCTCGCATCAGCGATCTTCAGCAGCGCTGCCTTTGTGTCAGTCGTAGCGAACGCCGTGGTCGACTTCGGGTGGCCATCGGTTGTGAAGGGACTTCTCATCGGCGGTTTCACGATCCTGGGCGCGGGGCTGAGCTTTTACAGCTACAGTCGAGGCTATGGCAAGAAGGCCGCGAAGTACGCGATGATGCACGGCATGTGCCTTCAGCAAATCGAGTCATGGAAGTGTGTTCGGGATGCCTCCTTCGAGGGGGAAATCGTGTCGAACGACTTGCTACGTGAAATCCGCATGCGGGATGCGGCGTTACAGGCGCACGAGGCAGGCCACAGGGTTGACGAATCGGTCGCCCTGACGTGCGAGAATAGAGTCCGCAGACTTGAACGGGCATTTAGAGGCAAGTACACAACCGGAGGGAATCCATGAGCGACGAAAAGAAGCGCCCCGAGTCGACCCCGACAGAAAAGCCCCGACAGGACATCCACGAAGAGATCCGGAAGGGACAAGTGGGTGACGAATCCCACATACGCAATCAAGGTGGAGAGTGGCCCGACCCGCCACCCGTGACCAAACCTGGTCCAGCTCCGAAAGGTGACGGGAAATAGGCGCTGGGGAGGTGCCGGAGCGTTGCACGAGTCTTGGGTCGCATTCGAGGGAAGGTTCGGCGGTGTGCGCTGTCGCTCTTCCCGCGCAGTATGCGGCCAGATGATGAGGAGGCAAGCACTTGCCTACCCGTCCTCGACCGGCAGACAAGGAGGCGCCCTCGAAGTCAACCTTGGCGCGGCTCTATCATCGGCCCGCGTGGTGTGATCGCCGCTGAACGGCAGAATGTTGGATACGAAAGCCAGGGACCATGCCCATACGTAAGTTCGACTCGGTAACAAAGCTGCTGGAGGAATTCTGCCTCATACAAGGAACGCCGATGTCAGGCTCTTGGCTCTTCCGTGGCCAGGGAGACGCTAGGTGGGGCCTTGTTCCATCACTTTTTCGCAAGGGGCTTGGGCTTGCTGATGAGAAGGAGGAGCACGCATTTGAAGGGGGCATACTTGATTCTCTGAGGGGGCAATTGCGAATGCGATCAACACTCCCAGAAAGATTGATTTCAGATGACAAGTATGTTCTGGCCCTCGCACAGCACTACGGGGCTCCGACGAGACTCCTGGATTGGACGCGGTCGCCCCTCGCAGCAGCATACTTCGCAGCATCTAGCAGGATGTTGAAAAGCATTGGTTGAAAGGGGATCGACAGATCTGATTGGGCATGATCTTATGGCCGGCATGCGAGGCGTGGATAGCAAGCAGTCGTCGATGTTCTGCCTGATGTCGCCGG
>Ga0181521_10005168_pt1 | contig 14626 bp, 17 predicted proteins | sample PEATcosm2014_Bin_32_FD_119764 | JGI IMG/M metagenome (GOLD analysis project Ga0181521, IMG submission 119764) | Peatland microbial communities from MTU Mesocosm Facility, Houghton, MI, USA - PEATcosm2014_Bin02_60_metaG | ecosystem: Environmental > Terrestrial > Soil > Wetlands > Peat | place...
AGTCCACGGGGTGGCGTGTTAAGCTGGATGAAGATTGGTGTGCGTGAGGGCCGGTAGCTCAGGCGGTAGAGCATTTGCCTTTTAAGCAAAGGGTCGCGGGTTCGAGTCCCGCCCGGCTCACCAATAGAATCAATAACTTGTGAGCTATTGGATGGTTGGCGCCGGTTCCACTTTGGGGGATTCTTTGACGTTCGCATCCGGCCTTTCTGCCTTTGGCTTGAAACTTAGCGCCTCCACGGCCTGCTTCTTCGCGGCCATGCGGATGTGGCTGTAGCGCTCCAACATCGCCCGGCTCATGTGGCCCATGATCGCCAGCATAGTGGACTCGGGAACGCCCGCCTCGGCCATCTTGGTGCAGACCGTGTGCCTGAGATCATGCCATCGGCACTCAACGCCGGCCGCCTTGCGGATGGAATCCCATGCGGTCTTTAGTTCGACGCTCGGGCGCGTCGGATCGCTCGGTAATGGAGATCCCCACGGGAACACGAAATGCTCAGGCTTCGCCGTGCCGAATCGCTCCGTAAACCAGCCCGCATGAGCACGTAGGACTTGATAAAGATCCCCGTTCATTGGGATCTGGCGCCCGCGCCCTGCCTCTGTCTTGGAGTCGCCCACCGTTACCGTAGGGGCAGCGAAATCGACTCGCCCCCAGGTCAAATTGGCAAGCTCGCCGGCCCGGAGTCCCGTAAGCAGCGAAGCGCGGACCATGGTCCGCACGTTGGGCGATCTGCTCCGATCTGCAGCCGCCAGCAGGCGCTTCTCTTGCTCGGGTGAAAGCGCCTGCCCTACGTCCCGCCGCTCTTCCAGTTTGCGGACGTGCGGCCAAAGGTAGGACCACGGGCGCCCAATCGCTCGGCTGAGTTCCCCAAGCTCGGCGTTGATCGTGCGCCCCGCGGCGCCCTCATCCTGACGGGTCTTCATGTACCGCCGGATTCGGTCTTCGGTGAGGTCGGGTAGGATGACGGCTCCCAGCAGCCGCGCCACGTTCTTTGTGCATGACTTCACGTATGCCAACGCGGTAGTGCGGTGGGTGATGCCGTAGGTGTCCACGTATGCCCTTAGAAAGTCATCCATGGACCGGATACGATCCCCACGTTTCGATATTGGGGCGCCCGTCATGGCGCGCTCAAGATCTAATCGGCGTGCTTTTTCCGCCTCGCCCGCCAACGTCTTCCGGGTAGTCTTCGCAGATTCCCTTACGCGCTTGCCGGCGTAGGAAAAGTCATACCACCAGACATCCGATTCCACCAGTTTCCCGGTCTTCGGGTCCTTATACTTAGGTCTGTACACTGCCATTATTTTCACCCTTTCCTTTTCCGCTTCATCGCTCTGGCCTTCCGAACCGCAGCCGATTTCGCCGCGGCCTTCTTCGCCCGCGCCGTGCGCTCCGCTTGCGTCATGGTCTCCAGGCTGCGCTTGCCGCCGATCTTGCCGCCCTTTCGGCCCGTTTTCCTGAAAAACTCCAGGACTTTTTTTGGAAGCTTTTTCGTTGCCATAAGCTAAAGGCCCATTAGCCAGAGAAACCATTGTAAACCCGATCCGACGAGGAAAGCAAGCCCCCCGCAAAGCTTTCCCTGCCACGGCGAAAGGCGGAAGGCGTATCAGGCGCGGCGCGATGCCAGGGGCGGGTTAATAGCGCCCTTCGGCGCGCGTGGCAGCCCGTTCGGTGGATTGGGCCGCGCATTAGGTGCGCCCTTGCGCGTGGATTCGCGCCCAGCGGGCCAGAATTGGCGCGTGCGCGGTTTTGCACGCCTTGCCCGATGGCCGGCAGCGCCCAGGCCCCCGGCAGCCGCCGTGCTACCATGCCGGCGCTCTGTGGCAGAACGGCCGCCCCTGATACACAGGCGTAGGCTGGCCCCTGTGGAAGCGGGGCGAGCCCGCCCACGCATGGCAACGCGGGCACTTCCAACGGCGGCTATCGCCCGCACGTCGCGGGTGTCGGATTGTTTCCGCGGCCGCGCGCGCCAATGAGGTCAGAACAAATCGGCCAGGCCATCGGGCTTAGCATTGAGTCGTAACTGTCGCATGGCGCGCAGAAAGATCGCCTGGGACTGGAGCTCGACATCGACGGCCGGATTTCGTCGGTCCGCCAGAATCAGGCCGTGTTCGGCGATCAGCGCCCGGGCTCCCTCTTTCCGGTCCCAGGCTTCACAGCCCAGCAACAGCGTAGCTACCTGGTCGCTCTTGAGCCTGTGTTCTTTTACCACCTGGTGCCAGAGGCCTCGCATCGCGTGGCTTAGGTGCGCCGGCGCGACATGCGCGTCAATCGCGGACTCTGGCAGCGCCGCGGGCGCCGTGCTGCTGATCGCCGCCAACGCCGCCTTACGCGCTTCTCGCCTTCCGCGCCGTGAATTGGGATTCCTCTTCGGACCACGAAGCCCCATAAATTCTCCTTTTCGTTTTTGCTGAAACTTGGCAATCGCTACCCCTTGTGGCATCTGCCGTACATCTGCTGCACATCTGAAAAGCATGGTCCTTTTGAAAGTACGAAGCATCTAATAGGTAGCCAACAAAGAGAAAACGCTTCGCATCCGGCCCCTCAACGGAACCCCTCAATGGAACAATGGCAATAGATCCGCCGGAAACTTGGTATCGTTTGAAAACTGGCAATTCGTCGAAAAACTGGTCACGCATGTACAAAGCTGCGTCACGGTCACCGCCGACCGAGGGCGGCCAAGAAAAACACCGGCCCTCGCCTGCCAGTGGCAGCGCCCAGCCCGAGCGAAGCACAATCAAGCTCGACGCCAAGATTCAGCCCACGTCCGGGTCGCCGTTAAACGCTCCAACGCTCCGTTTCTGATATACTTGTCTGAAATGGCCGCGCGCCTGCTGACAGCTGTACTTCTATGCGCTTTGTCTAGCGCTGCCATCGACCATCCGTTGACGAAGGCCGAAAGAGAACGAGAGCGCAAGAACAGGATTCCCGCCGATTCCAAAATCTACGTCGATACTAACAACGGTTTCGAGATGTTCATCCTCGCGGCCTTCGAAGCAAAACGCGTGCCGTTGCAGATCGTTGGCATACGCGAGAACGCCGATTACGTGCTGGATAGTTCACTGTTCCACGACTCCCAATTCCTCGCTACAGCAAAGGGGGCTGGAACATATCATTTCTCCGAAGCCGCGTTCAAACTCACCAGCAAGGCAGGCGATATCGTATGGGCCTACGCCGCGACCAAAGGACTGTTCAGTCGCGGTGGCAGCAAGCAGTCCGTAGCGGAGGCTTGTGCCAAACACTTAAAAGATCACGTGCAACCGTTAAAGAAGGGGGCCGTCATCGGTGCCAAATTGTTGGAGGCCCAACAGCAGTCGTCCGCAGCAGGCCAGCTCAGTCCCGCCGTCACCGCTCCAGTGCCAATACCGGCACCTACAGCACGGGGCAGCGGAGATTCTCGGATTACTTCTTCTCCAATAGCCAACGAGCCTCCACCTGGACCTGTGCCATCCAACGGGCCAGCTCCGCAGCGCATCCGCGTGGGCGACGACGTGCAGCACGCCAAGCTCATCCGCCAAACCCACCCGATATATCCGCCGCTGGCCAGAAAGACGGGCATCTCCGGCGTAGTGCGCCTGAACGCCATTGTCGGAAGCGACGGAGCGGTTCAGAACCTTACCGTCGTCAGCGGGCATCCCCTGCTTGTGCCCGCCGCTCTGGAAGCGGTGAAGCAGTGGGTCTATGCGCCGACTTTGTTGAACGGGCAAGCCGTAGAGGTGGTCACGCAGATCGACGTGAATTTTGCGTTAAGTCAGTAAGGATCGGATTCTCGCATAAGACGGGCCGGACGCATTCACACGCCGCCTTCGGGCGTGGGATTCCACCGCCTTACTTTCCTGCCTGTTGCGGTAGGTCTACAACAGTTGGCAATCAGATTACCGGCCCGCTGCCCGGTCGCCACGGGCCAAGAGCGGATAGCCAGCGCGGCCAACGTCGCCAACAGGCCGATAACAGCACCGATCAAAAACAGCGTACAATCGGGCTTTCATGCGCTCGCCCCGGTCTGAAGCTCCGCGCCGCATTCCGGGTGTGTTCCCTTGCCGGATGCGGGCAAAGCGCCTCACGGCCCGCCAGCGCGCCACGGTTGGGCATTCTTGGCGAGTGTACCGGGTGCCGTCCGGCATTCTTGCGCCGCGCCCCTTTCGAGCGGTTCCGCATCGCGGCACGGCCAAACCGGCGGTCGTCTTCGTTAGACTCCCTGATGCCACTTGCCGGCGAAGAATTCATATCACCAGACCGAGTTCCTCCATTTTGCCGTTTTCGGGGGCCCCCCCCGGTACTTTCTGCCTGTAGATCGCAATATCAACTGGTGTGCTGGTCCGGTGGGTTGGGTGGCGCTTCGCGTGCCGCGGGCCAAATCACTGAGGCGGCTACCGCCTCCCGTATCGCGACCTCGCGGGGATTGGCGCGTGCGATAAAGTTCCTGGCGAACGAAGCAAAGATTCGCCACCCGATGAGCGAAAGGGATGCTACGCGACTGGCTAGCATCAAATCCGAATGTCGTATCTGACAGATCCCGTCGAGCTGGAGTTCGTTGCAGGCAATCTCTTCAGAATCATCGGGCAATTTTGGGATATACATCAGGTTATTGCACGAGAACTTGACGAGGTGTCCCATCGTCTGGCTGGCCTGCTCGTCGGTGCGCTTAATCGGAGCGATGCGCAAGAGCAACGCGTAACTTGACCGAGTCGGCACCAAGTCACAAGAGGAGTTTAGTACCGCATACTTCGAATTGCCGGTAATCCGCTCCCCCATAAAGTAGGCCGATTCTGTCCGGACAATATCGCCTTGGAGCAAAACGAACGCGTCTTCTGGACTCGTGAAGCCCAGTTCTTTCGCGTGTTCCGGTTGGATCGGTGCGCAAACCAAGGCACCAGCACGGTTCCAGAGGTTCATTCTTTCGGTCGTATTCGCCAGTTCCCGGCAGGCTCGTCGAACAACCTCAATTGCTTCTGGGCTATGAGAGAGCGGCGAGAGCTGCCTCTCCAACTCATTAAGGTCTACCATGAGGGACTTGGAATTTCAGCGGTCTTGGCATCGAAATCATCTTCGGACTGTTCTCGCAGCTCCTCGTCAGTCAACCGGGCGGGTTCATGTCCCACACGTTGCGGGAGTTCCGGACATTGAGCTATAAGTCGAGCGGAATCTAATAGCAGCTTGATGTGGTCTTCATCTGGGTGTTTGATCGCGATTCTGGCTGCTTGCATGACGATATTCACACCACCCTGAAGGCGAATGACGTCGGAAGCCAAGCCAACTAGACGTTGAAAGTCCACATCCCGGATTATCCGGTATGAGCCGGCCTTGCAGTTGAGCAGAGCAACACCGTGCGGTGGAATGTTCGCCAGACCATCATTGCCTGCTTTCCGAAACTCCTCGAAAGAGTTCCACACAAGTCCAGGGACGAGTTCGAGGGTCGACGCGACCATTCCGTAGCTGCCGGCCAGCTCGCTTGTCGACGTTGGTGAAGGTTTCGGAGTCATTAACGTTTTATCCTATATCCTTGCATTTGCGAAAATCAACCGTAAACGTTGGTAGAACGGCTAATTATCAACGAATCCGTTGTCTACCTATATGACGCTGGGTTGTTAACTTTAGTTGTACAAAAATGGCAAATGTCCGGGGAAGACGGCTTAATTCGTTTTGATTCATATAATTACGGACATTTGAAGCTCAAGGCTGAGGCTTTGCCACCGCAATCCATCGGAAGGTACAGTACTATCTAGTACCTTCTCATGCTTGGTAGTGGCTTGGCCCGCACTTTGTTCTCAGCAAGAGCACGGGCTGCATTTGCCCGCCTAGCCCGCCTTCCAGGCGCGCCCTGCCCCGGCCCCCGCCCCGCCCCGTGCTAACCATCATTGGCGTGCGGCCCGCCGCCTCCGTTCCTCTGTACACGCCGGGTGCTCAGCGAGTTGCACCACACAGCCCTGCTTTGCCTGAAAGACCCGAGATTCGGCGAAGTGAGGGTTATCCCAGAGAGAGCGGTATCAACGTTTGGGCGTACTTCCCTATCCATCGCAGACGGATTGTCGCGCGAACGCCACACGAAACCGCAGACGCGAGTTTTGTTGGAGCTAATGCAGGCCAGCGATCATAGAAGATCCTGCGTGGTTTGAAACATGCCTCCCTGGGGATCACCTCGGACACGTCCTGCTGTAATCTCCGCTCCCCCAAGGCGTACAAACGGATGTGCCGAAGCGATGAAGGAATGGTGCGCATCAAGAATCCCCGATCCAAGGGTCAGAACAAATCGGCCAGGCCATCGGGCTTAGCGTCGAGTTGAAGCTGCCCCATCGCGCGCAGAAAGATCACCTGCGACTGATTCTCGATATCAACGGCCGGATGGCGCCTGCCAGCCACGACCGGGCCATCCCGATCAATGAGAAGCCGAGCTTGCTCTTTACGCTCCCAGGCTTCACACCCCATTGTGAGCGTCGCTAGCTGGTCGATCTTGAGGTCATGGTCGGCTACGACGCGCCGCCAGAAGTCTTGCATGGTGGGCGACAGATGCGCCGGCACAACACGGGCATCCAGGACAACAGATTCACTTGCCGGCGCCGTGCTGCTGATCGCCGCCAGCGCCGCTTTACGGGCCTCTCGTTTTCCACGCCGTGAATTGGCTGGACGATCTTTGCCACGCCCCTGTCAGTGGTAGCGCGTGTATGTCGGTACGCCGATGCTGGCGAAAGAAGCCGAGAAGCGCTAGTCTGAAAGTCATGACCAGCACGACGAAACCGAAACCGATGCGTGTGAAAGTCATGACCAGCCAATGATGGACTTCGATAAAGCCAAAGATGCGGTTGTCCAGGTAAGCGCGGGCGGCCGCGCGGGTTTGTGATGGAAGCCGGACACGACCGGCTGATCGTTGACGGCGGCCCACTGCCTGCCCTTTTTCCCGCCGTGCCACGCTTGGTCCTACATCGAAGAACGTACCTATCGCTCGCTGCTCGCTCCGCTCGGGGAACAACCCGCCATCGCAGCGGAATGCCTGTTCTGCGATCCCATCGGCGATATTGCCGTGCTGGGCTCGCCGGACAGACAGCAGCCGGAGCTTTACGAGGATTCCAATAAGTACGATGCGTTGGTGGATGCTGTGACGCCATTCAAGTTCTCTGCGGGGCCTTCTCGCCTGGACGCGATGCTCGAAGCGCATGGCCGCGCGCGGCTGTTGTCGCTGGACGGGCGCTGGTTTGAGTGCCGGGTGCGCTGTTTTCGCCACGGGCCATGGTCGGTCATGGGGGCCGAGCCGATCCGCGGCGGCATGTCCGGCTCGCCCATTGTGGCCTGGAACGGGCCGGCCATCGGGGTGGTGTGCTGCGGCTCCCTCGGCGAGGGCGGCAAGGATCTCAATTCGGGAGACGCGAACGCGCGGCTCTCCAGGAATCTGCCGGGGTGGCTGTTGTGCCAATGGCAGCCGTCGGGCAAGGCCGCGCTCCCCGCGGCGCGGGCCTCATACCACCTGAAAATCTCAGCGTGAGCGCCTGCGCCCCGGCCAGCGCTTCAGGGCTGGCTATTCAATTCGGCCTTTGGCTTTCGCCTCTTCCCTGGTCTGCCACTGCATGTTATCCGGCGAATCGGAGCCGCCGCGCTTCAGAAGCACGATGTGGTCAACCACATAGCCAGGGCACGGGCCGTCGATCCCGTCTTTCCGGCGAATCCGTCCGCTCGGAGTCCGCTCAACAACGCAACGCAGTAATTTGAGCGGTGCGTGCGCCCGTGTTGGCGTCCGGCGAACGATCCCGCGGCGCGCAGTAGGTTCCGCCGCGAACGCGGGCGCCCCGTGCCGATTCGGAATCGAGGTCATGCCAGAACGGAATGCACGCGATAGCCAGCTCGCTCACCGAGCGGTGATGATACCCTTGAATCGAGATTCCTATGTCGATACAACTTGAAACAGACGAAAGCGGCAATATGGTACTCAGGCCGGTGACCGACTGGATCACTGCGGCTGCCGCAAACATTGTCGTCGTTCTAGGGATTCAGTACACAGAGATGTTAGCGGGAGGCGAAATTGCCAAAAAATCGGTGCAGTTCGGCCTGACACCTCAACAGTGCCTAGAACTTGCGGAGATGCTGACCAAGCAGGCCAAAACGCTGCTTGTAGATCGCCCGCCCGGGAAGGCAAACTGACGGCGCTTTCGTTGTGCATGTTTGTTTTTGTTTTCTCGCTTTCTATTCTTTACAGTTCTAAAGATCCGCGTTCGGCTGCGCTCTGCGGAGATAGAATGTACCACCCCGCCAGGACGGCGCCCAGCAGCATCCAACTCATCGCGCGCGATGGGACTCGCCCGGACGTGGCTGCTCATGCGGCAGGCTCTCCGGTGGCCGCGGCGCCCGGCTCGATCACCTCGACCTGGGTTGCGCGTGTACGCCGCCGGCCTTGACTGTCCACATGGGATTCGATCTTGAAGCTGACCGTATCGCCCGCGCGCAGTGATTTGAAGCCAATGCCGGCAATCCCCGTGTGGTGAACCATTAGCCTGCCCTTGGCTGTCCGGATGTGGCCGTAGCCCCGTGCGTCATCGAAACTGAGAACCGTCCCGGTTCCCGTTTCCGCGGAGTCGGCGGGCTGGAAGTCTGGTCGGGCATCACCAGGAAAGTAATCCTCCGGGCAGAGCCGTTCCACGTCGAGGGCCTGCTGCTGGCCGGGCTTCACGCCCGGGCCCACTCGGAAAGTAACCGGCGAACCAACGGACGGAAGCGTGCCGATGACGTGCTCAACGTGGAAGTAGATGCTCCCTGTCCACTCGCAGAAGTCTATAAAGCCGAACGGTACAGCCTGCGCATCGAACTGTCTGACGATTCCCAGGCAGGCTTCGCCGGTGTCTTGTTGGTCGTCCATGAATAACTCCGGTTCGTTGTTGGTTTGGAAAAGCGGCGCCGGTACACGAAGCCCGGCGCCCGTGACTGCAAGCAAGGAGAACTTATCCGATCGGGAGATTCAGGCGGACGTCTACACGCCGCCGCGCAGTCGGTCGCGGGCGAGCAGACTCCGACGCTCGAGATTGCTGCAGGAGTTCCTCGCCGCGGGCTGCGAGCTCTTTGGTCGTCCGCGGCTCTAATGTTCCGGTCCGCACAGCCTTCGCGCGTTCGCGGCGCCGGGTCGTATGGAGTAGCTCTAGGCCCTTTCTGCGGATCGCCTCATCCTGCGCGCGGCTGGCTGCGGTTCGATTGCTTATCATGGTTGTTTCTCCTTTTTTCGGGGTACGTTGTGGGGCGCTGGCTGACTGCCGGGCGCCCCTTGTTGGAGGTCGGGCTAGACTAACAAACCAGCCAGCCGCAATCTCCGCTGAAAACGCCGGATCGGGTCGTCGCTATCCCCGTAATCGGGCGCCAGGCCATCGAACCTGACGGATATCTGCGTGTCGCCGTCGCCGACTTCGATGCTTGCCGCCAGTCTGAGCATTTCGGATTCGAGTCCGGCCGCGCGCACGGCGTCGAGCCCATCGGATTGTATTGTCGCCAGCGTCGCCTGCCTGGGCCGCAGGCCTTTCGCCATTTCGGCGCCGTAGTCGCGCTGCGCCCGGTACACCAGCTTCATCTGAAGGGCCAGCGCGGCTTGTAGCGTCCGCTCCTCTGCGAACAACTGCTTGCGCTCGTCGGCAACCTCGGGCCGCTCGGCGGGCATCTCTCCGGAAGCGAGGTAGTCTGCGGCGCGCTCAGCGAGACGTTCTTCTGGCTTGGCCGGAGTCATCAAAGCGCTAATTCGCTTTTCAAGCCGAGTGAGCGCAGTCTGGATGCGCCAGAGTTTCTGGCGCGCTTCTCTGCACGCATCGCGCGATGTTGATGCCGCCAGGCTCGCTGTCTCCACGGTCTGCTCGACGCGGTTTTTCATCTCCGCATTGATCGCCAGCTCGATCTCTTTGCGCCTCGCGTGATGTTTCACCAAGTTCTCGTTGAGATCATCCCGCTCCTTCTCGATGGCCAAAAGCTCTTCGTGTAGGTGGGGCAAACGTGTCTGCTCCGCAGCCAGGCGTTCCCGTGCTGCGGCGCGCTCTTCGAATTTGACGCGCGGTCCAAGCAACTCGCCCTTTTGGTCGCTGATGCCTTCCGCCGCGCTTCTCAGCGCGCTCTGAAGGCCGCGGATGCGGCTTTCGCACTCTGCGATCGCTTGCCGGCGCGGTCGTAGCTGATCGGATATTTCGCCCACGCGGGCCTGCGCCGTTGCAATCTCGCAGAGTAGGCGCCTGTGCTCCATCTGTCTCGGTAGTTCGACGTTCTTTGCCATACTTGTTTCCTCTATTGGTTGAGTTACGCCTGCCCACTGTGGGGCGGTTTAGCCGGCGCGCTCATTGTCGCCGGCCGGAATAACTTGGTTCACTATGTTTCGATCAGTGGGGCGGGCTCTTCGCGCGCCGCCTCGCGGGCTTGCTGCTCGATGGCTTCGCGATAAGCAATTCTGCCGGCCTCCATGGCTGTGAGGAGCCAGGCCGGGATCCGGTTGGTCGTTCAGCGTGGTTGTTTATTGACATCTATGCCACCACCACGACGTTGCTCGCGTTCAGCCTGCCCTTGGCGTCCTCGGTTAGATCGAAGGCCACTCGCGCCCCCTCATCCAAACTGCGATAACCTTCCGCCTGTATCGCGGAGAAATGAACGAACACGTCCGGTCCGTTCTCTCTTTGAATGAAGCCGTATCCTTTGGCCGCACTGAACCATTTCACTTCGCCTGTTTGCTGCATTTTGCTGTATCCTTCGTTCCCTTTCAAAACTACCTTGTGGTCTTGGCTGATTCTCATCAGGCGCATCGAACTGCAAAGCTTTAATGCGTTCAAGTCTTCAGCGATCCCCGCTGGCCGCCAGCTTGAAGTCATGATCTCGGATGGCAGGCTGATGAACCACACGCCGCCGCGGCCGATCTCGCCATCGCGCCGAATGCTCATTCCGGGCATCCGCCTCGGCCAGGGCACGGCCTCTTGGGCAATCACATCGCTGCATACCGCCGCTCGGCGCGAAGGCCCAGGCGCCGCCGTGAGGCGCACACCGCGGACAGGCGGGCGGAAGTCGCTGGTGAGTCTTCGTCATGATGTCTGCCGCCGCGTTGTCTGCGGTCGCTGCTACTGGACTACAGATCGGGCAATGACGCTGGCAATAAAACCCGCCGAGTTTTTCGGGAAGGTGCAGCGCGTCTTCTGGACGCTCACCGCACACGTCACAGCGCCCCGAGCAGTGGACGGTTTGCACACAAGACGACTTCATCGGCGCGCCTCGCTCGAAAACGGTCCACCAGCCGGCCCAGGATCGCCCAGGCGCGTGCGCCGCATGCTCGCTGATGGTTTGATACCCTTCGCCGCCACAGCAGGGCCTTGTGTCTGTGCGAAGGTTGCAGAGTTTGCATCTTTCGCTTTCTTGCCCCCTCCAGCTTTCGGCGGCGAGCAGCATGGACAACATCTCGGGCACGCGCTGCCCGGCAGGCGCATTGGCGTGTGTCGCACGGTAACGCCTCTGGCGCCGCATCGAAGACAATCCGCCGGCGCCTGGTGCGTCCGCAAACAGTCCGGGGAAGCTGCGCCGAGCTCGCGTGCGGGCGGGCGCGGCAGGGGTGGCAGGGGCGGTCCGTCCGGCCGGGGCTGCGTGACTGGTCTGGAATAGCTCATTTATGGCCTCTTTCCACCCGCAAACGAGGGTTGCTGTGTGGTTGCTGTCTGCATGTAGGAGTCAACCGGGAAATCGCGGTAATTCACCGCCTGGTTCCTTGACCCTGGATAACGCATTAACATACAGCCCTTTTGAGAAGCTTGCCCGCTTAGCATTGCCTTTTGAGACATCCAAAGTGTTAGTATTGCCTTTTGAGACATCCTGAGACATCGCACACCTAAGTAGAGTAAGGGGGGGGGTAAGAAGAGAATCTCTACTATTACTCTAAGAGAAGAAGCGGCTTTTGCCTTTCGCGTCCGCTCTCGATTCCCAGTCCCTTATAGTCCCGTATTACCTGCCTTTGGCTTATGTCGTGACCTTCAACGGCCAGCAACTCGACCATCTTGCGGCTGGCCGGCACTCCCCCGGCCTTCTCGATCAATCGCTGTATCAGTTCCCGCCTCCGCTCTTGACTTAGCGGCTCAATGATATGCAGGTCGATCACCCGGAACCGTGAGGCGCAAGGCATCTCCTCTAGTTCCCCCGCCTCCACTGACGTGATGTCCAGCAGGTCCGCGATCGTCTGGTCCTTCATCTGGTGGAACTGGTACGAGCCCCTATCGGTTCGCGCGAACGCAGACTTCACGGCGTTGCGCATGCCCGGCCGGTCGAAGGGCGGTTGGCATTCCTCTGCGAGTAGTTCGACAGAAGCCTGTACAGCATCACGATCTGCGCCATTCGCCCGCAGAAGCAGCGCATAGATCAGGCAAGCGTTGTTCCGGTGGCCATTTTTGAAGCCGCCGCGCTTGGCTCGGAGCACGCCGAAATCACGCAACCGGCGCATGTTCGCGCCCGTCGGACCGCGCTTCCGGCTTCCCTTCGGAAGCGCAGCCGCGGCAAACGCACGTTGGCTTGTCTGATCCAGCTTGGGCTCCACGCCGAAAGCCCCAGCTAACTGATCCAGGGTATATGTCACGGGGTGCTTGCAGTCGCCAGACTGGACCCAGTATTTCACCCGTGGATAGGCTGGATCAGTAGCCTTGCTATTGACAGAGCCAGGCACGCGGGTTACCCGGAGAGCATCGCGCGCCCCGGTGTCCACCCCGAGACGCCTGTCCTCAGCCGCTTGATCCTTCAGCGCATCGGCCTCCAGATTTACCAAGCGCTGGCCCAGGGCGCGGTTGATCTCAACGTACTGGATAACCTTCTCGGCCCACGCCCGCTGTGGGAGTTTCGCGTCGTGTGCATCGCGTAGCAAGTATAAGAGCCACATCCCCCGCCCGGAGCGGATTATGACGGATGCCGGCGGGATCTTACCCTCATCCTGGTAGTTGATGACCGTCCCTAGCGCGCTCCCGAACTTCACCCCGGACTTGTGGCAGTCGAGGTCACAATAGACGGCACAGAGGTATCGGAGCCGGTCAGGGCGCCTTGCGGTGGTTGCCTTGACGCGCGTCCGCGGTCGCTTCTCGGGGTGGTAATAGGCATTCAGGCTATAATAGGCGTCCACTTCCAACTGCTGCTTGAAATCCGGGAACATATCTTGCAGGTCCTCCGCCCGGATACCGAAGAGGTTTTCGAATGTGCCATCCCGGTTTTTCTCGTGGAAGGTGACTATGCCGTCGTGGTGGTGATGCACCAGTTCCATCGGCGAGAGCTCCGGGCCGGTTGGTTCCGGTCCGGGCAGCAGCATCTCTGGAGCAGCAGGTTCGTTTCCGTCTGCGGCCGCTGCGCCCTGCTCCTTCAGGCGCTCTGCCTCACGGTTGGCGACGTACCAGTCAGTTGATCGCCTCATGTCGTGCTCCGCATGCTGTGATCTTGCCCGGCGAGCTCTGGCCCCGGCAACGCCAGGACCGCGGTATCCCGCCTCGCCGGCCCCGTTGGTGGCGCGGTCACGCGCTGATCCGGTAGGTGCGCTCACCCTTGTCCGATTTAACGGAGTCGACCGCGCCCATCTTCTTGCGATAGGCGGAAAGCCAGCCGCGAGTTGTGTGGTTCGACCAGCCGGTATGCGCCATAATCTCGGCGAGCGTCGCGCCGCCCTCGCGCTTCAGCATTGCGATGACTTCCTCCCTCTTAGTCCCCGTGCGTGTCCCCGTGCGTGCGACCTTCGGCTCCGCCGCAGCCGGCTTGGCCGTGGGCTTGCGCGGGGCCGCGTAATTCTTATCGCCGGTGTTTGAATTGAGCCATTTGACGAAAGCTGAAAGGCAGTCCTTCACTGTCTTGGACATTTTGATCCAGTCAACTTTGTCCTGTTTCGTTATCGCCGGCCGCGCCTTGTCGAGCAGTGACACAGTGATACTGCGACTTGTGACGGTGAGGTCCGTCATCATGCCAGCTACCCGAGCTAGCGCCTTCACCGAGCCAGACAGCGAGTCACTGGCGACTTTTCCAGTAGCAGCTTTAGCCTTGGCCTTCGGCTTAGCGCGAAGCTTCCTGATCGCCTCTTTCCGCTCGGCCGGCGCCATAGCTACAATTTTCTTTTGCTCGGCCGGTGACTCATCGGCGATAAGCGCCGCGGCGCTAATCGCAAGCTCCCCTGTCTCCATCTGTTCAACCACTTCTTCGGTACCGTGTTCTACGACGCTGCGGGCCTGTTCGTAGGTCTTCGCGTTCCCGAACCCAGCTTTTTGCGCCGCGATGTCACGCGTCTGAACACCGGGATGAACCTCAGGAAAATTTCCCTGAAGTTGGATGTCTGTGCGCTGCCCCTGCCTGTTGCCCAGCTCTGCCTGTATCGCTTGGGCGATTGCCACCCGCTCCGATGGGGTGAAGTCTTTGCGGACTACATTCTCGTCGTATTCGCCGGCCAGGATGGAAGTGACATTGACGATGCGTGCGGCGATGGTGTCACGCTTCAGAACATCCATGACGGCGCGTAAACGCCGCTCGCCGAAGACAAGCTGGCCGTCTTCCGCTATTCCAACAGGCTGAAGTAAACCCTCCTTGGCGATGCTGTCCGCTAGGCCGGCCAGGTCGCCCATGTCCTGCCGAAACCGATTGCCTATGTGAATCGAGGCGCATTCAACCTCCCTGCCATGCCACACGTTCACT
>Ga0181521_10005169_pt1 | contig 14626 bp, 12 predicted proteins | sample PEATcosm2014_Bin_32_FD_119764 | JGI IMG/M metagenome (GOLD analysis project Ga0181521, IMG submission 119764) | Peatland microbial communities from MTU Mesocosm Facility, Houghton, MI, USA - PEATcosm2014_Bin02_60_metaG | ecosystem: Environmental > Terrestrial > Soil > Wetlands > Peat | place...
GACCTGACAAACGGGCTCTACGCCAAGCTCTGAGCGTTGGTCTGCCTATTTCTTCCCGCCACTTATTCCGGGCAATGGCCGTTTGCTCCCAATAGAGCAGGTGAAAGCACTTTCTGCAACCGATTTTCCCGTTTTGGACATAGAAATAGCGTCTTCTGGCACCACAAGGGCACCGGAGCCATCGGCGGCCGTGTATGTCCTTGATCACGTGAAGCCTGGCAGTGAAGCTGGTGTTGTCGATTATAGCTGTGATCGTAGCTGTTCCTTCTTTCCGCCGGCCCATTGAATCGCGGACAGCAGCTACATTGAGGGAGGGAACCTCTTCAACTATTTTCCGGGTTGTCTGGGCACCTAAAGAAGTCATGCTCGGCTCACGGACAGGACGTTTACAGTAGGTCTGATCGGAGGACTGGCCAGTCGGTGAAGCAGCTCCGCTGATTTCAGGAATTCTGATTGCCGCTGGCGATGAAGGGCAGACATGCGTTCCAGCAGGGTGAGGATGTCACCTGGAGATGCTGCCGAGTTAGATCTGGGCGAGAAGAACAGCTGATTCATTTCCTCTACCCGCCCAGCCATCTTCTTTACCGCCGCGACCTCGTTGACGACTATATCGGTCAGCATGGCAGTGACGTCTTCGGGGCGGACATCACTCAGACCTGATGCCGCTAGTTGCAGCCGGCCCATGGGAGTCACGGGTCGGAGTACAGGTTCGTGGTGGAGCAGATCAACTGACCTATCCTGCTGGTCCTGTCTTTCCGGCATTTGAGCAATGGCATTGTGCGCACGCATTTGAGGACAACTGTAGCACAGGTAGCCCTGATGGAGTCAACGACTGGGAGAGGCACTGGATAGTTGTTGTAATTGCTCTATGTGATCCCCGCGAAACGCTGCCAGTTACTGGGCCGGCAATTTCAAATACTCTCTTGCCGGCGCAATCGAGATGTAGCAATATCTATGAAATAGGCTGTGGCTCAGTGACCACGCCTCCGTTGGGTCTGCGAGTTGCTTTCCGGCGAGACGTGACACTGGTCTGCGGTCACAAGAACCGAACAGTTATTAGTGCAATGCGTCCGACACGTGTCGGACGCGACACGGCAAACGTAGAGAAGCGAGGGCAACATGAACAAGTACAAATTCAAGGAAATCCCAGTAGGAATCCTGCGTCCGGACCCTGTGCGCGGCGAGGATGCGATGGACGAGCAGGTTACGACCACACTGGCTGGCAGCATGGAGGATGTCGGCATGTTGCACCCGCCAATCGTGCGCAAGCCGCCGAGGAAGAAGTGGAGAGGCTACTGGTTCATCACCGGCGGCAAGCGGATTGCGGCTGCGAAGATGGACAGGACCCGCAAAACGATTACCTGCAGGGTGGTCGCATGCACTGACCAGGAGGCCAAGGAAATCTTCCTCTGTGAGAATCTCCACAGGTCGCACATGTCGAGCGAGCAGCAATTTGCAATGCGGGAGGAGCTGGACGCTGTCATCGAGGGTCGGGAGAGGGCGGGCAAGATTCCGTTTGGGAAGACGCAGCACAACGCGAATGTGGCCAGGGCTGCAGGTGTTTCAGAGCGGACCATAGAGCGGGATGAGAGGTTCCGCGAAAAGCTCAGTCCCGTGGTTCGCGAAGCTCTTCGTCGGCGCGAGATTACAGTGAAGCAGGCGGAGGAGTTTTGCCGATACAGTGAGGAGCATCAGGAGGATGAGCTGGCTCAGATCAAGGCCAGTCGCGAGCAGCCTATGATTCACGGTGATCGTGGCGTCCGTGATGAGAAGCCTGATGAGCCGAACTTGCTGCGGCCTCGGTCTGTGTCGGAAAAGCTGCTCTCCTTCGTGTCCGCCCTGAGCTATCTGGTCGAAACGAAGCTACACGCAATGCTGGACAGCAAAGAGGACGTCGCAGCGCTGGCACACGTGAATCCTATGTACTTTGAGCAGTTGGCTTACCCTCTGCGGAAGCTCAAGTACCTGATGCTGCATCTGCCACTCGAGCACGTGCGGGACCTGCCTCTTGCTTCTGGCCTGCCGAATCTTGTTGTGCCTCGATCTGAAACGGATGACCGCGAGCATGCTGTTCCTGATGCTCCGGCACAAGTGCCCCCTGTGAAGACGGTTGCTGGCAAGAAGCCGATAGAGGAGATGGGCAAGCCGCTGATTCCGATGGGTAGACACAAGGTGCGCCGGCAGGCAGCTTGATCATGGGGGCAGCACAACTTACAGCGCACCGAATTATGTTCAACTTGGCCCAAATGCTCCGCGTTACAGGCATCGATCATCCTGTCCGCGATTTCAACGTGCGTTGGTGGGGATTCTGGAGATACGATCAATCCCGCGTGATTGCCGGTCCCGGATTTCTGGGTGTCTTTGGTCCGGCCCAACAGAGCCTTCTATATCTGTGCACGCGTCATCCGATGCGTTCTCTTATGTTTCTAGTTTTTCCTTTTTGGGCTCTTCAGGGTCTAAATACCAAAAACTAGAAACATAAGAGAACGCATCCTTTGGGGATGTCCAGAAGAAGAAGCCGGTTCAAACCCTCAGTGAATCTGCTTGGCGTCAACCAGCCAGAACCATCAGAAGACGCATTCGCCGGTGGTGGACAGCATACCCAGGACGCTCAGGGGTACTGTCTCTTTCAGGCTGTAGGTTCCTCAGCCTCTTCGGCCTCAGTGGTCGCGGCTTTTCCCACGGCCGCGATTACTGTCTCGACAACCTGGTCCGGGTTGCTACTGATCAAACTCTCCGCATCGGCCACGATGGCATCATCTACCGCGGGGTCATCACCACACCTGAGCCTGAGTTGGAACCTTGCGCATTGATGGGCCAGTTGGTTGGCTTCGCCTACGGGCAACAGGATGCCAAGCTGTGCCATGCGACCCAGGACCGAGCTGTAGGTGTTGTTGCTGATGCCTATGATGGCCGTGGCGCTGCTCGCGTTCTTCGCTGCGGTCAACCATTCGGTCGGCAGCTCCACCTCACCCAACGTGGGCCAGAACCTGACCTGCGCAGATAGGCGCTGCAGCAGCCGGAGCAACCCTATCCGCTTCCTCGCGGACGGCTTCTTGGGCGGCTGCCTGCCAGTACACGACTCGACTGCCAGCACCGTGCGCACCATGGCCACGGTGGGCGAGACCATCGGAAGCAGTGCGTTCCAGGCATTCTTGCAGACCTGACGAATCGCCTGCTCCTCCCCGTGCCGCACGGGCCATGCACAGCGGGCCCAGGCGATGATGTCCTGGATGGCAGCGACTGGCTTCTCCCAGTTTGAAAGCCGGTCAGACGCGAGAAGGAACCGAGCGATGAACTGCACGGCCTCCATGCCTTCCATGTTAGCGGCGGCGGGACCAAGCCGGAGGAGACGTTCAAACGTCTGGTCATCAAGAGGTCTTTCATCGTCGGGGTCGGGGTTCTGGTCGGGATCAACTCCCCGCTCATAAACGGCCTCTACCCATCTTTCCCAGGCGGCCTTCCGCATGTCGGAGAGCTTGCCCATGGTGAGCACCGGTCTCCCCAGCAGGCGGTAGCAAGTCATCGTCTCACTTGCCAGCTCCCGAGCTGCGGCCCAGAAATCAGAATCGGCGCGTTCTCGCCGCAGCCGCACCATCTCAATGACCAGGATGCGGCGCAACTCCGCCTCTGCCTCCAGGGCAGGAGCGCTGCGACGGATTCGCGCAACGGCGTTGTAAAGCGAGGTGCCCACATGCTCTTCGCCATCGGGCAACTGGATTGGTGGCTGAGAACTGCCCTGCAAGAGAAGCCGCTGTGCCCATGCCCGCATGACTACCGGGCTCTCAGGATTTTCGTCTTGCAGCTCTCCACGGTCGTGGTCCACGTCGTTATGGCTCATGGCTTGGTCCCAGTCGTGCTCTCGGTCGGTGCAGTATGGATCGAAATCGCGCATCGGGTATTCAGCAGCGCCGCAGGGGCAAACGGGGGTTACTGAGTTGTCGCCCGACGAGAACGTAGGGCAATACTGGGCGGCCAGCACGTGGTTTCTCATTGGGAACCTCGCCGCTGTTTTCCAATTTCTTGTTGATAGCCTGTGGGCGGACCGAAAATTCCCCCACAATCTCAGTGTCTTGCGAAAAAAAGAGGGGCGTTGGATTCGCCACAGCAAGACATGGGCATCCAGTGCTTCATCGCCGTAGCCACGGTGCCGGCGACCCTGACGAGCGTGGCGGCGGTGAAGAAGAACGGAATCAGGTGGTTCCCACACAGCCGCCCACGAGATGCTGCCCAGGCACGGTGGAGGTGTTGGCACACCTGGCGCATGTGGATCACTGCCGCGGTTTCGCCATCGGGGAAGAGTGGCTTGCCTCGGGGCGGTACGGGTCATGTTTCAGGCGGTTGCGCCACTTGCGCCACTTGTGTCGGGGCCGCCGGATCGGGTTCCACCACGGGCACTCGTGCCAGATGCTGCCCGGGCGCGGTGGAGAGGCGTCACGTCAAGCCGTACCAGGTCGGCGTGGTGTTGCACATCACCACGATGATAGAGGCCGGCGGGAAAGGTTGCGGGTAGCTCTGACCTGCTTGCCAGATGGGGCGGCGGCAAAAAAAAGTGGACACCCCTGGCACCCCGACCGATTTCTGGTACGTTGAAAAACAGAATGCCCAGAAGACGGTCATACGTCTTGTCGGATCAAATCGAACCGAGTGGGAGACTCTGGAACGGCCCCAGCCGGGTGTCCGAAAAGTCTCTAGGGTTCGGCTTGCCATCGACAAGCTGTGGCCCTCCGGTCTGCTGACCAGCACCCTGCTGGGGATGCTCTGGCCACGGCTCTGGCAGCCGTAGCTTCAGCAGCGGCCAAGGGTCCCGAAGCCCTGACGGCTGTCATCAAAGCCCTTGCATCTGCCGGCTCAGCCGGGGACGCTTCAGGATCATCGCTCCTTGAAAACGGAATAGTCGACGACGATGCAGACGGCGTGTCCAACCCGAAAGGACACGACGACATGAAGACATTTGGACCGTATCAACACCGAGGACGCTGGCGAATCTTGATCCGCCAAGGATCTGAACAACGGGTCCGAAGCTTTGGAACCGAAGCCGAAGCGAAGGCCGAAATCAGACGACTAAGAATCGAGGCGCACAAGCAGGCCGGACTCCCCGTAGGAAAGGCTATTGAGGCCTACGCGGAACAACTCCGCCGAAACGGCCTTCGGGAACGGTCGATAGCTACAACCCGCTACCGGCTACGCAAGATCTTCGAGCCAATACTGTCGGTGCCTTTGGCCACAGTCTCGCCCGTCCGAGCGAAAGAGTTGTACACCAAGGTAGAAGGGTCGGTGGATAGCCGGCGAAACATCCTCAACCAAGCAAGGACGTTCTGCCGGAGGGCGAAGGAAAACGGGTGGACTGACTCGCTCCTTCTCGCTGATGTCAAAGGCGAGGGAAAACGGCGTTGCGGAAAACAAAAATTGACCGTGGATGAGTCGAGGAAGTTCTTGGCTGCGTGTCTCAAGCTTGCCGCCAGCGACAACCCGAAGGAGCGAACGGCGGGCGTGGGGGCGGCGATGGCGCTGGTCTTCGGAATGCGAGCATCAGAGATCACGAGCCTTCAGGTGCGCGATCTCGACGCGAGCGGAACCGTCATCCGAATCACCCGCGCAAAGAGCCAATCGGGAATCCGATCCCTACAGGTTCCCGAGTGGTTTCGCTCTTACCTGGGAAAACTCGCCGAGGGGAAGGTTTCCACCGACCTCTTGGTGGGCCACGACCGAACCTGGCTCCACCGAAGAGTCCGGGAAATTTGCCGGCAGGCGGGAATCACCGAGGCCCCGCCGCACGGTTTGCGCGGAACTCATGCCGACCTTGCCTTGATGGCAGCGGCAACGCCACTTTCGGTGAGCAAAGCGCTCGGACACGAGTCACTCACGACGACCTACCGCCACTATGCCGACGAGGGAATCACCCAGAGGCAAGAACACGAAAGGGCGATGGAATGTCTTTCGCCGCCCATCAGCACTGCCTCGAACTAGCACGCGGGTAACGAATTTGGAGTTACCCAAGAGTCACCCAGTGAGAATTTTGGAGCAGTGGGGCACGGTGCAAAACAAAAAGTCCTATGAAAACAAGGGGTTTGGAGTGCGGGGAGGGGGACTCGAACCCCCATATCTTTCGACACCAGATCCTAAGTCTGGCGCGTCTACCAGTTCCGCCATCCCCGCGTCGTGATTTGGTTATGTTAACAGGCTCATGGTGTAGTGGAAGCTACGTTTGGTGCCAGGTACCACTTTGGTACCAACTTCTGCAAGTCCGGCGCGCAACACTGGTCGCTACTCCTCGAACGCTCCGACGTCAGAGCCAACCCCGCTCGCGGATCGGGTCTCCACTGTCTGATTGGCGACATACTGCAAGACCGGCGTCAGATCGAGGCCTTCCGGGTTGCTGGTGACCGCAGGCGCAAGCGCGCCGCCGATGCCGAGAGCCGAAGATCCCGCGGCGAGGTGGAAATCGTTGCCCGCAGCGTTCACGAATCCCGGATCGTCGCCAGCAGGGGAAACCAGGCTCGCCGTACCGGTTGCCGCGGCCTTGCCCTGCTTCCAGAGCGACCAACCCGGCGAGATCCAGTTGGTGCCGAAATTGAGATTCTCCTGGCCGCAATAGCCGAACTGCAATGGCACACCGGCTGACCCCGCCGTGCGCGGCAGGCTCGCGTAGATGTTGTTGCGCTGGTCTATCACCCCGGGCAGTGTACCCGACGAACAGTCGTAGCCGCCCCACGTCTCGTTGAAGAGATCGAGCGAGCCGTAGGTGTCCGACTGGTTGGCCACCACCACGATCGTGTTGTCGTAGAAAGCGAGCATGCCGTTGGCTTGATTGGCCCGGCCCTGGCCCGACTGGTCGTCCTCGTTCCAGTGGACGAAGTCCTGGCCGAGAATGAGGTTCACGATGATGTTGCCGTACACGAAGTCGTGCCCGTAGGTCGGCAGAGAGCCGAGCACGGGCCAGCTATTCTGTGGGTTCACCAGATCCAGGTCCCAGCCCTGCGGCGACTGCTCGATGTAGTTGTAACGGACAATGGTGCCCGCGGAGCGGTCCTTGATCTGGTTGCCTAGGGCGCCAGTCTTTATCTGGCCGTAGTGGTTGTATTCGATGACCACCCCTTGGGACTCGGTGTAACTTTGGTGGCAGGTGTAGTCGCCTACCGTCCCGTTGTCGTAGAAGTAGTTGGCCTGCAGCACAGTGTCGACCTCGAGACCCGCCCAGTAGGTTCCGGGCGCCGACCCGTCTCCAATCCAATTGTAGAAGCCGAGGCCGCAATTGTGGAGCGTGTTGCCGCTGATCAGGACGTGACTGGCGGAACGGGAGTAGATGCACGCGCTGAACGAACCGTAGTTGGCGGTGGTGCCGTTTTCAGCCGTGAACTTGTAGGCGGCGCCCGAGTCCCTCACCTCCAGTCCGGCAATCTGGACGTAGGCCGGGAGCACGGTGCTGGTGTTGACCGCGATCTGGACGATGCCCGAGTCCTGGATGGCGCTGCCGCCGGTGGCGTCCTGCCAGTAGTGGTGCATGTTCTTGCTGGTCGTGGCGCCGTCCCCGGAGATGGCGGGCAGCTCACAATTCGGTCCCCCGACCCCGAGCACGCGAATCCACTGTGAGGCCGTTCCCTGGCCAGAGACCAGGAACTTCTCATGGTACGGCGTGCTCTGATAGTGGATGTAGACCGTATCACCGGCTTTCAGGCTGTACCAGGGCACGGCACCGATGGTGGTATAGGTCTGCCCCGGGCCGACGTGGTAACTGGTGCCCCCGCCACCGGGCGCAGTGGTGCCAAGTCTGGGACAGGCCGCGCCGGTGTCGCTCCCGGTGTCGGTCCCGGTGCTAGTGCCCGTGTTGATAACGGTGCTGCTTGGGGTTGCAGTCCCGGTACTTGTCCCGGTATTCGTCGCAGAGGGCGTCGATTTCAGGCTTCCTCCGCACGCCGCAAAGATGAGAATCGGCATGGAGGAGAGCAGAACGAGCAATGGTTTCATGGCGAACTCCTCACAGCTATCAAGTCTGGCACGATGTCGGCGACGAAGACTCCGGAATCTCTTGCGGCGGCGCTGGGTCATCAGCGTCAAACAGACGAAGATCCCGGTCCGCCTGATTGAGGTCCGGTCTGTGTCTGCAGTCTGGAAACGCTACTGGCAGACGCCAGCGACGCAGGTCTGGCCGGTGACGCACCTCTTGCCGCAAGCACCGCAATTCGACGCGTTGGTACTGGTGTTCACGCAGGTGTCGCCACAGCGCTTCTGGCCTGTCGGACAGCCGGCAGAGCAGAGACCGGCCTCACACATCTGGCCCGGAGGGCAGACAGTGTCACAATCGCCGCAATAGCGGCTGTCGGTGTTCACGTCTACGCAGTCACCTCCTCCACCTCCTCCACCTCCGCACACCATGAAGGCGGCAGCTCCGCCGCAGTTAGCGGTGCACACGCCGGCCACACAATGCTCGGTCGGCTTGCACATTTTGCCGCAGGCGCCACAGTTGTCTGTGGCGCTGGTCAGATCGACGCAGTTACCGGGCGGGCACATCGTCGTCGTGGGGCTAGGGCAGGTCGCAGTGCAAGCGCCATCCACGCAGGTCTGGTTCATCGGACAGGTCACGCCACAAGCACCGCAGTTGTTGCGATCGGTCATGATGGCCGCGTAGTAGGTGCCGCAATTTGCAAACGCCCCGTCCATTGGGAGGACGAAGGAGCCGATATCGGTGCACTGCCCCTCGATGCAGGCCGTCCCCGGCAGGCACGGCAGGCCGCACCCGCCACAGTTGAGAAATGACGTGCGCAGATCGACGCACCCAGACCCGCACAGGATCAGGATTCCGCAGCTGTCCAGGCAGGTCCCCTCTGCGCACTGCTGGCCGCCGGTGCACTCCTGGCCACAGGCGCCGCAGTTGTTCTGATCGTCGCTGATGTTCGCGTAGCGGCCACCGCAGTCCTGGATCACGCCGCCGGCGGTGAAGCTCACACACTGGCCGTTCTGGCAGACCGTGTCCGCTGGACAGACATTGCCCGGGGCGCCGCAATTGAGGGCGCTTGACTGAAGGTTCACACAGGTGCCGTCCACCACCTGATAGCCGAGCGGGCAATTCGACGCGGAATCACAGAGCCCGACGTTGCACACCTGACCAGGCAGGCAAGCCTGGCCGCAGATCCCGCACTGGCTGAATGACGCCGGGGAACCGCAACGATCCCCGCACGTCAAGTCGGATGAAGTACAGGCCGCGTAGCAGGCGCCACCGATGCAACTCTCCAGGCGCGCGCACAGGTTGCCGCAAGCGCCACAGTTGTTCTCATCGCTGGCCAGTGTCGAGCACGTGCCGCCGCAATTGACCTGTCCCGCCGGACAGGTCGCGGTACACTGGCCGTTGACGCAGGCCTGGCCGCTGGCGCACGCATTGAAACAGGCACCACAACTGCTGGCGTCGTCGAGCAGGTTCAGGCAGGCACGCCCGCACTGGGTGGTGCCGGGACTGCACGCGCTCGTGCACTGGCCGTTGACGCAGACCTGGTCCGATTTGCAGGCAACGTCGCACGAGCCGCAATAGTTGGGGTTGGAAGCGAGGTCAGTGCAGATGCCGATGCAGTTGTAGCCCGAGATGCAGGAACTAGCGCACTGTCCATTGTTGCAGGCGGTTCCACCGGAGCACGCCAACCCGACCGAGCCGCAGTTGTTGGAGTCGGTTTTCACATTCACGCACGCCGTGCTCGGTCCCTCGTTGGTGAAGACCGGCGCGGCAACCTGGCTGGCTGGGCAGTTGGTCGTGCACACGCCGTTGGAGCACGCCTGGCCGTCGGGACATGGGTTGTCGCAGGCGCCGCAGTGTTTGGCCGACGTCTTCAGATTCACGCACAGATCGCCGCACAGGGTGGCATCCTGGGGACACGTGGCGGTACAGGTGCCGCCCACGCAGGCCTGCTTGCCTGGGCAGACATTGCCGCAGCCGCCGCAGTTCAGCGGGTGACTGAGCGGGTCCACGCACCCCGGGCCGCACAGGGTGCGTCCCACCGCGCAGGTATCGGTCGTGGGAAAGTCGACGTAGACAGGAAGGCTGGCGCCGGGAGCGGACGGATTGCTGCAGCCGCTGATAACGACGAGTCCGGCAAGGGTAAATACGAATCTGGCGGTTGACATGGAACACTCTCCTATCTGGTTGGTCCCGAACAGTGGCTCACCTGTTGTTCTTCATGGCGTGGCAACCGTGGGTTGCCAAAGTGCCGCGATGCCGAGGTTCAAGCATGATATGGAAAAGCCATCCGGCTACTTGGATTTTGTCGCCCGTTGGGTGCGGGGACGATGCACGTTGAAGGCGGGTTTCTGGTTGGGATCGCAGTTGGGACCGAACCCGTCGGCCTTGAAGTCGTAGATCAGACGGCCGCTCATGCGACCCTTGACCGCCTCGATCTCGACCTGGTGCTGGCCAGCACGGGCGGGCGAGCAGTACGACAGCAGGTAGTAGCGACGGGAGAAACCCTCGATGCGCCGGCCGATTTCTTCGAAGCCCCGGGTGATGTCCTGCGGGTTCTTCGAGGTGAAGGTGCCGGACCGGCCGATGGCGCGGACCTCGGCGTCGTTCGCCTCGCCGCCCACTGCGATGGCGTAGATGTCGATCGGGGTGTCGGCCACTGCTGCGCGCAGGGTTTGCGCCGTGACCCGGCCGGCGTGGTCGGTACCGTCGGTAAAAACCACCAGGGTGCCGAAGCGCAAAGGAACGGTGGCATGGTCCATTTGATGCTCCAGGATCTTGATCGCTTCCACCACCGCGCCGTTCAGATTGGTCGAAGGATCTCGGGGCCGGTACCAGGCCAGGCTGTTGATGGCTGTGTCGGCGTTGGGGGCGCCGAAGCCGGCGATGGGCGTGACGTGTGGACTGCCATCGAACGCGTACACCGCCAGCTTCTGGCGCGATCCAACACGTTTCGAGAAGTTGGCGGCTGCTTCCACCAGTTGGTTCACCTCGGGCGAGCCGACCACCGAGCCGCTCATGTCCACCAGCAGCAGGGCGTAGAACGCGGCCGCCACCTCTGGTTGCAAGATGGTCTGGCGGCTCTCGTACACCGATACGGGATGGTCATCCTCGTAGATGTGGAAGTCCTCGGGGCGGAGGTCCGGCACTGGCTCGCCGCGGGTGGTGTCAACCGTGAAGTACACCGCGATGTTGGAGGGCTTCTGCACCGAGCGGTCAACCATCTGGAGGTTAAGGCCAGCGCAACCCGAAACCAGGATCGCTAGCGAGGCGCGAAGCAGCGAACGGAAGCTCGGGCTCATGGCGGCGGAGTATAGACGCCGCCCTGGCGGTTGCGACCGGATTGTTGCGACGGCGGGCACGGCGCCGAGGTTCGACATGGCTGCGCAATGGATGACTCAGCAATTCTGTCCGCGCGTGCGCTGATCCGTGGCGTGATCCGCTGCCTGGCGCACCGGCCTGATCCAACTTTCGCACCGCCTTGCCCAAGGCGGACAATGCTGATAGGAGTGCAACCAGATCCGAGTCGACACGATCTTTTCAGGAAAGGGCCGGAAACATGGGAAAGACAGCAACGATTTTTTCGACGATCACGGCGTGGATGGGATGCTTGGCCTTCGCTGTAGCAATCGCGAATTGCAACAGCACGAATTCCAGCGGGAACCAGAACACGGGTGGGCAGACCGCCACGGGTAGTTCGTCCAGCCACGGCGGGTCATCGAGCGCGAGCAGTTCGTCGTCGAACGGTGGGTCGTCAAGTGGCGGGTCATCGAGCGCGAGCAGTTCGTCGTCGAGCGGCGGTTCGTCGAGCGGCGGGTCATCGAGCGCGAGCAGTTCGTCGTCGAGTGGCGGTTCGTCGAGCACGGGCGGGACGACGAGTTCGGGTGGGTCGAGTTCCACTGGCGGTACCACGGCTGCGCCCACGTGCACGCCAGGCGTTTCACCCACCACGCCGCTGATTACGGATTTCTCGACAACGGGAGCAGCCGGATGGCACCCAGCCGTTGGAGGTGGCAAGTGGGGAACGGTTGGCGGCCTGTCGGGCAGCATTTTCAGCTACGCGGGCACCACCGGCAGTACGATGACTGCCACCGTCGATACCACCAACCAGGATCTGGTGCTGTCTGGCAGCGTGGCAGCCGGCGACTATGCTGGCGGAGGCATGTCGTTCGATGCATGCGTAAACACGACAACCTACACAGGAGTGCAGTTCACGTTGGGCGGAACCACGGCGGGATGTGATCTCTATTTCCAGGTTCAGACCTTCGACGAGAAACCCGCGGGACTGGGCCAGGTGGGCGGATGCACAACCGGCTGCTACGCATTTCCGGGCACGAAGCTGACAAGCACCTCGGGCGCGGTCTCCGTCCCCTTCGCGAATCTAACTGGCGGACAGCTAACCACCGAGCCGTCCATCGCGAACGAGATCGTGGGGCTGCAGTGGCAGTTCCAGTCTCCCGCGCCAGTGGGTGACGGGGGCCAGGTGGGCTGCACCGGAATCAATCTGACCATTACCAACGTTTCGTTCGTCAGCAACTGAGACGGACGGCCGATCGAACTCTGGTCGACCTCAACCAACGCGCACAAATCGTCGGGGTCCAGTCCCGGTTCACCTAGCGCTGCGCTTCCTTCATGCAGTCCTGCACGTCCGGCAGACTCGCTGCGGGAGCGAACCTTCGCGTCGTCTTGCCAGCCTCGTCAATCTCACGCCCCGACAGGGAGGCGGGTCCGGTGATCCCGCTGAACGCGGTGGGCGACCCGACCTCGATGACGTAGGAGTGCGCCGCCTTCATCGGGATTGCGAACTTGCGCGATCCGGTCGTGATGACGACTCCCGCCGTGGAATCCATGGTTCCCCCTTTCTCGGGCGTGCCCACGATGTGGCAGCCGGGCAGAAGGTCGAACGACCGTCCGTGCTGGGAGACATCCTTGCCGTCGACGTCATGGATGTACCCGGTCAGAAAGGCCACCCGTTGCTGTTCCATCAGCGGCGGATGGGGATAAAGAGGATACCCGCGTCTTGTCCCGGTAATGCAGGCGCCGGCATAGATCATCGTCAGGACGACCAGCACCTCGCGCAGCCTTGGTCGATGAGCCATGCTCACGCCTCTCTCCTTGGTCATTGGGGAAGCAAGTATTGGGAAGGGCAGGGCGCCTGTCAACACGGCGCCCCAGGGGGGATGGCCGCTTCTGGCGAGCGCTCAGCCAGCCTCCAGATCGAATTCCTTCAGATCGAACCAGAAGCCCATGCTCTTCACGTTGTCGATCTCCGCCTGCACGATGGCCGCGTGCCCGTCCTCGATTTCCAGAAAGCGGGAAAACAGGCTCTGGCCCTCGGCGGGCAGCTCGCGAACCATGCGAAGGTAGAAGGCCGAGGTCTCGTCCTCGGCCGCCAGGGCTCGATACAGCGACGAGAGTTCGGCGTCGTGGCTGCCCACGTCCTTGCGCACCCCTGCGCGCGTGCGCCCGATTCCGGCCCGAATGCGCTTGGCAGAAGGCAGGACAGTGCGCAGCTGCTCGGGCGACAGCCGGCCGGACTTCTGCCATTCGGCCAGGCGGCTTTCCAGGTACGCAACGTGGCCCTGTTCCTCTTGCGCCAGGGTCGCGAATATCCTCTTCGCAGTGGCGTCGCTGGCGTTCTTCGCCTCGACCTCGTACTGGGCGTGTACCTTCTTCTCGAACTCGAGTGCGGTCTTGATCGCCTCTTCGATGGTCATGGTTTCTCCTCCGTAGTTCTACGCCAGACGCCCCGCCAGCCATGCCAGGTTCTCGGCGAAGCGCTCGATGGTGGCCAGGGCTTCGCTGTCATTGGCCACCTCGCCCGCCTCCCGCGCCAGGGCCACGTTCCAGTACGACGATCCCGGCACCACCATGTCGTTGATCATGAACCACATGAGAAGTTGCGCAAAGGTGAAGTTGTGGCCGGCCCGCCGGGCAATGGCCACGGGGCCGCCAATTTTGCGCGAAAAGAGATTCCCGTTGGCGCGCGACACGTATCCCGCGCGATCGAGCAGCGCGACCATCTCCGGCGTGGCGGAGCCGAAGTAGACCGGCGATCCGACGACGATGATGTCCGCGTGCTGCATCTTCTCGAACACGGGATGGAAGTCGTCGTCCTTCTGGTTGCAGGTCTTGTCGCGCAGGCGATTGCAAGTGGTGCACGCGCGACAACCCTTGATGGTCTTGTCGCGCAGGGGCACCAGTTCGCCTTCGACGCCGCGATCCTCCAGTCGATCGAGACAGCGCTGCAGCAGCGTTTCGGTGTTGCCTTCCTTGCGGGGACTACCGGAGATGGCGATGGCGTGCATGATGGGCGGCAGTCTAGCGCAGCAATGGAGCGCATGAAACGGGCACCGCAGTAGCTCTGGTCACCGTCATCAGGCGATGCGGCGGTGCGCTCGGTCGCTCGTACCGAAGGGCGCGTGGCCGAGTTCACTGCCGCGCCGGATTCCCCGCCGCGCGCGCCAGGAACGGTGTGACGACTGCGGACCAGTCCTCGGGTGAAGCTCCGGAACTCGCCTCGTGCTCGGCGTCCGGGAAGACATGCAGCACCTTGTAGCCGCGCAAGGCCGCGTAGATGGCCTGGGCTTCGCGTACCGCGACCCGATCGTCCAGCGCGCCCTGCAGGATCAGCGTGGGACAATCGATGCGGGCCGCGTAGTCCACCGGGTTGTGCGCGAA
>Ga0181521_10005170_pt1 | contig 14625 bp, 10 predicted proteins | sample PEATcosm2014_Bin_32_FD_119764 | JGI IMG/M metagenome (GOLD analysis project Ga0181521, IMG submission 119764) | Peatland microbial communities from MTU Mesocosm Facility, Houghton, MI, USA - PEATcosm2014_Bin02_60_metaG | ecosystem: Environmental > Terrestrial > Soil > Wetlands > Peat | place...
ATCTTCCGGCCAATCGTCAATGCAAAAACCTTCAGTTCCATGAACCAGACAAGGGGTTTTTCTACTCTCCGGAATGCAGGAGAATAGTATTATCGATTGCAAACGATTGTCAATTCAAATTATCGCACAATCGGCGTCCGCCCGGATGCCTGAGCGTCCACTCATCGCCCGTCTCTTCCAGGATAAATGCCGGGAAGGATGGGCAAAAATGCGCGTCCCCTCGCCATTCCGCCGCTTCCCTCAATCTGGATTCACCGGCGCTCGGATCCGCCCTGGTTCTTGACACCTGCAATCAATCGTAATAGATTTCTCCTGCCCTTGAACTTGCGGTTTCCGGGCCACCGATCATGTACGCTTGCACTGTCGCTTCATCGCTATCTGTTACAAGATCGCCTTTAAGGAGAAATCACCATGCCTACCAGACGTGAATTTGTCACCGGCGCGGCAGCCGGTGTGGCCGCGTTAGCTTTGGCGCCGCTCGCCTTGGGCAAAAAGATGGATCGCCCCGTGGGCGTGCAGCTTTACACAGTGCGCAGCCTGGTCGATAAGGACTTCCCCGGCACCCTCGCCGCCATTCGCAAAATCGGCTACCGCACCGTGGAAACCTACGTCGCCGAGTACAAGATGGCCGCGAAAGACCTGCGCCAGGCCATTCTCGACGCTGGACTCACCGCTCCCAGCGCTCACTTCGGCTACAACGACTTTGGGAGCCGCCTCGATTACGCCAAAGAGCTGGGCGTGGAGTGCGTGGTCTGTTCCTCGGTTCCCGGCACGGTGGGCAATTCCGCCGACGGCTTCAAGCGCGCCGCCGACCAGTACAACGCCTGGGGCGACCAGGCCAAAAAGATGGGCCTCCACTTCGGCTTCCACAATCACAACACAGAGTTCAAAGTCTTCGACGGCGTCACTGGCATTGACATCCTTCTTCAGAACACCGACCCAGCTCTCGTGCAATGGCAGATGGACTGCTACTGGGTAGCGCAGGCCGGCCAGGATCCTGTCGAGATGCTCAAGAAACACGGCATGCGGATGCAGTCGCTCCACCTCAAGGACCGCAAGCCCAACTTCCCTCCCTCCACCGACACCGGCCCCGCCTCCGCGCATTTCACTGAGGTGGGCACGGGTACCCTCGACTGGACCACGATCCTCCGCCTGGCCGGCGAGGACCGCATTCCCAATATGTACGTCGAGCAGGATCAGACGGAGCTTCCGCCGCTCCAAAGCCTGCAGATCAGCTACACCAACATCGAGAAGTTCCTGAACGCGTAAAGGCAGGAAGCAAGATTGTAGCGCCGGTTTCCTGACCGGCTGTAGCGGGGGTCTCCAGACCCCCGCCGGCGCGAAGCCCCAATTACCCCTCTCGATTCATGACCTCAAAATTCAGCGTTGACGGCGTTTTTTTTCGCTCTCTCAGTCCGTTGCCCCTTGCTTTTCAAATAGAATTGAGCAAATCCGCAGATACCTCGTAATTTTTCTGACACGATAGAAACTTTATGAAAGGGCCTTTTCGGGCTAGCAAAATGGTTCTTCTCGAATCATCGCTGCTTCCCCGCAAAGGTCAAAGCCGATGAACACTGTTTCGAGTGATCCCGTTGTGATTCGCCCGGCCAGTTCACCTGCCGCCGCTGCGCCGCGCAGCCGCCGCGGCTTCTGGGCGCTCATTGCCACGCAATTCCAGGGCGCCTTCTCGGACAACATCCTGCGCAATCTGCTGCTCTCGATCGTGATCGGGATGAACATGGCGCAGACCCAGCGCGAGACGTTCGTCTCGGTGGTCACCTTCCTGTTCTCGGTGCCGTTTCTCATCTTCAGCATGCCCGGCGGCTGGCTGGCAGACCACTTCAGCAAGCGCCAGGTCACGATCTGGACCAAGGTCATGGAGTTCGGATCGATGCTGCTGGCCACAGCCGGCCTCGCCACGCATACGCTCACGCTTTCGCTGGTCGCGCTCACCCTGGTGGCCAGTCAGGCCGCGCTGTTCGGGCCGTCGAAATATGGTTTACTCCCCGAGTTATTGCCTGAGAAGAGACTGTCGTGGGGCAACGGCGTTATCGAGCTCTGGACGTTTCTGGCCATCATCATCGGTACGGTCGTCGGCGCGTGGATGGGCCAGCAATTCGCCGGGCGCGAAGTGGTTGCAGGCTACGTGCTGCTGGGCCTCTCGGCAATCGGCTTCGTAACCAGCCTCGGCGTCACCAACGTGCCAGCTGCGGCCCCGGAAAAACCCTTCCGCATCAATATCGTCGGCGATCTCTTGGTGCAGATCCGTAAAATGCGCGAAGACCGGGCGCTGTTTCTGGCCGTAATGGGCAACACCTACTTCTGGTTTCTCGGCTCCCTGCTCTTCTCCACCATCGTCATTTACGGGCCCGATGTACTGCACGTCAGCCAGACCAAAACCGGCTACCTGAACGCCATGCTCGCCGTGGGCATCGGCATCGGCAGCATGACTGCTGGATGGGTGAGCGATAACAAGATCGAGTACGGGCTCATTCCGCTGGGCTCGATCGGCATGACCGTCACCGGTTTCATCCTCGGCGTCACGCCGCACGGCATGGCAGCATCGGCGGTACTCCTCGGCCTGCTGGGATTCTGGGCGGGATTCTTCGCGGTGCCGGTGAACGCGCTCATCCAGCACAAGCCGCCGGAAGAAGACAAGGGCGGCATCATCGCCGCCGCCAACCTGCTCTCCTTCGTCGGCATCGCGCTTTCGTCCGTCGTCTATTTCATCTTCACCGCCTACGTCCACCTCAATCCCCAGGGCGTCATCATCGCCGGCTCTGTGATTACAGCGGCCGCCACGGTCTACGTTCTCTACCTGCTCCCCGAGTGGTTCGGCCGCCTGATTCTCTTCTTCGCCACGCGCACCATCTATCGCGTGCGCGTCATCGGCCGCGACAACTTCCCCCAAAAAACCGGCGCCCTGCTGGTTTGCAACCACATGTCGTTTGTCGATGTCGCCCTTCTCATTGCGGCTACCGATCGTCCCATCCGCTTCCTGATGTTCAAAGGCATATACGACCACCCCTACGTCAAACCCCTCGCCAAAATGATGAAGGCCATCCCGATTTCGGGCGAGCTGCATCCGCGCGAGATGCTGCACTCGCTGCACGTAGCCAGCGACGCGCTGCGCAACGACGAGATCGTCTGCATCTTCGCCGAAGGACAGATCACGCGCACCGGCCAGATGCTTCCCTTCCGCCGCGGCCTGGAGCGCATCATGAAGGACGTCGAGGTGCCCATCATTCCCATGAACCTTGATGGCGTGTGGGGCAGCATCTTCAGCTTCGAGCGCGGACGTTTTCTGTGGAAGATGCCGCATCACATTCCCTACCACGTCACAGTGAGCTTCGGAAAACCCATGCCGCCCACGTCCACCGCCATTGCAGTGCGTGCGGCAGTGCAGGAATTGCAGGCCGTAGCCTTTGAAGCGCGCAAGCCGCACATGAAAACTCTCGACCGCGCCTTTGTGCGCACCGCCCGCCTGCACCCGTGGCAGTTCTTCATGGCCGATGGCAAAACCCCGCGCGTCTCCTTCGCATCGGCGCTCAGCAAGACCATTTACATCGCCCGCCGGTTGCGGCGCCAAGTCGGCGAGCAACCCATGATCGGCATACTCATTCCCCCCAGCGTTGGCGGCGCTCTCACCAACTACGCGCTCATGCTCGCAGGCCGCGTGCCGGTCAACCTGAACTACACCGCGTCCAACGAAATCATTGCCAGCAGCGCGCGACAGTGCGGCATCGACGTCGTCATCACGTCTCGCGCCTTTCTTGACCGCTTCCCCAACATGACCATCCCAGGCCGGACGTTGCTGCTCGAAGATGCCCTCGCCGCGCCGCGATTCACTGAGAAGCCCTCCGCGTTGGCGCTCGCGTGGCTAATGCCGGCCGGCCTGCTCAAGCGCGCACTCGGCGCCAATCGCGTCAAAATTGAGCCGCTGGCGGCTGCGGCGCCAGCGGCGGCGACCGGTCGTCGCGCAGCACGCCGCGCCGCACAAATGGATCAGCTCGCCACCGTCATTTTTTCCAGCGGCAGCACCGGCGATCCCAAGGGCGTCATGCTCACGCACTTCAACATCGCGTCGAACATCAGCCAGATCATGCAGGTATTCATGCTCGATGGCCGCGACAAGATTCTCGGCATCCTGCCCTTCTTTCACTCCTTCGGTTTCATGGCCGGGCTCTGGTTGCCCGCGGTGCACGGCGTAGGCGTCGTCTTCCACGTCAATCCTCTCGACGCGCAGACCGTCGGCGCTCTGATCGAGAAATACAAAGTCACTCTCCTCGTCGCCACGCCCACGTTTTTGCAAGCCTACATGCGCCGCTGCAAGCCGGAGAGCTTCGGTTCCCTGCAGTACGTGCTGGTGGGCGCTGAGAAGCTGCAGGAGCGCGTCGCCCTCGCCTTCGAAGACCAGTTCGGCATTCGACCTCTCGAGGGCTACGGCTGCACCGAGTGCTCGCCGATTGTCGCGGTGAATGGCAAGGATTTCCGCGCTCCGGGATTCCGCCAGGTCGCCGCCAGGCGCGGCAAAATCGGCCACCCGCTGCCCGGCGTCAGCGTCAAAATTGTCGACATCGACAACGGCCTGCCCGTCGCGCCGGGAAACGCGGGCATGCTGCTCGTGAAAGGCCCCAATGTGATGCGCGGCTATCTGGGCAAGCCGGAGAAGACGGCCGAGGTTCTCCACGATGGCTGGTACACCACGGGCGACGTCGCCATGATGGAGGAGGACGGCTTCCTCACCATCACCGATCGCCTCTCGCGCTTCAGCAAGATTGGCGGCGAGATGGTGCCGCACATTCTCATTGAAGAAAAGCTGAACGAATTGGCCGACTCCGCCGAGCAGGTCTTCGCAGTCACCGCCGTGCCCTGCGAGAAGAAGGGCGAACAGCTCGTCGTCATCCACACGCTTGCCGAATCCAAACTTGCTCCGGTGCTCCAAAAGTTCGCCCAGTGCGACCTGCCCGCCTTGTGGAAACCGAAACCCGCCCAGTTCGTTCACGTCGATGCCATCCCCATTCTCGGCACAGGCAAAATGGATCTGCGCGGGATCAAAGCTCTCGCCATGGCGCTGCAGCCGCTCGATTCCGGCTCCTAGCGTTGTGAGCCTGAAGCTCCTAGTGTTATGAGTCTGAAGTTCGTTCAACTACAAACTTGTCATCCTGAGCGGAGTTTGGCGCACCACCGGGGTCCCCAACGGGCGATTTGTGCCCGTTGGGGTGGTTGAGCGCCAAACGGAGTCGAAGGACCTGCGGTTGCTCTTGTCTTTGCTGTTGCTTGTTACGGCCAAAAGGCTCGAGTATCTTTGATTTGTTCAATGAATTGAAGACTCGGTACACTAGAACCGGCTGCATAAATCCAGTTTTGAATGGGCGCGGCTTTAGCATTGCCATGAGTGGCGCATAAACAACGGGCCCCCGAGGGACGTTTTTCAATCGGCTGCTTCGTATCTTCGTTGTTTCCCGGATGCGAAAATTCTGAGCCAGGGCACCCGTACCCGCTTACCCACATCCCCCACTCGACACAGACGCCGCCCGGTCTGTTATTTGTTGTTTATGGCCACGAAGATCAAGCGCATCGGGATTCTAACTGCCGGCGGCGATAGCCCCGGCCTGAACGCAGCCATCCGCGGCGTGGGCAAGGCCGCGCAGGGCACCTACGGCATGGAGATCGTAGGTTTTCGCGACGGTTTTCGCGGTTTGGTCGAGAACCGGCGGATCAATCTGGATCGCACCGCTCTTTCCGGCATTCTCACCGTGGGTGGCACCATTCTCGGCACCAGCCGCGACAAGCCCCACCGCATGGAGATCGACGGCCGCACCAAGGACATGACCGGCGTGATCAAAGACAATCTCAAAAAGTGGGGAGTCGATTGCGTGGTTTGCCTGGGCGGGGGCGGCACGCAGAAGAGTGCCCTGCGCCTGCACCGCGCCGGCATCAACGTGATCACGCTGCCCAAGACCATTGACAACGACGTGGCCATGACCGACGCCACCTTTGGCTATGCAACCGCACTGGACATTGCCACCGAAGCCGTCGATCGCCTGCATAGCACCGCGCACAGCCATCACCGCATTATCGTGGCCGAGATCATGGGGCACCGTGCCGGCTGGCTTACGCTGGGCGCCGGTCTCGCCGGGGGCGCGGATGTTGTCCTCATCCCCGAGATCCCCTATGACGTGGAGAAGATTGCCGAAGCCATCCGCCAACGCAGCAAGCGGGGCAGCAACTTTAGCATTGTGGCCGTAGCCGAGGGCGCCATGAGCCGCGACGACGCGCGCGTCTTTGATTCAGCCGAGAAGAAACTGGAACGCGCCAAGAGCCTGAACGACAAAATCGAGGCCAAGCACGCGCTCGCCGCTCTTGAAGTGCGGCACCAGGACAACACGCTGCGCCTGGCCCACCAGCTCGAGGGGCTCACGCACCTTGAATCGCGCGTCACCATTCTTGGCCACGTGCAGCGCGGCGGCACACCGAGCGCGGCCGATCGCATCCTGGCTACGCGCCTGGGCACAGCCTGCGCCGATCTGATCGCCAAAGAACAGTTTGGCGTAATGGTAGCCGCCCGCGGCGAATACGCCGAACCGGTCCCGCTCGATCAGGTCGCAGGCAAGCGCAAATCGGTTCCCCGCGACCATCCATGGATCGAAGCAGCCCGCCGCTTGGAGACGTGCCTGGGGGATTAGGGCCTGCTTGCGTAAATAGGTTTCGTGAAAGGGCACGACTTCAGTCGTGCCGCAAAAGCCCCAATATGGAGGCAGGCTTCAGTCCCAGAGGGAGGGGTTTTTCAAACTGACCCACTACCGTTGCGTTCTCCAGCCCACGTATTTGAGTCGGACCATGCGATGGTGGGCGGTGCAGGACTCGAACCTGCGACCTCCTGCGTGTGAAGCAGGCGCTCTAACCAACTGAGCTAACCGCCCGAAAAAGGCTTTGGGAGGGGGTTGGGGTCTCGGTCCCGGACCGGGAAAACTCCCCGTTCCCGCGAGGCGTGGCCCACGGTGTCTCCTTCCCGGAATACCGGCCCAAGAACCAGTTTGGAACCGCTGCCACAGGAAGGTCGCCGCAGAAGGCTTCCCGTAGGGTAGAGTAACACCAGCAGGGCTTTACGTCCAAGTCCGGCGGGTCTTTTCGGCTGCGATTTGCTCCTTGGCGCAACCAGGTTGGACCTGTAGGATTGGGCGGGAAACCGGGTATGTTCAGGAGAGTGCGTTCAATCCGCCAGGAAAGTGAGCTGCCTTTCGACAGGGAAGCCATGCTTGGCCCTGTTTCCGGCTTGGCCGGCCCCGCATCACCCCCATCGGTTTCGGGCCGAAAAAGCCACATGACCGCACCCGCCCGGAACGGGACCCCAAGCCCCGGCGCGGAGGCCCAGGAAAACGGAAATTCCGGCGAGGAAACCGGTTACGGGGCGCAACCTTCTGGCGAAAATGGGGTTCCAGAAGATATGGCAACCATGGTCCTTAACGGTCCTGCCTTGGATGCTGGCCTGGATTCTGGCCCGGCCCGTCGGCCGGGCTCGGCCGCTGACCCGAACATGGGCGTTCGGGAGGGACTGGACCCCACCAGCGACGCGGCCATTATGTTGCGCGTGGCCGAGGGGGATGAGACCGGCTTTACGTACCTGGCGCAGAAATACCACCGGCCGATGATTCATTTCCTCTTCCGGATGGTAGGCAACCAGGCCATTGCCGAAGAACTGGCACAGGAAGTGTTCTTACGCGTCTATCGTGCCAGGGGGAGCTACCGGGCCGAGGCCAGGTTTACCACCTGGCTTTACCGCATCGCGACCAACCTTGCGGTGAACTACGCGCGCGACACCAAGAACGAGCGGACGGCGCAAACCGTGTACCTGGACCAGCCTGACCCGGAGACCGGTATGTCTCCGGATCTGGCCGATGATGAGCCTTCGGCGGAAGAGGGGTTGCTGCGCGACGAGCGCATGGCCGCGATTCGCCGTCATGTGATGGCGCTGCCGGAGCGGCAGCGCATGGCCGTGCTGATGCACAAGTACCAGGGGATGGATTACCGCCAGATCGGCGAGGTGCTCAAGTTGAGCGAGTCGGCAACCAAGTCGCTCCTCTTCCGCGCCTACCAGACGCTGCGGGAAAAGTTGAAGGATTTTGTTTGAGGGAAAGTGGAAAGAAGCCGGAACCAACCGGCAGAGAGTGGGGTGGCAAGCCATGAAACCAACAAACACGAGTTGCAAAATGACGGACGAGCAACTGGCTGATCTGCTGCTCGATCCGCATGCTGTGCCTGCCAAGGTTCAAGCGCATGTTGCCGAGTGCGGCGACTGCCAGGGCGAGCTCGCAAAGCTCCAGGCCGCCATGCAGTTGCTGGATACCTGGGAAGCTCCTGAACCGAGCCCTTACTTTCTCACGCGGCTTGGCGCCAGGATGCGGGAAGAGCGCCAAGCTGCGCCGGCCGGTTGGCTGGCCCGCGGAATCGCGCGCATCCGCGCCAGCATCGCGTATGGTCCAGGCTTGCACGTGCGTCCTCTGGCTGCGATGGCGTTGACCTTCGTGCTGCTGTTGGGCGGCGGCACCTATCTTGGCGTTACCGACTGGATGCAGCCTGTGCAGACCACGCCGACTGCCGTGGTAAGCGACCTGCAGACCCTCGATAACAATGCCCAAGTGCTGGACCAGATGGAATCTCTCTCCAGCAACTCGAGCGGAGACTGATTTTTGAGATGTTGGCTTACAGTTGGGAGAACGACTTGTGAACTGGACCTGGAACGCGGAAAGAATGCGTCCGGCGGCCTCGACCGCCGCTGCGGTCCTGCTTCTCTGTCTCCCGGCGGCTGGCCTGCACGGTCAACGGCAAGCTGAATTCCGTTCCGGTCCTGCCATGCGGGCGGGGTTCGGTCAGAATCGTCCGCGCGCGAGCAAGCAACAGAGCCCTCCCCGCCAGGTCCAGAATCCACCGCGCGCCAACCCCAACCAGCAACGCCAGTACCAGAATCAACAGCGGCAGTATCAGAACCAGCAGAGACCGTACCAGAACCAGCAGCGGCCCTATCAGCAGAATCCGCAATATAACGGCGGCCAGCGCCCTGCGCCCGCGTACGGGAATGGCGGCCAATATGGCGTACAGGCTCCAGCCGCGCGTCCCGGAAATGCGTATCCCGGCGCTGCTCCTCCGGGCCATCTCGGCGACTGGCTGAATCAGCACCGGGGACTTCCTCCCGATCAGCAGGAGCGGCTGCTGCGCAACGATCCCAGCTTCAACCGCCTGCCTCCCGCGCAGCAGCAGCGGCTCGTCCAGCAGTTGCACCAGTTGAATCAGATGCCGGAGCAGCAACGCGATCGCCGCCTGGCGCGCAGCGAGATGCTGGAACGCATGTCGCCGCAGGAACAGATGCAGGTGCGCCAGGCCGGTCGCCGCTATCAGGCGCTGCCGCCCGGTCGCCAGGAAATGGTGAAGCAAGCCTTCCGCGATCTGAGTGCCGTGCCGCTTGATCAGCGCGACACCGTGCTCAACTCCGCGCGTTACCAAAACACTTTCTCGCCGGACGAGCGCAATATCTTGTCGAATCTGTTGCGCGCCGAGCCCTACGAACCGCCGCGCTAGACCTGGTTAGAATGCTGTGTGGGGTGTTTTGAAAGGGCACGGCTTTAGCCGTGCCATAAAACCACGCAAAATCGTTGAGGGCTTTAGCCCCTGAGGGATGTCTTTCGCCGCGATTTCGACCTTCACCGCAGGCCGCTAAGGTCTATTCGCTTCCGTCTCGTGAGCGAGTTTACTTCTGAAGTGATCCAGCGATTTCTGCAGCCCTTCTGCAAGCTGGACCCGCGGCTCCCATCCCAGCAACGTGCGCGCCTTGGTAATATCGGGGCGGCGGCGCGCAGGATCGTCCACCGGCAGGTCGACAAAGCACAGTTTGCTCTTCGATCCCGTAACCTCGAGCACGGCTTGCGCGCACTCCAGAATCGTGAATTCCACGGGATTGCCGATGTTAACCGGGAAGTGCTCCTCGCTGTGCGCCAGGCGCATGATGCCCTCGATCAGATCGTCGACATAACAGAAGCTGCGCGTCTGCTGGCCGTCGCCGTAGATGGTCAGCGGCTCGCCGCGCAACGCCTGCATCATGAAGTTCGAAATCACCCGGCCGTCGCCCGGATGCAAACGCGGGCCGTAGGTGTTGAAGATGCGCACCAGGTGCGAATTCACTCCGCGGGAACGGTGGTAGGCCATCACCATCGCTTCGGCAAACCGCTTGGCCTCATCGTAGACCGAACGCGGACCCACCGGGTTCACATTGCCCCAGTAGCTCTCGCTTTGCGGATGTTCGAGCGGATCGCCGTAGCACTCTGAAGTCGAGGCCTGAAGGTAGGCCGCGTTGTAACGCGCGGCGATTTCGAGCGTATGCTCCACGCCTACGGAGCCTACGCGCAGCGTCTGGATGCCCAGGCGCAGATACTCCGGCGGGCTGGCGGGAGAAGCCAGATTGAAAACGTAATCCATCCGGCCTGGATTGAAATTCGTGCAGATGTCCCGCTCCTCAAACCGGAAGCGCGGATGACCGGCAAGATGGGCAAGGTTCTCCAGATCTCCCGTTGACAGATTGTCCACGCCAAGAACCGTGTGACCGTCGCTCAACAAGCGATCGGTAAGGTGCGAACCAAGAAACCCGGCAGCGCCGGTAACCAGAACATGCATGCTCAAGTTGTCGAACTCCCAAAAAAGTGGTTAGCGATTAGTGATAAGCGCGAGTGTGAGTGCGCCCATACCCACACTCGCACCCACACTCACACTGTCCTTACGCCTTGCGCGGCTTGCCTTCCTGCGCATGATACGCGGTCGGTCTGCCCACGCTAACATAGGTGAATCCGTGGTTCTGCATCTCCAGCGGCTTGTACATGTTTCTACCGTCGATCACGATCGGGAAGCGCATGGCCCGGTTCAGCCGCGCCAGGTCCACGGTGGCAAACTCCTTCCAGTCGGTCAGAATCAGCACCGCGTCGGCATCCTTCGCCGCGCTGTACAGATCGCTCGCATAACGCATATTTTCCGTGGGAGGCAACACTTCCTTGGCGCGCTCCATGGCCGCGGGATCGAATACGGTCACAATCGCGCCCGCATTCAGCAGCATTTGAATCATGCTGACGGCCGGCGATTCCCGGATGTCGTCGGTCTGGCCCTTGAAGGCCAGGCCCAGTGCGGCCAGCCGCTTGCCGCGCAGTGTCCACAATGCTGAGCGCACCTTGTTGAAGAAGACATCCCTCTGCGTCTCGTTGATGTTGCGCACTTCTTCCAGCAGTTGAAAATCCACGCCCCGCTCCTGCGCCACCCAGTGGAACGCGGCCACGTCCTTCGGGAAACAGGAGCCGCCGTATCCCAGCCCTGCATGCAGAAACTTGGGACCGATCCGGCTGTCGAGCCCTAGCCCCAGGGAAATATCTTCAATGTCCGCATCCACCGCTTCGGCCAGGTTCGCTACCGCGTTGATGAACGAGATCTTCATCGCCAGAAACGCATTGGACGCGTGTTTGATGATTTCCGCGCTTTGCGTCGAGGTCACAACCATCTGCGCTGGACGTGTGGCGCTGCACGTTCCTGTAAGCGCGCCCGGCTGGGCGTAATAGCTGCCGTCAGTCAGCGGCTCGTAGATGCGCTGCAGCACTGCCGCCGAGCGCTCATTGTTGGCGCCCACCACAATGCGGTCGGGATGCAGAAAATCTTTGACCGCCGTGCCTTCGCGCAGAAACTCGGGGTTCGAAACTACATCGAAGCGTTCCGGCTCGATGCCATGGCGGTGCAGCACGCGCCGGATCCAGTCGTTGGTGTAGACCGGAACCGTGCTCTTCTCCACAATCACTTTGTAGCTGGAAATGCTGCGCGCAATCTCCGCCACCACAGCCTCAACGTACGACAAATCCGCGGCGCCGCTGTCGCCTTGCGGCGTGCCCACTGCGATAAACACCGCTTCGCTCTTATCCACCGCCTCGCTCAGGTCCGACGTAAAAAACACCGATCGGCCGCGGTGCTTGGCCAGCAACGCCGGCAGATGCTCCTCGAAGATGGGCACGCCGCCGTCACGCAGTTGTTTCACCTTGGCTTCATCGTTGTCCACGCAGACCACGTTGTGGCCGATCTCCGCAAAACACGCAGCCGCCACAAGTCCCACGTAACCCGACCCGATCACACAGATAGAAACTGGCTCGTTCATGCGTTGATGTTTTCTCCCTTGCGGCCTTTCGCAGGTTCATCGCTATTCTATATCGCGCTCGTTAGTGCCCTGTTTCTAAAACCCGTAACCCTAACACCGTTGTCATCCTCGCTCCCTCGCTCCCTTGCTCCCTTGGTCCCTTGGTCCCTTGTTCCCTTGGTCCCTGTCTTCACACCCGCTGGGCTACAATATATAAAGGCCAAACGGCATAATTCATTGCGCACTGTGCGCAAATCCAGCAAGGAGCTGCACCTTCTATGGCGATTCCCGCCACACAACTTCGTCCGGGCATGATCATCAAACACAACGACCAGCTGCACACGGTCTTCAAGGTCGAGCATCGCACGCCCGGCAATCTTCGCGCCTTCATCCAGGCCAAGTTGAGGAACCTCAAATCCGGCGCCATGTTCGAGCACCGCTTCCGCTCCGCCGATGCCATCGAGAAAGTCGTGGTCGACGAAATCCTCATGGAGTTCCTCTACGCCGACGGCGACGATTACTATTTCATGAATCCGCAGGACTTCGAGCAGACCGTGCTCAAAAGTGCTACGCTCGGTGACGCCGTCGAGTATCTCACGCCCAATCTCCAGATTCACGTGAGCTATTTCGATGGCCAGCCGGTGGGCATCGAGCTGCCGCAAACCGTCGACCTCGAAGTGATCGAAACCGAGCCGGGATTGAAATCGGCGACCGCCTCCAGCGTCACCAAACCCGCCAAAACCGAAACCGGCCTGGTGGTCCAGGTGCCGCCCTTCATTAACGAAGGAGAAAAGATTCGCGTCGACACCAGCGAAGGGGCGTATCTAAGCCGCGCCTAGAACTGGTTGCATAAGTGGCGCCGTGAAAGGGCACGACTTCAGTCGTGCCGCAAACGCCGCATAAAACCTAGGGCTTTAGCCCCTGAGGGACGTTTTTCACCGGGCTCCAAAGATTTGTTCAACCATTTCTAGAGGTCCCCCGCCCAGTCAATATCAGGAGGTCCCATGCCGGTCCCCGCAGTCATCGCAACAGCCGCACACAACTATCGCTTCAACTCCGATTTTCTGGTGAAGATGGTAAGTGATCTTTCGCCAGAAGAGTGGCTGCGCCGCCCCGACGAAAAATGCAATCACATCGCGTGGATCGTGGGCCACGTGGTGTGGACGCGCAAGGCGCTGCTGGGACGGCTGGGCACAGAGTGGTCCGAGCCTTGGCTGGGCATGTTCGCGCGCGGCGCCAAGTGTGAGGATGGCGCCGCCTATCCCTCGCCTGACGCCCTGCTCGATGCCTGGCGCGAAGTCTCCGCCGTGCTGGCCGGCACACTCGACACGGTTTCGGAGGAGACGCTCGCCCAACCCGTAACCAAGGGGCCTCCGAGTACCGACGGCAAGGAAAGCGGCATCGTCGACTTCCTCGCCATCCACGAGACCTACCACATCGGACAAGCGTCTTATCTCCGCGGCTGGCTGGGACACAAAGGACTGATGGGATAGAACTGGTTGCATCAATGGCGCCGTGAAAGGGCACCATTTCAGTCTTGTCGTAATAGCGCCGTGAAAGGGCACAACTTCAGTCGTGTCGTAATAGCGCCGTGAAAGGGCACGACTTCAGTCGTGCCGCAGAAGCCGCATAAATCCTGGGCTTCAGCCCCTGAGGGATGTTTTTCAATCGGCTCCGAGGATTCGAGCAGCCAGTTCTAGCATTTCCGTCGAATTTGCGGCTCCTTTTTTATTTGTTGCAAGAAAGACCGCCTGCCGCGATCTACGATCAACTGGTGCCTTTCTGCAAATCAATCCCGGGGGCTGCAATGAAGTCACTGCTTTGTGTCCTTCTCGCGCTGTTCGGTGGTCCGTCTGTTGTTGCCGCCCAGGCGCCGCTCCCTACAAACCCCGATCAGTCCGCGGCCGTCAAAGGCAGCAATGCCTTCGCCGTCGATCTCTACGGCCGGCTCAGCGCACAACCCGGCAATCTCTTCTTCTCGCCGGAAAGCATCTCCACGGCCTTCGCCATGACCTACGCTGGCGCGCACGGCCAGACAGCCACCGAGATGGCGCATGTCTTCCACTACACGCTTCCGCCGCAGCGCCTGCACCCCGCCATCGGCGCACTGCTGGCCGGCATGAATGCACCCCACCAGGGATACGCTCTCAGCGTGGCCGACGCGCTTTGGGCCGAGAAGGATGAAAATTTCCTGCCTGCCTACCTCAAACTGGTCGAAACCAATTACGGCGCGGGATTTCACCCCGTCGATTTCAAGTCCGCTCCCGACAGCGTGCGCGCCACCATCAACCAGTGGGTCGAAAAGCAAACCAACAACAAAATCCAGAACCTTCTCGGCCCCGGCACCGTCACGCCGCTCTCCCGCCTGATTCTCACCAACGCCATCTATTTCAAGGCCGCTTGGGCCAATCAGTTTAGCAAGAACTTTACCGAGGACCAGGATTTTCATCTTTCCGCGAGCAAAACCA
>Ga0181521_10005172_pt1 | contig 14623 bp, 7 predicted proteins | sample PEATcosm2014_Bin_32_FD_119764 | JGI IMG/M metagenome (GOLD analysis project Ga0181521, IMG submission 119764) | Peatland microbial communities from MTU Mesocosm Facility, Houghton, MI, USA - PEATcosm2014_Bin02_60_metaG | ecosystem: Environmental > Terrestrial > Soil > Wetlands > Peat | place...
CCCTTCTCGGGGGCGCGACGCACTTCTTCGGCTACCCGATCACCCCGGCGAGCGAGATTGCGCATGCGGCGGCCTCCCTTTTTCCGGCATCGGGCCGGTTCTTTCTCCAGGCGGAATCCGAGGTCAGCGTCATCAATATGATCTATGGCGCCGCCTCGGCCGGGGCGCGCGCCATGACCGCCACCTCCGGTCCGGGGCTCTCGCTCATGGCCGAAGGGCTCTCCTACCTTGCCGGCGCCGAGCTGCCGAGCGTCATCGTGAACGTGCAGCGGGCGGGACCGGGACTCGGCTTCATCTGGCCCGAGCAGAGCGACTACAACTCGGTTGTCAAAGGCGGGGGGCACGGCAATTATCACAATATCGTATTTGCCCCGAACTCGGTCCAGGAGCTGTGCGACTTTACCTGGCGCGCTTTTGAGATCGCCGACGCCTGGCGCTCAACGGTCATCATCCTTTCCGACGCCTGCATCAGCCAGATGATGGAGCCGCTGGAACTACCCGCCGTGGTCAAGCACGGGGAGCGCAAAGATTGGGCGGTATACGGCGATCGCGAAAGCCGGAAAAACCTGATCACCTCGATCTACGCCACGCCCGAAAGCCTCTCGGCGCTCAACGCCAGGCTTCAGGAAAAATATCGGGCTTTCGGGGAAACAGTTGTTGACTACGAAGAAACGGCAATCGAGGATGCCGAGGTGCTGCTCGTTGCTTTCGGCATCAGCGCGCGGATCAGTCTTTCCGCCGTACGCCAACTGCGCAAGCAGGGCATTCGGGCCGGCCTTTTCAGGCCAAAGACCCTGTTTCCTTTCCCGAAAGCGCGCCTCGAAGCGCTCGCGCCGTCCCTCGAAAAAATCATCGTCGTCGAACTCAACAACGGGCAGATGGCCGAAGACGTGGAGCTCGCCGTCAGGGCCGCGAGCCCGGTCCTCCGTTACAACTGGTACGGCGGCATCGTTCCCACGGCGGAGACGATCACCGGAAAAGTCATTGCCGATATGAAACGCGGGCCGCTATGATAAAATTCGAAAAGCCCCGCTCCTTGTACCCCTCGTTCGACCGCAAGGATGCATTGCCCCTTGTCACAACCTACTGTCCGGGTTGCGGCCACGGCACCGTGCACAAGCTGATCGCGGGCGCGATCGACGAACTGGGCGTGCAGGACCGGACGATCATGCTTTCGCCGGTGGGGTGCAGCGTCTTTCTCTATTACTACTTCGACACCGGCAACGTGCAGTGCTCCCATGGTCGCTCGCCCGCCGTGGCCACCGGCCTGCGCCGCACCCTCGACGACGCGATTGTCGTCTGCTACCAGGGCGACGGCGACCTGGCGGCCATCGGCACGACCGAGATCGTCCACGCCGCGAACCGCGGCGAAAACCTTTCGGTATTTTTTGTCAATAACGCGATTTACGGGATGACCGGCGGCCAGATGGCCCCCACCACGCTCCTGGGCCAGAAGACGGCCACCACGCCGCTTGGCCGCTCGGGCTTCGACGGCGCTCCCATCGCCATGGCGGAGGTGATAAACAGCCTTGCGCTCCCGGTCTACATCGAACGAGTCTCGCTCGCCACGCCGGCGGGCATCGCCAAAGCGCGCCGGGCGGTGAAAAAAGCCATGACGAACCAGATCGAAAAGAAAGGTTTCTCTTTTGTCGAGATCCTCTCGCCCTGCCCGGTCAACTGGAAAATGGACCCGGCCGAGGCGCGCGAATGGCTTGCGAAAAACATGGAACCGGTTTTTCCGGCAAAGGTCTTCCGCGACAACGGCGCAACCGCTGAAGCCCTCCCCTCCTTTTCGGCATCCCATCCCGTCCTTTCCGACGAGGCGCTGCTCTCCCTTCTCGGAAGCGAGTCGGCATTGCCGCAACGATCGCGCCGTGCGGAAACCTTCCCGGATCAGCTGGTAAAGATCGGCGGATTCGGCGGTCAGGGAGTGCTCTCCGCCGGAAGCATGCTGGCGAAATGCGCCATCGCCGAAGGGCTCAACGCCACATGGCTCCCCTCCTACGGCGCCGAGATGCGCGGCGGCACGGCCAATACGAGCATCATCCTGTCCGCATCCGAGATCGGCTCGCCGGCCGTTGACCGGCCGAACGTTCTTCTGGCCCTCAACGGCCCGTCGCTCGACGCGTTCGAAGACACGGTCCAACCGGGAGGACTTGTTATCGTCAACTCCTCGATTGTCGGCAGGAAAGTGCGACGCACCGACGTGCGGGCGCTCTACGTTCCCGTCTCCGACATTGCCAAAGAAGAAGGTTTCATTCCCGGCACCAACAGCGCCATGCTCACGGCTTATTTTTTCGCGACAAAAGTCCTCGATCTCGAAACCTTCCGCATGCTTATTCCCACAAGCGTCAAGAAAAAAAATCTCGTGGAACTGAATTTGAAGATCGTGCAGAGGACGGAAAAGTACATGCAGGAGCAGGAGGATGAGGCGAGGAACTGAACATCATTTTAATTTGTCATACACGTAGTAGGCCTGCGCGACAAAGAATATTCCTGCCGCGTGGGATGCCCGGTAAACCCGGCTGCCCCGCTCGATCCAGGGCGGGAACCGCACCGTCGCGATGAGAGCAAGCGATGCGGTATCGATCTTCTCCCCCTTTTTCCACAAAGAACGATGGCGAAGATCGTGGTCGGCAAGTATGATGTTCGCGCCGGCAGTATCGCGATCGATGAGCGCTGCCATGCGGTGGGATTCGTTGCCCGATGCCCAGTGGTCCTGCGAGCAGAAGGTGAAGGTCCGGTAGGCATCGGCATTCGCCATGGAAAAATAGGATGCATGCGTCAGTATCCGGCTTCCCGCCGGCGCGATGTGGGTAAGGACTCCCGTCAATTTTCTTTTGGCATCGCCGGTCATTGCTATTGTCAATGGTACATAACCCGAACAGCATTCGACGGCAACCACCATGCACGCCGCGAGCAGAAAAAGGATGCCGCGTTTCTTTCCGATACATCTCCGCCGGATCCCGTAAAAGACGTATCCCGCAGGGACCAGGGCGACAATGGCGGCGTTGAGCGTAAAGCGCTCATACACGAAACCGATCGGCACGATCATGATACAATAGAAGAAAATCACCGGTACGATTATCGGCACTGCAACGGCCCATCTCCTTTTGACCAGAAGAGATATCACCCCTGCCAACCCGAGCAGGGCAACGAGAGGCGATGCGGTAATAAAGAGATATCGCACGGTGGTGAAGAGTAAAACAACCTGATTGTGCAGCGTGTACCCGAAGGTCCGAAACGTGCTCTGGTTGGAGAGGGTGACAATGAAACGAAAGTGGTTTGCCCAGCGCACCGGCTGCGGCAGAACGGCGGTCAGAACATAAGCGCATAGGACGATAGCGGTGTAGGCCATGGCTTTGCGCAGCCGGGTCGCGAATCGACCTGTCCCGTCGAACAGGAGCAGGAGGCACTGCGGGATGATGAACATCATCGCTTCGTCCTTGGTCGCGACGGCGAAACCGCCGAAGATGCCGCTTAATAACAGTGCGCGCCGGGGCGCAACCGGCGCGCCGTACACCGATCGCAGGAAAATGGCGTAGGAGAGCACCCACCAGAAGCACTCAGGGATATCGAGATTCGTAACACGAGAGTAATAGGCGAAGACGGCCGATGTCATGAGGGAAAGCGTCATGAAGAGCGCCGTCGTCGAATCGGTCATCATCCTGATCGTGCGGAATAACACGGCGCAGATCGTCGCCCCCATGATTGCGGTAACGGTCCTGCCCGCAACGATGAGGATGGTCATCGCCGCAACCGGGTCATGAAGCCCAAAGGGGTAAGCGGCGGTGGGAACGCCGAGGATGCCGCCGACCTTGAACAGCACAAAACAGACCGCGTATACGCCGCCGAGTATCAGATAGTGCAACGCCGGATAGGCGAGTTGATCATGAGAGCCGGTGTAGTTAAGAAAAAAATGGATCGGCCCCATCGGCAGGATCGAGTCGATTTCGGAGGGGAATTCCGATGGCATACCCCAGAAGAGGCCCGGCAAAAGAAGAAGAAATGCACTGGCAAAAACGGCTGTCTCAGCGGCATACCGCGAAAAAAAACTCCGAAATAACGGTATCAGACGCATCCGTTTACGTTTCCAATCCGCACGAGAATCTCCACCGCTTTTAAAACTATAATCCACGCGTCCGGACCGGAGCAAAACTCAATTTACATAATATTCGCTTTATCTTACGCCGCCTGTCGCTCCGCATCATCGAATTTGACCGAGACGATGGTCGAGACGCCCGATTCGCATTGCGTCACTCCATAGAGCATGTCACTCGCTTCCATCGTGCGTTTATTGTGCGTGATCACGATGAACTGCGTGGTGGCCGCGAATTTCCGCACGACATTGATGAACCGCACGGTGTTGGCTTCGTCGAGCGGGGCGTCGAGCTCGTCGAGGATGCAGTAGGCGGAGGGTTTGACAAGGTAAAGTGCAAAGAGCAGCGAGATGGCCGTGAGGGCCCGCTCGCCCGCCGAAAGCATCTGCACGCCGCGCATTTTCTTGCCCGCCGGGCGGACGTTGATATGGATGGCGGCTTCGAGCGGATCCACATTTTCTTCAAGGCTGACATTCGCCTCACCGCCTTCGAAAAGCGAGGTGAACATGTCGGTAAAATGTTTCTGCACGAGTTCGAAGGTGGCAAGAAACTGCGCGCGCGCCTCCTTGTCGAGCTTCCGGATGGCATGTTCAAGATCGTCGACCGCCTTCTGCAGGTCGTCGCGCTGGGCGGAAAGTTCGTTGAACCGTTTACTTTCGGTCTCGTAGTCTTCGTAGGCGGCCATGTTGACTTCGCCAACCCGACGCAGCCGTTCACGCAGCATGTCTATCTGTTGCAGAACCTCGGCCTCGGTTTCGCTTATCACCGGAAGTTCTTCGACCGGAGCGGTGAGGTCGACCTCCCACGCCTCCCAGATGCGTTCGCGGATGCGGCGCTGTTCCTGCTCATCGCGCGTCTGCTCGATTTCGTTTGCATGGATCTGGTTGCTGAGCTCCTCGAAGTTCGATTGCTCAATCTTAGCGACCTTCCGGAGTTCATCGATTTCGATCAGTCGGCCGCTGTACTCCTCGCGGATGCCGTCGCGAGCCGCTTCCAGCGATGTGCGACGCGAGACAAGCGCGGTCTGTTCCTGCCGGCAGGCATCAGCCTTGTCGGCAAGGGCGATTGCCTCGGCCTCGGCCTTTTGCTTTTCGGCAAGTTTCCGCTGCTTCCGCTCAAAAGCCAGGATATTTTCCTTTATCAACCTCTCGACATCCTGCCGGTCCTGCTGGAGCCGGTTATGCATGCCCTGCACTTCGAGTTCATGGTTTTTAAGCCGGTCGGCGAGCACGCGGCGCTCGTCTTCCATGACGCGAACGGTTTTCCTCGTTTCTTCCAGCCGTGCTTCGAGCTCTGCGAGGCGACCCTGCTGCGCCGCAACCCCGGCTTCCTGCACCGCGATGTCCGCTTCGGCCCGGGTTATCTTCGCTTCAAGATCGCCCGCCTCAACCAGGAGCGCATTGATCTTCTCGCCCATCGCTTCAAGTTCGTTGTCGTAGTGCCGGATTGCAGCCTGCTGCTCCTGCGAGAATCGCTGTCCCTTGTTGAGTCGCTCATCCACCTCCACGAGCGCCTTCTTAGCCTCGTCCCGGTTGATGATGCAAATCTCCTTCTCCTGGATCGTCGCGGCGTGCTCTTTTGCGCAATGATCAAGAAAGGCGGTCAGCTTCTCCATCTCAAGCTTCCGCGCCAGAATGCCCGGCTGCTCCTTTTGCGGCTGCCCGGCGATGACGGTACCATCGCCTTTGCAAATAACGCCGTCGCGGCCGACAAACGTTTGCACTGCATCGTGAGTCCGGGAAAACGCCAATGCTTCTTCACCATTCTCTGTTACCATGACGCCCGAGAGCAGATAGTCCGCCAGCGCTTCACAACCTTTGGCGGTGGTCACCATCGATTGCATCGGAATTCCGAGGGCCGCGGGAACCGCCGGCGCGGCGTCATGGGCGATGCGATCGAGCGCCACCATGCGCGCGGCGCCGGATTTCTCCCTTTGCAAATGCAGCATGGCCGCGCGAAGATGCTCCTCGGTATCGAAAACCGCGGTCTGCACCGCACCTCCGAGGGTCTTTTCAATGAGGGCAACGTTCGCCTCATCGCTGACGCGGATAAGGTCGGCGACGCTGCCGCGCAGCCCTTCGGGCATGGCTTTGAGAAGCATCTTGATGCCGCCCTCATATCCTTCAAACGCCGCATCGAGCCCTTCGAGGAACCGCAGTTGCGACGTTGAAGATTCCCCTTGCGCTTCGAGCCGTTTCTCCCGCTCGATGAGTCCCTGATACCGTTCATCCTCTTTGTTTATGCGCGCAACCAAGGTCTGGCGCGACTGCACCAGAGTGCGGTTTTCCTCATCTGCCGCCGCGAGTTGCTTTTGACAGGTTTCCACCGCTTCGCGGCACTCGTCTTCACGCGCATGGAGACTTTGCAGTTCCTGGCGGTTACGCTCCTGTTGGGCCAGACCGGCCGCCAGGGTAGACTTGCAGGCGCTTATACCGTCCTTGGAATTACCGATCAGGTTGATAATGTCGATCTGATTGCGCGCCAGCGCATCGGTCTCATCGCGGCGGATGCACAGGCGGCTATCGAACGCCTCGATCTCATTTTTCATCGACACCATACGTTCGGCGCATCTCCGGTGATCGCTCTCCCGCCCGACAATGCAGGTTTCCACCTGCGTGCGCAGGGCGCTGTTCTCCTCCATCTGGGTGTCGATAACCTGCATGTCCCGTTCCACCACGGCCACGGTTTCGCTGAGGCTCTTCGCCCGCTCCGCGGCGACCGAGAGATCGCGGTCGAGACGGATGATCCGTTCGTTCGCTTCGCTGACATGACGCGAGGCGATTTCAAGATCCTTCTCTTTTTCGAGTGCAAAAAGCCGCATTTTTTCGATCTGCGACTCCATGGCGCTGATACGCGCCCTGAGCGCTTCACGCCCGGCGACCGATTCCTCGATTTTTCGAGCGCGTACCGCAAGGGCTTCGGTAAGCGCGACAAACGACCGGTTCCACTGACCGATTTCGAGCCGTTTGAGGTCTTCGCGGTAGGTTTTGAATCGCTGGGCCTTTTCGACGTGGCGGGCAAGCATGCGCACTTGCCTGTCGGCCTCCTGCACCTTATCGTTGATACGGAGCAGATCCTGCCGGGTTTTATCGAGCTGCCGCAGACTTTCCTTTCTGCGATGCTTGTATTTCCCGATGCCGGACGCCTCCTCGAATAGAACGCGGCGTTCTTCGGCCTTGTCGCTCAGAATCGAGTCGATCATGCCACGCTCAATCGTGGTATAAGCGCTGCTTCCCACGCCGGTATCGATGAAGAGATCGTGGATATCGCGCAACCGGCAGGGCACCTTATTAATGCGATATTCGCACTCGCCGCTGCGGAAGATACGCCGGGAGATGGCGACTTCAGCATATTCGACCGGCAGGATCCCCTTGTCGTTTTCTATTGTCAATGTCACTTCGGCCATGTTGAGCGGCTGACGGTTCTGGGTGCCGGAGAAAATCACATCCGACATGCTGGCGCTGCGAAGCACGGTCACCTTCTGCTCCCCCAGAACCCAGCGAATGGCATCGACGACGTTGCTCTTGCCGCACCCGTTCGGCCCGATGACGGCGGTCATGCCGGCGCCAAATTCGAGTTCGGTTTTTTCCGCGAACGATTTAAATCCGAATATGGAAAGCCTGCGCAGAATCATGAGGTTCCCTCACTCCAGGAAGGGGAAATGAATATACTACCATTTGATGTATAATGGTTAAGAAAATACTATATATGGTAGGCAAGGTCAAGAAAGATAATAAGTTTTTTATCGGGATTTTGATTACCTTTTTTTGAGGATTAATAGAACGCTTTGGACGGCCGGTTCCATTAACCTTTTTGCAGGGGAATACCGTTTCGCGGTTTCTCCCTCAGATCTTAATTTATTTTGAAAATTTCTCAAAAACCATATCCGCCAGCGTACTTCTCACCGCATTAATCGCGCTCCGGTCGTCTCTTCTTTTGGGAAAAGTATGGTTGGCCAAAAACACCATTCCCGTCTCCCGCCCCGGATCCGCTACAATTGCGCAGCCGGTAAACCCGGTTTTGCCGAAAGTGGCGGGCGTAGCGCTCGTTCCCATGAAAACTGGCTGATTGAGCTCCCACCCGAGAGCGGTGTCCGCGCCTAAGGCGGGCGGGAGCGCATTGGCATGCATGAGAGCGACTGTCTCTCTTGCGAAAAAACGACGACCATTCAGTTCTCCGCATTCAAGGAGCATTCCGATGAACTTCAGGAGGTCCGGCGCGGTCGAGAACAAACCGGCAGAGCCTGCCACCACCGAAGGCCGCAGGGCCCATGCACTTTCGTCATGCACCTCGCCGCAGATGATGCGACTGCGCCAGGGATCGTCTTCGCTGGGGGCAATGGATACGCCGAAGAGCGACGCCGGGAAAAAAGAAGTTCGGGTCATCGCAAGCGGGGCGAAAAAACGGTACTGCGCCGCTTCGTCGAGTCGCATGCCGCTCGCGCGCTCCACGGCGAGACCGAGGAGGACGCTCGTGGCATTTGCATAGGCGAAGCGGCTTCCTGGTGGGGTGCGAAACGATGCACCCAGAATCGCCTCGATGATCGCATCGGGCGACAGGTGTTTCTTCGCCGAGAGCTGGAAATCGAAATCGAGCGTGTGCGTGAGAAGGTGCCGTATGGTGATGTTTTCGCGAAAGTCCCCTGTAAACTCGGGGACAACATCGATGAACCGCGAAGCGAGCGACAACACCCCTTCATCGCAGAGCGCAAGGGCAAGACACGAGGTCGGGATGGCCTTGGTGATCGAGGCGACGTCATAGACGGTCTCTTCGGTCACCGGAGGCGATGATTGATCGTATGTCAATCGTCCGGCGGCGATGATCCGCCTCTCTCCATGGGCGATTATGCCGAGGGCGCAGCCGGGAAAGAGGCGATTTTCGATGCACGCATTGAGATAGGCAAGCAGGGAAGCGCTGCGATCGGCCATGGATAAATTTTCCCCTATCGATACGATGATTCGCAGATGCGCAAAAAAAATATATTTTCATTACCGTCATTGTGTGCATAAGGAAAGGTCAAATGATAGAAAGACTCAAACCTGCCTATAACAGGCTTCTCGTGCCGATAGCCTGGCAGTGCGTCAAATTGGGTCTCCGGCCGAACTATCTGACCCTGACGGGCGTCATGCTGTTCAGCATCTCCGGATGGTTCGTTTTCCGAGGCCACTGGGCTTTCGCCGCGGGCGTTGTTGTTATCGGCTCAACCGCTGACGGTCTCGATGGCCTCCTTGCGCGTCTGAGCAATAAAAAGACTCTCTTCGGCGCTATTCTCGATTCAGTCTGCGACCGCTTCACCGAAATCGTCCTGTTGTTCGGCCTGCTCGGCTTCTATCTTGCCCGCAATCCGACCCCGCTGCATGGCAAGGGGATCCTTTTCTGCTACACCGCGATTACGCTGTCGCTCATGGTAAGTTATGTCAAGGCGCGGTGCGAAGGCATGGGAATCACCTGCTCGGGAGGCCTGCTGCAACGCCCTGAACGGCTCATTTTGCTCGGCCTGGGCCTTCTCTTCGGACCCACGGTCATGGTGTGGATTCTCGGAAGCCTTTCGGCTCTCGCGGGCATTACTGTTTTGCAAAGAGTTACGCTGGCATATCGGAACGCGGGAAACTGACCGTTCCCGTAACCAGAGCAGTGTCGGCGCAATTATGGTTTTTAAACACCGTGAATCCGATTGGAATGTTTTAAAGCCCCGCACGAACCAGATCGTGCAACCGGACGATGCCGACCACCCTGTTTTCCTTATCGACCACGGGCAGAACGGAGATCTGCGAAAGACGGTTTTCCATGAGAGCGAGCGCTTCCACCGCCAGTCGATCTTCGCGAATGGCGACAGGGTCGGCGGTCATGACCTCATTAACCTTTACGTCGAGAAAATCTTTACTCTGCTGGATCGTCCGCTTGAGATCGCCGTCGGTATAAATGCCGCAGAGCGTGCGTGAGGCATCGGTGACGATCACCGCCCCCATGGCCTTTGAGGTCAGAATATAAAGGATTTCGGACATTGGCGTCCCCGTGACGACTTGCGGTAAATCATCGCCGCCATGCATGATTTCGCTTACGCGCAGCAGCAGCTTTTTCCCCAGAGAACCGGATGGATGCAGGCGGCTGTAATCCTCCTCCGTGAATCCCCGGCGTCGCATGAGGCAGGCGGCAAGGGCGTCACCAAGCGCAAGAGCTACGATGACGCTTGATGTCGGAGAGAGGTTGAGCGGGCAGGCCTCCTCCCTGGCGCCCGCATCAAGCGAGCAGTCGGCAAATTCGCCGAGCGAACAGCGCTTTCGCCCGACCACGGCAATAGTTTTCAGCCCAAGCCGCTTGAACGCCTGGAGCACTTCCAGCACCTCTTTTGTCTCTCCGCTGTTGGAAAAAAGCAGGCCGATGTCGTTTTTCTGCGCGAGCCCGATATCGCCGTGCATCGCCTCGACCGGATGAAGAAAGACTGCGGGCGTTCCGGTGCTTGAAAAAGTCGCCGCCGCCTTGCCGGCAACGATGCCCGACTTCCCGAGCCCGGAGGTAATGACTTTCCCCGTTGCCGCACAGAGCAAATCGACCGCGGTGTCGAAAGCGGGCCCAAGTCCCTGCATCAACTCTTCAAGAGCAACTATTTCCTTCTTAAGCGTCTGACGGGCGAATTCGATACTGCTCACTGCGGACTCCTCCCTCTCTACTGCCGGAGCATTGACGAAAGAATATATTTTTGAAGCACCCATCAATCTCTTCGACGGTCTTTACTGCCCTATCTTCACAACCTGCCGGATATACTCGTGCAATCCGACGTCCAGTTTACCGTAGTAGAGACCCTGCGGGCATGATCTCGTCGAAACCGAGAGTTCCGCTCCCGGACCGAAATTCCATTCTTTCACACATCTTCCCTGCAGGTTATACAGCATGAACCGCGCGCCCGTGTACCCGCGCATCACCTCATCGGGAACGATGAATACCATCCGGTCGCCGCGTTGCACCATGCGAATGGCTGCCGGAGAGACCGCGACGTAAGCGACGCCATGCTCGACGCTCACCGGACCGGTCGCGGGCGGCATGACGGAGTTCATCGTTGCGCTGCCCGAAGCAAGCCCGGTAACGGAGGCTGAAACGGTGATGATACCGGGAGTATTGTACCGTGTTTGAATGTAGGCGGCAGCGATTCCCCCGATTGCCGCGACCGGATTGCCGTCGGGAGCGATGATAGAAGCCGGTCCTGATACCGAAAAGGTGACGGCATTGGTCACGGTCGGCATCACCGTTCCATTGGTATCGACTATCGAGGCATAGGCAATCGCCAGGTCCGATCCGTCGGCCTGCAGTTGCATGTCGGCGGTATCGAGCTTGACAACAACCTTGGTTGCCGTAACCGGGGTTTTCACCGTATCCGAAGTCTTGACAACGCCGCCTATCAGGCCCTGTGCTACCAGCGTTCCGGCTTTGTAGGACGAAATTGTGAAAGTAAAGGGCGGGTGTTCAAGATTGCCCGTGGCGCCGCCAACGTCGGGTGATTGCGTTGCAACCAGTGCGCCGTTGAGATAGAGGGAAACCTGGGTGCAGTTGCTGAAAACCTTGACCGAAATCGGCGAACCGGACCGCCACTGGTTTGCAATGAACACCATGGGACCGGAACTGACGCCCGGCATGATGATCGCCGGATCGCGCTGGCTCTGGAACATGTAGTAGGAGTATTTCGGGAAACGGTACGGGTCGACAATGCCGCCCGAACAAAAACCATTGGCATAATTCGACATACCGAAGTAATCGTTGTATACCCACAGGGCGTCGAACGAAAGCCCGGCAAGCCCCCGGTCGGTGCTCAGCGAAGAGGAGTGGTTTGCCGCTTCAATCAACATGCCGGTATCGAGGTTCGCTCGTGTCTGCATGCTTGTACTGGTGAATCCGCCGAACTCCCAGTGGCCGTATTCCGACACACCGTATGGCTTTGTGTCGGAGGGAGGAGTGCGGCCGCCCTGCTGGACCGCCGCCTGATAGATATCCAGTACATTATCATAATCCACACCTCCATTTTCTGCATCCTGACCAATCGTACAAGCGCCAGGATATTCCGCATGTACAATCGTTTCCGCTGAATCGGCGAAGAATACCGGCGGGTTGCTTTCGTTCATTACGCTCTCCCAGCAAACAATGGAAGGATGATTGCGATAGTAATGAATCAGTGTATGGAGATCGCGTTTCAGGTTTGCCGTAAAAATGGCGTTGGAATAACCTGCGGTGTACTGCCAGCCAACGAGGGCCGGTTCGACCATGATGCCAAGCTTATCGCATGCGTCTATAAATGCATGGTTCTGAAGGTAATGCGAGCAACGGACCCAGTTGAAGCCGGCCTCCTTAAGTCGCAATGCATCGCGATACTGGCCGGAGGCCGGGACAGCATTACCGATTCCGCCGTAATCCTGGTGATGGTTTGCCCCGCGCGGGAGGAAACTTGAATCGTTAAGCATGAAACCTCCTGAGCGTGTAAAAGAGACGGTCTTGATCCCGATCGTCGTAACCGTCGAATCGGCTGGCGTCGAGCCGTCGTACACCCGGGAGATAACCTTGTACAGGTACGGGCTGGAGGGGCTCCACAGGCGAGGACTTGAAACTGTAACGCTCTGGCTGAAGGCGGAATCCCTGCCCGGGGCAATCGTCGTCGCGGGTGAGGTAACGACCCCTTGTACTACGCCGAGCGAATCGATGAGCGTGGTCGTCAGCACGCAACCCTTGGAGCTGACACCTTCGTTGAGCACATCGGTTTTGACCCTTACAATCGCGGACGTCTTCGACACAGCGGAATCGGTCACGAAAACGCCGCCGCCGGCGATCTTGTCCGCATAGACGGCATCGGTGATATGCAGAGAGTCCATGACATGAATATTGACATCACGGTATAAACCGCCGTAAAAGAAGAAATCCGGCTGCTCGCCGGGCGATACATCGGTATTGACGCTGTTGTTGAGGCATATTGCGATCACGTTCGTTACGCCGTACTGAAGATCGCCCGTAATATCGATGGAAAAGGGGTTATAGCCGCCGAGGTACACGAGTTTAAGGTTGCCGTTGACCCAGATCGTATCCGTCTGCATTGCCGCCTCGAACTCCAGAAATACCTTTTTTCCCCTCCAGGTGGAGTCCGGAACGAATGACTTGCGGTACTCGCAGTAGCCTTGATAGTAATCATAGTCAGGGTTGCTTATGGCCGATTCCACATTTACCGTATGCGGCAGGCACACCGTGCTCCATGATTCGTCGTTGAAAGAGGTAGCCTGCGCACCGTTCATGTAGCCCCGGTAAAATTTCCAGTTGGCGGAATATCGGATATCCTTTCGCGGGAATGTCTGTGCGCCAGCATAAAAGCAGAGCGTTGAAAAAAAGAACAGCCCTGCGGCTGATCGAATGCGCGTCACGCTTTTCAAATTCAACATGCTCAATCGATTCCTCCGTCTTTCTTTATTACCATCGATCGACATATGCAGATATATTGGCGAATTTGTGCAACCCCATATATAATCTACTGAATTCATGCACGAAAAACACTTGTTATATTTTATCCACGATACAAAAATCGAGTTTGTAGACACGAAGAGCAGAGCAACTGCGTTTCGAGTCATCGGCCACTGAACCACTCCGCGTCCATCTGTGCTATCTCCGTACCGGTGAAATATGCCTTGAGAATCTGGTCGAAGCGCTCTCCCCGGCATGCCCGTCCGACGGCGCCCATCTGACACATCCCCACGCCGTGACCATACCCTTTGCCATGCAGGGTAAACCTATGGGGTCCGTTCTCAACAATGGTAAAATTCGAGCTTCGCAGCAAGCCTCCTGAGCTGGAGTTGCGCCGTAGAATGGACCGAAGCAGGTCGCCGCCACTTTCCATGATTCCACCCTTTCCCTCGAACCTGCACGCCTTTACCCTGCCGGAAGGGAAACGATCGAGCACCCTTATCTTCCGCAGTTCACCGGCGAATGGTTCCTGACCCTTGATTCTCACGCTATTTTTACGAATTATTGCGGATAGCTGGTCGGCGCTCCACGTCTCTTCCCATTCGAAGAGCGGGGAAAAGGCGCAATAGGGTTTTCCATCCGGATCGAGGTCGCTTTGCGATTGCAGATAAGGGCAGGGTGGTTTATTCCAGGCCTCGTCAAAACCCGCCGTATAGCCGCCGCAGGTGGAATGAAAGTAGATATCGGCAAGAGAGTCGCCCCAACGAACAACCAGGCCCCGGGTCGAGCGGACTGCGGAATCGGCCTCCGCGGTTTCGGCATCGGCACCGCCATAGACCTGGTCCGCAATAGTGCTGAGCAGATCGAAAGACTCTCCCCTGCTCCTTTGGATGCGTCGGTAAGCATAGGTCCTTGATGCGACCGCCTGTGCCTTCAACGCCTCCAGCTCCTGCCAGGATCGTTTCCCCATTTCAAGCGGCACCACGCCGCGAAGATAGTCTTCGATGTCAAGGCAGTTAAGAACCGCATAGTTCCCGGTTCCTTCCAAGACCATGGAGCCGCGATAGCGTCGCGCACCGAAGGAGATGGAG
>Ga0181521_10005174_pt1 | contig 14622 bp, 16 predicted proteins | sample PEATcosm2014_Bin_32_FD_119764 | JGI IMG/M metagenome (GOLD analysis project Ga0181521, IMG submission 119764) | Peatland microbial communities from MTU Mesocosm Facility, Houghton, MI, USA - PEATcosm2014_Bin02_60_metaG | ecosystem: Environmental > Terrestrial > Soil > Wetlands > Peat | place...
ATTCCGTTTCGAGTCAGGTCACCAGGGTGCGCCACTTCGTAACGGAACGGCTGGGCGACATTCGCCAACTGCTGTACGCAGACGTTGGCCGGGCCGAGGCGGAATTGGCGAAGCACGTCTCCGGGGATTCAGATGCAGCCGCAGCGGTCAGGCAGAAAAAGGCCACTACATCGCGGCGGGCGAATGGAATTTGCTGGGGGGATTCACGGAAGCTCCTGTGTTGTGCCCAACCGAAATGCGCGTTCGGATGGTTGCGGGGGATTGCAACGCTCCGAACGTACTCAGGTTGCCGTTCAGGGTGGTGTTGGCGGCAATCGCCTGATAGATCACGCCTTGCTTCGGTCTGAGTTGAAGTCGCCGCACGCCGTCGTCACTGTGACCGCATAAGCATCGTCATGACCACCGCCAGCCACGGAACATCCGCAGAAAGCCCGCAGCGCCCTTCAGTTCCGTCTGAATGCTCACAGGAGACCCACAGCACTCCGGCAACGGTCGGACCGTGTCACGCTGCCGTTGGCGCAACTTGGCTGCTACCAACTTTCGGCTTGCTTTGAGAATACAGGGTTCAGGGAGTCTACTATGAAGAGATAGCCGTTAATGGGGCGTGCAGCAACGAGATCGAAGATGGCAACGTTCCTTCCTTGGCCCAACTTGCTTCCGTACACAATTCCGTCAAATCCTCCAAATCGGAACGCTTCAGCAAGCACCTGCGTAGCGGCATAATCAGCAACATCATCGGCACGGGCCACGGGTTCCGAAAACGCACGGTTGATGTCGCCCCAGACCTGTTCTTCCCGCCTGCCGGGAAGCGGTTCCCCTCCAAAAAATAGGTACTGCGCCGAATCTGCCGAACAGTCCACCACGGTCAAGTCTCGCAGCACTTCAAACGAAGCCACCGACACGTACGATCCTATCCACGGGCGAACTTCAGCCATTGCTGTGTCGTGGTCCGTAGAAAGGTAGAGGCAGGGAATTCCTTTGGCGTTCACTCGCCCCTCGGTCGCCCGATCAGGTCTAGGGACCATCCGTTCACGATCCGCCGGGATCGCTACTTCGACAGAATCAACCTCCACGCCCTTTTCATCTCGGATCGGTTGAGTACACCAGCCATTAGTAAGCTGTGATCTATAAAGCACACTTCCTTTATTGATGGCCTCTTTTCGCCTCTCGCTTGTCTCCAACACTGCTTCGAGAAAACTTTTACTCTTGGCGTCCAGAATGTGCCTAGCCTTGCACTTCACGAAACGAGCGAAGATTCGGTAGTCCTTCCACGATTCAAATTCAGCCATATTCAAGCAGCCTTATCCGAAGCGAAGCCCAAACAGTCACGGTGAGCACTTAGCCGCCGATTGGTCGTCGACTTCACACTGAATCGGCTTAGAATCGTATTTCAGTATGACCCGATATTGACCGGCTCCGAGTTTTGTCACCGACTCAGGGTTGTAAGCCCCCATTAGAGAATCCTTATAGTCAGAATGAAGGCTGAAAAAGTGGTGCTTTGCAGTAATGAAGGCGTCAAACATTTCATCTACTGCGGTACCCGCCGGAAATGAGATCAGTTCACCTGCGCATCTCTGACCCGCTTTACGCACGATGCACTTGGCGGCAGGCCCATAGGTCACGGACCTGTAGACCACTGGCAGTTCCACTTCATACCACTCAGGCATCACCTTGATGAAGTAATCCTTGCTACCGATGTTCGTTCCAGGATGCAGACGCAGAATCGCTTCCCTAGCAGCCTGTAATATCGACTGCTTGTCTGCGTCACTAATAATCTTCTGTGGCACTGGTTCCCCTGGTTTTCGCTCCCGCATGTCAAGAATAAACTCTCCTTGGCCCCAGACATTCATCGTCTTAGCGTCTTGCGGAGACTTCTGGGCATGCTGTGGGTAATCCTGTCCAGTTTGTAGAACTGAATTTGGGACCCAGGCAGCCTTTCCGTGATAATCGCCTGATAGGATTCTTATTCTACGGTAAAAGGAAAAATCAAACAGGTCTTTCGGAAAGAAGTCTCTTGAATCGGAATCCGAAGCCGCTGTCGAATCCAAAACGAGACAGGTCGTTCCTTTCGGCAGTGACAGTGCTTTCTCTCTGGCAATCATGTCTTGCACGCCGGTTTCGTCTTTGATCTTTAGCGCCTTTTCGAGTTCTGCTTTGTCCTGAAGTTCCGTGACTCCAAACACTTCGTCCTTTGCAACTATGCAGTGTGTACCCGCTGAAACTTGTTGCCATCGAACAACTGCCTTTACAGCACTTACAGCAAACACTATCAGCCCGAACAATACTGCCAACGGAATAATCCACTCGATGGCCTTCCATCCGTTTTCCAGAACAGTGGCAATCCGGTTCAGGTCTGTCGAAATCTTCTCGAAGACTTGCCTGAACTCCCTTTCAGTTTCATTCATTAGACCTCCAATGGATGCCGGTTCTGCTCTTCACGGCCCTCAGTGCCAGCGACGTGCCTGGACCGCTCCGAGTCAAGTACGTCGTCCGTTTTCCAGCGAGTCCAAACGACAGAACAACGAGAACAAGACCTGAACACGCCAAATTCGCTTCCAATGCGGATTGTACACCCCGGCGCAACCGAAGCCAAGCGCTTCGTAACACACCACTTGAACGGCGAAGGAGCGGGGGCACGTCTGGCTCAGCCATTTCGCTCTATTCAATGATGAAGGATTTAAGGCCGCTTGACAGATGTACGCAAACAGTGTACGATAATAGTATGCGCTGCGCCCTTTACTGCCGTGTTTCAACGACCGATCAACACTGCGATTTGCAGTTGCGGGAGCTTCGGCAGTACATCGCTGCTCGTGATTGGAAGAACTGCGGCGAGTACATCGACACCGGTTTCTCGGGTGCCAAGTCCAGTCGCCCTGCTCTTGATCGTCTGATGGCTGACGCCGCCAAACGGAAGTTCGACTGCGTAGCGGTGTGGAAACTCGACCGGTTTGGCAGATCGGTGCTGAACCTGAGTCAGCAGTTGGCGACACTGACGAGCTACGGCGTGCGGTTCGTCGCTACGACTCAGGGGTTGGATACGGACCAATCGAATCCGACTGCTGCGCTTCTGCTGCACATCTTGTCTGCGGTTGCCGAATTCGAGCGCTCGATGATCCGTGAGAGAACTTTGTCGGGCATAAGAGCGGCCCAAGCTGCCGGGAAAGTTGTCGGACGGCCCAAAAGAGTTTTTCGCCGGGATGAAGTTGTGCGCCTCCGTGATGAAAAAGGGTTGTCGTGGCGGGCCATCGGCAAGAAGCTCGAAATTCCGGCGATGACGGCCTTGGACAGCTACCGGAGCGGCTGTACGGAAACTGTTTCCACTGGCACGCCGGAATCCAGCGGCAAACGCAAGCGCAAAACGGTGGCCGCATAGCTGTACGAAGAGCACGGTTTTTCGGACAGTTCCGATGGCGATCAAAACCAAACCAACGACGCCCCAACACGCACGCCACCGACACCATTTTCTCGACCGATAAAAACGGATTGGGCATCGGGTACTCGATTTGCGGAATATAATCGTTCAATCTCGTGGCCAAGAGAGATCCTGCTTGAAAGTCGATGGCGTTGGATCGGAGTCTGTTTCTAGGACAGGATCACCGCCTGTTCCGTTGATGCGGTCCCCCCAGGCTTCCAGCCGTGGTTCCGATCACGACGGCCAACCCGCCAGATGTCCCACACGAGCGCACAGGAAGCCCACCCTTCGCTCGAAGCCTGTCCGGTAGACCTCTGGGACCTTCGGTGACGGCGGCACGCACAGCGCCGCAAATATCGCCGATCCCTCCGACTGGCGAAATCGCCACTTCAGGGAACCGGGCTGAAAAATCGCCTCGGCGCTAAATACCTTCGGCGAAGAACATATGCCGAAGACACAACCGACAATCACCCGACTCCAGGCCGTTCCCGTGACGATGGAAGCCCTGATGCAGCGCCCGATGGCCGAAATCCAAAATTACGAATCGGAAGTCCTGCCCCTATTACGTTTGTGGGGCGAGTATGAACATGGCTTCCTCCAGGCGCTCAAACAAGTGCCCGGAACTTTCTACGGCGTGGCAAATTTCAATTTGAAAGGCGTGGAACCGGATTGGTGCCACCAGCGGCTCAACCTGTTCGACATGAAGATCGCTCGTCTTCTCCTCGGGAAGAACTGGTGTAGGAAGCCAGCATTAGACCGGCCCAAATGGATTGCGGTGCCGGAACAGGCGACGTACCTGCACTACAACATGCTGTGGGATGTACCGGTCCAGCACCAGGAGCGTTTCTTCCTTGACGCACCTGTCATTTGGCGTCAGGTCGTGCCTTCCGGCCAGTTTGACCTTCAGGTGATCGGTGAGGAAGCCGGGGAAGCTGCCGCCGTTCGCCGGTACAGCGGAAAAACCTTTCACCCACGCTGGACAATCGACAACACGATCACAAGTGGAGGGCTTCGGCGTTAACAGTAGCGCAGGATTTTGAAATAGCGGTTCCGGGCGGTACTGAGTAGCAATCGCTTGTAAGGAGACCCCGGAGCCAATTTGGAAAGGACCAACGGCGACTACAGAGCCGCCGTATTAGTATCACTTTGCCTAAATCTCAGGAGACTAGAAACATGAACTTCATCGAATGGACCAAACAACACGAACCCGAAGGGCCGACGCTTGCGGCGGCAGATCCAAGAACCATCAAGACCAGAAGAGACCGTGACCGACTCATCAGAATAGAAACGATGCTTCAAGACCTCATCCACATGAACCAAATCAGCGACAGGAGAAACCAACCATGCCAATGAAGACCGACCTTGACCACTTCCTACAGTTACGGCTCCCGAAAGAAACCGTTGCCGACATTGATGACGTGATCGCCACGGCCTCTCAACTTGGCGGATTCAACAGGTGCCGGTTCATCCGCTATGCCGTGCGGTACGCTCTGGACTCGATTTGCCGAGACCGGACAGGAGACGGGCCAAAAACGAAGCACCATATCGAGTTTGAGTACGAATCTCATTTCGAAACCGATCCCGAGGTAGCCAACCTGCATCTGTGGTTGACACACAAAGTCTTCGCAAGGATGGATGCTGCAATGAAGTTCCTGTCACTCTACACGAGACAAGACTTTGCAGCCCTCGCAATCCTGAACCTCTTAAGTGACGTTGAACACGATACCGGCGTGGCCGTGCTTGCCAATGTAGAAAACGAGGGCCGATCCTGAATACAACACGGGACCAGTCCCTCAAGTGCCTCTAACCTTGCCGCCTTACTCGCCTTCCCCTCTGCCTTCCCCTCTGCCTTCAATCTGCACCCGGATACATTCCTGAGTTCCCTGAATTACATCCTGGTTGATCTCCGCTTGGCCGTCGTCCGATTCGAGGTCGTCAACCTTCTTCCGTAACTGTTTCTCGATGTGCGTGTTCATGTCCTTTCTGACCGACCTAGACTCCTCTCTGGTAAGCCGCATGTCGCTCGATTCGCAGCATTCATTGTGCCGTTCAAGGCAAGTTTCAACAACATCCATCAATTCCTGCTTATGGCACTCCACGGCTTCTTCCTGTTCGGCGGTAAATGGGTCGGGCGGCTTGGGCAAGAAGCCGAACAGCGGTTTCTTGTTTCGCTCATCGTTTTCTCGGTAGCGTCGTCGGGCGCTTTCAGGATAGTCTGGCTCAGCGGCTTTGCGTTCCAGCCGATAAATCTCTTTCGCTGCTTCAACGGCGGCGCTATGTTTCTTGGCTGGCTTGTCCTCAATATCTTCTTCCCTAACACAAATACGGGCAACACGGAGAACGCTGGTCATGCTCCGTCCCTCTACTCGGCAAGCGTCGGGCAGAGTTACCCGCAGCACCTTCGCCTGAAGCCGCAAGCGCTCGGATGAATCTTTTGGTTTGCTCATTTGATTTCTCCAAGTGGAGCGCAGATGGCACCTTGCCAACACGCTCCACACAAGTTATGTATGTTCGACAAGAGAACATATGCCGACAAAAGGGAGCGGCAAGCTCGGCCCGTTGCAGAGGAACTGATGCCTGCGTGGTTTGCCTGTAATCGTCGTACCAGACCGTCGCCGACCTCCAGTGCTCCGAAGGATATCGGCGGTTGCCATCTCAAACCGATGATATCCGACCGGACAGCACTTCAGGAATATCACAGCGTGTGTCGGCATCGCCCTGAAAACCGGTGGTGCGTGTGCGTCGTCGGAGGGATGCGAGACCGCTGTGTGCGAAGGATTCGAAACTTGACTTCGACAGTGAAATCTGGCTTAACCATCCTTTACTTTAGCGTTTTACAAACCGGGCGGGCGTATTGTTCGGGAAGGGACTCCTAGCCCAAACAAAATTGGCGTATGCGCCATTTTCCGGCGCACAACGGCCCGGATACTTCAAATAGTAACCAGTAGTTCTGTGTGGTTTCTCACTGACAAAGCCGAGACAATCGGAGTATAATACCTTACATCCGGAGGGAACAACACATGGGTGACACTGGGTCCATGCCGCCTCAATCCCGTAATAGGGTCATGGCGGGTAGCACTCTGACCGAAAACACTGATTTGGAGTATGACCTCATATCGCTGTGCTATACGGTCGGCGAAGCATTTATCGACGGTCGGTGCTCAGCTAGACCGGATAGCGAACACTCATACCTTGCGGTCACGCCACAAGTCGTGGATTCCTATATCCCTGGTCAAGTCCTCAACGTGGCCGTTGGCAATGAGTTACTTCCTGAACCACCACAGGTCGATGACGGCTTGCAACTGGGCGAATATCGAGTAACACCCGAGTATCGGGTGTGGTTCCTCAAGTTGATTGACTTCGCCCTATCTGACTTTCGAGAAACGGCTGAACGCAACATGCAGCGGTTTCGAGAATGGTCGGACGACGTAGCACGAGAACTTGGACTGAAGGACGCTCCGAGAACTTCGGTGATTCAACTGGTTCAGAAATGTCCCGCAGCGATTAAGGTCGATGAGTATTTGCGACTGGCGAGAGAACAGCATGTGGTGTTTTATGGCACCGAGATCGTTAAGAAGGCTTCCCGAATTAGACGGACACTTGACAACGGCACAATCACAGATAAGGATCTGTCTGTGATGTATCATGGTGGGTATGTCGGGCCAGTCATTCGTGAGGCGTTCGCTGTGGCGCTCGGCGAACTCGTGCCGTGCAGCGCTGAAGATCTGCTTCCACGGAACTGGGTGACGGGCAGGCGTAGACGAGTAACTGAACGAAAATGAAGGAAAGTGCATGAAAGTATAGCTCTGGCACCATTGGGTTGCAAGTCAATCTTGCAGAGAGGCAAGCCCAATGGAACAATCGAATCAGACCGCAACGGCCACCGCAGTAACCAAGGACCGAGCCTATTTCTCGACCCAGATCCGGCTTCGCTGGAACAAGGCGAGAGAGAGCATTCTGGAGGTCGGAGGGTTATTAATCGAGGCTCGACGATCACTAGCCCGAGATGAGTACCAGAAGTTTATCAAGGTTGATCTTCCGTTCAACTACTCGACGCTTCAGAAGCTCAAAGTCCTTGCGGAGAGCGACCGGATCAACGATCCGAAGAACAAAGATCTTCTACCTCACTCTTGGAATACGCTCTACGAGATCGTTCATCTGAGTGACGAGGCGTTCGAGGCTGGTATCGACCGAGGCATCATCCATCCAGACGCAACGTGGAAGGAGATCAAGGCGCTCCGAGACGAGTTCGATCCTGAGCTACAAGCGAAGAGAAGAACCAAAGCAGCGGCGAAACTGTACGGCGGCACGGTGATCCCGCTGCGAACGCATCCGACCCGCCCGCAGACGAAATCGCAGTCGGCATCCACCCCGGCAACCCCAATGCCCGACGCCGCTCTGGTTGCTCCTGAATGCGAGTCGGGGAATTCGAGCGAAGCAGGCACGGCAGAGGCAATCGGCAGTGCCGTTACATCGGCAGCGCCATTGCCCAAGCCAACATCTGAAGCACCGAGTTCTGCCAGCATACCGGTGCTGAACCGAATTGTCGCCTACCTTACCGATAAAGTCACGGACGATCAGCGCAAAGCAGTCTTGGCGGATCTGCGGGCACTGAAGGCCAAGTACTCGTTCATTGATTCCGTCCAGATCACGGTTGTGGACCGTGCGTAATGGCCGTCGCTGCCCGCCAGCCAAACGGACGAAACGGGAGTACGCCCGCCGATCAAGCGGGCCTACCCGTTCGTCAAATTCACCCGGCGTTGAAGGCGTGGTTGGATAACGTCCTCATCCCAATTTTGGTAAGGGAGTACCTGTCAACTGAAGGTGCAACGAGCGATGATGGCTTGGGTGTTATGTTGGATGTTTCGGAGCCGATTCAATGAGTTTGCGTTGCGGTGCCTATGCCCGTTATTCCAGCGACCGTCAGAGTCCCGCATCGATTCAGGACCAACTGCGAAAGTGCCGGGAATTTGCGGAGCGCCAAGGTTGGGAGTTTCTGGAGACGAACGTTTACGTAGACGAAGAACTGTCGGGTGCTGGTGCGGACAGGCCCGGTTACAACAGGTTGCTTGAAGCGACCTCTCGTCAACCGCTGCCATTCGAAGTATTGCTCTTGGACGATACCAGTCGTCTTTCCAGGAATCTCGGCAACACGATGAATCTCGTTGACCGGCTGAAGTTCATCGGAATTCGGGTGGTAGCGGTTTCCCAAGGCATCGACAGTGAGGACGAACAGGCCGATGTAATTCTTACCGTTCACAGTCTAGTCGATTCACTCTACATAAAAGAACTCGCAAAGAAGACGCATCGTGGGCTGGAAGGCCGTGCGCTCCAAGGATTCCATACAGGTGGTCGCTGTTTCGGGTATGACAACGTGCGGGAAGGTTCATCTGTGCGGTTACAGATCAACGATATGGAAGCTGCCATCGTGCGCCGAATTTTCGAGATGGCAGCGGAAGGTGCGTCACTGAGAACAATCGCCAAGACCCTCAACAAAGATCATATTCATTCGCCCCGTCCACGTGCCGGAAAACATTATGCAACGTGGTGCCCGACTGCTGTCAGGGAGATGCTACGGCGTGATTTGTACGCTGGCCGGATAGTTTGGAACCGTTCACGGTTCGTGAAGCAACCGGGCACCAATAAGCGGTTGCGCCGTGAACGCCCGGAAAATGAATGGCGCATTGCCGAGCGGCCAGACCTCCGCATTATTGACGGCGGGCTTTGGACGAGGGTTCAAGCTCGTCTGGAATTCGTAGCAATGACATTCGGCAAAGGAAAGTTTCCTGGCCTGTTGCATCGGTCATCTTCCAGTCCCTACCTGCTGACTGGCTTCTTGAAATGCGGAACGTGCGGGGCGAATCTCGTGGTCGTCACCGGGCGTGGAAAACAAGGACATCCACGATACGGTTGCCCGCAGAACTTCCATCGAGGCGCTTGTCCGAACAAGTTGAAGGAACGTGCTGATTGGATCGAAGACCGGCTGTTGTCGCAGTTGCAAGAGGCGATATTGCAGCCCGAAGCGCTGGACTACGCTCTGTATGAATTCGAACGCCAACTGGCCGCATCGCTCTTAGACCTCACGAACCATGTCGCCCGTATGCGCCAGCGTTCCGGGGAAATCCAACAGGAGCTTGATAACCTCATCGCCACCGCTGCCGCTTGCGGGCATTCACCGGCACTCGTCAAGGCGATCAACGACCGAGAGCAGGAACTCAAAAACATTTCCCGACAACTTCTGAGCACTGAGCCGGAATCGGTTTCCTCGCATGTCGCCCGGATTCGCCAGTTCGTTAGCGACCGATTTGGGAACATCCGTAAAATCCTGAACACCGATGTACTCCGGGCCAAAGGTGAATTGGCGAAGCATATTTCCGAGATTCGGATGGTCCCGCAAGCCGGTGAGAAAAAAGGCCATTACACCGCAGAAGGCGAATGGAACCTGTTGGGTGGCTACGGTGATGGGGAAAAGTGCGTTCGGATGGTTGCGGGGGGTGGATTTGAACCACCGACCTTTGGGTTATGAGCCCAACGAGCTACCAGACTGCTCCACCCCGCATTCATATCCTACCTCAATGCGCCCATCAGGTCAAATTCAGGTGACAATCGGCGCTCGACGCCTGCGCCGGCTTCGCCCGCCGCCAGCCGTGCCGTCCCGCCCGCTCCGGAGCCACTCGCCGGCCATAGTACAATGGTCGTAACGGAGCTACCCAACCCCATGAAGCATCGCATGGCCGTGATCGACCTGTTGATTGCGGCGCTCGCCTTTCCCCTGTGCGCGGCAGACCTCGCGTCCGAACGTCCGCGGATCGGCAAGGTGGATATCTTCAAAACTTCGGATCTCCGCCCAGGCATGCAGGGCACCGCCTGGACCGTATTTACCGGGACCACCCCCGAGCCGGTTCCCGTCGAGATCCTCGGGCTGTGGAAGAATGCCTGGGGCCCCCGGCAAGACGTTATCCTGGCCAAGCTGGGCGGCCAGGCCGTGCGCACCAATGTCGCTGGCGGGATGAGCGGCAGCCCCGTCTACATCGATGGCAAGCTGGTGGGCGCGGTGGCCCTGCGGCTCAGCGTCTTTTCGCCGGACGCGATCTGCGGCATCACGCCGGCCGAGCTGATGCTGGAGATCGAGGATTTCGACCAGTCGCGGCCCGCCGATGCGCGCACGCCCGATAAAGCGGCGGCGCGCAGCCAGGTCGCCGTGCCGGGCGATCTGCTGGCGCAGGCCGTAGCCGCGGGCGCGTTGCCCAATCTGCCGCGGCAGTCGCCCATGATGGTTCCCATTGAAACGCCGCTGATGTTCTCCGGTTTCCACGAGAATGTGCTGCGCGATTTCGGCCCCCTGTTCGAACAGCTTGGCATTACCGCGGTGCAGGGCGGCGGCGCGTCCAGCGCCACCTACACAGCCAAGCCCGCGGCCGGTTGGCAGACTTCGCTGCGTCCCGGCGATCCGGTCGCCGGCGTGTTGGTCTCGGGCGACATGAGCATCACGGGCCTCGGCACCGTGACTTACAACGACGGGCAGCGCGTGCTGGCCTTCGGGCATCCATTCTTCAACCTCGGCCCGGTGGATATGCCGATGAGCGAGGGCGAGGTCGTCATGACGCTGGCCTCGCAGTTTCAGCCCAACAAATTCGCCAATGCAACCGAGATCGTAGGTGCGCTGCATCAGGATCGCCACAGCGGCATCATGGGCGTGCTCGGTGAGGAATCGGCCATGATTCCGGTGACCGTCGAGGTGCGCTCGTTCGGCGAGAACAATGCGGTGCGCAGCCGGAAGGATTCTCGCTTCAACGTCTTCGTGCAGCAGAAGTGGACGCCTTACCTGATGATGCTCACGCTGTTCAACTCGCTTTCGGAGTTGAACGAGTTCAAGGACGAGGCCACCTACCGCCTGACCGCCGACGTGGAGCTCTCTGGCGGCCCGAACCTGTCGCTTTCCACCATGCAGGCGTCCGGCGAGATGCCCATGCCCGCGCCCATGGTGCTGGCCGGATGGTGGGGCGACAAGTTCAACCGCTTGTATATGAACGCCGTCAATTCGCCCAGCGTCAAGCGCGTCTCTGTAACCGTCGACCTGCTGCCCGAGCGCCGTGTGGCCAGCATCGAAAACGCCTGGCTGGCGACTCCCGAGGCGCGCCCCGGCGACGATGTGGCGGTCAAGGTCTTCTTGCGGCCTTACCGCGGCGAAAGCCTCGAGCGCGATTTCACGCTCAAGATACCGGCCGGGCTGGCCAAGGGCGAACACAAAATCGTGCTGAGCGACGCGGACACCATCAACCGCATGCAAACCGTGGCCGGCCTGATGAACCATTACATCGACCTGCCGCAGACTGTCTCGCTCATCAACCAGGAGCGCAGTAACAATAAACTCTATGTTTCGCTCTTGGAAGCCAGTCCCACCGCGTATTACGACGATAAGACCCTGCCCAGCCTGCCTGCCTCGGTGTTGAACGTCATGCAGTCCGGGCGCGGTTCCAACCGCTCGCTGATTACATCGCCCGATAGCGCCTCCGAGCAGATGTCCCTGCCGTTCGACTATGTCATTACCGGCAGCTACACACTGAATATTACGGTGAAATGAAGTAGAAGTCAGGAGTCAGGAGACAGGAGTCAGGAGACAGGAGTCAGAATTCCCTCGGTCAACACTATGCTTAAATCCTACGTTTCCCCGGCGACCCGTCGGACTTCCCCAAAGTCTCGATGTGCGCGTGCTATTCTGACTCCTGTCTTCTGTCTCCTGACTCCTGTCTCCTGTCTCCTGTCTTCTCAGACTCGAACCTGGACCGAAAGCGACTACCTCGATTTCGAGAAAGGCAACCTCAAGAACCTGTCGCTGCGCAGCGACGGGCTGGTGACTCTGGCGCCGCAATTCCAGGAAGTCTACGACACTTCATCGGCGTACCTGTGGGCGCTGGCGCGGGACTCCAAGGGCAACCTGTATGCCGGCGGCGGTCCCGGCGCCAAACTTTACCGCCTTTCGGCCTCCGGCGAGAAGAAGACGCTGGCGGAGTTGGATGGCCTCCAGATTCCCGCGATCGCGATCGACGCGCGCGACCGCGTGTACGTGGCTACGGCGCCCGACGGCAAGATCTACCGGGTCGCGCCCGATGGCAAGCGCGAAGTCTTCTACGATCCGAAAGCGAAGTACATCTGGGCCCTGGCGTTCGACAAAGCGGGTGATCTGTTGGTGGCCACGGGCGATCCGGGCGCCGTCCATCGCGTCACCCCGGACGGTCACGGCAGCGTCTTGTACCAGACCGACGAAACGCACGTGCGGTCGATGGCCGTGGATGCCGCCGGCAACGTCATCCTGGGCACCGATCCCGGCGGGCTGGTCGTGCGGGTGTCTCCCTCGGGCCAAGGCTTCGTACTGTACCAGATGAGCAAGAGCGAAGTCACTGCCGTGGCGGTGGCCACCGATGGTTCGATTTATGCGGCAGCAGTGGGCAGCAAGCAGGGGCCGTCGTCCGCACCGCCGCCCGCACCGCCGCCGTCTCCAGCGGTGCCCGCTGCTCCTGGCGCGCCGTTGCAACTCCATGCTGCCGCGCCCCCGCCGGCTTCCATGGCGCCCTCTGCGAGCGGCGTGTCGGTGACCGGGTCGGACGTCTACCGCATCGATCCCGGCGGCAATCCGCAAAAAATCTGGAGCCACGCCCAGGATATTATCTATGCCATCGCATTCGACGCGCAAGGGCGCGCTCTGCTCGGCTCCGGCAACAAGGGTTGCATCTACCGCATCGAGTCCGATGTGCTGCGCACGGCGCTGCTTACCGCGCCCTCCACCCAGATCACCGCTTTCCAGACCGGCGCCGATGGCGCGCTCTACGCGGCCACGGGCAACGTAGGCAAGATCTACCGCGTGGGTCCGGGCCTTTCGCACGAAGGCTCCATCGAAAGCGATGTTTTCGATGCTGGCTTCTTTTCGCAGTGGGGCCGGCTCAGCTTCGAGGCGCATCTGAACGGCGGCAGCGTCGCCATCGCCGCGCGCAGCGGAAACCTCGATCGGCCCCAGAAGAACTGGAGCCCGTGGTCGGCGGCGATCGCTGAGACTAAGGGCGATCGCATCGCCGCACCCGCGGCCCGGTTCATCCAATGGAAAGCGACTCTCACCGCGGGCGGCGCGCAATCGCCCGAGTTGGAATCCGTGGATGTGGCCTATCTGCAGCGCAACGTGCCGCCGCGCATCGACGCCATCGAGAGCACGCCCCCCAATTACAAGTTTCCGGCGCCGGCGATACTGATGGCTCCTTCGCAAACGCTGACGCTCCCGCCGATTGGCAAGCCGGCCGCCAGTTCCGGATCGTCTCTATCGCTCGATTCCGGCGCGTCCTCGATGCAGTACGCCAAGGGCTTCACGGGCGCGCGCTGGGCCGCCTCTGACGATAATGGCGACAGCCTGATCTTCACGGTGGAGATCCGCGGCGTGCATGAGACCAACTGGAAACTCCTCAAGGACAAGCTGAGGGAAAGGTATTGGAGCTGGGATTCGACTGCGTTCCCTGATGGAGAGTATCGCCTGCGCGTGACGGCCTCTGACTTGCCCGGCAATCCGCCCGCCGACGCCCTGTCCACTTCGATGGTCGGCGATCCGTTTCTGATCGACAATACGCCGCCGCGCATCGCCGGTCTGTCGGCCAGCGCCTCCGGCGGCAAGCTGCACGCCACCTGGAGCGCCGCCGATGCGCGGAGCAACATCAAGAAGGCCGAATACTCGCTGGATGGCGGCGATTGGACGCTGGTCGCTCCGGTCACCGGGCTTTCCGATTCGCACGAGCTGGCCTACGATCTGACGCTCGACCACATCGCGCCTGGCGAGCACACCCTGGCCGTGCGCGTCGAAGACGATTACGACAACCAGTCGGTCGAAAAGGCGGTTGTCAGATAATACCCCCCCTCCGTACCAAGCCAGAACCCAGCAGCCAGCACCTAGCACCGGCGCGCAAAGCGCGCCTTGGGCGAGCTTCGCTCGCCGAAGAGCGGGGCTGAAGCCCCGCGCGGGCTCAAGCCCGCCCTCCATTGTTGTGCGCACCGAATGTAGAAACTCGAGCGGCGCGCAAAGCGCGCCTACTCTTGCCGCAGCGTCTCCGCCGGATTCAGCCGCGTCACCCGCAGCGCCGGCAGAAAACTCGCGCCCGCGGCCACGCCGATCAACCCCAATCCTGCCGCGACATATGTAACCGGATCGCCCGGCCGTACACCCCACACCA
>Ga0181521_10005176_pt1 | contig 14620 bp, 11 predicted proteins | sample PEATcosm2014_Bin_32_FD_119764 | JGI IMG/M metagenome (GOLD analysis project Ga0181521, IMG submission 119764) | Peatland microbial communities from MTU Mesocosm Facility, Houghton, MI, USA - PEATcosm2014_Bin02_60_metaG | ecosystem: Environmental > Terrestrial > Soil > Wetlands > Peat | place...
CATCAAGACCGAAGCCGAACGCGTGCGCCTCGAAGCCGAGGCCGAACGCGTCAAGGCCGAGCGCGAGAAGACCGAAGCCGAACGCGTGCGCCTCGAAGCCGAGTCCGAACGCGGGCGGCTCGAAGAACAGCTTCATCAATCGCACCGCATGGAGAGTCTTGGCCAACTCGCCGGAGGCGTTGCCCACGACTTCAACAATCTCTTGGCTGTAATTTTGAATTACGCGTCGTTCGTTGCCGAGGAGCTGACCAGTGCCACCGCGACTCCGACGGGTACGCAATGGGAGGGACCGCTCAAGGACGTCGAGCAGATCCAATTGGCAGCTGAGCGCGCCACCCTCCTGACGCACCAACTTCTCTCGTTTGCCCGCCGAGAAGTGGTCCAGGCCCGCGCACTCAGTCTCAATAGTGCAATCACTCGCATGGAGCAGATTCTGCGCCGCACAATCGGCGAGCAGATCGAGCTCGTCATCCGCCTCGCGCCCAGTTTGCCGATGGTTATGGCTGACCCAGGTCAAATCGAGCAGATTGTTCTCAACCTGGCCATCAATGCTCGCGACGCCATGCCGAAAGGGGGCACGCTATCGATCGACACGATGGCGAGAGGGATCACTGGAAACGAAAGCTCCGCCACGGGCGTTCCGGCGGGGTCTTACGCCTGTTTCCGAGTTGGTGACACCGGCGTAGGCATGTCTGCGGAGGTCCGAGACCATGCTTTCGAACCTTTCTTCACGACCAAGCCGAGAGGCGAGGGCTCGGGCCTCGGGCTGGCGACCGTGTACGGGATCGTTTCGCAGTCTGGTGGTTATACGAAGATCTATTCTGATGAGGGAGTCGGGACGTCGATCACCATCCTTCTCCCCGCTGCCACGCAAGACGCCACGCGGGACCGGCACGACGAAGGTGCAGATCACCCTGAATCGCCGGTGGGGACAGGGACGATCCTTGTAGTCGATGACGAAGCAGCGCTACTCGAAGTGACGCGCAGGATACTGACCCGCAACGGCTACACCGTTGTCACCGCATCCAGCGGTGCTCAGGCAATAGAGATTGCGGCGTCGCACGTTGGCCCCATCGACCTCGTCCTCACCGATGTCATCATGCCGACGATGCAGGGACCGACCGTCGCCAACGAGGTGAGAAAGCTCAGACCCGGCGTCCGAGTGCTCTTCATGTCCGGTCATGCCCAACCCGTTCTCGAGGCAGAAGCTGTCCTCGGAACGGAGTTCCTGCTGGTGGAGAAGCCTTTTGACCAGGCCACACTCCTGGAGAACGTGCGCAAGGTGCTCGATCGCGATGAGTGAGGAGCCGGTGATCCGGATCGTCGTGATCATCGACTATCACCTACCGGACATCGACGGTACCGATGCGATCAAGACGCTGCGGGAGGTTCGTCCGACGCCAGGATCATCGCTCTCACCGGCGAGAACTGCTTATGAGTCAAGCTCCATGCCGAGGTTGCCGATAATAGAGACGATGGCGCGGAATGTGACCCAACTCAACACGGACCCTGCAGAGTGGACCAAATGGTCCCCGTGGGTGGCAGTGACAACACCCCGTGGGTGCTGGTAGGCCATGTCGGTCACGATCGGCGAGCCCGCACGGACCGCTGAAGCTCTGCAGGTAAGCGAAGCTCGGCTGCACGCGCTCCTCTCCTCACTCGACGATCTTGTCTTCGAGTTGGACAGGAACGGCACGTACCTCGGAATTTGGGCTGCAAATGACGCACTGCTTGCAGCGCCGCGAAGCGAGCTTCTTGGCCGAACAGTTCGTGAGGCTCTAGGCGACGATGTCGGTATCGGTTTGGTCCGAGTCATCGGCCAAGTTCTCGACACGGGCGTTCCGGAGATCTGGGAGTACTGCATAGGGGTTCCAATCGGCATTCGTACATTCGAGGCTCGCCTCGCTCCGATCACCGGCCCAGAAGGCTCTTCGGAGAGCGTGTGTCTCCTGGTTCGAGACATCACGACCCAGAAGCTCGTCGAGAGCACTCGCGACGAAGCCGAGGGGAGGCTCAGACATCAAGCTCTCCACGACGAGCTCACGGGTCTACCGAACCGCTTGCTTTTTCGAGGCCGTCTTGAACATGCCCTTGTTAGGAGTGCACGACTTCCTTCAACAGTCGGCTTGCTCTTTTGTGACCTGGATCACTTCAATGCAGTCAACGACTCACTTGGTCACCTAGCTGGCGACGCAGTATTGATCGAGGTTGCCGAGAGACTGCGGCGAGCAGTCCGGTCTGAGGACACGCTTGCTCGCTTCGGTGGAGACGAATTTCTCGTATGTTGTGAGCGAATCGGGGATCTCGGCGAGGCGCGACAGGTGGCGGATCGAATAGCTGCCTCCCTCGAAGCACCCATAGTGGTGGCCGGCAACGAAGTCTTCATCACGGTGAGCATTGGGATTCGCGTTGCAACAGCGGCAGTTGATACCGCTGAGGACCTCATTCGGGACGCCGACATGGCTATGTACCAGGCCAAGAGCCTGGGACGAGATTGCATTGCCGAGTTCAATGAAGTGACTCGCGATAAGGTCCAGCACCGCCTCCAAACCCAATCGGACCTTCACCAAGCACTTGAACGGGATGAGCTTCGGGTGTATTACCAGCCCGTCGTGCACATCGACAGCGGCAAGCTCTCGGGATTCGAGGCTCTGGTTCGCTGGGAGCATCCCACACGCGGTCTCGTAATGCCCGCGGACTTTATCTCTGTCGCCGAGGACAGCGGGCTGATCATACCTCTAGGGGTTTGGGTTCTGGAGGAGTCATGCCGGCAATTGAAATCCTGGAATCTTGCCGGGACGCGCGATGTCACGATGGCGGTGAATGTCTCGGCTCGTCAACTCCAAGCCCCGGAATTCGTCTCTACGATGTCCGACGTTCTTGAGCGCACGGGCGTAGATCCGGCCGACGTGGTTGTCGAGGTAACCGAGAGTGTGCTGATGGAAGATGCAAGTACGGCGGCAGCGAGCCTTAACCGCCTTAAGCAGCTGGGCGTCGACGTTGCGATCGATGACTTCGGAACTGGGTATTCGTCGTTGAGTTATCTTCGAGAGCTTCCAGTCGATTTCCTCAAGATCGATCGCAGCTTTGTCAGTCATCTGGGTACTAAGCCCGAGGCGACCGCGATCGCGACGGCAGTGGTGCATTTGGCTCGGACACTCGGGCTCAAGATCGTAGCCGAGGGTGTGGAAACCGCAGAGCAGGTCTTGCAGCTGCAGCTACTTGGCTGTGATCTTGGGCAGGGGTACTACTGGAGTCACCCGCTGCCGCCATCGGAGATGGCCGTGTGGGTTGACCGCGCTCTGGTCGAAACGCCGACCCTCGAGGATCGAGAGCTGTCAGCGGAAACGCAGGGGGAACGTTTCCGAGTACTCGTCGCTGACGACGAACGAAGTCATCGTGCGATGGTGACCCGAATACTCGAGAAGAGCGAACGTTTCACTGTCGTCGGGCAAGCAGCAGACGGCCATGAAGCCGTGGAGATTGCGCGACGCGACCATCCCGATCTGGTTGTCCTCGACCTCTCAATGCCGCGAATGGGAGGTCTGGAGGCCCTACCTCGAATCCTCGGGTCGTCACCGAACACCAAGGTCGTTCTCTACTCGGGCTCTGAAGGACGTCGTGGTGACGGGGTGCTGCCTGACGGTGCCTCAGCGTTCCTCCGAAAGACGCTCAACCCTTCCGAACTCGTCGAGGAACTGCTCCTTGTCATGGGCGCGGCGTAAAGCTGACTCACGGCAGCGGCTGAGCCGTTGCAAAGGGGACTTGGTGCATTCCCACTGCCTACTCGCCCAAGAGTCTCCTACGAAGTGGGCGCGCCCCCGGCAGGACTCGAACCTGCGACACGCGGTTTAGGAAACCGCTGCTCTGTCCCCTGAGCTACGGGGGCTAGCTAGGGCTAGCCGGGCTGGTCGTACTCTACGATCGCCCTGGGCCCGCGTCGCGCATTCCACGATTCCGAGTGGTCCCGACGCGGGTCGGGAGGCTGATGATGCCGGCTCAGAGTGCAGGGTTGCTGCCTTATCGCTTCGATGGCGGTCGGATTCTCGAAGTGCTCGTGGTGCATCCAGGCGGCCCTTTCTGGGCCAAGAAGGACGACGGTGCCTGGTCTATCGCCAAGGGCGAGTATGAGCCGGGCCAGGATCCGCAGGAGGCGGCGAACCGGGAATTCGCCGAGGAGCTAGGCCAAGAATCTCCCGCGGGACCCCGGATCGATCTTGGTGAGCTCCGCCAGCCCAGCGGCAAACTGGTTCGCGTGTGGGCAGTCGAAGGTGATCTCGATGTCGAGAACGTCATCAGCAACGAGTTCGAGATGGAGTGGCCGCCGCGCTCGGGCAAGATGGCGTCTTGGCCGGAGGTTGATCGCGCTGCGTGGGTGTCGGCGGCATCAGCCAGGCGCAAGCTCTCGAAGGGTCAGGTCGGCTTCGTGGACCGGCTCATCGCACGGCTGCGGGAGATCTCGGGGAGCGACTTCTCACTCGGCAGTTGACTGCTCGTGGTCATTCCACCCGCGAGCGCCATGCCGGCCGCATGTCATTGCCGAGCGCGAGCGCCTGTTCGAGAGCGAAGGCGACCCGGATGAGCAGTGGCTCGCTCCAAGCACCGCCGACGAGGCAAAGCCCGACCGGAAGTCCGCTCGCCTTGCCGACCGGCACGCTTATCGCCGGGTAACCAGCGACGGCCGCGGCCTGGTAGCCCGCACGGGTGTGTGAGTCGCCGTTGAGGTGGTCGATGCACCAGGCCGTGCCTATTGTCGGGAAGGCGAGCACGGCGGCCTTTGCGCCCTCTAAGGCAGCGTCGATCCCGTCTTGGCGCGCCCTTCGCCAGTTACGCTCCCGAGCCTCGAGGTAGGTGGGATTGTCGAGGCCGCCGGCCTCGCAGGCGGCGACCAGGATGCCTTGGCCGAAGAAGGCGAGCTCGTCTGCTGCATGGTCTTGGTTGAACGCGACGATCTCCGCGACGTTGCGAGGCTGGCCTGGGGTGGTCGGCCTTGTAGCCAGGTAGGTCTCGACGCCGGCCTTGTACTCGTGCAGCATCACCGTCATCTCGTCATTGCTCTGCGAGATGGCCTCGGCCGTGGCGACGTCGGCAGGATCGACTATCACTGCTCCCATTTTTCGGGCGACTTGCAGAGCAGCCTCGACGAGGGCGTCGGCCTCCACGCTGTAGCCGAAGTAGTGCCGGCGCGGGACTCCGACCCGCACGCCCGAGAGCCCGTCGGGATCGCAAAAGGCCACGTAATCCTTGGGCAGATCGGCCGGGCGACTCGTCGTGACCGGGTCGAGCGGGTCCGCGCCTGCCCCGGAGCCGGCGAGGACGCCGAGTAATGCCGCGGCCTCGGCAACGCTCCTCGCGATCGGCCCAACGGTGTCCTGGCTCGACGAGACCGGGACCACTCCGGTCCGGCTCGTGAGGCCGACGGTCGGCTTGATCCCCACGACGCCGTTGAGAGCCGCCGGGCACAGGATCGACCCGTCGGTCTCGGTACCGACCGACAGAGGGGCGAAGCCGGCAGCCACACCAGCACCCGACCCCGAACTGGAGCCTCCTGGCGAGCGGTCCAGCACATGGGGGTTATGGCACTGACCGCCGGTGGCGCTCCAACCGCTCGAGGAACGCTTGTCACGGAAGTTGGCCCATTCGGAGAGGTTGGACTTCGCGATGACGATCACGCCGGCCGCCCGAAGCCGCTGCACGACGACGGCGTCCTTGGTGGGCCGGGTCATCGCCAGCGCCATCGAGCCCGCCGTCGTGCCCTCGCTGCCTGCGGTGTCGATGTTGTCCTTCACAAGTGCTGGAATGCCGTGCAGAGGGCCGCGGACCCTGCCCTGCCGGCGCTCGGCGTCCAACTGTTGCGCTGCCTCGATCCCTTCAGGGCAGGTGGCCAGCACCGCGTGCAGTCCGGGACCGTCGCAGTCGGCCTCAGCAATGCGACGTAGCAAGGCCTCCACGATCTGCAGCGAAGTGACGGAGCCTTGCCCGAGCAGGCGACGCGTCTCAAAAACCGATTGGAAGCCGATCTCGGCCGTTGAAGGACTGGGATCGGTCACTGTTTCAGTCTGTCCGACTCCGCGTCCGAACAGTGGGACCCGGGGTCTTCGTAGCCGGGCACCGGGACGCCGCTCAGGCAGACGAGCCTGTCGCGACCAGTTCGACACCCGCCGGCGCCAAACTCGCGGCGCGAGGTCGGGGCGACCGGGGGATGACGGCGAACGCTCCGACCGCACCGGCGATTGCGATCCCACCAGCGACACGCATTCCGAGTGCCATCGCGCTTGTGAACGCCTCGTGTGCAGCTTGCACGATCTCGCCTCCGCGTGCGCCGCCGATGCTCTTGCCGACCGCATCGGCGGCGGCGATAGAACCGGTGGCGATGTGAACCACGAAGCCGGGCGCGTGGTGAGTGGCGAGCGTGGAGCTGAGACGGCTTCGATAGGCCGCGGCAGCGAGGCTGCCCACGATCGCGACACCGAGGGTTCCCCCCACCTCCCGGATCGTGTCGTTGACGGCGCTGCCCGCGCTGGCTTGGTGGGCCGGCACCGTCGTCATGATCGTCGAGCTCGCCGGAGCCATCACGAGCCCCATGCCGGCTCCCATGATCGCGACAGCGAGGGCCAAGGCGGGATACCCGGTGTCGACTCCCGCGGTGGACAGATCGAGCAGCCCCAGTCCCATGAGGGCAAGTCCCGCCGAGACGACAGCTCTGTTGCCGAGACGCTTGGCCAAGACCGGCGAAAGCGGCGAGAGCGCCCCCGTCGCGAACGCGAAGGGGAGAGCCCGGACGCCGGCCGAGAGCGGGCTGTAGCCGTGCACGAGCTGGAGGTACTGGGTGAAGACGAAGAGGCTGCCGAACAGGGCGAAGAAGGTCACCGTGATGGAGCCCGACGCGGCCGAGAACGCCCTGGAGGAGAAGACGCGCAGATCGATGAGCGGGTGCTCGACCCGGAGCTCCCACCCGACGAAGATCGCGAGTGCCGCGAGGCCCATAGCCGCTTCGGCGAGCGTCTCGAGCCCGGTCCAGCCGCGGGTCGGGGCTTCGATGATGGCGTCGACGATCGCTACGAGCGCGCCGCCGACCAGCACCGTGCCGACGGCGTCGAGCGGGCGTCGCCCCGGCTCCGCCGTCTCGGGCACGACCCAGAGCACACCGGCGAGGGCAACCGCGACGATCGGGACGTTCACGAGGAACACGCTGCCCCACCAGAAGTGGGCGAGGAGGAGGCCGCCGAGAGTCGGGCCGATGATGACCCCGACACCGGCCACTGCCGACCATGCCGCGATCGCCTGCGCCCGCTCACGCGGAGGGAAGACTGCATTCAGGATCGAGAGCGTCGCGGGCATGACGAAAGCGGCGCCGAAGCCCATCAAGACCCGATCGGCGATCAGCACGCCGGCACTCGGGGCGAGGGCAGCGGCCAGGCTGCCGAGGGCGAAGACGCTGAGACCGCCGATGAGCGACAGGCGACGGCCGTAGCGGTCGCCGAGCGCCCCGGCAGGGATCAGCAAGGCAGCAAAACACAGCGTGTACGCGTCCACGATCCACTGCAACGAGCTCGTGCCCGCGTGCAACACTCTGGCGAGCGTCGGCAGCGCGGTGTTGAGCACCGTGTTGTCGATGACCCCGGCCAGCAAGCTCAGGCAGAGAACGAGCAGTATCTGCTTGCGCCGCGGGTGGCCGTCGGGCCATTGCGAGCTTGCAGCACCACCGGTCGCCTGAGGGTGCGTCGATGGAGCAGAGGTGACCTTGGCGCGCACGTGGACGCTCCTTCATTCCGAACTAACGATTGTTGGCTTACGCTCGTAAGTATAGACAGATGAACTAACGGCTGTAAAGTAAGAACCGTGAGGGATCCCCAAGCCGGCTCGATCGTCCAGGTGAGAAGTGACCGCCTGCATTCCGAGGAACGGCCCAAACGCAAGCGCAATGCTCGAGGACAAGGCGCCCGCCTGACCGAGGACATCGTTTCTGGTGCGCTCGCTCTCATCGAGCGCGAAGGGACCGATGAGGCGGTGACGCTTCGCGCGGTCGCCCGCGAGATCGGGATCGCCGCTCCGTCGATCTACGCCCACTTCCCGGATCGGGCAGCGATCATGCTGGCAGTGGTCGCACAGGTGTTTGACGAGCTGACCCAGGCCATTTCGCAGGCGCGTCTCGCTGCATCTGACGGTCCCGTCGAGCGCCTGGTCGCCGGCTGTGAGGCGTACGTGGCCTTCGGCCTTCGGCGGCCGGCGCGCTATCGGGTGTTGTTCTCCGAGCCGCTGATGGGCAGCGAAGACTCTTGGAGGGACTATTGCAAGCCGGTCGCGTTCGGCCCGAATGACTCTCCTGTGCTCGCGTTCGGCGCCGAGAGCTTCGCGCTTCTCGTGGACGCGCTCGCTGCGTGCATCACAGCAGGCCGGTCGGCGAGCACCGACGCGATGGCTGACAGCACCGCGATCTGGGTTGCGCTTCACGGGACTGTCAGCCTCAAGTCATCGGCACCAGGGTTTCCTTGGCCCGAGCCCGTCGACTTCGTCCACCAGCTGGTGCTGCGCCTTGCTCGCATCACGCCGGAGCCGCCGGTCTGAGCTCGGCTCGCACCGCGCCGGAACCGCCGGCTTCATGTCGCCCGCCTGATCGCTGCTTCGCGTACCGTTACGAGCCATGAGCATGTTGGAGGAACGATGAGCCTGGGCATAGCCGGCGACCGCAACCGGTTCACGCAGCGCTTGTTCGCGGACCTGCCGGCCCGTTATGACCATCTCGCCGAGTGGCTGTCGTTCGGACAGAACGCCAGGTGGCGCAAGGCGATGGTTGACCACATCGTGCCGGGCTCGCCTCGGCGCGTACTTGACGTGGCCTCGGGGACAGCAGGCGTCGCGCTCCAACTCGCTGACCGTACGAGCTCACATGTCGTGGGCGTCGACCTCACCTTGAGCATGTTGAAGATCGGGCAGCGCAACGTGGCGCAGGCCCACCAGGTGAGGCGTGTCCAACTGGTGAACGGCCGAGCCGAGGCGCTCCCGTTTCCTGATGCTGCGTTCGATGCGCTCACCTTCACATACCTGTTCCGTTACCTGGACGATCCGCTGGCAACCCTGAGCGAGCTTGCCCGCGTCGTGCGACCAGGCGCTCTTGTGGCGAGCCTCGAGTTCATGGTGCCTCCCAGCCGCTTCTGGCGCTGGTGGTGGTGGGCCTACACGCGCTTTCTGCTGCCAGTTGGAGGACTCGCGACAGGCGGCCTGGAGTGGTACCGGGTGGGACGTTTCCTCGGCCCGAGCATCTCGACGCTGTACAAGAAGTATCCCGTTGCCTGGACGGTTGACGCCTGGCATCGGGCGGGATTCGAGGAGGTCGGCACGAGAGTCATGAGCCTTGGCGGAGGGCTCGTAATGTGGGGCCGGCGATCCGGTGGCTGACGAGCGCGCCAGCGTCCCGCCGACTCGCGACGACACCCCGCCAGCCTGTCACGACGCCCCGCCAACTTCTGACGACGACCCGCCAGCTCATGACGCGGTGGCTCCCGCTTTCTATGCCGTGGGGACCGGTGGCTGGCGGGATTGGTGGATAGTTCTGCACCCGCCGTACACGGCGTGGCACTTGTCGTACATAGTGGTCGGCGCCTGCCTGGCCCCGTTCGTGAACACGACCCGTTTGCTGGCCACGCTGCTTGCCTTCTTCTTTGCCGTCGGGGTCGCTGCGCACGCCGTCGACGAGTTGCACGGCCGGCCGCTGCGAACGCAGCTGCGCTCGGAATACCTTGTCGCTGCGAGCGTGACAGGCCTCGCCGCGGCCGTCGTTCTCGGCGCTATTGGCGTGACTAGGACCGGCTGGGTTCTCGTGCCGTTCATAGTGATCGGGCCGCTGATCGTTGTCGCCTACAACGCCGAGCTGTTCGGCGGCGTCATGCACAACGACGCCGGCTTCGCGGCCGGCTGGGGAGCGTTCCCGGTCCTGACCGCGTACGTGGCCCAGACGAAGACCTTGGCCCTGGCGCCTGTGTTGGCGGCCCTAGGGGCTTTCGGGCTGTCGGTCGCTCAGCGGCGCCTCAGCACGCCTGCCCGGGCCTTGCGCCGCCGGACCGAGCATGTCGAAGGCACCGTCACGAGCTCCAGCGGCCAGGTCCGCGCGATCGACCGGGGTTACCTGCTCGCCCCTCTCGAGGGCGCACTTGGGGCCTTGGCGTGGGCGACGGTCCTGTTCGCAACGGCTCTCGCGGTTGCTCGATTGACTTGAGCAACCGCTCCTGGCAGCGTGCGATCTTTGCCGGTGCAGCGCGCAGCCACGGCTGTTCCAGCCTTGGCGGCCGGGTCAGGGAAGAAACGTCATCGGTGCGAATGGAGCACCGAGGAAGCTCTTCGGGTCGACGCCCATGATGCCAGCCAGCAACGTCGCGTAGACGCGCCGGAAATCGGTCGTATGCCTGAAGTTGCTGGTGTCGTCCAGCTTCGTCAAGCTCGGTAGTTCGCCGTAGAAGCCACCCTTCACTGATGGGCCCACGACGATGACATTGCTCGCCGAGCCGTGATCCGTGCCTCCGCTCGCGTTCGACTGCGCACGGCGGCCGAACTCGCTGTAGAGCACGATGACCGGGCTGAGCCCCCCCGAGCCGGACGGGAAGTCGCCCATGAAGTTCTCGACACCGGCATCGAGCTGGGAGAGCAAGCCTGCCTGGGTGTCCAGCTGGTCGGTGTGAGTGTCGAAGCTGCTGAGCATGACTCCATAAGCCTTGGTGGGCATCCCCGCCTTGATGAGCTCGGCGACGACGTCGAGTTGGGTCCCGACGTCTCCGGCCGAGCTCGGGCTGATCGGGTCGGGAGGCTTTTGCGAGGTGAGCGCCGAAGCCGCTTTGGCTCCGACGCGGAGCAGGTCACTGCCGGCCTGGGCGACTGCGGCTTCGAGCGCGGGCTCATGAGGGTAGGTATGTTCGAGCTCGGAGTAGGCGGACAGGAAGTTCGGGTCTCCTCCCGGCGTCTGGGAGCCCGGGGTGGTGGAGTCCGCGAGCGTGGATGCCTGCTGACGCGTCCCGGTGAACACGACTGGGATGTTCGGGCCGACCGAAAGGGCGCGGGTCGGGTCCGAGCCGCTCACGTCCAGCCAACGCCCGACCCAACCGCTGGAGCTGTCACCAGAGGGGTCGGCGGACTGCATGATCTCCATCGACTCGAAGTGACTGAAGCTCGGGTTCGGGTAGCCGATCCCGAGGATTATGGCGACCTGCCCGGCGTCCCACAGGCTCTTCAGGCCGACCAGCGCCGGGTGAAGCCCGAGCGCGACATCGCCCGCCTTGCCGAGCGGCTGAGCTTGGTCATGAGGGATGGCTATGTCGCCCCGCAGTGCGTGGTAGGCCGAGCTCTCGTAGGGGATCACGGTGTTGAGACCGTCGTTGCCCCCGTACAAAGTGCAGAGAACCAGCGTCCGCTCCACTTTCTTGCTGCGCGACGAGCTGCTCGCGGCCTCAGCAGTGGCAATCGTCGGTGTTCTCGTTCCCGAGCCGGATCGGGCCGGTGGCCGAACAGGACCGAGAGCTGCTTGCAACGCGCCTGCCGCCCCGACGCCGAGGCTGCCGGAAAGAAAGTCGCGTCTGGTGAAGGAATTCGCCATGACGGGCTCCGATCAGTTGATGAGGTATTCGGGAGAGACGAGGGCCATGACCAGCAGCTCTTGGGCGCTCCCCTTGTCGGCTGTCTTCCAAAGCGCCCGGTAGGTCCGATCTGACCAGGCGTCGATTGCGAGCAACTTCTTGACGGCGTCGACCTGAGCGCCGGGGCTGCCGTTCAGGTCCAGGATCTCGGTGAGGTCCGCGTACTGGGCAACGTTCCACGCCAAAGAGAGCTGGTTGTTGCTCGCTGAGGTCGACAGCCAGTACTGGTTCTGGCCCCAACCGCCGACATTCAACGGGACGAAGGGCTGTTGGCCTAGAGATGCCAATAGATACACGAGCGTGCCCTCACTGAACGCAGCGGTCCTGAGCCCGAGAAGGCGGAGCGTGCCGACCAGGTATTCGATCGGCTGTTTCACGAGGCCCCTCATCGCCCTCGTCGAAGCGAAACTTGGATGGTGCAAGATGGCCCCGAGAAGGTTCGTCAAGTTGAGGTCCGTCTTGTAGCCGGGGGTGAGGTCGGCGACGACGGGATCCTCGGTGGTCACCGGGTAGGCCAGCCAGCTCCAGAACCGGGCGACCACCCACTTCGACGAGGCGGTGGTCTGTGTGACCATGTCGATGATGTCCTGGCCCTGCCACCGCCCTGCCTTGCCCAGGAACCGCTTCTCACCGCCGTCGTGGTCGTAGAGGTTGAAGAAGAAGTCGCCCGTCGTGTAGTCGAGGGTCCAGCCCGTGAAGGCGCGGGCGGCATGCCGCACATCCTGCTCGGTGTAGTTGCCGACACCCATCGTGAAGCGCTCCATGAGCTCTCGGGCGAAGTTCTCGTTGGGGTGAGCCTTGTGGTCGGTGCCCGTGTCGAGCCAGATCAGCATGGCCGGGTCTTTCGCGACCGCTTGGGTGAGCGTGTCGAACGAGCCCGGGCCTAACGTTCGGAAGAGATCGTTCTGGCGGTACATCAGCTCGGAGTAGCCGACCTTCTGGTAGGAGGTGGGGAACTGCTCGTGCAAGAGCAGGACGAGCTTTTCCCGCAGGGGCGTGTCGGTCACGATCATCCGGTCGATCCACCAGGTGGAGAGCGCGATGAACTCGGTGTAGTCGTCGTAGGAGAACCCTGGGATGTTCGCCTGCGCAAGAGGTGTGAGGTGAGGGAGCTCGAGAGCCGACCCGGCCGAGTCCGCCTCTGCGAGTCCCGCCAACAGCTTGTCGACGCTAGCCCCGAAGCCGAGCTTCCCAGCGGCTTCGAGCTCCGCCGGCGTCGCCCCGAACCCGGCCCGCCGGTACAGATGGGCGAGCGTGGTGGAATTGGAGCTCGTAGTCATTTGGGAACTATAGCACTATTGGCGGTCAGTTGACTACTGTATGTGGTCATACAGCAAACCTGATGGTCCGCTGAATCGGGCCTGAACCGGGATTGAACCGGGATTGAAGCGGCTCTAGCGGCCTTGCTTCACGATCGGGAGGTCCGTCTCCTCCGCGTTCGCCCAGGTGTCGTCGATGAACACCGGTGACGCGCCCCAGCCTGACAGGAGTGAAGCCGCGGCCGCGGCCCGAAAGCCCGCACCGCAGTGCACCCAGACCGGCACCGTCGTCGGCACCTCAGCTCTGCGCCCGACCAGCTCAGGGAGGGGCAAGTGACGGGCGCCACTCAGGTGGCCTGCCCGCCACTCGTGACTGTGGCGGACATCGAACACCTGGGGCCCGGGCACCTCCCGGTCCGGCCATGCCTCCGCAAGATCCGAGAAGCTTGCCACCGGGTAACTGTTGAGGCGGCTGTTCTTGGCAAACTTCGGACCGCCTGGCACTGGGACGGTCGTCCCCCAAAGTGCCGCGCCCGAGAGCTCGTCGCGGCCGATACGGGCGATCAGCCGGCGGGCCTCGTCGATTTCGGCAGGGTCGTTGGCCACCAGGACGAGGTTGCTTTCCCATGGCACGATCCAGCCGAGGTAGGTCGTCAGGTTCACGCCGAGCTCGAGATTCAAGGTTCCGGGAAGATGACCAGCGGCGAATTCCCGTCGCTGACGCAGGTCGACGACCCATTCGGCACCTCGGATCGCATCCTCGAGGGCGTCCGCGTCGAGCTCGGGGGCGGGCGCGAAGGACGGCAGGGCCGGCCCCTTGCGGTTCAACGGAGCCATGTGGCGGTAGTACGCCGGGATCGGCAACGGGTCGCCGAGCAAGCTCGCGACGAAATCCTCCTCGTCGAGGAGCGCGGCCGGGTTCTGTTCGAGCTCCCGACCGATCGTGGGCACCCCGGTGACATCGCCTTGGGTCGGTGTGGTGGAGCAGAAGCTGCCGAAGCCGTGCGTCGGAAGGATCCGGGCGTGCTTCGGAAGTGTCGTCAAGAGCCGCCGGACCGAACGCCATTGCGAATGGGCGAGCGGCTCGGCAAGCGCGAGGCCGAGGAGGTCGGTTCGTCCGGTCGCGTTGACCAGCAGGGAGCCTCCGGTGCACACAACATGCTCTCCGCCCTCTTCGTCATCCCCACCGTCTGCGAACTTGACCAGGTAGGCGAGGTGGTGAGCCGTGTGGCCGGCCGTCGCGATGGCAGTGGCCTCGAGCCGCCCGGCGGCGACGGTGTCGCCGTCGTCGAGAGCGCGGAACTCCTCGGAGAACGACATCGGCTCGCCTGCAGGTATCGCGTACGTGGCGCCCGTCGCTCGCGAGAGTGCCAGACCGCCGCTGAGGTAGTCGTTGTGAACGTGGGTCTCGAGCACGGCGGTGATGCTGACCCCCAGCTTCTCCGCCTCCTGCAGATAAGGAAACGGATCCCTCTGCGGGTCGACCACCACGCCCACCTCACCGTCGCTGATGAGGTAGCTCCGGTCGCCAAGTCCGGGGGCGTCGAAAGTCACCGTCGTCATGGCGGCGGCTTTTCGGGTGAAACCGGCGTCGCTCATTCGGGAACAACAGTACTAAGGCACCAGCAATGACAGACCGAGCCTTCCGGACGGGCTCGGCGGGACCGGGGCAACGGTAAAGTGCGAGCTTCATGGACCAGCCGCAGCCAGTTGAACAGATCGGGCCCGACGTCGCCG
>Ga0181521_10005180_pt1 | contig 14610 bp, 14 predicted proteins | sample PEATcosm2014_Bin_32_FD_119764 | JGI IMG/M metagenome (GOLD analysis project Ga0181521, IMG submission 119764) | Peatland microbial communities from MTU Mesocosm Facility, Houghton, MI, USA - PEATcosm2014_Bin02_60_metaG | ecosystem: Environmental > Terrestrial > Soil > Wetlands > Peat | place...
ATGTTACGCCAACTACGACGAACAGGCGGGCTATTTTGGAGGAACGGGAAATGACGCCGTGACCAGAATCATGAAAATAAAGGCGCTCCCAAGGGAGCAGACTGCCAGCAGCCTCCAAGGACTTCCATTAATTCTAGCGCCTAACTGTTGTAATCAGGCGTTAGCGCTCATTGACCCTGTGACCGGGGTTCTGAGTGTAATCGGGATTTTTCGCAACTGACCTGAAACGAGTTACTATCGCTGCATGGAATATCGGAGAATTTGGATTGTTTTTCTGATGCTGTGGTTTCTACTCGGCGCTGCTGTTCTGTCTTTGTATGGCAACACAACGAGTCGTACTGCACTCTTGAGGGAGGTCCAAGAAACGATAGCAACGGTACAGACGACCAGCGGACCCTCAATGGCCCGGACAAACGCTGCTGAGCACCTTGCAGACCTGACGCGCAAAATGCACTCCAAGGATGTTGATGATAAGACCATGGCTGATTTGGTATCTCTTCTGGACACTCCCGACGACTCCGTGCGGTTATGGGTGGCCGGAGCCATAGGATTCCTCGGATCACGTGCGAGAACGGCAGGTCCCACGCTTCTAAAGTTATTGCCCGAGGTAGATCGTCTTCAAGGAGATTTGACTTCAGCAGAAGGGTAGTGTCTGAAATGTGCGTTTACTCACCTGCGGGACAATCGAGGGATGGAAGGATAATTGCGGCATGGCGTTTCTTGTCGCTATTCACCGTATTATCGGTTGTCGCATGTACCGCGTGGGGGAACCCAGCGATGGCCTGTTCTTTTGATAATCAAAACATCGATCGGACCGCCAACGTGGTCCGGTTTATCCTTGATTTCGGCTTCAATCAAAGTTCTCACGAGACCGGAATAATCGCTAGTCGGCCATGTGGTATGGCTGTTTACAAAAGCATTTGCAGCTTCGTGTTCTCCGCTGAGAGCGATATTTCCACCACTGGCGTCAGGAACATAAGTTACCCGTTCATGAAGCCTATCTTTGTTGTCCAACTCGAAAGATTTGGCAGCAACAATTGGCCTATTGGCCTCAAATCCCATGAACATGACTTCCAATACGGGCTTCCCTCGGTAGTCCCGCTTATAGACAACCGAATCATGCAGCCGGGAATATCTGAGAGATCGCTTGAGTTCGGACCTAATATCGTTCCCAAAGGCCATAGCAGATTCTCTTATGCTAGGTACAGTCTCGCACGCTCTACTGGCAAACCTAGCAGGGTCGAAATTGGTTTCTGGCTTGGCTCGCAGTCCAACGATAATGTAAGTACAGTTGTTTCGTTCAATGTAGATTTTGCATCCGAGAGCGGTACTGCCGTCGGACCATCTCCAAAGGGAATCGGTGCCAACAATAATGGCGTCCCGATCAACAATCGCAACCGCACTTGTCGCGCGACAAAATGGCGTGCACGATATCCAAGCTATATACGCCGTAATGGCGGTACGGTGACAGTATTTGGAGAATCGTCCCAAAACATTGCGGGGCAGGATGTGGACGTTAGCTATGATGGACACAAGTGGTTTCATCTCTTCGGCCCATATTGTCTGAAAGGAGCGCCGAAGTTTCAGTTTCAGAGGTGACCGATTATTGTAGCAACTCGCAGATAGTCCATACGTGATCGGTCAAGCCCGCTTCCATCGCCGGAGTAACGCGGAGCGATTTGTGGACACGGCAGAAGTTGTAATAGGCGAAGTGCAATGCGACGGCTGCTTTAAGGTTGCCCAATTTTTTGCTGAAAGCGTTCGTCAACCGCGTGAATCTACGGATCGCCATCCGCATGGTGAGGTTGTGGCGTTCTACAAAACTAGTCGAGATGTGATCAGGGTCAGGGCGTCCGTCAACGATCTTGGATATAACCTCGCTGATTCGTGGTGGGGAGTACCTCGCTTCGGGCGTATCGAACTGCCCGTAGTCGCCAAATAGTTTCACGAGTTGAGCGAAGTCTGCCTGCCCCGCGAAGATGCCTTGTATCGAGCGGTAAAAGTGCCATCCATCCGTGGTGACCTGAAAGCGTTCTTCGCTCAAGCACTTTTTCAGCCCGTGCAGAAAGCTAATCGTGTTGTCTCTGGTGCGCTTGCAAACCTCAAAGTACGGCACCAGCTTGGTTGTTTCGTCTAGAGCCACAAACACCCACTGATCGCCAACTTCAGGAGAGTCACCCTTGCGAACGTGGCGAGCTTTCTTTCCGACATAAGTCCAGATTTCATCGCACTGCAAATGCTTGAGAGTCAGGTTCCGCATCTTGGAATCCATGAGCGACTGGCAGCGCTCGCCAGCGCGAACGAGCAGCGACATGAGGGTATTTATGTCCAGCCCGGTGATGCGTTGCGTGGATCGCAGGGAGTTGCCCTCAATGAGCAGTTGAAGGGCGAGCGCGGCCTTGTCTTGGGAGATGTACATCGAATCCAGCGTCCGGGTGTGCGCTTCGGTGTAGGTCTTTTTGCAGTTCGGGCAGCGGAAACGGAGTAGGCCATTTCGATGTTTTCCGAAGCGTTGACAATGAACTCCGCAAGGCTCGCAAGTCATTGTTTTAGCGGATTTTGTCGCGTTCATCATAGTTAGAATATACAGCGAGCGCTCGCTGTTTGTCAAGGGGAAAATGCAAGAAAATACGGGAAAATGCTAGAATCAGGGAGCACGGTCAAGTGCTCCCCTGATTACTAGCTTTAGTTAAGTGGTGGTCCTCGTATCGTAGTCATCTCGCCCCCCCTGAAATCAGGGTCATTTGTCTCCGTGGAAGCATGTCAAGGGGGAGAAAAATAATTTCCTACCACTGGTAGAAACGTGTTCCTACCACTGTAAGAAACAGTCAAGTGGGATAGACATTAGTTTCTACCGTGGTAGAAACCTTAGTCTTTGGCTTTGCGGGGAATCGGAGGTTTCTTTTCGCGTAGGAATTGCTCGAATTTTCGGGCCGTCACTGAATGACGTGGTAGTTTACCCTTCTTCCAGTCATAGAATTCTGGTTTGTGAATTCCGGCATTCTTTGCATTGTAGATTTGGTAGTCAGGTATATTACCAGTGGCTTCTTTATATTCTTCCAGCAATTTGCTTCGACGTTTTATTTCCGTCATGCTTTGATCTGTGGGCTCTGGCGAATCACTCTGCTTAGGTGCAGTCGTCGGAGCGAGAGGCTTCGCTTCTTTTACGCCTTCATTGGTGCCAGACGGCAATGGCACTCCAAGGCGGTTCTCTATCAGTTCTCTCAAAGTTTCCTTAGCGGCATCGCGCATTTGCTCTTGTGTCAAACCGTGATGAGCCAAACTCAACCTACGTTCCCGACCGGATTCTTCTACGTCCTTCACGGTTCCCATTATTTCTTCGAGGATTCGATCTGCCAGATTGTTTAACCAGCGCTCAATACGCGGATCATCCCCCGGATAGTACGTACCTTCGGTTTGGAAAAGAGACCATGCGTAAGACTCAATAATCTGACGCAATCGACTCGGCATTTTTGGTATCGGAGACTGTGGGATGGTTGGATATGCTTTCCGCATCATCTCGGCATAGAACGGCGTTGCAACCAGCATCCCTTGCAGCTGGTTCCAATAATTTTGTTTGTGTTGATTCCATACACTTTCGATTGATATCTCAAGACTCAGATCGAAATTGGGGCGGTCAGAATCGCTCATCACACACTTGCACTTGTGCGCGATTGCGAGGTAGGATGAGAGTGTCTAGGTCTCATCGAATCGCCCCGGCCATCGCGCCGGGCTTTTCGTTTTAGAGATCAATTGTACAGGGAAGCTAGTCGGATTCTTTGCGAGGTCTGCCTGTGCCGCGCCCGTGAGTCTTGCGCTTTGCGGCCAACTGGCGGAAGTAGTCGCTACCACGCTTGGCCATCACGGAGCCGCCCTTGCGTCCTAGAGCGGCAGCAGCAGGCAGTTTGGTTTGCTTGAGAAGATCGTCGGTGAGGGCCAGAGCAGAACCGAGCAATTCACGGCACCGAGCGGTGCGATTCTCTGGGAGTTCTGGTATGGTGGCGAGAATCTGGTCAGTTTCAGAGAGCAGGTTTTTGAGCGCTGCGAGTTCTTTCCGCTGTGACATGAGTCAACAATAAAGCGGAAAACAACGCAGCGCAAACGCTCGCTGTTTTTCTTAAACGCACATTTCAGACACTACCCAGCAGAAGCCATTCATCTCGCCTTAAAGAGAATTGGCGTAAAGGCTCCGCCACCTCCAAACTGCGCGGCTCCGTCCAGACCGAACTAGTTGCTGAAATCAGGCGTTTACACTCATTGAGAATTGGCCGCGCCGGGTCAATGAGTGAAATCGAGATGTTACGCCAACTGCGAAAAACCCAAGCTGCCGCCAAACTAAATGCCGGATCGTGGAAACCGCTCTTCGATCAATTGGCAACGAACAACGATTGTTCGTCCGTGGATCGACTCGAAACTCCCGTCGTAGTCCTCGCAATCCAACAAGTTGTCCTTCGATGATCTTCGTCCCGAGCTAACGTTGGTGAGAATGTGCGGGCCTTGCGAGTCAATCCGAGCTAATGCATCGGGGTTCAGATTTAATTCGTTAAATATCGCAATCTCGCCGGGGTGAATCTCCTGCTCCACATCTCCTAAAATGACATCCCCGGATTTGATGTCTAGATACCGTGCTTCCGTTCCCTGCCTCGGGTGACCTGTGAAGTATCCGGCAACGATAATCGTTTCTTTGCTGTCGAGGAGCTCTTCCGGGCTGCCTCAGAAAGTCGTACATTCACGCTGAATTGCGATGAGGCGGGGACATGCGGAGCGCTATTATTCTGCTCGCGTTCTAGATGGCGCTCTGATTGTGAAGATGGTGCTGTGCGCTTATCGCTACATCCGAACAGCAGGAGCAGCAAGGCTAGCGGCAACATGGAATTTCGCATGATGGATCAAGTATAGGACGCATGGTTGACGAAATCAGGCGTTTACACTCATTGAGAATTGGCCGGTCCGGGTCAATGAGTGTTATGGGGATGTTATGCCAACTATGGTGGCGCGGCATCAGTGGGCAGGGGACGTACTGCGCGAAACCCATTTGGGGTTGCCTGAAATTCATTAAAGCCGAATCGGGCGAGTTCGCCCTTGATTCTCTCGCTGACATCAGCTCCAACCACTTCAAGAACAGTGTAGGGTGGATCTGCTGAGTATGCGCCATGGTGCTCGTCGATCGTGTCCAGCTCCTTGATCAGAGTCTCTTCACGGGAGCAATCGTCAGCGGCCTTGAATGTGGTCACGCCATCCAGACGACTGCGGCTGGGGTGTGCCGCCCACAGTTTCTGTGCTTCCGCACGGTTTTCTGGGGCATCCACAATCCACACAGGCCCCTTCGCAGCGAGTTCGGAAAGGCGTTCCCCGTATTCTCGATCAAGCACGACAAAGACGCGATAGGGAGCGGGCATAGGCAAATGATAACTGTCGAAATCAGGCGAGTTCACTCACGATCCGTACTTGTGGTCGGTCCCGTAGGGTGCGAGCCGCCACACGATCACCTGCCTGCCGCCCGCTTTTTTTCATCTGCCTCTAGTTGGCGCAACGCAGCCATGGTGGCCGCGGAGGGGTCTTTGCGGTTGCTATTTTTTGGACGTCGTTTGGTCTTGGTAGTGTAATGATTTTGAGCCATGTTGCCTCCTGGTTGATCGGCGGTTCGGGACGCCTGCCCTGATTCGTGTGAGAAAGATGAGCGAAGGTCACGTTAATTTCTCACTCACCATCATATTACGGGGGATTGGTAAGAAGCGTTGCCTCGGCAGTGGAGCGACGGCCGTCGCGCCGGCTACGCTTGTAGCCCAACAGCATCGAGGCCAGGCGATGACGCCCAGCGCTCCACCTAGCTCGCAAGCTGAGCTTTAGCGGCTGTACTGGTTCCGTTTCTTGTCCTCGTGGCGCTCGATCCCTAACTGAATGAGCCTATCAATCAACTCGGGATACGACACGCCCGATGCCACCCACATCTTCGGATACATGCTGATCGCGGTGAAGCCTGGCATGGTGTTGATCTCGTTGACGAAGATTTTGCGCGATTTGGGGTTCATCAGAAAATCGACGCGCGCCAGGCCGGTACAATCGACGGCTTGAAATGCCGCGATGGCGAGCTTCTGCACAGTTTTCATTTCCGCTTTCGTGAGCTGCGCGGGGATCACCGCTTCTGAGCCTTCGACCAGATACTTCGCGTCGTAGTCGTAGAACTCCTTGCAGGGAATGATTTCTCCCGCAACCGATGCTAGGGGATTGTCGTTGCCGAGCACTGCGCACTCGATCTCGCGCGCCTTATTCTTTTTCCCACCGACGCCTTCTTCAATCACAATCTTGCGATCGAACTTGGCGGCTTCTGCGATGGCGGGACCCAGTTCCTTGCCAGCGTGCGCTTTCGAGATTCCCACCGACGATCCCAAATTTGCCGGCTTCACGAAGACGGGATACTTCAGTTTGCTCTCGACCAGCTTCCGCACTTTTTTAGGCGCGCGTTCGAATTCGCCGCGCAACACGGTCACGTGTTTTACGATCGGCAATCCCGCTGCGCGAAACAGGGACTTCATGATGTCTTTATCCATGCCCGCAGAAGAGCCGAGCACGCCGGCGCCGACGTAGGCGATATCGGCCAATTCGAGCAGGCCTTGGATGGTGCCGTCTTCGCCGAAGGTTCCGTGCAGCACGGGGAAAATGACATCCACATTAATGGCTCGATCCGCAGCGCGGCGCAAATTCGCATCGGTCTTTGTATCGATATGGGCGTCGGTTTGGAACGGTGCCAGTCCAGCTTCGCGCCGCGCCGGTTCCGGAGGAACCACCACCGACTCACCTGCAGCCAGCAGCGCCGCCCCCGGAGTAGCCTCCGGATCGCCCGCCCGAAGCTGCGTCGCTGGCGTGGCGCGGACGCTCTTGTCCGTCTGCCCTTCGCCTTTCAATAATCTCTCGGCGTGTTCCGCCGTGAGCCAGCGTCCATCTTTCGTGATGCCGATGGGAACCACTGCATATTTCGTTTTATCAATTGCATTCAGAACCGACGCGGCCGACAACAGCGACACTTCATGCTCGCCGCTGCGTCCGCCAAAGAGGATGCCAACTCGTATCTTAGCCATGACGTTTCAGTCTGGCGCTCGGCGTGTTTCTCGTCAATCGCAGCTGTGGTTCGGGAGTGGAAGCGGGCTAGGCGCGCTTGGACGGGGCCCTTCGGCTCCGCTCAGGGCAGGCTCCGCCCTGTCCCCACATTATTCCCGATTTCATTCCCGGTTTCGCAGCGCCATCGAAGTGTCCACCGCCTGATGCGACGAGTCGTTGAGCCGATCCTCGATGTGCTTCTGAATGCGTTCCCATTCCGAGCGGAGCGTCATTTCCTTGATGGCGAACTTGGATTCTTTGCGAGCGTCATCCATGCGCACCGCCAATTCTTTGTTCACGAGACGGAAATCGATGACTTCCGCCAGCGGCACCAATTGATTCGATGACTTACCCACAATGAGGAACACGACCTTGTCAGTCACCAGCGTGTATTCCGGGCAGCTTTCCTCGACCGCAGCCGCTTGTGGCGGCCCGAACTGGTTCATGAATCCTCGGTGCATGAGCATGCAATCGCCCATGCGCATGCGAACCACGGTTCCATGTTGATAAATACCAATCGGCGCGGCCAAAGCCATTGAAATGCTCGTCAACACAAGCGCTAACTGCAATGTGGATTTCATAAGTCTCCCATCAGCGGTCTCCCATCTGTGATCTCCAAATCAGTGACCGCTGGGTTCGTAGTCGTAACCGGTCCGGCTATGGAATGTCAGCTTGAGGTTGTGAGTGGGCAAAAGGCGAAGCGAATGAAACCCAGGTTGATGGCTGGGCAGATCGTAGGTCACTACATAGGAGGCGCGCAGATCCTCGATCACAGCGTTCAGCACCGAGGCGGCGCCGTCTGGCCGGGAGGACCCCAGGGAAAAAAAGAAATAGCGCCCACCCGTGGCATCCGAAACCCGCCGCAAGAACATGCTGCCCGAAGCCTGGTTCCCCCAGGGCTCGTTCGACGACTGATTCTCCGGTTTCCCCATATCAACGGAGTAGATCAGCGCGCCCTCGTCCAGCACCGCCTGCAGCGCCTCGCGCGCAGAGTGCAGGCTAATGGTGTCGTAGCCGTCGGAGAAGAGAATCAGGACAGGCCGTGCGTCGCCGCGGCCACCGGCGTGGCGATGTTGCGAGATGAAATCGGCAGCGAATATAAGGGCATCGAACAGCGGCGTTGTGCCGCCGCTCTTCATTGCCAGAAGTTTGCTCATGGAGTCGGGAGCACGGCAACCGCTTGTGCAGAGGACGGCAGGCCGGAAGCTGCTAGACGCTCCTCCAACTGTCCCACCGAGTGTCCCTCCAAAAGACAGCACGGAGATGTTGTCATTCGGGATCGACTGCTCCTGCGCCACCAGTTGCAGCATATCGCTCATGGCAGCGCGAAGGCGCGGCGCGACCGACTCACTCAGGTCAACCAACGCAACCACGTCGAGAGAGGTTTCGTTCGAATGTGTGAAACTCCGGAAATTGCGTACCACACGTTCGTTGTCGACGACCGCAAAGTCCGACTTGGTCAAGCTTGCAAGCGGATGATTGCTTTCGTCAGTGGCGAAGAATGTGACCCGTACCTCAGAGACGGTGCTGCGATACGTAGTCAGGCCAGAGGAGCCGTTCGTGTCGTCGGCAGCCGCCGTGCAAGCCAAGACAGAAGTCAAGACCGATAGAGCCAGGAGTGCAGACCGAATTTGCCAATGCGCGAACATTGCAGTCCATTAGCTCCATCGGCGAACGACGGAACACTCCCCAATTACTGTGGTTACTCTTGGAGGTGACCGCCGAAGCAGGTCCTTCAATTGGTTCAATATGTAAATGTGGATGGGCTTTGCTTGACACCGTGGTGAAACGGGTGTGAAATTGTCGGGACTTCGAAGGCCGGTGTCCGGACTCCCCCATGGCACGCGGACCGAGAAGCTCTCATCGAAGAAATCCATAAGCGGGATCGAATGCTGGAGCGCCGAATACTGGATTGCCGGATAGCCAAAGATGAAATTTATCCAGTCCGCGCGTCCTTCCCGCTGGTGGATTTATAAGGAACGAGCTTCGCATCTCACAGGAGTGGCTATGAATTCGAGCAACCGAGGAAAGAACGTCCTGCCGAAATGGTCCGTATTGCCGGTTCTTCTAACCGTAACCGCATTTGCATCGGCGCAGAACAAGAAGCCGAGTGCGCCTGCACCCCACGCGGCCGCTCCGAGCAAGCCGGCTGCGAGCGCGCCGCACGCGGCACCGGCTCAGCGCCCTGGCGGAAGTCCCAATGGCGCCCAGCGACCTGGAGCGACGGGCGGCGCAAACAATCGCGGCAACACAAGTACTCGTCCTGGCGGCAATGCTGCCAACACTCGGCCAGGTGGCAACACAAGCACTCGTCCGGGCGGCAACACTGCCAACACTCGACCAGGTGGCAATACGAGCACTCGGCCAGGTGGCAACACTGCCAACACTCGGCCAGGCGGGAACACGAGCACTCGTCCGAGCGGCAATACTGCCAATACTCGACCCGGTGGCAATACGAGCACTCGGTCAGGTGGTAACGCCGCCAATCGGCATCAGCCGGCAGGAAGTAAGACTGTCGCCATGAAGAATGGCGGCAGCGCGACTTTCCGCAAGAATGGCCAGGTCCGCTCGATTCAGACTCACGGGATGACGATCAATCACGGGATGCACGGCGGGCGGCAAGTCACGAGCATGCACAACGGACGCACGGTGGTGGGCTACGGAAGACACGGCGGATACAGCCAGCGTGCCTACTTCAACCGTGGCGGCAGGTCCTATTACCAGCGCACCTACTTTAGGGGCGGACATTACTACGCGTATGGGTATCGCGGCTACGGCTGGGGCGGCCGTTCTTATTACGGCTACGCTCCCCCCTATTACTGGGGCCCCGGATACTACGGATGGGCCTACAATCCATGGCCCGCACCGGTTTACTGGGGCGTCGGAGCTTGGGGTTGGGGTGGGGCGCCGTGGTATGGCTTCTATGGTCCTTACTTCGCGCCGTATCCGGTGTATCCGATGGCGGCATTCTGGCTGACGGATTATTTGATTGCGGCGAACTTGCAAGCTGCGTATGCGGCGCAACAGGAGGCGGCTGCCGATCAAGGCGACAACAACGGCGAAGTCATTCCACCGGCGATTCGAAATGCGTCGGCGGATGAAATCGCTGCGTTGTGGTCGACCGATCCACTGGTTGCCGCAAAACTCCAGGCCACCTATGGTGCCTACATGTTGGGCGGAGGAGCACCTCCGGCAAGTGGCGCTACCCAACTCAGTCCGGAGGTGAAGCAGGCGATTACCGACGAGATGAAGTACGAGATCGCGGCGGAAAAGGCTGCGGCAGCGGCTGGTCAGAATGCTCCCGCTCCGAGTGGAGACCAGGTGCCACCGGCGCTCGATCCCAAGATTCGCATCTTCGTGGTGTCCAGCAACGAGGATTTGACCACGTCGGATGGCACGGAATGCGCACTGACTGCCGGCGACGTGATCTACCGTGTCACCGACCAACCGGATAGTGACAACATGGTCGACGCCACCGTCAAGAGCAGCAAGAAAGATGAGTGTGCCGTCGGCGCCACCGTCGGAGTATCCGCGGACGATATCCAGGAAATGCACAATCAACTGCGGATAACCATGGATGCCGGGCTTAAGGAGTTGGCTGACAAGCAGGGAAAGAACGGACTACCGGCCGCTCCCGATACTAAAACCACGGCTGGTGAAGTCCCCGCACCCACGCCAGACACGAGCGTAAGCAGCGATCTGGCACAGCAACAGAAGGACGCTGACGCGGCGGAAGCGGAAGCCAAACAGCCGCAGTGAAGCGGGCGAGTAAGTGCTGAGAATCGTTGGAGCCGGGGGCATCGTGCAAACAAGGCGACGCTTCCCGCTTCTTCCCGCAAACGAGAGAACCACAGACGACGCTCCCGCCCACTGGGAACGGGAGCGGCAGCTTCACAGGAGGAAGGTTGCAATGCGGCAGAAAATCGAGATGGGCGTCCTGATTGTCGCTTTGATTCTGGTCGGGATCACACCCCGCTTGGTGGTGGCGCAAGATGCTCCCACAATTTCGCTGGAAGATCAGCTTAAGGCGCAATATACGCTGGTGAAGATGGGTGCGGATTCGGGCGGAGCTGCCGTGGTAGAGCAGGGCACCATCCTGGTCATCAAAAAGGGCGGGATTCTCGGTGTGCCTTATTCCGACCAGAGCATTCTTTCCACCAAGTATGAAGGTGGGACGGTTCACTCTCCCAATCCCCTGGCGTCAAAGGCCATCGGCTTCGGATTGGGAAAATTAGGGAGGCCGGCGCCCACGACCCAGTTTTTCCAGGCGAACACAAAAGTATATCCCGCCAAGATCGCCGTCAATTTGCCGAAAGACCAGGTTGTCATCGGTATCATCGATTGCGATTCCTGTAACAACGTCAGTCCCACTACGTTCTTCAAGGCCGATGTGGTTTTCCAGTTTCCCAAAGGAACGCTGGCGAATACCAGCCCGTCACAGGTGGAAGACACCATTGCTGGACTCCTCGCTCTCGATGACAGCGCCCAAGATCAGGGTAACAACGGACAGCAAGGCGGCAATGGAAATACCAACGACCAGCAGGGTAATAACCAGGGTGGTGGTGGAGGACAAGCGCAACAGCAACCGCCGCAGCAGCCTCAGCAAATCGAAAAAGGACAAACCCCCGACCAAGTGGTAGCCGCCATCGGCCAGCCTGACAAGATCGTCAATCTAGGCGCCAAGCAGATTTATGTCTACAAAGACATCAAGGTCACGTTTATTAACGGAAAAGTGGCCGATGTACAGTGAACGGAAGTTTCGCCAGCTCGCTGGCAGTTGCTAGCGTCCCAGAATCTCGATTTGCCTTCTGATGGGATGAGGCCTGGGATCACTGCACTTGGTAAGGGCGGCGTCTTCACATTCGCGCTCGATTGTGTCCACTGGGTTGTCTAGAGTGCCCGACAGTATCTCTCCATCCACCAGACTCACTTTTATTTCCACGTCGAACGTCTCCTTGCCGACCGCTGCCAGATATTTCCCGTTTTTGGTTTTCCGCACCTGAACCCAGTTGTTAGCAGTATCGGCCACAGGTTTGTGCATCCAGTCTGCGGTGAACCTCATTTCAGGCTTCTCGGGCGGCACATGACGGACAACCAACGTGGCTGTGTTGGCAGACCGGCTGACGTCCTTGAGCGTGAGATCAAAATCGATCGCGTCTTCACCAACCAGGACTCGAGTGCCATCCGCCCACGAGTTAGGGGCACTGCGCTTGAAATAGAAGTGATCGCCCGGATGAGCTAGCTTGCCTGACCGTACGGCGAGCCGCAAATCGACGTAGAAGTTCATGAGATCAGTGATGGGGCCGATGAGCCTGGGGTCAACCTGGCTGAGGTTGGGGAATGCGGAATTGTGATTGGGATCGAGCGTAAGCTGCTGGCGAAAATCCAGGCTCGCTGGGGAAAGAACGGTTTTCTGATTGTCGGAGATCAAATTTGACCAGCGATACTCCTCAAAATAAGTTCCGGCGGAGTCTTTTTTTACGATTCCGTCAGCCTGAATTTCATAGCGCCAGTCTTCGTTGATGCCTTTCATATGGTAGGTCAGCTTCTCCCCTTCGCGATAATGGCGCAGCAACACACTGTTGCCAGCAGGGGGAGCTTGCGCGACAAGCAGGCTGGAGCCAACGCAAGTGAGAAGGATCACTGCCAGCGTCTTGACCATGCTCTCGTCCTCAGTCTTTTGCAAAAAAAAAAGTCCAGGTCGAGCCCGGCTCGGGCAGGATTTGCGAAGGAGCACGCTTCAGCCGCTGCAGAAGTGGTCATGCTTCGTATCAGGGCATCGTTTTAGCGATGCCGCACTCTCTTCGAAATCCAACGTCCTTCTAGGGGCTGGGCATCGAGCGTCGGCCTGCTAGAGGATCTTCTTCCCAAATGCCGAAAGCGCCAGCTCGACGGCTAAGTCGGCGGTCTGGTTGTGCTCATCGATGACCGGATTCACTTCCACGATTTCGAAGCTCAGCATGCGTCCATGGTCGGCGATGATTTCCATGGCGAGATGCGCTTCGCGATAGGTAGCGCCGCCCCAGACAGGAGTGCCGACGCCGGGTGCGTCTTCGGGGTCGATCCAATCCATGTCGAGCGAGACGTGATAACCCGCGGTGCCGCGTCCCGCCATCCGAAGCGCTTCCTCCATGACGGCGCGCATACCGCGTTCGTCGATATCGCGCATGGTGAAGACTTCGACGCCGGATTTGCGTATGTTTTCTTTTTCGAAGTTGTCGACGTCGCGGATGCCGATGAGCACGCAATTCTCCGGCTGCACCTTGGGCGAGAAATCGTAGATTTTTCCAAGCTCGACGGGAGGAAGGCCCATCAGCGCGGCGAGCGGCATGCCGTGCACGTTGCCGCTGGGCGAAGAATCAGGCGTGTTCATGTCGGTGTGCGCGTCAATCCAGAGGAGCCCGATTTTCTGGTTCTTGCGGCGGTAGAATTCGGCCACGCCCGACACCGTACCCGCCGCAACGGAATGATCGCCGCCGAGGATGAGCGGAACTTTGCCGGCTTCGAGCGTCTTCAACACTAGGTCGGCGCTCTTGGCGCAGGTGGCGGTGATTTCCTTGAGGTATTTGGAATTGGCGGCGCCTTCTTTCTTCTGTTCGGGGATGGCGACGGAAATGTTGCCTGCGTCCTCGACAATATGCCCGATGGCTTCGAGGCGCGCTTCGAGTCCGGCGACGCGGACGGCGGAAGGACCCATGTCAACGCCGCGTCGGGATTGGCCGAGATCGAGAGGAACACCGATCACTCGGATCTGACGCGGGGTGATGTTGCTGTAGGTCGTGCTTCGTAGAGGCATGAGTCAGTTCTCAGTTCCCAGTTCTCAGTTAGACCCAGTTCGTAGATCTTACTGAGAACTGGGAACAGAGAACTGAACTACGGGTACAGACGATGCAACATACGCGGGAAGGGAATGGTCTCGCGCACGTGCTCCAAGCCGCAGATCCAGGCTACGGCTCGCTCGATGCCCATGCCGAAACCGGAGTGAGGAACGCTGCCATACTTGCGGAGATCAAGATACCACTTGAAGGCTTCTTCGGGCAGATTGTGCTCGTGAATACGCTGCAGGAGTAAGTCGTGCGAGGCCATGCGCTGCGATCCGCCGATGATTTCGCCGTACCCTTCGGGGGCTAACACATCCACGCACAGCGCGAGTTCGGGGCGCTGAGGGTCGGGTTCCATGTAGAACGCCTTTACGCTGGCGGGATAGCGATGGACCATGACGGGGCGGTCGTAGAGCGATGAAAGATAGGTTTCATCGGGCGAGCCGAGATCTCCGCCCCACTCGAATTTATTTTCGAGCTTGCCCTGCGCGTGGCCTTCCTGCAATTTCTGGACGGCTTCGTCGTAGGTGATGCGCGGGAACGGCGCGTCGATGTTCTCGAGCTTGCTGAGGTCGCGCCCGATAGTTTGCAGGTCCGGGCGGCGGCGTTCTAGACATCGTTTAACCAAGAAGATCAGCAGGCCTTGGGCGAGTTCCATCAAGTCGTCGAGCGTGCCATAAGCGATTTCAGG
>Ga0181521_10005181_pt1 | contig 14606 bp, 14 predicted proteins | sample PEATcosm2014_Bin_32_FD_119764 | JGI IMG/M metagenome (GOLD analysis project Ga0181521, IMG submission 119764) | Peatland microbial communities from MTU Mesocosm Facility, Houghton, MI, USA - PEATcosm2014_Bin02_60_metaG | ecosystem: Environmental > Terrestrial > Soil > Wetlands > Peat | place...
CGTCCATCCCTCGTGTGCCCTGGCGGATGGAAGCGTCCGCTGAGCTGCGCAACCTCCTTGCGCAGGGATATCTGCCGCTGACAACTTCGGGCGGAGATCAATTTCTTTTGATTAACACCCCACGCAGTATTCGCGGCGGGATTGCCTTCGTATTTTGAGAAAGCCGATTATGATCAAAGCGCGCCTTTTGTGCCTGGGCATAGCTGTGTGCCCTGGGTTGATTCCAGTGCTGATTCCCGCTGAAGTTCCGGAGCAGCCTCCGGGGCAGGTAGTCACCTTCAACAAGCAAATCGCCCCCATCGTCTATCGGAACTGCTCCTCGTGTCATCGCCCCGGCGAAGCAGCGCCGTTCTCCCTGCTTTCTTATCGGGACGTTTCAAAAAGGGGCAAGACGATCGCCTCTGTTACCGCGGCGCGATTCATGCCGCCCTGGAAAGCCGAAGCCGGTTCTTATCCTTTCAAGGACGAGCGGCGTCTTAAAGACAGCGAGATCGCTCTGATCCAGGCATGGGTGCGGCAGGGAATGCCGGAAGGCAAAGCCAGCGATGCTCCCGCGCCGCCAACGTTCGCTTCAGGCTGGATGCTCGGCGAACCGGATTTGATCGTCGAAATGCCCGCCGCTTATCATGTGCCGGCCGACGGTCCGGATATTTATCGCAACATCGCGGTGCCGCTTGGCTTCACCGAAGACAAATGGATTACCGCCATCGACATGAAGCCGTCGGCGCGGTCGGTGGTTCATCATGTTCTGTATTTCGCCGACCCGAAAGGCAAGGCGCACGATCGCCCGCAACAGGGCCCGGAACCCGGCTACAGCGGTATGCGGCCCGGTGGCGCCGAGGCGGAGCCGCTGGGTGGATGGGCGGTGGGAGCCCAGCCGCACCTTCAGCCGGCCGGTCTCGCCCTTCCCGTTTCAAAGGGCTCCGATCTCATTATTCAGTATCATTTCCATCCGAACGGTAAACCGGCGGCCGAAAAATCCGTCATCGGCCTTTACTTTGCGAAGAAGGCTCCCGAGCGGACGCTCACTTCGATCCAGTTACCGCCCACTTATTCGCTGTTTTCCGGGCTCGACATCGCCCCCGGCGAGAGGGATTTCGTGATCCGGGATTCCTACACGCTGCCCGTCGCTTTGGATGCCGTTTCGATTGGCGCGCACGCGCACTACATCGCCAAACAACTGAAAATGACCGCGACGCTTCCGTCCGGCGAGGTGAAAACGCTGCTCTGGATCAAAGACTGGGACTTCTCATGGCAGGACCGGTATTTCTTCGACCAGTTCGTGCCGCTTCCCAAAGGTACGCGGCTTGATGCCGAAGTGCATTGGGACAATACGGCGGATAACCCAAGGAATCCGTCGGTGCCCCCGATTCGCGTCCAATGGGGCGAACAGTCGAAAGATGAGATGGGCAGTCTCGCGCTCGTCGGCGTGCCGCACGACGAAGCCGATCTCCCGTTGCTGCGGCAGGACCTTTTCAGGCACCGGAACGAAATGGCTCGCACGCGAATGATGGCCGATCCCGACCTTCGCCGGAAAGTCGCGGAGTTGCTTGCCCAATGAAGTGGCTTTTATTATTCGCGCTGGGACCAATCCTTCACCCGTCCGTCGCGGTGCGTGATATCGACGGCGTACTGCGGGAGCCGCTGAAAGTTGAGAAAGGGCATGTCGAAGCGCTGTTTTTTGTCACCAACGATTGCCCCATTTCAAACTACTACTCGCATGAAATCCGGCGCATCTGCGACGACTATGCGCAGCGTGGAGTTGGTTGCACGCTCGTTTACACCGACCCCACGCTGACCGACGAGCAGGCGCGGGAGCATGCAAAGGAATATGGGCACGGAGCGTATCCGAAGATCGTGGATCGCACCCACGTGCTGGTAAAAGCCACAGGCGCCTCAATCAACCCGACCGCGGTGCTGATCAAACCGGACGAATCGATAGCCTATCGCGGACGCATCGATAATTTCTACGCCGCGATCGGAAAGACGCGCCGCGTGGTCACCGAACACGATCTGCGCGACGCGCTGGACGCCGTAATCGCCGGCCGCCCGGTAGCGAAGCAGGAAGCCTCGCCGGTCGGCTGCTACATCCAATAAGGTTTTGTGGGGCGGGGCTTCGGCCCTGCCGCCGGGCTTCGGCCCGGCGTTCAACCACCCGCAATCGCCCGCAACGCCTCAATCCTCGGGGCCCTGCTCTTTGGACTATCCAGACCAAAAGAACGCGCGTCCCCCAGATCCTCGCGCACAAATACTTCCATCTCGTGGATCGCCTTCTCCAGCGCCTTATCACGCGGCACAAACGATGCCCACGCAATGGTCCCTGCCGCGGTATCGAACTCCCAACGCCCTGTCAGCCGCCCCCGATCGAGAATCGCGTGGCCGGGAAATTGGCCTTTCAAATCTTTCTCCCGATCCTCCGGCGCGAGCAGGCCCTTCAAATCGCCCCGCAGCAGTCCGAGACCGTCGAGACTGCTCACCAGCGAATATTGCGGGCGCTTCGGTGCCTGAAACCTCAGGAACGCTTCGTGATCCTCCGGGAGCAGACAAAGATCGTCGCCGACTGACCCTAATCCCAAAGGCTCCGCGGCAGCCGTGGCAGCTTTCACTCCCAGCCCGGCAAACGCCTGAAATTCGCTCACAGACGCCGGGCCGATCCACGAAAAATAGCGCCGCGCCGGCAGTTATCACCACCATATATAATCGTCTCGACTTCAGAGGAGGTATCCTGGCCATGCGCGTTAGTCTTGCCCTTGTTCTGGCTATGCTGCCCGCCCTGTACGCGGCGGAAATCCCGCTGACGGACTGGCCGAACTCCAATCGCGACCTGGCCGGCACACGCTACTCCCCACTGACGCAAATCAACACCCGCAACGTCGCGAAATTGAAAGAAGTCTGGACCTTCCGCCTTCATCAGGCCGGCGAGTCTCCGGCCGTCAGAGCTTCCACGGAAGCCACGCCGATCGTCGTCAACAACGTGATGTACCTTCCCGCCGGCGACAGCGTGGTTGCCCTCGAGCCGGAGTCGGGAAAAGAAATCTGGCGTTACAAGATGCCGGCCGGCGTTCCCAGCCGGCGCGGAGTTGCCTGGTGGCCGGGCGACCGGAATAACCCGCCACGCATCGTCTTTACCGCCGACCACAGGCTGATCGGCCTCAACGCCGGAACCGGCAAAATCGATCCTGGTTTTGGGAAGGAAGGCGAAGTGGATACGGTGGTGGCCTATCAGGCCGCCCCCACCATTTACAAGAATCTGATTCTCGTGGGCGCCAATGTGGCATCGGAAAACAACGGCGTCGGCGAGCCGGGAGACACGCGCGCCTACGACGCCCGCACCGGCGCCAAACTCTGGAATTTCCACTCTGTGCCCAGCCCCGGCGAGGTAGGGAACGATACTTGGGAAGGCGACGGCTGGAAGGATCGCAGCGGTGTCCATCAATGGTCCTTTTCCTTCGTCGTGGATACCCAGCGCAACCTCGTTTACACCATGTTCGCCAGCCCGGCTTACGACTACTGGGGTGGCGACCGCAAAGGGAATAATCTCTTTGGCAATTCTGTTGTGGCGCTCGATGCGGATACGGGAAAAATGAAGTGGTACCACCAGCTCGTCCATCACGACCTTTGGGACTTCGATCTTCCCCCCACGCCCGTACTTCTGGACGTGACTAACAACGGCAGGAAGGTCCCGATCATCGCCCAATCCGGCAAAGTCGGCTTCATGCACATCCTCAATCGAGAAACGGGCAAGCCCGTGTTCGGCATCAAAGAAACGCCGGTCTCAGCCAGCCAGGTTCCGGGTGAGCAAAGCGCTCCCACTCAGCCGATTCCGGTCAAACCGCCGCCGCTGGTGCGCATGAGTTTCACCATCGATGATCTCGTCACTGCCGCCGATACCACCGGGGAACACGCACAAGCCTGCCGTGACTTTGTCGAAAAAGCTGGCGGTGTGTACAACGTTGGACCCTTCACTCCATGGCTCTTTCACGAACCCGGCGCGCCGCCCAAGTCGAGCGTTATATTCCCCGGTCCGATTGGCGGCTCCGACTGGGGCGGCTCGGCGGCGGATCCGATGTTGGGCTATATCTTCGTCTCCGTGAATGAATACGGAGACGTGGGATGGATTCAGAAGGCGGCGCCGGAATCGAGAATTCCCTACCGCGCCGGCAGCCACCGGGGAAACGGAAGCACGCGCTTTCGCCAAACTGTGCGCGACGCCAACGGCCGCGTCAACGAAGAACTGAGCTGGCCCTGTCAGAAACCGCCATGGGGCGAACTCATTGCCATCAACGCGGCGACGGGAGATTTCGCATGGAAAGTCCCGCTCGGCATCACGGAGGAATTACCGGCAGGGAAGCGGAATACCGGCAGACGCAGCACCGGTGGTCCCATGGCTACCGCGGGCGGGCTGGTATTCATCGGCGCGACCAACGATCACCATTTCCGCGCCTTCGATTCGAGGACGGGCAAGATGCTGTGGGATACGAAATTCAACTCCGGCGCCGAATCGGTGCCCATTACATTCCTGGGCAAGGATGGTAAACAGTACGTCGCGATCACAACCTCGATGGGCCACCCCGGGATCACCAGCCCCACTTCACCGGATAACGATGCCTTACACGTATTTGCGCTCTCTCAATAAGCAAACCTTGTGGGGCCAGGGCTCTGACGGGCCCCCTTTATGGGGGCCTCAGCTTCGCCCTGCCGCCGGGCTTCCGCCCGGCGTCCTCCTTCTCGCCGCAGTTCTGCTCTGTTATGTGCCACCCGCGCGGTCGGCACAGCCAGTCCCGCCGGATCTCACCGGCGTTTACCAAACGATTCCCAACGCAACGGTTCTTCCGGCTGGCCGCGGGAATCGGGGATCTCCGGCCGAGATCCCTCTGCTGCCCGAGGCCATCGCCCGAATGAAAACCATCAACCCCAAACGGGACCCGGCGAAAATATGCCAGGTAATCGGCCCTTTCCGAATGATGGCCAGAGACGAAACCAGGATCGAGATTGTGCCCGAGGCTTATATGATCGTGATCCTCTTCGAAGACACCGCTCACGGCCACCTGCGCACACTTCATCTGAATCGCCAACATCCGTCAAAGCTCGGCGAGGGGACATGGCTCGGCGATTCGTCGGCCCATTGGGAGGGCGATACCCTGGTCGTCGACACGGTTGGCTTTAACGACAGAACCTGGCTGAACGACCAGGGCGCTCAGCACAGCGATGCCCTTCACCTCGTCGAACGCATAAGGCCAATCCTGAACGGCAAATATCTGGAATATAAAGTGACGGCGGACGATCCCAAAGCTCTGGCCAGACCATACACCTACACGCGCTATTACCAAAAAGTGAACGGCGAAATCAAAGAAGATATCTGTGAGGACGAGCCGTGACCATCAACCCTCAAGCCAACCCCGTGGGGCGGACCATCGGTTTGTGTCGTCTGCCCTGAACCGCCCACTGGACCACGGCCACTGCTCCGCGGCATCCACCAGTCTGGCCTTCACCGGATTGCTTTCGACATATGCAATCGTTTCGTGTAGTTCGTTGCTTGATCGAATCCAATGATCGTAAGATTCATCCTGCCGGAACGGCATTCCGGTTCGGCGGAGAATAGAGTTGGCCACCCGGCCAGTTCTTCCTTTAAGCCGGCGCATCACGCTTGGCAACGCGGCCTTCGGCTCGATAACCATGTGCACGTGATTCGGCATAATGACCCAGGCGTAAAGAGCATAGAAACCGCGCACCGTCTCCCCGAATTGAATGGCATCCTCGACCATCCCGGCGACACGCGCATCCCGTAACCAAAAAGGACCGGTGGTCGCGCAGTCCAGTTCGCTGTCCTTCCGGACAAAGGGGATTCGTCCGGTATTATAGGCAGTCAGGATCTCGGGACGAGAAGGCGGCACCGATCCGGCCAGTCGCCACGTTACGAAGATCACGCTGTCATCCGGGACCCAATGAGGAAGCTTTCGGCGGTAGCAGAGCATTGTCTTTCGTGATAGTGCCCCGCAAGCTAAAACCTCTCAAACTTTGCTCGGACACGTGGGGCAGACGATCGGTTTATGTCGTCTGCCACGTTCGCAAGGCCGACCACACAAACCGATGGTCCGCCCCACTGAACTCCTACCGCACTTCCCGCGACCGCTTCAGCAGCGGCTTCAGCGCCCTGTTCTTCCGGTCTTTATACTCTTGTAAGTCCTCATTGCAGATATATTCCGGCATATCCGGTTCTGTCTTCGAGTAATAGCGCGTATATGTGTAGGCCGAAGTCAGCGCCAGGTGGTCCTCCACGGTCCACTGAAATTCGATAAGACTGCCGGTGCGTCCCTCAACCTGCCGGATGCGCTTGATCACGTGAATTTCCTCGGTGTGCGGCATCATGCTGTTTTCAAGCCATGACTTGTCGTTGAGGCCGACCGTATCGATCACCAGCGTGTCGCCCTCCCAGCGCCCGATGGAGTCGCCATTCCAGGTAGGCAGCAGATTCCTCGGATGCTGCCGGTTCAGATAAACCCTTTCGACGCCCGCGGTCTCAAGCGACCCGTAAACGATCACGAACTTTTCGGCTCCCGGCAAAAGGAGAAGGTTGCCCAAATTGATGGGAAACCGGAACGGGCCGTCGGGATGGCACAATTGACCGGTATCCTCGGCGGGGCCATTGGTGGCCTCCAGTTTCAAGCGTGCCCAGGGCTGCAGGTGCGCGAGGATCACGTCGTCCAGATTCGGATTTACCGGCTTCAGGTTGCCCAGCGTTTTGGCGTCGCGGACGATGTTGTACCATCCGGTCCAATCGGCCTTCGTCTGGGCCACACCCGGCAGCGCCGAGGCAGCCAGCATTAGAGGAAGCAGCGGTCTCATCCGTTTCCCCATAGATACATCACACTTCGACCGGCGCGCGCAACCTTTTCAGCAGCGCCAGGCGTCTTTTCCATGTCCGGATATGCTGCTTCCGACAGCGCCGCTTCAGCCTTCAGGACACGATCTCAACCGGATAGCTCCGATGTCCGCGCCGGACTCTGTACGTCTCGAAATCGTTCCTGTCGACCGTAAAGACCTTCCGGGTGCCCAGCGATTCGGCGGCGACCACCAGCGACGCGTCCGCAAGATCCATCGGATGATCCGCATAGCGCTCCATCAGCTCAAACGCCAGCGTGAGCGACCGGCGATCGAAGAACCAGATCTGCAGCCCGCCTTTTTCAACGAATTCCCGCAATCGATCCGACCCCAAACTTTCAGGACGCAGTATATGAAACGCCTCGGTCAATACCGGTACCGTCGTCGAGACCGGCTCCCGAATCCGCTTGAGTGCCTTGACGCACCGGTCATGTTGCCCGTCCCCGGGGTCGAACAAGGCCACCAGAGGTCCGGTGTCGACAAGGATCATCGATTGAGTTTCTTACGCAGTGCGTCGGTGACGCCTCGTCGCGTCTCCGTTGACGGAGCAATGGCGTACCCGCCGCGGCCACCATCGAGTTCGCTGTCGTTGAAGATCGAACAATAGATGTCGTAAGGTGTGCGTGTCGCTTCGCTCCTGACATCCCCCAGCAGGGACCGCAGCCCGCGTTTGAGCGCTTCCGATATCGGAAGACCTGTCGTTTCGCGGATTTGCCGCAGCGCCGCCTCCGCTTCATCGTCAAGTCTGACTGTCCTGCTAGCCATTCTTCACCCTCAGGTATTACATATTGTATTACTACAGGCCCGTGCAGCGGGAGAGCGCCACGGCCGTTTGGGCGTCGGCTGCTTCTCGGACTCTTTCAGGCTTGCACGGAACGAAACTTCCGTCTGAGTGGTGCCGCGGCCAGAAGTGCCGCTGTCAGCATCAGCGCTCCCGTCCCCGGCTCCGGTGTGCTGGTTTCGGAAGCGGAATTCCCAGCGTTTTGGCTGAGGGTGATTGTATACGCGCTCGGATCCACCACGGACGGATCGAGAGTGAAGTACATCCCCATTTCCGACTGAATCGATCCCCCCGGCCCGTTGATCTGAGACTGTGAGACGAGCTGGACCGTTTCGGTGAATCCGAGGTCCACCGTAATCGTAAAGTTCGTAGCGGCGTTTTCAGCAGGCTGGCAGTCATCCGCCGGAGAACAGAGCTGTGTATATCCGAAAAACTGGCTTCCGTTGCTCAGCTCTAGCGTCCCCAAAGACTCCCCGTAGTAAAACGAATCGCCCGCCAGGGATGAGGTCGCTTGGGTGGAAGAGAACGCGTTGACGTCCAGTTCAACCGTCGTCCCGGGCCCGCTGACGCTGAACGTGTATCTCATTTCCGCTATCGCCTCGCAATTGAAGATTTCGCCGTTACAACCGGTTACATCGACGAGTGTGGTCGGTGTGGGCGACGCGGTGACGTTCGCCGATTCGCCGGCCACCGATGCCGAAACGGAACCGCTGCTGTTGGCTGGGCTCTGATTGGTTTGGGTTGAGTTCTGCGCGGATGCGGATGTAACGGTCTGGGCATGCGCCTGAACTGGTATCCACGCCAAGCCGACGGCTGCCAGAATCACGGCGCGCTGAATCTTGGTTCCGCGCAGCGGTTCGCCCTGCCACCCGCGCGCTCGCCAGTCACGAACTGGGATCTCCATATCGACCCTTAGCTTTCATCAGAGTATACCTTTTTGCCTCCATTGCAACCATTGGGAACCGCTTTCCGGATTTTTCAGTACCAGTAGTTTCCAATCGGCCCGCCGGACGTTTCCGATCTCGGAATCAAGCGTGAGCACACTCGCGAAAATTCCCTACCGGCCCCCAAACTCGCCCGGTCTTCGCGGCGCCTTCTCCTTCGGCGGCGCGCCTTTGAAGTCGAGCGTCATATCCACAACATGCGTGTCGGCGTTGATATCCGGCTTGGCCTTCGTTTCGCCGAGATTATCGAACAGACTTTCCTCTTTGACCTTGCTCAGAAAGTAATCCCCATAGCCTTCCGGGAACGGATCGCCGGGCTTCACGCTCCACATCTTGCGGATGGCCGCTTCGCCGTCCAGACCCAAGCCATTGACCGTCAGCTTTCCGAATTTGTATTCAGGCCCGGCATCCACCACCAGGAAGAACTCGACGGTCTTCTTCACGTCGTCCATCTTTTTGTCGGTAGTCACGCGCGCGTCGAGAAAGCCCTGATGGCGCATGGAATCCTGCACGCGCTTTGCGGCCTCGATCACCTGATCGAAGTTCGCCACCGTCATTTGCGGCAGCTTCGCGGTCTTCATAATGCGCGCGCTCTCGTCGGGCGATTTTCCCGCCACCGCCACTCGCGTGAGTTTGTATTCGACGCCCTCATCCACCGTCACCCTGACATCCACGCCCGTTACTTCGGTCGAAGGCTCGGTTGTGATCTTCGGGAAGGTCGCCCGCATGTAGCCCTTCGCTTCGTACAGGGGCAGAATCTGGCTTTCCAGCAGCGCGCGAAATCCGTTCTCGGTGAAGGGCTGGCCGAACGCCACTTCGGAAATCTTGTTGTGCAGATCGACTGCGGGAATCAGCCTGCTGCCGTCGAACGATACGGCCGACACCGCGGGAAGGCCGCGTATGGGCGTGAAATCGACCTCAAAATGTTCCGGTGAAGGCGCGATAACCTTACCCGCGACCTTATCCGTGTGGCCGTTGGATTCGAGATATTGTTCGATCTCCGCAGCCGTTCTTCGAATCACCTGCTGCGTTCCCGGCATTTGCCCCGTGAAAAGCGGATCTCTCGACTTCAAGAACTTGGTGACCTCGTCCAGCGTCGTGGGCAATCCGTCGACCCGGATCGGATAAAGGGTGTCGATCTCCTGCACCTCGAACGTGACATCGTAGCCCATGCCCGCCGTAGCTGGTTTATACCGGTAGGCGACCATATCGAAATAGCCGCTGGCGATCAACCGGTCGCGCGCCGCGTCGAAAACGGCAATGTTGCCGGTAGCACCCAGCTTGAGACCGGAGGCGGCCGTAATCGCGGCCGCGGAAAGAATCCGATTGCCGTCGATAGTGATCGAATCTATAGGAAAGTCAGTGGCAACGCTGGCGGGAGTTAGCGAGCTAGCCGCGGATGGCTTCTGCCCCGCTGTCTGGGCCGGGACCAACCCCGCGAACAGCAACAAAACGAACAAGATGCGTGGCATTGCTAAGACCATGGTATACGCGGTAAAGCGGTCTGTCTGAAAAGACGTGCCATGTAGAATGGAGTTACGTGACATACGATTTGATTGTGATTGGTAGCGGCCCCGGCGGCTACTCGGCCGCAGTGCGCGCCGGCCAATACGGATTGAAAACCGCCATCGTCGAGAAGGACGCCAAACTCGGAGGCACCTGCCTCCACGTCGGCTGCATACCGACGAAAGCTCTCCTTCACACGGCTGACTTGTGGAGTTTTGCGAACCACTCCGCCGAGGAAGGGATCACCATTGAGAAGCCGGTGCTGAATTACCCCAAGGTAATCGAGCGCAAGAACGGCATCGTTCAGAAACACGCCAAGGGCGTCGAATTTCTGATGAAAAAGAACAAGGTCGACTGGATTCCCGGCTACGCCACCATCAAGAGCACCGGCGACATCAAGAAAATCGAAGTCAAGGGAGCTAACGATGCCAAAGGCGCCCAGACGTTCGAGACGAAGAACATCCTGATCGCCACCGGCTCGGAAGCCCGTATGTTGCCCGGTCTGAAGCCGGACCCGGAATTCATCCTGACCAACATTGAAATCCTGAACCTGACGCAGGTGCCGAAGTCCCTGATGATCATCGGGGCGGGCGCCGTCGGCGTGGAGTTTGCGTCGATGTTCCGCCGTTTCGGCTCGGAAGTGAGCATTTTCGAAATGCTGCCCCGCATTGTTCCTGTGGAGGACGAAGAGATTTCGAAGGAGCTTGAACGCATCTTCAGGAAGAGCGGGATCCGCGTCGAGACCGGCGCCAAGTGCGACAACGTTCAGAAGACCGGCAAGAGCGTAAAGATGAAAGTCACCCTTTCCAATGGGAAGGTCGAGGACGTCGAAGCCGAGAAACTTCTTGTCGCCATCGGGCGCGCCCCCAACACTGCGAATATAGGACTCGAGAAAACGAAGGTACAGCTCGATCGCGGCTTCATCAAAGTGAATGAATACCAGCAAACTTCGGAACCGGGCATTTACGCCATCGGCGACGTGGTCGCGGGAACCCCTCAACTGGCGCACGTTGCCAGCATGCAGGGCATGGTCGCGGTCGGGAAAATGGCCGGGAAGCCGGTCACCCCGATCAATCGCAACCGCATTCCCGGCGCGACATATACGGAGCCCGGAATCGGCAGCGTCGGCCTGACCGAAGCGCAGGCGAAGGCGGCCGGATACAAGGTGAAGGTCGGAAAGTTCCCGTTCATGGCCAACAGCAAAGCCACCATTCTGGGCGCGCATGACGGATTCGTGAAGGTAGTTGCCGACGAGAAGTATGGCGAGATTCTGGGCGTTCACATCATCGGGCCGCAGGCTTTCGAACTGATCTCGGAGGCCGTAGCAGCCATGGAAGCGGAGGCGACGGTGGAGACCATGATGCACACCATCCACGCGCATCCGAACCTCTACGAAGCGGTCGGTGAAGCCTTCAACAACGTGTACGGCCTGGCCATCAATGCGTGAGTGCGCAGTCGAGGACCTCGGGCGCATGCGCTACCGTGAGGCGTTCGAGATCCAGTCCAGGATCGCCTCCGAGCGCAAGCGGGGGCTTGGCGTCGATCGACTGTTGTTCGTCGAGCACCCCCACGTGATCACGATGGGACGCGATGGACATCGGGAGCATCTTCTCGCCCCCGAGGAAACCTTGCGCCGCGCCGGCATCGAATTGCATGAGACCGATCGCGGCGGCGATATCACCTATCACGGGCCGGGACAGATCGTGGCGTATCCGATCATGGATCTTCGCGAGTGGAAGCGCGATGTGGGCGCGTTCGTCCGCGGAATCGAGCAGGTTTTGATCGACACGCTGGCGGATTTCGGCATCGAAGCCAGCCGCATCGCCGGGCTCACCGGCGTCTGGACGGACGCAGGGAAAGTCGCCGCCATCGGAGTTCATCTCAGCCGATGGGTTTCCACCCACGGATGGGCTTTGAATGTTTCCACCGACCTTCAATACTTCCGGTACATCATGCCCTGCGGTCTGGCGAAACCAGTGACTTCGATGGCGGCGCTCGGCGTGCACGCGGATGCCGGGGACGTGAAGAACGCGCTGACCCGGCACTTCGGACAAGTTTTTAGTTTTGCAATTCAGGCTGAGCCTGCGCTGGCCGGGAGATACTAGGAATACATATATGACTGACGTCGTGATGCCCCAGATGGGCGAAAGCATCGTCGAGGGAACCTTGACCAAATGGCTGAAGAAGCCTGGTGACAAGGTCGAACGCGATGAGCCGTTGTTCGAGATTTCGACCGACAAGGTCGATACCGAAATTCCGTCGCCCGCCGCCGGCACCCTGGGTGAGTTGCTGGTCCAGGAAGGTCAGACCGTGCAGGTCAACGCCATCGTCGCCCGTATCAGCGAGAGTGGAAACGGTGCAGCAGCCCCGGCGCCCGCGGCAAAGCCTGCTGCCGCGCCACCTGCAGCGCCCGCCCCTCCGCCGGCGGCAGCCGCCCCGCCCGCTCCGGCGCCGGCCGCAGAAGCCCCAAAGCAGTCCGCTGTCCCACTCTCTCCTCTTGTCCGCAGAATGGCCCGCGAGAACAATATCGATCTCTCCGCGGTCACGGGAACAGGCGCGGGCGGACGCATCACGAAAGACGATCTGGAATCCCTCCTGAAGCAGCCGGTGACCGCCGCACCCGCGGCCGTTGTCCCCGCGGCCCCGGCAGTTCCCATAGGCCGGGCTCAGCCAACCGCAAAGACTCGTATCGAGCCCATGAGCAACATGCGCATCAAGATCGCCGAACACATGGTGATGTCGAAGCGCATCTCGGCGCATGTGACTACGGTCCATCGCGTCGATATGACCCGCGTCGCGAAGATGCGCGCGAAGCACAAGGACGATTTCGCGGCACGCTATGGCATGTCGCTCACCTTCCTGCCCTTCGTCGCGCGCGCCGCGGTTGAGGCCCTGTCTGCGTTCCCGATCGTCAATGCCTCGATCGACGGAACCAATATCATCTATCACAACGAAATCAACCTCGGCATCGCGGTTGCATTGGAAAACGGCCTCATCGTTCCGGTGATCCGCAATGCGGATGAGAAAAACGTGCTCGGCCTGCAGCGCTCCATCGTCGATCTCGCATCGCGCGCCCGCGCCCGCCAGTTGAAGCCGGATGAGATCCAGGGCGGTACATTCTCCATCACCAACTTCGGCAGCTTCGGCAGCGTGTTTGCGACGCCGCTCATCAATCAGCCGCAGGTTGCCATTTTGGGCGTGGGTATGGTCGAGAAAGTGCCGGTCGTAATAGACGACGCGATCGCCATCCGGTCGCAGTGCTATCTCGCGCTCACGTTCGATCACCGCCTGATCGATGGCGCGCTGGGCGATCGGTTCACCGCCAAAGTGAAATCGGTCCTGGAAAACTGGTCCGAAGAAGTCCTCTAGTTTGGTGGGGCGGGACCCCTGTCCCGCGGCCGACGCCCCCGTCGGCCTCCTCTGGAACGCACTTAACGCCTCGGTTTCAACGCCAGCTGCTCCAGGTCCTCGATCTTCACAGTCTTATCCTGGAAGACTAACCCGTCCCCCCGCGCTTCGATCGGCCCCGCGGTAAAAACCACCCCCGTACTCGCCAGCAGATTCTGATTGGTATCTTTATTCAGAAACTCCAGCCAGCGCCCCGGCATAAACGACGCGCGCTCCTTTGTGCTCTCAATGAAAGCGAACCCCGACGCCGAAAATGCAATCGCCCCGGTCTGCGGAATCACCACGAATTGAATCGGCTCCTCGGCGGAAGCCGCGCCCGACACCATAACCGCGCCCGCATGCAGACCGGGCGATGCCTCCCTCGCGAAAACCCGGAACGACACGTCCCTGGATGTCGAAACCCCCACCGTCACCTCCAGCTTCACAGGCGAAAACTCGATTCCGTCGGCCTTGGGCTCCAGCACGAAATTACGAATCTCCGGCGCGTTGTTGCGTATCGTAACCGCGAGATCGCGGCCTGCTCGCTGGTTCACGGAAACAGTGGCGGGGAACAACGGCAGCGCCGAATTAGCCGCGAGATGCACATCCACCGCATCCGGGAAACGCAATCCCACCGGACGCAACAGTTGCGGACGCGCGTGGCTCATTTGTACTCCGTCCGCTTCGATCGCCAGGTCCGCGTGATCGCCATGCACGGCAGCCGCCGGAACCTTGATCCGATAGATTAGCGCGAGCGGGTCTTTCCCGGGCTCCTGCTCCACCGGAAATGCCGGTGACATCCGCAATCGGGATCGCTGTTCGATGGCCTCCGACGAGAACTGCGCCGTCAAAGAATTTGTCTCCCCGATCAGGAGAACACGCGCACTGTCGAAGAACGCGGTCGCGTCCGGCGGCTCGATCGCGAGTCCGATTCGAACATGGTTCCCCGGGCCGCTGCCGGACGGGATCTTCAAGCGCGCGCGCAGCGTGTGCTCGTCCCAATCGAATGGAGTGGGTTTGCCGCCCGCCACCAGCGGTCCCGAGGGTTCGCGCGACAGTTGCAGGATCGCTTCGCCCGCCGAAGGCGCCGCGAATTCCATGGCCAG
>Ga0181521_10005183_pt1 | contig 14602 bp, 13 predicted proteins | sample PEATcosm2014_Bin_32_FD_119764 | JGI IMG/M metagenome (GOLD analysis project Ga0181521, IMG submission 119764) | Peatland microbial communities from MTU Mesocosm Facility, Houghton, MI, USA - PEATcosm2014_Bin02_60_metaG | ecosystem: Environmental > Terrestrial > Soil > Wetlands > Peat | place...
TACGGGTGGCTGCTGGCTGTTTGGCCCGACCGCGGGGTCGCTGATGACGGAGGATACGTCATTGAACCCTCCGCCGGCCTTCGCGTGGGGCGTGGCCCACATCCAGCGGGTACTCGACAGTCCTGGCATCGAATCTGTCGTGATCCACCCCGCCATGGTGTACGAGCCATGTGGCGGAGTGTTTGGCCGGTTCCGCGCTGATGCCATCGAGCGGGATGCCGTCCGGATCGTCGGAGGCGAGGAGGTGCGCTGGCCGCTGGTGCACTCTGAGGATCTTGCCAGTCTCTATCGGTTGGCGCTCGAGGCCAGCGCACCTGGTCAATCGTATATTGGTGCGGCGATCGAAGGGATCCCGGTCGGCCGGGTCGCGCGTGCTTTCGCGCGACGGTATTGCACGAAACATCCTGAGCCCGAGATCATCTCCGAGGGCCAGATCGCCGCAGAGCTGGGCGATTGGGCGAGGGGCTACGCGCTCGACCAGCGCTTGAGCGGTGCCAAGGCCCGACGCCGTCTGGGCTGGAATCCGAGGCACCTCGACCCTGAGACTGAGATTGCGTCCATTCCGTGACCTCGAGGCGTGCGCGGAATGGTGCTTCGCAGTCATGGCGGCGCCTCGCTCACTGCCGGCACGCTTCGACCGGCAGCGCTTCGGTCCCAGTTCAGCAAACGATGCGGCGGCTGCTGGTCGACCACGGCCGGCGACGGGAGTCGGGCGCCATGCATTGATCGGCGCCAACGGCCCGGCCGCGGCAGGCCCGCTACGGGCCGAGCAGTTGCCGTATCACGGTCGGTCCGTTCTCCCAAAAGATCAGCAGCACGCCCATCAGCGAACCGCCGGCGATGACGCCGGCGGCGACCGGATAGTTGTACAACTCCGCCTTGGCCGGTTGCGTGCGCTCCATGCACCAGCCGGTGATCGCTCCGAGGAAGAACAGAAAGCCGTAGTACCAGTGGAACGTCCACGCCAGGCCGACACCCGCAGCCGACGGCATCCACTTGGCGGAGTTCGGAAACCACCGCGGCAGGAGCGTCAGCAGCAGGCCGACGAGGCCGCCGATCGCAATCGACCACACCTTGACGGGCTCAAGCGACTCGAAGCCCTTGCTGAGCGCGATCGCAACCGCGCGCCAGGACTGGGCGGCCGGCGCGGGGAACTGGTCCGATCCGAGCACGGACGCCGTGGGCACCATGACCTGGAATGCGAGTACGGTAGTCAGCGTGCCGACGAATATCCCGGCGAATTGCGCGAGAAACTGCTTCCTTGGGTGCGCGCCGAGCAGATAGCCGCTCTTCAGATCCGTCAGCAGGTCGGCTGCCGATATCGCTGCGCTCGAGGTGATGTTTGCGCTCATCAGGTTGACGTTCATGTTGCCAGGGCTGAGTGCGCCAAAGATGAGCTGCGTGACCTTGCCCATCGCGCCGGTTGGAGTCGTGTCCGTCTCGCCGGTGACGCGGCACGCGACGAGGGCCAGGAAGAACGACATCGCCACCGCAATCGTGCTCTGCCAGAGCGGCATATTGAAGCTGACCTTGGCGAGCCACGCTAAAGCCGCGAGCGTGACCAGCTGACTGGCAATGAACCAGGACATCGGTGTCTCAATGGCATCGATCCCCGTCGGCCTGGACGGCTGGCTGCGGAACAGGCTGCCGAGCCCGCGAAAGGCGCGCGCAATGCTGCGCCACTGCAGGCCGAAGGCCAGCAATCCGTTCACGACCATGCAGGACACGCCGCCCCACAGCGTCCACTGGATGATGTCCCGGTAGCCGTGGCCGGTGATGATCCCTTGCGCCTGCATGTACGGTACGAATACACACCAGCAGAGTGTGCCGCCCACCAAGATGCTCGCGGCGGACCGCAGACCCATCAGCACGCCGGCGGCGATGAAAATCGGATCCCAGACGAACGCGACCGTGCGGCTCGTCCAGGCCGTACCGACCACCGCCTGGTTGAGCTTGCCGACGAGAGCGCTGAGGCCGAATGGCGCGAGCTTCACGCTGACGAGACGCAGTCCGTCGCTCCAGAACTGGCTGACCGCGGCCGCGGTGGCGGCGTAGGTGAGGGCTCGGGCCGACTGCCGCGCCCGCTCACCCCGGGAGTACAGGGCTCGCAGAGTCTCGGCCGTGGCGATCCCGGTGGGAAAACGCAGTTGCTCGACGTTGATCAGCTGTCGCTTCATCGGGATTGCCATCGTCACGCCCAGCACAGCGAGGAACAGCACCCACGCGAGCGTCAGCCCGATGGGCAGCGCGCGATTGTTGATCATGAAGTAGGCGGCGAATGCGGACACGAGGGTCGTACCGGTCGAATAGCCGGCGGCGCTCGCTGTCGACTGCATGCAGTTATTCTCGAGGATGGTCATCGGGGTCTTGGCGATCCCCACCCTGAGCAGTACCGACCACAGGCCGTATGACACGATGCAGGCGGTGATCGTGACCCCGAACGCCCAGCCGGCCTTGAGGCCGATGTACAGATTGGTGAGCGAGAGGACCCCCCCGACCACCGAGCCGACCACGATCGCGCGCGTGGTCAGCTGGGGCATCACGTCGCCACGGCCCCGGTAGACCTGCTCGAACCACTGCTGCTCTATCTGTTCGGCAGTCCCGCGAAAGCCGGCGACGGGCAGCGGACGGTCGACGCCCGCGTCGCCGATTCCGACCATGGTATCGGCGTAGGCCTTACCCATGTATCACCCCGGGCAGCAATCGTTGCGTGTGAGGGTAACGCAGTGGCCTGCCCTGTGTCGGACAATGGAGTCTGATAGTGGCGCCTGTCGCCACAGGGCGGGCGACGGGCGCTTGCTCGGCCCTGAGGCAGTCGAAGCACCTTCGCCAACGGAGCCGAGCTAAACTTGCGGACCAGGACTTCTGCCCAGGACCGAGGTCGTGACGCTGCATGGCAATCCCTATGCCGCATCCACGGCGAACCGGGTGGGACGGCGGATGACGGCGCTCGGCGAGATCGTCCGCCGCCGCCACACGACCTGTGCCAACGTTGAGCGCAGGCCGCGAAACATGAAGGCGCTCACGAGCTGGCCTGAGACGAACGAGGTTATCAGGGGCTTCGCCGCCTCGGTCAAGGGCCAATCTTTCCTCACCATGTGAATCGAAGCCGACAAAGGGGGCTTCCATGATCCGCCGTCTGCACCACAATGCGTACCGCTGCCGCGATTCGGAGCAGACGCGGCAGTTCTACCAGGACTTCCTCGGACTGCCGCTCGCCGGAACTCTCGAGATCAAGGAAACGAAAAGCGGGCGGAAGACCGAAACGCTGCACACGTTCTACGAGCTCGGCGACGGCTCTTACCTCGCATTTTTCGAGGCACCGGACCTGCCGTTCGACTTCAAGGTGCAGCACGACTACGATCTGCACATCGCGCTCGAGGTCGACGCGCGGACGCTTGACGACATGTTCGCCAAGGGCAAGGCGGCCGGCATCGAGACGCGAGGCGTTTCGGATCACGGATTCGTGCACTCAATCTACTTCCGCGATCCCAACGGTTACGTGATCGAGCTTGCGGCGAAAACGCCCGACCACGACGCCGCGATGGATCCGGCGAAGAACGGCGCGCGGGAGCAGCTCGATCGCTGGACGGCCTCCAAGCGGCGACGGACCGCCGACGTCGGCTGAACGGACGGCGGGGACCTGAAGCATGGCGCGACCCGCTGCGAGCAAGACCAGCTGCCTTACGTACCCTGGGGATCCGATGGCTCATCGGCATGCAGTGTTCTTCCCGCGCTGGATCGTCGGGCTCCGAGCGCTACCGGATTGCGCGCGGCATTGCGCTGCGCGGCCAAGTGGCGACCGGACACGCGATCGCCCCTGATATTGCACCACCGTCGTTCGCTGAGATCGCGACCCCCGATGCCTCACTCCGCGCCGCCGCTCGCCCAGCCCGATCTGTTCGCCCGGCCAAGTCAGGCGGCTGCGATCACGATCGCGCCCGAGGTTGTGATCCTCAAGCGCCATGCAGTGACGCCGCCGCTCGTTGCGGCGATCGGGCGTGTCTCGCGCGCGGCGCCTTTCCGGCGACTGTATACGCGCGGCGGCGGACAGATGTCGGTTGCCATGACCAACTGCGGCGCCGTCGGCTGGCACAGCGACACGCACGGATATCGCTACGTCGACCGGGATCCGGAGTCCGGACGGCCATGGCCAACGATGCCACCGGCGTTCCTGTCACTCGCGACCCGTGCTGCCGCGCTGGCCGGGTTCCCGGGCTTCGAGCCGGACTGCTGTCTCGTGAATCGTTATGCAATCGGTACCCAGATGGGCGCACACCGTGACTTTGACGAGCTCGACATGCGCCATCCGATCGTGTCGGTATCAATCGGATTGCCGGCCGTGTTCCTGTGGTATGGCGCGACGCGCAAGGGGCCGGCGCTTCCGGTGTGCGTCGAGGACGGCGACGTGGTCGTCTGGGGCGGAACGGCACGCGCGGGCTATCACGGCGTGCGCCGCGTAGCGGCACCCGCAGGCGTGGTTCCGGGCGCCGTGCGCTACAACCTGACGTTCAGGCGGGCCCGGTAGCGCGTGTCCGCGTGCCGTGACGCTCGCCGCATCCGGGCCGCTCGATCCACCGACACCGACGGGGCGCCGCGGCCGGGGGTCAGCGCCACCGCCCGCGGTAATCGCTGCTCCGTCACCTCGTCCGGCCCGTGAACGCGGTAGCATCCCGGTATGTCCCCTGTCCGCGCCGAGCTCGTGCCTCATCCTGGCAATCCCCAACCCGCCCTCGACATCCGCATCGCGGCGTCCGTCGAGCGCACCGCGCGCGGCTGCGACTTCCGCTACGAGGTCACCGGGCGGGTCGCCGAGGTCGTCTGGCCCGCGGCCGGCGCGCCACAACGCCGTGATGGCTTGTGGCGGCACACCTGCTTCGAGGCGTTCTGCGCCGTCCCCCGCGGCAGCACCTACTACGAGTTCAATTTTTCGCCGTCGGCAGCGTGGGCCGCGTACCGCTTCGGTGGTTACCGCGAACGGCTCGCGGACCCCGAGCTCGCCGCGGCGCCGGCGATCCACCTGTGGCGCGGCGATCTCGAGGCGCGGCTGGACGTGACGCTCGACATCGAGGGCCTACCGCGCGTCGCGCAGGCCAAACCACTCGATCTGGCTCTCAGCGCGGTGATCGAGAGCCGTGACGGCGGGATCCACCACTACGCGCTCGCCCATCCGGCCGAGGCCGCCGATTTCCACGACCGGCGCGGCTTCGTGCTGACGCTTGCCGGCTACGGCGGACCAGCTTCGTGAAGTTCGGCATCGACCGCCTGCTGGAGAACCCGGCGCTGCGTGCACCGCTCGCCGGAAAGCGGGTGGCGCTGCTCGCGCACCCGGCGTCGGTGACACGCGATCTCACGCACTCGCTCGATGCGCTTGCCGCGCTCCCGGAACTCAAGCTCACGGCGGCCTTTGGTCCGCAGCACGGGCTCCGGGGCGAGAAGCAGGACAACATGGTCGAGTCCGCTGACTTCCGCGACCAGCGTCTGGGGATCCCCGTTTTCAGCCTGTATGGCGAGGTGCGCCGCCCGACCGCGGCGATGCTGGACACGTTCGACGTGCTGCTCGTCGACCTCCAGGACCTTGGCTGCCGGATTTACACGTTCCTGACGACGCTCCGCTACGTACTCGAGGACGCGGCCCGCACCGGGAAGTCCGTATGGGTCCTCGATCGCCCGAATCCGGTCGGCCGCCCGGTGGAGGGGTTGACGCTGCAGAGCGGCTGGGAGAGCTTCGTTGGCGCCGGACCGATCCCGATGCGCCACGGGCTCACGCTCGGGGAAGCGGGCCGCTGGTTCATCCGCCAGCTCAAGCTCGACCTCGACTACAGCGTGATCGAACTCGCGGGCTGGCAGCCCGACGCGGCACCCGGCTATGGCTGGCCCCTCGGCGAGCGCGCGTGGGTGAACCCGAGTCCGAATGCACCCAACCTGTCAATGGCACGGTGCTACGCCGGGACCGTGCTGCTCGAGGGCACGACCTTATCGGAGGGTCGCGGGACGACGCGGCCGCTCGAGCTGTTCGGCGCACCCGGACTCGATGCCGGGGCGTGGCTTACCGCAATGCACGCACTGGCCCCGGCGTGGCTGCGCGGCTGCCGGCTGCGGTCGTGCTGGTTCGAACCTACGTTCCACAAGCATGCCGGGAGCCTGTGCGCGGGTCTGCAGGTGCACGTCGATGACCCCGGCTACGGACACGCCGCGTTCCGCCCGTGGCGGCTGGTGGCCGTCGCATTAAAGGCGCTGCGGCGCTTGCGGCCCGACTATCCGCTGTGGCGCGACGTGTATTACGAGTACGAGCACGACCGGCGCGCGATCGACCTGATCAACGGCAGCCCTGTGCTGCGCGAATGGGTCGACGACCCGGCGGCGACTGCGGCCGACCTCGATGCGCGAGTATCGCGCGACGAAACGACCTGGATCGCCGCTCGTGCCGGTATCCTGTTGTATGACTGACGACCGGCAGGGCCGCGGCACCGTGCGCAACGAGACCGGCGAACAGCAGGGGCGCGGGGGCCGGCGGCTGTTCATACAGTCGTGGCTTCCGGACGGCGAGGCGCGGGCGGCGGTGGTCCTCGCCCACGGGCTCGCCGAGCACAGCGGCCGCTACGGCGAACTCGTGGCGCGCCTGACCGCCAGGCAGCTCGCCGTCTACACGCTCGATCACCGCGGCCACGGCCGTTCGACCGGCGCGCGGGCCTACATCGAGTCCTTCGATTGGCTGGTCGACGACCTGACGCAGCGGATACGCGCGGCGCGGGCACAGCAGCCGGGCCGGCGCCTGTTCCTGATTGGCCACAGCCTCGGCGGCGCGGCGGCGCTGCTCGCCGCACTCGACCATCCTGAGCTCGTCGACAGACTGGTGCTGTCGGCGCCCGCGGTCGGCGCCGATCCGGACATCCCTCGCGCACGGCTCGCGGTCGCGCAACTGCTGTCGGCGCTGGCACCGATCGTCGGCATCCTGAAGCTGCCGGCAGCGGCGATCAGCCGCGACCCGTTCATCGTTCGTAACTATGAGAACGATCCGCTGGTCTACCGGGGTTCGATTCCGGCGCGCACCGTCATCGAACTGCTGGGCGCGATGCAGCGAATCGGTCAGCGGGCAGCGCAACTTCGCACGCCGACACTCGTGCTGCACGGGACTGCCGATGCGCTCGTACCCCTCAAGCTCGCGCAGCCGGTCTACGCTCGCCTCCGCGCACCGGACCTGACCGTTAAGCTTTACGAGGGCCTCTTTCACGAGATCTTCAACGAGCCCGAGCGCGATCGGGTATTCGCAGACCTCGAGGCATGGCTCGACGCCCACGCCTAGACCGGTGGGCGCCCCGGCGCGGTTCACGCTCCGGCATCGCCGATAATCCGCGCGGCGAGTTCCCGGCTCGCGCGGCAGCAGTCGTTCATGGCGACACCGTGGTAGGCGTTGCCATTCAGATCGAGCCCCGGGAGTGCCGCGACCGCAGCATCGATGGCCGCAACGTTGGCGAGGTGCCCCGGTCCGTAATTCGGAATGCCGCGTTCCCAGCGCCGCACGAACACGACGTCCGGCTCGGCGTCGATGCCGAGCGTGCCGCGGATGCCGGCCCGGGCCAGACCGATCAGCTCCGGCTCGGGTCGTAGCGCAAGCTCCGGGTTGCGCTGTCCGCCGAGCATGGCGCGCAGGATCTTGCCGCCCGGCGGAACACGGTCCGGGAACACGCTGCCATCCCACAGAATGCCGAGCACGGGCTGGCGTGCGGCGGCGGTCGTCAGCAGCCCGAAGCCGTCGAGCGGGTGGGCGAGGTCGCGGTAGCCGAAGCCGACGACTGCGACCGGCGAATACTCGATCCTTGCGAGCCTGGCGGCGAGGGTCGCATCAAGGCCGGCGACGAGCCCGCTCGCGACGTAGGCGGGAGTCGCGAGGACGACCCGGTCCACCTCGAGGCCGGCACTTCCGGCATGGATCGTGTAGCGCGGTCCGTTGCGTTCGAGCCCGACAACGGTGGAGTCAAAGCGGTACTCGGCGCGTACAACGTGCTGCAGATGCTCGATGAAGGTGCTGACGCCGCGGCAAAAGCTCATCAGCACCCCGCCGGGGCCGGCCCCGCGCCGGCGACGCGCCACCATGCCGCGAAACAGGCCGCCGTGTTCGCGCTCGAGCCCGACGATCAGCGGAAATGCCGCGGCAACCGAGAGCCGCGCCGGCGTCGAGGCATAGATGCCGGCGGTCATTGCATCCAGGAATACAGCGGTGAACTCGCGGCCGAGGCGCCGGCGGCCGAACTCCTCGAGCGTCTCGTCGGCGGCGTCGCGCCGTGGCGGGATGAGCAGCTCGGCGAGCACGCGGAGCTTTCCGCGCGCGGTGAGCAGCGGAGTCGCGATGAAGGCGCGCGGCGACTCGGGCATAAGGTGCAGGGCGTCCGTGTACAGGAAACGCTTGCGCGCCAGCGCCGAACTCTCCAGCAGCAGCCCGTCCGCGCCAGCAGCGCGCACCAGATCGAGGCTGTCGGGCTTGTTGGTCAGAAAGCCGTTGCAGCCGGCCTCGAAGCGAAAGCCTGCGATCTGTTGGGTATGCAGCGCGCCACCCGGGCCGTTCGCGGACTCGAAGATCACCAGCTGCCAGTCAGGCCGGGCCCGTTGCAGCCAGAACGCGGTCGCGAGCCCGCTGATACCCGCACCGACGATGCCGATTCGCACGCGACGCTCCCGTTACACGCTGGTCGTCATTGTGGCCGCGCGAAAGCGGCGCCCGGGATAGGCGAAAGCCGCAGCCGACCCGCGGCCGGCGTCGCCCGCCTGTGCCGCTGTGTGCAGTGCGCGTCTATGGGCCGCTCTGCGCCGCGTCCGCTGCCGCTGGAATCGGGAAGCCGCGCTCTCGCATCAGCGCAGCGATGCCAGCATCGCGGCCGCGGAACGCGCGGTAGGCCTCGGCGGGGTCGCGCGTGCCGCCGACCGAGAAGACAGCGTCGCGCAGCCGCGGCGCGTCGCGAGCGGCAGGTTTGTCGCGGAAGTGGTGCCGCAGCGCGCGGCTGCATAGGCGGGCGGGATCAGGCGCATGGCGGTTAACGTCATCAGTGACAGTAGCGGCGCGTGCAGCAGACGCCGGGTCATCGCAGGCGTCGACGGGCGGCGAAGGCCCTGGATCATATCCGCAGCAGTAGCCCGTCCAGCAACCAACCTTTGAGCCACGCGGCCGCCTGCAGGGCGGCCCCGTCGCCGTGTGGTGCGGCGAGCGACCCGCACACCTCGCCGAAGGTAACGCCACCGAGCAGCTGGTCCAGCGCGCCGGCCTCGCCGGCCTCGAGCGAGCGGAACTCGGTCGTCAGCTGCCGCCGCCAGATCAGCCACTCGACCGGGTCAGTCTTGCGCGCCAAGACCGGCTGCGCAGCGGATTGTGGCGCGGCCGCGCGCTCGTCCGCATCGCGCGGGTGGACCGCGCGCCAAACGGCGACCGCGTTCGTCTGCGTACGCTGCCGCCGCACGCTCGGCAGCGCACGGAATCGGAGCTCCGGCCAGTCGGCCGGAGCGACGCTGGCGAGGTCCACGGCGGTGGTCGGTACAGCGTCCGCGGCGTCGAAGGCCGCCGCCACCTGCCACTCGAACCAGGCGAGCTCAGCGAGCATCTCGTCCTCGATCCCGTCTGCCTGTGCGCGGATGAACGCACTGAGCTCGCTGCCGTAATCACGGATCGAGCGGTGCACGGACGGGGTTGCCTCAACGAATTCCTGCACGCGCGCGGCAAACATGTCCGCGCCGAGCCGGGCGTGCAGGGCCGGGTACTGGATCGCGAGTGCCTCGATGAGCCGCAGCCGGTACCCCTCGGTGTAGATCTGCCAGCGCTCGGCGGCCGGTGGCGCCACCGCCGCTGCGAGCGAGGCCGGCAGCGATCCGCCCGACAGCACGTGTGCCTGGACCGCCCGTTCGAGGTCCGCGAGCCGCATCAGGCCGCCTCTGCGCGCGCGGCGCGGGCGACGGCGCGTGCATGGTCGAGCTCGGCGACGAGCTCGGCGAGCGGCGGAATGTGATCGTCACGCTCGAGCAGCGTGCTGACCGGGCCGAAGCGCCGCACGGTGTGGGCGTAGAGGTCCCATACTTCGTCCCTGACCGGCGCATCGTGCGTGTCGATGCAATGCGTGCCGTAGTCCTGGTGCCCCGCCAGATGGAACTGCTGAACCGCATCGAGCGGCACGCCGTCGATGAACTCCCTGGCGTCGAAGCCGTGATTGCGGCTGCTGACGTAGACGTTGTTGACGTCGAGCAGCAGGCGGCAGCCGGTGCGGCGCGCGAGCGCCGTCAGGAACTCCCACTCGCTCATCGCCGAGCTCGTGTAGCTCACGTAGCTCGACACGTTCTCAAGCACCAGCGGACGGCCGAGCCGCTCCTGGACGTGCTCGATGCGCGACGCGACATGCGCGACAGCCTCCGGCGTGTAAGGCAGCGGCAGCAGGTCGTGCAGGTTCCGGCCGTCCGTGCCGGTCCAGCACAGGTGATCGGAGATCCACTCGGGCGCGCAGCGCAATGCGAGGTCACGGACGCGCCGGAGGTAGTCCTCGTCGAGCGGCGCCGTGCTGCCGATCGACAGCGAAACCCCGTGCATCACGATGGGGTAGCGCGCGCGGATCGCGTCGAGGAAGTGGAGCGGCCGGCCACCACCGACCAGGTAGTTCTCGGTGATGACCTCAAACCAGTCGACCGCCGGGGCCGTCTCCAGGACCGAGGCGTAGTGGACCGGTCTCAGGCCGAGCCCGAATCCGAGCGTGTGCTGCATGCGATTCCTGCCATCGAGCCCGAATCCAGTTTTTGCCGGAGACGGTGTATCCGCGCCCGGCCCGGCGATGCCATTTCAGAGCCTGCACCGCGGCCGGCGGGCAAGGCAAGTCTGTCGACCAATCCGGCCCGCGGACCCCGGGGACCGCGAGCGCGAGGACCCGCGAACCGTGGTCACAGATAGCCGCCGCACTGCAATTCGTGAGCAAGGCGTGCCGGTCGCAGATTACCGCCACCCTGCGAAGACCACAGAGCCGCAGTGCGGCGGCGAGTCGGGCAACCGGGAGCCGCGCGCCGCCTGGGACTCGGGAACCAGCGCCAGGATGGCGGCGCAAACGACGGTCGGATGCACGGGGTCACGACGGGCAGACCGGACGACAGGGCCGGTTGTTACAGGCGCAGACGTACGTCGGCACTTTGATGCTGCATCGCAGCATGCCCATGGGCCGTGTAGGATGCTGCCGCAGCTTTGAGCCGACTCCCTGTAATAAGCGACGCAACGGCCCGGTCCCCCTTGATGAGCGACGCCACAGACACGGCGCGCAGGCGCGCGCGTTTCGAAGCGCTGTGCGGCCACCTGCGACCGGACCTCTACCGGTTCGCATTCTGGCTGGCGCGCGACCGGGCCGTGGCCGAGGACGTCGTGCAGGACACACTGTTGCGCGCCTGGCGCTCGCTCGACGGCCTCGGGGAGGACGCCGCGGCGCGGCCTTGGTTGCTCACGATCGCGCGCCGCGAGTTCGCCCGCCGTTTCGAGCGCAAGCGCTTCGAGACCGTGGACGTGGAGGAACTCGCGGCCGTCGAGGACCCCGCGCTCGGGGCCGCTGATGCCGAAGAGCTGGCAGAGCTGCGCGAGGCGCTGTTCGCACTCGAGGACGACTACCGCGAGCCGCTGGTGCTGCAGGTGCTGATGGGATACTCGACTGACGAGATTGCGCGGCACATGGACCTCAAGCCGGGTGCAGTTCTGACGCGGCTGTTTCGGGCCCGGCAGAAGCTCCGCATCGCGCTCGCGGGCAGTGGGGAAGCGAAGTGAATTGCGAGAGCGTGCGCGAATCCCTGGATGCCGAGCCGGCCGCGCGTGCGCCGGCCATAGCCGCGCACCTGGCGACGTGTCCAGAGTGCGCGCGCCACGCGGCCGACCTCGCCGCGTTCGACGCCAAGCTGCGCCGGGCGCTTGAGATTCCGGTGCCGGCACGCGCGCCGCCGGCCATCGACCTGGCGCCGGTCGAGCTTCCCGCACGCCGGGCCGGCGCGCGGCGGCCGCGCATGTTGGGGTGGTTCGCCCTCGCGGCGAGCACGCTCCTGGCGGCGATACTCGTGGTGGCCATCACGACCATCTATCCGCGACAGGCGCTTGCCACGGCGGTCGTCGGGCACATGGCCCTCGAGCCCGATGCGTGGGCGGTGACCGACGTCAAGGTGCCGGATGCGGCGCTCGCCTACGTGCTCAACCGCTCGGGCGTGAGACTCGAGCCCGGCGTGCCGCAGATCAGCTACGCGCACAGCTGCTGGTTCCGCGGCTGGTTCGTGCCGCATCTGGTTGTGCAGACCACCGCGGGGCCGGTGACGGTGATGGTGCTGCGGCACGAGCACGTCGCATGGGATGCGCCGATCGACGAGGGCGGCTATCGCGGCGTGATCGTACCGGCGGGACGCGGGGCGCTCGCGGTGCTGTCGCGCGGCGGCGTGGACGCGGCCGCGATCGATGCGGTCGCGGCGCGGGTCGCGGCGGCAGTCCGCTGGGTCGACTGAGCCGGCCCCGGCGTGCTGGCATTGCGGGGCAGGCGACCAGACGGCCGGTGCGCAGCAGCGGATTTCCCGACATCATCTGTTCACTCGGGGGCCGTGCTACCCGCCGCTGCACGAGGCACGCGACGCTCACCGTGCGCGCCAAGCGGTTGCTGGACGACCAACCGATGGACGTCTGGGCGGTGCCCGACCTTGAAGACCATGACCTCGTGCGCTCAGCGATCCGCGGCAGCGGGAGCCGGCACGGTAGCTGTCATCCGCGCTTGCCGCCACCCGCCCCACCGGTAGTAACCGAGCGCCAGCAGCGAGGCGACGCAGGAGGCGAGAGGGAAGCTCCACCAGATCGCATCCGCCCCGAAGCGCGGGATCAGTGCCACCGCGAACGGAATGCGTATCCCCCACAATGCGATCAGCAGCGCCACGAGCGGCGGAACGACGGCGCCGGTCGAGCGGACGACGCCGAACAGCACCATCGAGATGCCGAAGAACACGAACGACCATGCGCTCGTCAGGTTGATGTGACCGGCGATCTCGAGCGCCCGCCCGGGCGGCAGGAACAGGCCGAGGGCGTGCTTGTTGAGGGCGAGCAGCACCAGCACCAGCGTACCGGTCAGTACACAGTGGAACGTGACGCCGGCGCGGGCGATCCGCGCCACGCGGTCCCAGCGGCCCGCGCCGACGTTCTGGGCCGCCATCGAGGATACGGCCGCGGCGATGGCAAACGCCGGCATCTGCAGGTAATTCCACAACTGCCACGCTGCTCCGTACGCCGCCGTCGTATCTGTGCCGAAGCGGTTGACGAGCGTAATCAGTGCGACCGCGTTGGCGGAGATCACCAGCAGCTGCAGGCCCATTGGCAGGCCCTTCTTCAGCAGTATCGCGACGATGGCGCCGTCGAGTCGGAGGTAACCGAGCTCCCGGCCTCTGAGGCACAGCGGGTTGCGCTTGCGATACAGGAACGCGATCAGCGCCACGAGGCTGATCGCATTGGCGATCAAGGTCGCGAGGGCCGAGCCGGCGATGCCGAGGCGCGGAACCGGACCCAGGCCGAAGATCAGCAGCGGGTTGAGGGCGATGTCCAGGCCGACCGACAGCACCAGGAACTTGAACGGCGTCTTCGAGTCCCCGGCGCCGCGAAGCACGGCCATGACATAGGTATAGACGTACAGAAACGGGATCGCGACAAAGATGATCCGCAGGTAGGCGTGCGCGTACGGCAGGGCATCCGGGGGCGTGTGCATCGCGGCGAGCAGGGGCGACGCTCCAAGCCAGCCGGCAACCGCAATAGCGGTCGCGACGACCGCGAAGAATGTTGCGCTCGTGCCGACGACGCGGCGCGCCGCGTCGAGCCGCTGTGCGCCGATGTACTGAGCGACCAGGATGGTCGCCGCCAGCGATACCCCGAATACACCGCCGAGCAGCAGGAACATGATCGTGTTGGCGATCGCCGTCGCCGTCAGCGCGGCCTCGCCGAGGAAGCGGCCGACCCAGACAGAGTTGACCGACCCGTTGAGCGCCTGCAGCACGTTGCCTAGCAGTATCGGGATCGCAAAGGTGATCAGCGTCCTGGCGATCGGGCCTTCGGTCAGCGATGCGGTGCGCGAGTTCACGCGGAACCGCCGACATGCAGCACGCTCTTGCCGATCGTTCGCCCCGACTGCAGTTGCGCGAGGGCCTCACGGGCCGCGGCGAACGGGTAGCGCGCGCCGATCAACGGCGGCTCGAGGTCCAGCGCCGCGAGCGCCGCGTAGGCCTCCGGCAGCCGCTCGGGGCTCTCCCACAGCCAGATCAGGTTGAAGGCCAGCAGCCCGCAGTTCCTCGTCATCATCGCGAGCGGATCGAGGCGCGGGCGCCTGAGCCAGTGCCACGCAAGGCGTGGCCAGGATCGCCGCGGGCCGCCCGACATGAAGTCGGCGGCACCGTAGAGTACGTAGCGGCCTTCCGGAGCCAGGCGCTCGAAGCAGGGCGCGAACCATTCGCCCAGCACGGCGTCGAACACGACGTCGAATCCCGCCACGCCGAGCGCAGCGAGCGCCGTATCGAGCCGTGTTGCGAAATGCGCGCGCTCGCGGAGCACGACGCTCGAGCGCGGCAGCGAGAGGTGGCGGTGCAA
>Ga0181521_10005187_pt1 | contig 14593 bp, 11 predicted proteins | sample PEATcosm2014_Bin_32_FD_119764 | JGI IMG/M metagenome (GOLD analysis project Ga0181521, IMG submission 119764) | Peatland microbial communities from MTU Mesocosm Facility, Houghton, MI, USA - PEATcosm2014_Bin02_60_metaG | ecosystem: Environmental > Terrestrial > Soil > Wetlands > Peat | place...
GCGCCAGATGCTGCGCATCGGCGCGCGCGCGGTGGTGAGCTTTCCGAATTTCGGCCATTGGCAGTTGCGGCTGCAACTGCTCACCAGCGGGCGGATGCCGATGACCTCGACCTGGGACCGGATGTGGTACGAGACGCCGAACATCCATCCCTGCACGATCCGCGACTTCTTCGACCTGTGCGCGCAGGAGGGCTACGTCGTGGAGCAATGGCTGGCCGCCGACGATGCCGGGCGGCGCGGGCCGTGGCGGCGGTTTCCACGGATCGCCAACCTGTTCGGCGAGCAGGGGCTGTTCCTGCTGCGGCGGGCGTGAGCGGGGTGAAGGGACGTGTGGCAGAATGCCGGTTCAAGTGAAAACGTCAGCGCGCTTCCCTAAGCATCCGCACGATCGGCAATCCATTCTGGTCGAGCGTCGGAATCTGAAAATGGCGCGTTCGGCCCAGGCGTATGTCCGAGGGAGCACCGCCAAATTCTACGAGTGGCTGGAGAGCGCGGAAGGCCGCGCCGCGCCCGAAGGGCCGCCGATCTGGATCTGCGGGGACTGCCACGTCGGAAACCTCGGGCCGGTCGCCAATGAGGACGGCGAGATTGCCATCGAGATCCGCGACCTGGACCAGACAGTGATCGGCAATCCAGCCCATGATCTGATCCGGCTTGGTTTGTCGCTTGCCATGGCGGCGCGCGGATCGGATTTGCCCGGCGTCACGACGGCCAGGATGCTTGAGCAAATCATCGAGGGCTACAATGCTGCTCTGAGCGAGGATGTCGCGGCTCTCGACCTGAACGACCACCGACCGGAAGCCGTCCGGGTTGTGCTGCGGAAGGCGACGAAACGGACCTGGAAGCAACTCGCCGGAGACAGCATCGAGGACGGTAAGCCGGCATTCCCGCTTGGCAAACGATTCTGGCCGCTATCCGTGGCGGAACGGCGATCCGTCGAGCGGCTGTTCGACACCGAGCGGCTGCGCAGGCTCGCGACCTCCCTGCGGTCGCGGGACGACGATGCGGTCGTCGAGGTGCGCGATGCCGCGTACTGGGTTAAGGGCTGCAGCTCCCTGGGGCGGCTCCGCTTCGCCGTCCTTCTCAAGGTCATCGGTAAGCAGTCCAGAGAGGCCAGCCTTTGCCTGATGGACGTGAAGGAGGCCGTTCAGGCAGCGGCCCCCCGACATGCGAAGGTCAAAATGCCCAGGGACAACGCGGAACGCGTGGTGGAAGGCGCACGCCACCTGTCCCCCTATTTGGGCGAGCGCATGGTAGCGGAGCCGTTGATGGAACAATCGGTGTTCGTGCGCGAGTTGCTGCCGCAGGACCTCAAGCTGGAAATCGACCGGTTCACGCGAGAGGAAGCGATGAAAGCCGCGCGTTTCCTGGCGCTTGTTGTGGGCAAGGCGCACAGAGCGCAGATGGACGCGCCGACGCGCCAGAAATGGAGCGCCGAGCTTGGTCGCAGCCGGTCGAAACAACTGGATGCGCCCTCATGGTTATGGTCGAGCATCGTAGCCCTGGTCGCCAGCCACGAAGCCGCATACCTCGAGCACTGTCGCCGCTACGCCCTGGAAACCGCAGTTCGCTAGAGCAGTGACTCTGACGGATCGACCCCCCTGGCCGCCCCTTTGCGTCATGGCCGGCGAAAGCCGGCCGCCCACGACTTTGCTTCGTTGCACGCAGCAAAGTCGTGGGCGGCCGGCTTTCGCCGGCCATGACGCAAAGGGGCGGCTGCTGCCTGTCCTTGGGATCTAAGCGTCAGGATCAGAACACCAGCCCGCATTTCTCACGCCGTTGCCGGAGGATGGCGAAGGTATTTGTCGCGCCAAGGGCTTTGCGCGCCGCCCGCCTGGCGTTTCCGTTCGTTCGGGATGGCAGACGCCGGGCAGCACAGGCTCGCTCCTGCATCGGTCACCGTCGTGGCCGATCGGCGGCGCCCCGGCTATAGCCGCGCCCGCATGTCCCCCGAGCCCCAGAAGCTGGTCGTCACCATCCTGCCGCCGCACGAGGGGTTCGGGCCCGCCAGTGTCGGGGCCGTCGGCAGCGTGGCGCGGTTGCTGGCCGGCGCACCCGGTTTCCGCTCGCTGGTGATCGGCGGCCCGCAGGCGGGTCCGCCCTTCGCCGACATTCCGTTCCTCGCGGCGCGGCCGGCGCTGTGGTGGCCCGGCAACGTCAACATCCGCTATGGCGCCGCGCTGGCCGGGCCGCTGGCGCGCGCCCGTCCGGCGCTGATCGAGGTGCATAACCGCCCGGAGCTGGCACTGTGGCTGGCGCGCCGCTTCCGCCACCTTCCCGTCATGCTGTTCCTGCACAACGATCCGCAAGGGATGCGCCGCGCCCGCACCGCAGCGGACAGGACGCATCTGCTGCGTGTCCTGGCCCGGATCGTCATCGTCTCGGAGTATCTCCGCCGCCGCTTGCTCGACGGCGTGGCGGCGCCGCCCCGGCCCCCGGTGGTGCTGCCCAATCCGATCGACTTGACCGCCCTGTCGCCGCCCGTCCCGCGCGACCGGCTGATCCTGTTCGTCGGCCGTATCGTGCCGGAAAAGGCCCCGGACACCTTCGTCGCAGCCTGCGCCGCCGTCCTGCCGCACCTCCCCGACTGGGACGCCGCGATGATCGGCGCCGACCGGTTCCGCGCCGACAGCCCCGAACCCGCGTTCGCTCGCCTCACCCGCGCGTCGGCAGAGCAAGCCGGAGTGCGTGCGCCCGGCTACTGCGACCGCGCGTTCGTCCTCCAGGCCATGGCGCGCGCCGCCATTGTCGTGGTGCCGAGCCGCTGGCAGGAGCCGTTCGGCCTGGTTGCGCTGGAAGCCCTGGCCAACGGCGCCGCGCTGATCTGCGCCGACCGAGGCGGCCTGCGCGAGGTCGCCGGCGATGCCGCGGTCTATGTCGAACCGGACGATCCGGCGGCGCTGGCGGCGGCCATGCGAGCGCTGGCGGACGATCCGGCACGCCGCGCGGCGCTGGGTCAGGCCGGGCGGGAACGGGCGCGGCTGTTTGCCGCACCGGTGATCGCCGCGCGCTTGGCTGCGTTGCGGCGGGAGGTGCTCGCCGCGGCTGGTGGTTGATCGCGCCGTCTCCACCTATATTCGCTGCGACAGGCAAAGCACCCGGAGCGAAGGGCAGATGGCGGAGACAACGATGGACAAGGCGGGCACGGACAAGGCGGGGCTGGTGCCGGTGACGGTGCTCACCGGCTACCTCGGCGCCGGCAAGACGACGCTGCTGAACCGCATCCTGACGGAACAGCATGGCCGCAAGTATGCCGTGGTGATCAACGAGTTCGGCGAACTCGGGGTGGACAACGACCTCGTCGTGGACACCGACGAGGAAGTCTTCGAGATGAACAACGGCTGCATCTGCTGCACGGTGCGCGGCGACCTGATCCGCATCGTCGGCGGCCTGATGAAGCGGCGCGACAAGTTCGACGGCATCATCATCGAGACCACCGGCCTGGCCAATCCGGCTCCCGTCGCGCAGACCTTCTTCATCGACGAAGGGGTGAAGGCGAAGACCCGGCTGGACGCCATCGTCACCGTGGTGGACGCCAAGCACGTGCTGGCCCGCCTGGACGACAGCCACGAGGCGGCCGACCAGATCGCCTTCGCCGACGTCATCGTGCTGAACAAGACCGACCTGGTGTCGCCGGAGGAACTCGTTGCGGTCGAGCAGCGGATCCGCGCGATCAACCGGTTCGCGGTGATCCACCACACCGAGCGGGCCGCGCTGCCGATCGAGCAAGTGCTGAACCGCGGTGCGTTCGACCTGAATCGCGTGCTGGCGATGAACCCGGACTTCCTGGATGGCGATGACGAGCACGAGCACAACGAGGACGTCGCCTCGGTGAGCTTCGAGCTGGACAAGCCGATCGACCCGGAGCGGTTCAATGCCTGGATCGGCGTGCTATTGCAGGAGAAGGGGCCGGACCTGCTGCGCACCAAGGGGATCCTGAGCTACGCCGGCGACGACCGGCGATTCGCCTTCCAGGCGGTGCACATGATCGCCGACGGCGACTTCGTCGGGCCGTGGGCGCCGGGCGCGCCGCGCAGCAGCAAGCTGGTATTCATCGGCCGCAACCTCAACCGCCCGCAACTGCGCCGCGGCTTCGAAAGCTGCGCGGCGGACTGACATCGAGCGGCGCTGACAGTGACACTCACTTGGTTCGTGCAAACAGCCCCGACTCGTCATGGGCGGGCTTGACCCGGCCATCTATCGCGGCACCGACGCTGCATAGATGGCCGGGTCGAGCCCGGCCATGACGGGTGGGGTGGTTCGCGCGACCGCTTATCTCCGAAAGTGCCCGCATGAGCCAAACCACGACCGCCCGCTTCCTCCTGGAAGACCGCGGCGTCTTCCGCGACCTGGACGCCTTCGTCGTCGCCGTGCGCTTCTCGCGCGACAGCGCCTCGGTCGCCTTTGCGCTGGGCGACGGCACGGTGCAGATCGTGCGGCTGGCGGATACCGCCGCCTGGCATCCGGTGCCGGCGCATGACGGCGCGGTGCTGGCATTTGCCACGGACACCGACCCGGCGGGCTTCGTTTCCGGCGGCGACGACGGCGCGTTCCGCCGCATCGCCGCGGATGGCAGCGTCACCGACATCGCCCGCTTCGGCATGAAATGGGTCGAGCAAGTCGCCAGCTTCGCCGACCCGAAGGGAAAGGGTGGTCTGCTCGCCTGCGCAATCGGCAAGGTGGTGCACCTGTTCGACGCGACGGGGCAGAAGCTGAAGGAGTTCGTGCATCCGTCCGCGGTGACCGGCCTTGCCTTCGACGCCAAGGGCAAGCGGGTGGGAGCGTCGCACTACAACGGCGCCACGTTGCGGTTCGTCGGGGCAAAGACCGACACCCCACGCCTGTTGGAATGGAAGGGCAGCCACACCGGCCTGGCAATCCACCCGGACGGCGACGCGGTGGTCACCGCGATGCAGGAGAACGCGCTGCATGGCTGGCGCCTGTCCGACGGGCAGCACATGCGCATGAGCGGCTATCCGTCGAAGACCTCGGCTCTCAGCTTCACGCGCAACGGCAAATGGCTGGCGACCAGTGGCGCCGACGCGATGGTGCTATGGCCGTTCTTCGGCGGCGGGCCGATGGGCAAGGCGCCGCTGGAGCTGGCCGGCGGCGACGGCATCCTGTGCACCCAGGTCGCCTGCCATCCGCAGCAGGAGATGGTGGCGGGCGGCTTCGCCGATGGGCTGGTCGTGTTGGCCGATATCGGTTCCTCGCGCGTGCTGCCGGTCGCGCCGCCGGAATACGGCCTGGTCTCGGCACTTGCCTGGAGCCCGGACGGCGCATGGCTGGCGTTCGGCACGGAGCAGGGGGTCGCGGCCATCATAGACCTGGCTGCACGGTAAAGCCGGCCGCTCCCGGGCAGTAGGATTGCGCCGCGAAGGCGACGCCCAGGAACAAACGGGTCATCTTGTGACGCGCACGACCGCCCTCGGCGTCATGGCGGGCCCCCGGGTCAAGCGCCCGGGGGCCCGCCATGACGCATTGGGCGGGCCCCGTGCGTTATCTGGCGCGGCAATTGTTGGGCGTCGCCGAAGCGGATCGACGCTGTCGGGTCGCCAGGCGGACCAGCCGCGTCGAACCGCCTCGCGGCGCGACCCCGCGCTGCGGGAGAGATATCCTACCGCTCGGAGCGTCCCGCATCGAAGCCCAGGAACCCGGCACCCGGCACCGGCGAGCCTCCGTCGTTGGCGAACAGGCGCGGCGTCTGCGGCGCCGCCGGCACGACTGCTTTGACCGGAACCACCGGCTCGCGGGCGGCCGATTTCGCCCCCGGCGTTTTGGCCGCCACATCCGGTTTCGCCGCCTTGGCCTGAGTCTGGGCGGCCGGCGCCTGGCCCCGGGCGCCTTGCGCGCTGTCCGACCCACGATAGGACAGCAGCAGGAACGAGATGTCGTTGCGGCCCAGATCGACCGACAGCTCCATCGGCGTCATGCCCAGCAGGTTGTGGCTGTCCAACTCGGCGCCGCGGCTCAGCGCGTCGCGCGCGGCGGCGATGTCGCCGCGATTGATCGCATCGAACAACGCCTCGTTCGGCGACATGTCGGTCGGCAGCCGGGTCGCCGGCGCCACCGTGTCGGCACGCGACGCGGCACCCGGCAGGGCGGGCGGCGGCACCACCGGTTGCTTCGTCAGGTCCGGCGTTTGCTGGGCGCGGCGTGACAGCGCCGAGCCGGGATCCATCGGGCCACCGGACTGCGCGCGGGCACCCGAGGTAAATCCTGCGGCCGAAATGACCACGGCGAACAGCAGCGCGACGCTGCGGAAGATGGGATTCTGCATGGCCGCACTATAGCTCAAGCCGGATTCAACCACCAGAACCCGGCGTTGAGATAGGTGGCGAATCCGGTCCAGAGGAAATAGGGCAGCATCAGCCAAACCGCGGCCCGGTGCAGCCGGGCAAAGCTGTGCATGGTGACTGCGATCAGCACCAGCAACACCAGGATGACGGCGAGCGCCAGCGGCGGATTGTGCAGGCCGAAAAACGCCGGCGACCACAATGCGTTCGCCGCAAGTTGCCACCCCCAGAGCCGCAACGGACGCGCCGCGCCCGAGCGGCGCCAGACCAGCCAGCCGGCAACGCCGACCATCACGTAGAGCGTGGTCCAGACCGGCGCGAAGACCCAGTTGGGTGGTGTCCCGGGCGGTGCCGTCAGCGACGGATACCACGTGTGAACCGCCCCGGTGACGAGCGCGGCGTCCGCTCCGCCGACCAGCAGGCACAGGCCGACGAACCCGACCAGCGCCAGGATCGGGGAAACCGGTTTGGATGATCCCGGATAGGACCCCCATTCTTCGGGACCGGTCTGCTGGAAGACACGCATCCTTCTGCGAGGGGTGGACGGACCAAACGCATGTAGGTCGGCAGACCACGATTCAAAAGGGCAATTACCAGCCGTTGACCCGCGGCCACACGGCAACCACCGGGTCGCCCCCGTCGATGACATGGTAGCGGTCATGCGCCGCCGCGGTCATGCAGGTGTGATTGGGTGCGATGCGCAGCTTGTCCCCGACATGCAGGTCCGTCGGTTCGCCCGGGTGGCGTTCGATGACGCCATGCTCCTGGTAGGCACGCCGCACGATGGCATCGCCGAGCGGCCTTCCCGCCAGGTCCAGCACGAGGCCGTAGCCGTAGTCCCGCGGCGCCGCCTCGGTGCTGCGATCCTTCGACAGCGCCATCCCGCCGGCATCCACCAGCAGCCGGCCGGGCCGCCGGCCGATCACGCTGGTCAACACGGTGACCGCGATGTCGTCCAGCCCGTTGGTGCCGATCTCCGCCTGGAACAGATCGCCAAACATGTAGACCCCGGCGCGGACTTCGGTGACGCCGGTCAGGCTCTCGGCGTGCAGCGCGGTGGGCGAGCTGCCCATCGACACGATCGGCGCCGCGTGTCCCGCACCACGCAAAATCTCCGCCGCCCGCACCACGCCGGCGCGCTCGGCTTCGGCGATGCGCACCATGTCGCCGATGGAGCGCCCGCTGTAGGAGTGCCCGGCATGGGTCATCACTCCGGCCAGGCGTGGCCCCAGCCGTGACGCGATCTCCAGCAGGTCGTCGTCGTCGGGCGTGACGCCGCCGCGCGACTCGCCGGTGTCGATTTCGATTACCGTGCGCGGCGGCTGCGGATGCGCGGCGATGGCGCTCGCCGTCTCCGGATCGTCGGTGATCACCGTCACATGCGCCCCGGCGGCGTTCAGCTTGGCCACCTGGTCCAGTTTCTGCGGCGTGATGCCGACGGCGTAGAGGATGTCGGCGATGCCGTGGGCGGCAAAATACTCCGCCTCGGCCAGGGTGGAGACGGTGATGCCGCCGGGCTGGCCCTGCAACGCCAGGCGCGCCACGTCGATCGACTTGGCGGTCTTCATGTGGGGCCGCAGCGCCACGCCGTGGCGTCCCACGGCGACCGCCATACGTGCGATGTTGCGCCGGAGGATCGTACGGTCGAGCACCAGGCAGGGGGTGGGCAGGTCGGCGAGGTTCATAAGGGCGGTGTCCAGGTTGCGGTGTCGTCGATCGGCAGCACCGGGCGCGGCATATGGCGCCAGGCGAAGCGCGACAGGATCGGGCTGGTGAGGCCGGGAGCGTCCACCTCGACGATGTCCTCCTGGCGGAAGAACTCGTCGAAGCCGCCGCGGAAGTGGCCACGCGACTTTACCACCACGATGCGGGCGGCGGCGATGTCGAGGCCGAAGGCTTCGAAGAACACCGGGTCGGCGCATTGGTAACGGTTAGACAACACGACCACGGTGATGCCGTCGAGGTCGAGCGCCACCGATGGGCCGAGATCGAGCGTGTTGTCGGCGTAGTAGCCGCGCCGGCCGCGGACCGTACCGGAGAGCAGGCGCAACACCTCGGCAGGCGCGGCGAAGGGGTGGGAAAATTCGTCGCCGCCGTCGCGGTTGAAGCGCGCGATGAATTGCGCGCCTTCGCCGAGCCGGTGCGCCTCGGCGGCCAGCGCGGGATCGTGGATCACCCCGATCAGCGCGTTGCGCACGCCGGCGCGATGGAATGCTTCGAGGATCCACATCGTGGTGCCGCGCCCGCCGCCGCCGGGATTATCGGCGACGTCGGCAAAAGCGAGCGCGTGGATAGGGTGATCCTCCCCCTCCCCTTGAGGGAGGGGGCTGGGGGGAGGGGTGCGTGCAGCCAACGACCGTGGCGGCACGCACCCCTCCCCCCAACCCCGTCCCTCAAGGGGAGGGGGAGAATTCTGCGCCTCCTGCTCCTCCGTCTTCTCCTTCGTCGCCAGCGCCAGCCGGGTTGCCTCTTCCAACGACGTCAGAACCGGGCGGAAGCGCTCGCGCCGCGCCCAGCCGGCCTCGGCCAGCTCGCGGGCGAGGTCGTTGGCGGCCGGCTGGTCGGTGGCGGTGACCACCACGGTCAGGCCGTTGAACGGCGTGTCGGCATAGGCGAAGCCGCCCATCACCGACACGTTCAGCACCCGGCCGGCGTACGGCGCTTCGCCCATGCGTTGCTGGCCGAAGTCGATCAGTTCGCCGTACGGACGGTTCGGCGCGTCCTTGGCGGTGAGCTGGGTGACGGTCGGCGGCACGATCGGCAGGCGGATGCGGGCAAGGCAGGTGCGGGTGCCGGACAGCAGGCGGCGCAGCATCTGCGCCGCCTCGGCACCGCGCTCGCGCATGTCGAGATGCGGGTTGGTGCGGTAGCCGATGAACGCGTTCAGCAGCGCGACGTCGGCGTCCGACACGTTGGCGTGCAGATCGTAGGTAGCGACCACGGGGACGGTGTCGCCGACGACGCGGCGGACCAGCGCGAGAAGGGTGCCTTCCGGGTCGTGGTCCCCGGTGGTCAGGCCGGCGCCGTGCAGCACGCAATAGACGCCGTCGAGTTTGCCGGCATCGCGCAGGCCGGCTTCCCATTGCGCCATCAGGCGGTCGAAGAACGCCTGATCGACCGGGCCGTTGGGCTCGGCCATGGCGAGCAGGATGGGGACGGGCTGCCACGGGCCGGCGGCGTCCATGGCGGCGACGAAGCCGGGGAGTTCGCCCAGCATGCGCGGGGCGGGTGCGCGCGCCTCATCCAGCATCGCTTGGCCCGCGAGCAGGGTGCGGGAGACGAAGTCGGCCTCGGTGGCGACCGGGGCGAAGCGGTTGCACTCGATCGAGAAGCCGAGCAGGGCGATGCGTGGACCCACGATAGGCTTTCCTTTCCCGCGGAGCGGGCTTGGGCCGCGAAGCGGACCAAGGGTAGGGTGAGGGTGTTGCGCGCGGCAAGCTGCGTGGTCCGGGTTCCGCCTTGCATAGCGGATGTTGCCTTGCCGGGGGTGCTGCGCACCCTGCGACGTGGCACCTTCACCGCTGCGAAATGCCAGGAACGAGCATGCACCAGACGCTGCCACCGCCGCATCCCTCCGTCGCCATATTCGCCGCGCCGGTTGGCAACGTCGTTCCGACCGGCGCGACCGCTCGCGTCGAAGCGGGGTGCCATTGATGGCGTCCGACTCGCCGCATTGGCGCCGGAACCTTTACGTCTGCCTGTTCGGTTCTTTCACCAACGTCACCGCCATGACTCTGCTGCTGCCGTTCCTGCCGATCTACGTGGCGGAACTGGGCGTGAAGACACCTGCCGCGATCGTGCAGTGGTCCGGCATCGCCTACGGCATCAGTTTCCTGGGCGCCGGACTGCTTGCACCCGCCTGGGGCAAGTTCGCGGACCTCTACGGGCGCAAGCTGATCCTGATGCGCGCGTCGCTCGCAATGGCGATCTGCATGTCGATGATCGGCACGGCGCAGAACGTCTGGCAGCTTGTCTTCTGGCGACTACTGGCCGGCGTGCTGGGCGGCTACGCGTCGGGCGCGGTGGTGCTGGTCGCGACCCAAACGCCGAGGAGCCACTCGGGCTGGGCGCTCGGCACGCTATCGACCGGCGTGTTGGCGGGGACACTGCTCGGCCCGCTGATCGGCGGCGTGCTGCCGGGGCTGATCGGCGTGCGGGGCACGTTCTTCCTTGCCGGCGGCGTGATCTTCCTGGCGTTCCTGGCGACCTGCGTTTTCATTCACGAGGACAACCCGCGCGGGGCCGCCCGCAAGCGCCCCGCCGGACGCAGCGCATGGTCGATGATTCCCGATCGACGGCCGGTCATCGCGATGTTGCTCACCGCCATGTTGCTGATGCTGGCGAACATGTCGATCGAGCCGATCATCACCGTCTATGTCGCCACGCTGATCCATGGCAGCAACGTCGTGCTGATGTCCGGCGTGGTGATGGCGGGGTCGGCGTTGGGCAGCATCCTGGCAGCGCCGCGATTGGGCCGCCTCGCCGACCGGGTGGGTGCGTGGAAGGTGATCGTGCTGTGTCTCGTGGTCACCGGCGTGTTGTTGATCCCGCAGGCATTCGTGACCAATGCCTGGCAGCTTGTGGCGCTGCGCTTCCTGATGGGCATGTCGCTGGCCGGATTGCTGCCATCGATCAACGCGACGATCCGCCACAACGTGCCGGACGGGGCGGCGGGCACCATTCTGGGATACGGCACGTCGGCGCAATATACCGGGCAGGTGGTTGGCCCGGTGATCGGCGGCTTCGTCGGCGGACACCTGGGGATGCGCGCGGTGTTCCTGGCGACCACCGTGGTGATCTTCGGGGGTGCCGCGTACAACTGGGTTATCAGCCGGCGTGTTGCGGCCGAGGTGCCGACAGCACCGCTGGAGCGGTGAGATCGCTCCGGGGTGTTATGGCGCGTCCTCATCTGCGATCACGAGGATGGTGAGCGGCGAAGCAATCTTGCGCTGGGTGATGCGTCGACCCTACCCCCGCGCCATGAAGAAGCTGAAAGATGCCCTGTCCATAAGCTCACGGGGAGGGGCCATACGCAGTCCACAGGATTCTCAGTGGCAGTGCGTGATGTGAACGCCGACCCATCGAGAGTCTAATCCCCCTGTCCCGTGCCCCTTGAAAGACTGGCAATAGGGTTGAACGTCCTTGGCGTCGTCCCAGGTGAATATCTTGGTCTGCCCAAAGATTGAAGTGTGAGTTAATATCTCGGAGGGCGTCACACAATAACACGATCCAAAAAAATCGCCCCAAAGAGCGCCCGAGAAGATTAACCCGGATAGCATGATTATCACAAGGAGTGTTCCATTTTCTTGATTCATCCTCGCGAGGTATGGTATTTTGGTTGACGATGAACCATCGGGCTTCGGCGAGAAACTCGCGATTAGAATCGTTCCGAAAACTGTGATAATATGAACCCGAAAAAGACGCTTACCCATGAGCCCATCGATCTCGCTTTGAATGTCGTTGGTGGGCAGAACGACCCAGGATGCAAAATAGGCAAGACCAGGTAAGCCAACCCAATCCCCCATAGGGCGAGTGTCAGGAGGATAACCGCCGGGTTGGAGAGCCGGACTGCTTTTGCAGCATCTCTCATTGGCGAATCCGAAGACAGGCCAGCCATCGACAATCTTCTTCAGGAACGCAGGCGTTGTTTGGCTTCCGTGGCAAGCGCATGCATGGATTCCTGGGTGATGATGCGCCCTTCGCCGCGCGCGATCGATGCCCTGGCCTCATCCAGGCTCGCGATCAGTTCCGCGCGCAGCAGTTCGCGCCCTTCCCACAGCAACAGCGCTTCTGTCACCGCATCTTCGACGCGATCAATCCGACCGGCTTTGATGGCCTGCTGAACGAATGCCTCCTGGTCGGGGTTGAGAGTTACATCCATCGTCATCCCTTTCTGAGTCACGCGACCGTGTCGGACGTTTTGCATAGCAAACGCAGATGTTGTCAGCGTAATTCCCAGGGCAATCGCATTTGGGCGAGCATCACGGCAGGCAACAACGAACCTCACTGGGGGTCGGGGGACAGTGCAGCAAAGCAAGCATTTTAACACAGATTTCACCGAGAAGAAGATTAAGCCACGGATTTACACGGAAAACGTTAGAATATTCCGACAACGCACGCAGGATATTGTCCGTGTTAAGCGGCAATTCCTCCGTGTAAATCCGTGGCTTAATCTTCTTCTCGGTGAAATCTGTGTTAAACGCTCGCTTGCTTGATTTTTTTTCGCTGCCCGGTTCCAAACGGACGAGCGGCATACCATCAAGCCTGTGCTTGCGCTGTTCAGATGCGATTACCCTGGGGTAATTCCTATGGAAAGATATGAACCCTCCTCATCCCGCGCTGGAGATTGCCGCGTCGCCGCCCTCCCAGCGCCGACGGGTGGGCACAATCCGATCACGTACCGTCCCCCGCCAATGCCTGATCCAGGTCGGCAACCAGATCCTCCGCCGTCTCCAGCCCGATCGACAGCCTGATCACGTCCGGCCCCGCTCCCGCCGCCAATCGCTGCTCATCCGACAATTGCCGATGCGTGGTGGACGCCGGATGCAGGATCAGGCTGCGCGTGTCGCCGATATTCGCCAGGTGCGAGAACAGCCGCACGCTCTCCACCAGCTTGATGCCCGCCTCATAGCCGCCCTTCACCCCGAAGGTGAACACCGCGCCGGCACCCTTCGGCAGGTACTTGCGCGCCAACGCGTGATACGGACTGGATTCGAGCCCGGCATAGGAAACCCACGCCACGCGCGGGTGCGTTGCCAGGAATTCCGCCACCTTCTGCGCATTGGCACAATGCCGCTCCATGCGCACATGCAGCGTCTCGATGCCGGTGATCGTCAGGAACGCGTTCATCGGTGCCAGCGTCGGCCCGAAATCGCGCAACGCCACGGCGCGTGCCTTGGTGGTGAACGCGAAGTCGCCGAAGTTTTCGTAGAACCGCAACCCGTGATAGGCCGGCTCCGGCTCGGTCAGCGACGGAAATTTGCCGCCCGCCGCCCAATCGAACCGTCCGCTCTCCACCACGATCCCACCGAGCGAGTTGCCGTGGCCGCCGAGGAACTTCGTCGTCGAATGCGTGATCAGGTCGGCGCCGTATTCGAACGGCCGGCACAGATACGGCGTGGCCAGCGTGTTATCGACGATCAGCGGAATGCCGGCGTCATGCGCGATCTTCGCCACCGGCTCCAGATCGACGATGACACCGCCCGGATTGGCCAGGCTCTCGACAAAGATCGCCTTGCAGCGCGGCGTCAGCGCGCGGCGGAAATTCTCCGGATCGGTCGGATCGACGAAATGGCAGGTCCAGCCCAGCTTCTTGAACGATAATCCGAACTGCGTCAGCGACCCGCCGTACAAATTCCGCGACGCCACGAACTCGTCGCCCTGCTCCATCATGGTGGCGAACACCAGGAATTGCGCGGCGTGGCCGGAGGCGGCGGCGACCGCGGCGCGGCCGCCTTCCAGGTTGGCGACGCGCTCCTCCAGCACCGACACGGTGGGGTTGGTCAGCCGGGTATAGATGTAGCCGAAATTGTGCAGGTTGAAGAGCGATGCGGCATGGTCCACGTCGTCGAACACGTAGGCCGTGGTCTGGTAGATCGGTGTGCTGCGTGCGCCGGTCGTGGGGTCGGGCGCGGCACCGGCATGGATCGCGCGCGTCTCGAAGCCGTAGGAGACGTTGTGCGCCGGCAGCGGCCGCGGCTTGGCACGGCGTTCGGTGGGCGGCTCGGCGGCGCGGTTGCGGATGATACCGGAGTTCACGCCGCTCCAGGACAGCTCGCCGCCCAATCGGCCGAACTCGATCTTCGGGCAGCGGTTCATGATGACGTCCAGGCCGGCCGCCTCGGCCCGCTCCGCCGCGGCATCGTTGCGGATGCCGAGCTGCATCCACACCACCTTGGCGCCGATGGCGATGGCGTCCTCGACGATCGGCGGCACCGCCTCGGAAGCGCGGAAGATGTCCACCATGTCGATCTTGTCCGGGATGTCGCGCAGTGACGCATAGACATGCTCACCTTGCAACTCCTGGCCGGCGGCGACGGGATTCACCGGGATGACGCGGTAGCCTTTGCCTTGCAGGTACTTCATCACGAAGTAGCTGGGGCGGTTCCAATTGGTGGACGCGCCGACCATGGCGATCGTTCGCACCGTCGCCAGGATGCGGCGGATCTTCGCGTCGGAGTACGGGATGGGGTCAAGCGCGGTCATCGGTGTCCTCCGTCGCAAAACCTCTCGCGCCTGCGGCGGGAGAGATCGGCACGCAGCGCCGGGTGGAGGGTGATCGGGTCGGCACGCAGCGA
>Ga0181521_10005188_pt1 | contig 14591 bp, 10 predicted proteins | sample PEATcosm2014_Bin_32_FD_119764 | JGI IMG/M metagenome (GOLD analysis project Ga0181521, IMG submission 119764) | Peatland microbial communities from MTU Mesocosm Facility, Houghton, MI, USA - PEATcosm2014_Bin02_60_metaG | ecosystem: Environmental > Terrestrial > Soil > Wetlands > Peat | place...
GCGAGTTGGGACCGGAGAGTCAAAATGGAAATTGCGGGGAATTGGTCGCGAGCCCAAGCCTATGACAGCGGACTACGCGGAGGCTGTGCGGAAACATCGCTTTGATCTTCTGTACTCGCAGGGGACGCTAGCCGCCCTAATCGAGACGAACCCGCAATCCGATCACCTGCTGATCTAGAACGTGGCAGTTTCAATGCGTGTCCGTGGTTGACGCTCCGATGATGAAGCGGGCGACTCAGGCGGGGTTGGAAAAATCGTGGGCGGCGGCCACACTTTTTGCAGCCGCGCTGTTACTCTCCGGCGCCGCCATCTACAACGGATACCCGCTGTTAGACCCGGACACCTCGGGCTACCTCCGTCCGGTTAACATCGGCTATCGCAGCTTCTTTTACTCTCTGTTCCTCGCCTCGGGACGCCTGGCAGGCTCGCTTTGGCTGGTGGTATTCATTCAATCGCTGATCGAAGCCCACCTGCTTCGACTGATCCTGCGCGTCGTCTTCGGGGTCGCGTCAGCGGCAGCCTTCATCGCAATTACCGCTCTACTCTGCGTACTGACCTGCCTGCCGTGGTACACGGGCTTTATCATGCCCGACGTTTTCACGTCGGTACTGGTCCTGTGCTTCTTCCTTCTGGCGTTCTGCTCTCGGCGCCTGAGACCGGCGGAGCTGGGGTATATCTTCGCGCTGACAGTCGTTGCTGCCACCGTACACTTCTCGCATCTACCCCTGGCCGTGGGCCTGCTCCTGATGACCGCGCTGGTCCGGATCGCTCGCCGCAAGCGGCCGCAAATACCACCACCGAATCTGATTCTGCCTGCCCTGCCGATAGCTGTGGCCCTGTTACTTATGATGGCCGTGAACTACTTCACGCTGGGCGAAGCAGCCTTCTCGGTCAATGGATACGCGTTTCAATTGGCGCGGCTGGTGGCTGATGGGCAAGCCGTCAGCTATCTGCGGGAAGCCTGTCCGCAACACAGATATGCTCTGTGTGAATATATTGACCGCTTGCCGAACGACTCTGACGAGTTTCTCTGGTCGCCAGATAGTCCGTTCAGAAAGGTCGGGTCGTTTGCTGGCTACCGCCGGGAGGGGCGAGAGATCGTCGTACATACTATCATGCGGTTTCCGCTTTGGACTCTGAAGAGCGCTCTTAAGAACACCGCCCGGCAACTTGTCGAAGTCCGCACAGGAACAGGATACGGTTTCGCATCTTATAAAACTTATGGAAATGGAAATCGGCAGAACACGAGCGACGAAATACGTACTTACTATCCGTCGGAATACGGCGCGTTCGAGAATTCACGGCAGAGCCGCGGCGAGTTGGCCCATTTGTACAATCTCAATCGCCTGCATAGGGCGGCCCTGATTTTGAGCTTTCTGTATTGCTGTGCGATGGGCCTGCTGTTCGCCAAGCGCGGACAATGGCTGCAGACGGAACTGCTGGTTACTATCGCTTGCGCGGTGCTGGTTAATTCGTTCGTCTCAGGAGCTTTGTCCCGACCCACAGCGCGCTATGGGAGCCGCCTGATCTGGCTGCTGTCCTTGTTCGCCCTGGCCTCGTATCGCCAGGCCTATGACCCGCTATGGCCGGCGCGCGCTTCGAGCGAATTGAGCCAGTCAGAGCGTTTGACACTGCCGGTTCGCCGTTCTTCTCAAACCCTGTTGCGACACCACCGCTTGTAGAAACTGCGCATTCGGCATCGACGCGATCATAGTCGCGCTTTAAGATGCGGCCTCCTGACCAATGCAAGGTGTATCGTTCGAGAATCTTGACAAGCGAATCAATCAACGCGATGCGTCGGCTTTCTTGGCCCTTCCATTGTTTGAATTGATTAGTGCCGTGGGCGAACTCGCTCATCCTGAAATACCGCAAGCCGTTGGCTTCTAGTACGGCCTTCCATTCAGGATCGAACGCGTTCCAAGCTTCGACTGTTGCAACGAAACCCCCGACGGCCAGCGCTTCGGTTTCGTCTTTCCCGCTTGCATCTCCGTAAAAGGTGAGTCCGCTTACCGCCACAAGGTCACCTGGCTCCAAAAAAAGAGCATCGCAGAGATGCGCGAACGCTGAATAGTGTTCAAAATTTGTGCACACTTTCCTCCTTCCTGAAGGCGAACGTCAACAGCAACAAAATCGCCATCATGGAAGCCGCGAGCTCCATTGTATTTTACCAGAGTTTTCAGTATTTTTATGTAAGTGGCAAACATTGTCCGTAAAACGACGGAAAACTCCGGCGAATTGGCAGATCGCTTGATGACCGTTCGCCAACTCGCCGATTACCTGAACCTCAACGAGCGAACGGTGCTCAAATTGGTATCCGAGGGGGAGTTACCCGGAGTCAAAATCGGGAATCAATGGCGGTTCCGCAAGGCGATGCTGGACGCTTGGCTCGACGATCAAATGCTGGGAGTGACGCCACGGAGCGTTGACGTTTCCAGAGGCGCGCCCGCGGCGCGCAGAATGCTCAATCTCGCGAGTTGCTTTCAGCCAAGCCACATAATTCCCGACCTGGAGGCCAACACCAAAACCGGAGTTATCGAGGAGCTGGCGAATCTGGCCAGCCGGCTGAATCTGGTGAGGGACAAGACCTGGTTCGTCGGCGCTCTTATCGAGCGCGAGAATATCATGCCGAGCGCGACCGGTAACGGACTGGCCTTCCTGCACACGCTCAATCGTCATCCCGAGCAAGTAGTCAAACCGTTCATGGTCTTGGGCAGATCACGAGGCGGCGTCGATTTCGACGCTCTCGACGGTAAGCCCACTCATCTGTTTTTCGTACTCGGGCTTAAGTTTCACGAACTGCACCTTCCGTGGCTGGCAAAGCTCCCCCAGATGTGTTCGCGGCCTGAAACGCTGCGAACCTTAATGGCCGCAGTCACGGCAGACTCAATCTTCGCGGCCCTCTCTGACGCCGAGCGTGATTTGGGGATCTCCGCGACAAGCGAGACCCCGAGAAAACTGCCGTGATGATGGAACTCCTGGTGGTACGCGGCGAGTTTCTACATGCGATTCGTATTTCGGAAATTTTTGGCTCCTGGCTGATAGCCATTGACGTAAAAACTGAAGTGGAGGGAAGACTGCCAAATGGATGTACATCGCATCGGCGAACTTAGTCCGGGTACTCCTGTCTGGGTCTGGATCGTCCGCGTCGGCAAAGGACGGTGGTGGCCCGGTTCCGTGCTGTCCATCGGCGCCCTGGCGCCCTTTCCGATAGTCGATACCCGCTTCGAGTGTCGCGCGGCTGGAAAAAACGGAATCGATGGACCAGCCTTTGTTGGGATCAGCACCACCCGAATGCGTTATCTTGAACTCCGCGACATCCGCCTGAAAGGTGACGATCGACCGAATTTCGTTCCGAGCGCGATTTTCGCCAAACCTGAGGAAACGGCGGTCGGACTCAACGACACGCATCATGTGGATACAATGACCGGAGATGCTCGAGTGTCACTGGCGGCTGCCGTAAAGAAGTCTCGAGCGAGGAAAAAGACCAAAGCCTCAAGTCCAACCAAGGATGCCACTGCCGCCGCGATTGAATGATGAAGCGTGCGGCAAGGGGCGAGGTTGCCGCATTCATCGAGTTCTTGATTATGACTGCTGTGGGCATTCAGTCACCGCTGCGCGCGGGGTTTTTCACTGGTCGTTGACACGACGGGCCAGTCTCTATCGAAAAATCTGCGCAGCGCATCTTTTTCTCTCATCCACCGGCCGCGACAACCGAGCCGCGTCTTAACACTGCGCCCCCGTCGCAACGGGCGGGCTGCTTGATTGACCAACGCGCTCCCTGGTCTTGAAGAGCTGCTCGAGCACATTTCGCTGAGCACCAAGATTCCGCGACAAGCGAAATGAACGCGCGTCCCGAAGCATCAATTGGAATCATCCGCATCCGCCACTGATGCGATCGGATACATCATAGCGCGGCGGGCGATCGCATGATCGGCCGCCGGAACCAGCCTTACACCCGAAACATCGTGCCGGCGCTGCTAATCCGCGATCGCCAGCCTGCAATCGGAACGCTGGCACGCAATTGGCTATTGCCGTGAAGACGGCGGTACATCCGATCACCAAGGAGTCAGCGCCGGGAACCAACGAGGATCGTGCAAAAGAATCCGGTGAGACAGTACCAACCCGAATCCGCGCCCGGGAGTTATCCACATCAGGTCGAACTGGCCGAAATGATTGTTCACAACCGCGGCCGCGGCGAATCAAGCCCATTGGAGATGCGGTAAGCGAGGTAGCCTTCGATGTCCGATGCAACCTATGATGCGGTGATAATCGGTGCTGGTCACAACGGGCTGGCGCTCGCGAGCTACCTGGCAAAAGCTGGATGGAGCGTTGGCGTTTTCGAGAAACGCACCGAAGAAGGCGGCGGACTCTGCACCGAGGAACTGACGCGGCCGGGCTTCCTGCACAACGTTCACGCGAATTATCACACCCTGGTCGGCATCTGCCCGGTGTACGACGACCTTGAACTCGTCACGCGGCACGGATTGCGCTACGTGCAGCCGCCGGTGCAAATGGCAAGCGTGTTTCAGGACGGCAAGGCGCTGGTGGTGCATACCGACCTGAACAAGACCTGCGAGTCGATTGCGCGCTTTTCGCCCAAGGACGCCGAGACCTTCCACGCCGTTTACGAAGAAGCGCGCGGCTACCGCGACCTGATTTTGCGCACGCTGATGTATTCGCCGCCGAACTCGATGAAGGAGATTACGAAGGCGCTGGTGGCCTGGGGTGTCGAGGAAAAGAGCAAGTACCTGAGCGTTCATTTGCGCCATCAGACGATCAACGAATTCCTCGACCACCATTTCGAGAACGATCGAGTCAAGGCTCATCTCTCATTTCACGCGTCGCTTGCGGGCTATGCGACCGATCGCAGAGGGCTCGCGGTTTCGTTCCCGCTGCTTTTGAGCAAGATCGACAACTGGCACATCTGCATTGGCGGCTCGCACGCGCTTGCCCACTCATTATGGGAAGCCCTGGCGCAAGCAGGCGGGCGCGTTTTCCTGAATCAAGGCGTCGAGAAGATCATCGTCGAGAAGGGAAAAGCAGTCGGCGTCCGCCTCGAAGATGGCAGCGAAGTGCGGGCGAAGCATCTGGTCGCCAGCTCGATCAGCCTCGAGCAGACTTTCTTGCGCCTGGTCGGGCGCGAGAATCTGTCCGCTCCGCTGACTACCGAAGTCGAGCACTTTCCGCACATGGATTCGTCGTTCTTCAGCGTCCATCTGGCGATGACGACGAAGCCGGAGTATCGCGCGTCCGCGTTCGATCCCGATGTCAATCAGGCCTGGGTGGTCAATCTCGGCTACGAAAATCAGAAGCAGTTCAATGACGATTGGCACGACGTCCGCGCCGGCAAACTTTTGAATCCTCGGCCCAATGCCGCGGTCAATTCGCTCTATGATCCGACTGACGCGCCCGACGGCTGCTACACCGGCCTGCTCCGCCAGATGGCGACGTACGATCTCGCCAAGGGCGGTCCGACCGCGTGGGACAATATCTCCCGCGAGTACGGCCAGCGATGCATCGATGTGTGGAAAGAGGCGGCGCCCAACCTGACCGATAGCACCTTTCTCGACTGGGCGACCTATTCGCCGCTGGACATCACGCGGCGGATCCCGAACATGGTTCGGGCCGACTGGATCGGCGGGCTGATCGATCTCGGCAACATGCTGGACAATCGTCCCGGCCCGATTCTTTCAGAGTACCGGACTCCGATCGGGAATCTGTACATGTGCGGCGCCACGCAGCATCCCCACGGCTTCGTGACCTTCGCACCGGCTTACAACGCACTGGAGATTATCGCGCAGGATCAGCACGTCGAACGCTGGTGGAAATGACCGCTATCGCAGATATCCCGGTGCGGCTCGATGACGACGCGACGAGCGGGCTCGCCTCGATCGTGCAGCAGTTCCTCGAGCAGCAACTCGCCGATTCGACGCGGCGGCGAGTGCGCGCATCGCGATTGCGCGGCCGGCTTGGACTGACCGCGACAGATTACGACGCTTCCGTGACGGTGGATTTTCGGGGCGATTTGATCGCGATTAGCGACGGCAGCGCGGGGCCACTCGACGCCACTATCGCGGGTTCGTACCAGTCGCTGACCAAGCTGCTGCAGGGCCGCAGCAATCCGATCGTCGAGCATCTGCGAGGCCGGCTGAAAGTCACCTCGCGGATCGGCAATCTTTTTTTTCCATTTCGGGTTCATCGGCTGATGAAGCTCGCCCCTGAGGGCAACCATTAGGAGGGCCGCATGCCAGACGCATCTTATGACGCGGTAATTATCGGGGCCGGCCACAACGGTCTCTGCCTGGGCGCCTATCTAGCGCGCGCAGGCTTGAAAGTCGGGATATTCGAGCGGCGCCACGACGAAGGCGGCGGCGCGCACACCGATGAGGCGACCGTTCCCGGCTTCTGGCACAACCTCCATGCCCAGTACATGGAGTTCATCGAGATGATGCCCTTCTATCGCGATTTCGACCTGCCCAGCTACGGCGCCCGGGTGATCAAGCCCGATGCGCAGGTCGGAATTACCTTTGCCGACGGCAGGCCGCCGCTAGTCATCTACCGGCCGGAACTCGCGGACCAGACTCACGCGAGCATCGCCTACTACTCGCGCCGCGACGCCGATGCTTTCGCGGCGATCCGCGCCAAGGTGCTGGCAGCCAACAATTACATCTCGGCGATGCTCTACAGCCCGCCCGCGTCCGAGTTGCAGCTCGAGGGCGGCCGCACCGAAGCCATCATGGGCCGGTTGCTGCAGCTTTGGATCGACATCGGGTTCAAGCCGCAAGAGATGAACAAGTGCCCGAAAGTGCTCATCGATGAAGTTTTCGAGTCGAGCGAGCTGCGGGCGACCATGTATCGCCAGTGCGTGGAATGGGGTGCGAACCTGCACGCCGGCGACGGTTTCGGATTCGTGATGTGCGTGATCTGGCTGTGCGCCAATCACTATATGTCGATCGGCGGGACGCACACACTCGCGCATGCGATGGCGAGCGCGGCGCTCGCGGCGGGCGCGGACCTTCGTTACAACAGCCCGGTCGTCGAGATTCTGAATTCAGGCGGACGCGCAACCGGCGTGCGGCTCAAGGACGGGCGCACGATCGAGGCGCGCAAACTGGTCGCCTCCAACGCCGATCCGAAAACCACCTTCGTCGATCTCATCGGCTGGGACAAGCTGAGCGATTTCAGAAAAGAGCGGATGTCGAACTGGCGGTTTGGACCTGAGCACGTGCTCGGCACGCCGTCGTTCGCGCTGCGGACGGCGCCCGACTACAAATCCGCGCGGCACAACGCCGACATCAACAAGTGTTTCTACACCATCGTCGGATTCGAAGATGCCCACCAGGTTTCCGACTACATCCTGCAGGCCTATGGCGGCCAGATTCCCGATCGGCCCGGCGCCGGCACCTGGGTCAACTCGCTGTGGGATCCCAGCCAGTCGCTGCCGGGACTGCAAACGATGAACGGATGGTTCTTTTTCCCGAAGGCTTCGTGCCTCAGCGCGCAGGAATGGGACGACGTCCGGCGCGACTACAACGGAAAATTCCTAAAGCTCTGGGGCACTTACGCTCCCAACATGACGCGCGACAATATAATCGCCGACAAGCTTTACGTCTCGCTCGACATGGAGCGGCGGATGGCGATGCCCGAGGGCGATTTCTCGCACGGCCGGCTCAGCATCATGAATCCCGCGATGCCGCGGGCGCACATCTATCGCAGCGAGATGGAAGGACTCTACATGTGCGGCGCGTCCGCGGGCGGCGGAGGAATCAGCGCGGCCGGCGGCTACAACGCATACAAGGTCATTGCAAACGATTACAACCTGCCCAAGCTGTGGCAGCAGGAAAATCGGCTCTATTAGGAAAACCGGATCGGACGCCAGAGGATTATCATGCCTGCGATTTATACAACCGAATGGTACGAGGCGATCAAAAAGCTCCTCAACGAAAATCCGGAAGTCGATAAAAAATCCCCGCGTGGCACCTTCCACGTGCTGGCGAAGATTGTCGGCGATGCCAGCTCGCTCTATCTCCCGGTCGGCGAGTTGCGCAACTTCGTGGTGTTGTTCGCGGATGGCAAATGTCTGGAGTATCGGCAAGTCGACGTGCCGGCGCCGCGCAAGGATTTTGAGTACATCTTCGAGCTTCCCGCATCGGTATTCGAAGCGGTTGCGGCCGAGCAGATCGATCTCATCGACGCCGGACTGAAGGGCAGGATCAAAATCACCGGCGACATGCGAATCCTGATCAGGCATGCCGAGCTGGTAAACGAGATTTACCGCGCGTTCGCGCGCGAAGTCGAAACGCTTTGGCCCAAGGGCAAGCCCGTCTCCGCAGGCGGGGCTCCTGCCACGGCTGGCCACTAGATTCGGGTATCTGCGACTGGAAGCCGCGGCACAGGTATGCCGCGGCTTTCGCAATCGCGCCGGAGCCCGGCAGCGAGCCATCAAGATTGGTGCGCGCAGCCTAGCCTAACATTTGTTAGGTTCATGGCGCACGGCGGTTATCGCTGGTCGCACATTTGACACCGAGTTGCGGATCTGACACCCAACCTGTCTCGATCCTCCCTGCGCCTAACGAGCGTTAGAGACGGATGAGAGTGGTCCGACCGCGACTCGCATGCGCCGCGTTCCGCTCCGACGCATGCCCTCTTCCGCCGCATGAACCATCCTTCAGGGAAAAAATGGTGCGGATGGCACCATTGGGGCTGTAGCCATATGCACCACAAATACCGAAGAAATTGAATTCAGCAGGCACCCGCGCCGGCGCCGAATGGCACGAGCGGTGCATAAGTGAAACGCCTCCGCGTTTTTGGAATTCCGAATGACCGGTGAGGTGAAATGCTCAAGCCGAATACAAGTTAGGGCGCCTGCTTGAAGGGCGTCACGCTCCGGCGCGGTCACGCGCCTCGGTGCGACGGGATGCGTTCGAATTGCAGGCCAGCGCCTTCGAACGAAAGACCGGGTCTCATTTACGTCAGCGAAAAGGATTAGAGAGGCAGTGCCATGAGTCAAAGACAACTCGCTATGGTGATCAACCTCGATAAATGTATCGGGTGTCAGACTTGCACCGTCGCCTGTAGCACTCACCGACTTAACCATCCCGGCACCGAGATGCTCCGCTACATATGGTGCGAAACCAAGCCCGGCGAGGGCTGGCCCAAGGGATGGATGGAACTGGGCCGTAAGGTTCCGGACCGGGTGCGGGACTACGGCGGTACGTGGAACTTCAACTGGGAAGAAGTCTATACCTCTCCGGTCGGCGCCAAGTACCTGCATCCGGTGACCAAGGAAACCGGAGAGCCGGTGAAGTGGGGACCGATCTGGGAAGAAGACCAGGGCGCCGGCGAGTGGCCGAACGGGTACTTTTTCTATATGCCCCGGCTCTGCAATCACTGCACGGACGCTCCTTGCATCGCCGTCTGCCAGGACCACTTCGCGCGAGGCGGCGGCATGCCGTCCAGCCAGGGGAACGGGCACAAGAACTCGTTGCACAAGCGCGAGGCGGACGGGATCGTCACGATCGATCCGGGTTCGTGCGACGAATGCGGCCTCTGTGCAGCAGAATGTCCCTACAAGATTCCGATGGAAAACATCGTGGCCGGCACCTACGAGATGTGCGACTTCTGCGCCGGCCGCGTGGAGAACCAGTACGCTCCGGTATGCGCGAAGAGCTGCCCCGCGCGTGGGATGTACTTCGGCTACCTGGACGACAAGGAGAGCTTCGTCGCCAAGCTCGTAAACGAATACAAAGTCGCCCTGCCATTGCGTCCCGACTTCAACACCGGTCCCAATGTTTACTACATTCCTCCGTTCATCCGGCCAACGACTTTCGCAGCCGACAATAAGCCGACCGGTCAAGCCGATATTCCAGTCGATCTTCTTCGGAAGTACTTCGGACCCGGTCTTGACCAGGCGATGGTCACCCTCAAGGAGCATCGCGCGCGCGCCGAGCGCGGCGAAAAATCCGAATTGATGGATCTGCTCATCATCTACAAATGGTCGGACGCGTTCACCCCGTTTAAGGTCGAAGCTCCGACCGAACCGATCGAGCAAGGGGTCGAGGCCGGCAAGCAGGGGGTCGAGGCCGGCGAGGGGCGCCAGTCATGAGCAAGCGCAAGGGCGAAGAAAATCCTGAGGCACGCCAAGCGGCCGTCGAAGCTCCCGACAACTACTGGGAATGGGATAAGTGCCGCTGGGGAACCCATCGCGTCAACTGCTATCCCGGCAGTTGCCCCTTCCGCGTCTATGCCAAGGACGGCCATGTAATTCGCGAGGAGATCTCCTGCACCTATCCAGAGTTCAACGACCCCGACTACAAGGTGCCGGACTACAATCCGCGTGGATGTCAGAAGGGCTACCAGCACTCCAAAGCGATGTATGGCCCCGACCGGCTGCTATACCCGATGAAGCGGGCGGGCGAGCGCGGCAGCGGCAAGTGGGAGCGGATTAGCTGGGAGCAGGCCTACGATGAAATCGCCGGCAAGCTCGTGGACATAATCCAGAAATACGGGCCGGAGGCCGTCTCCGACGATCATGGAACCAATGGCGCCGGCGTGTTGCGCGGCGGCGGCGAGGGTGCCTCGACCGGCTTCGTGTCGCGCCTGGGTGGGGTCAGCTACGATCTCAACTTTCTCATCGGTGATTTCAACCCCGGCCAGTACCTGACCTTCGGGCAATTCCAGCACGCTCCGGGAATCGAGACCTGGTTCCTCGCCGATACAGTCATCGCTCTTTCGAATCCGGCGTACGGGAACATTCCCGACATCCATTATATTCTCGAGGCGCGCTATCGCGGTGCGAAAGTGGTCGCGATCGCGCCCGACAAGAATGCCACTGCCCAGTTCGCTGACATGTGGCTGCCCGTCAACTGGTCGGCCGACCCCGCACTGTGGCTCGGCGTCTGCAATATCCTGATCAACAATGGATGGATCGACCTTGAGTTCATGAAGGAGCAGACCGATCTCCCGGTGCTGGTCCGCATGGACAATCAGCAGTTCCTGCGCGCGTCCGATTTAACCGAGGGCGCAGACATTGAGCAGTTCTTCGCCATCGACACCGCCACCGGCAAACCCGAGCCAGTGCCCAAAGGCACGCTTGCGATGCCGTTCGACTACGCGCTCGAGGGCAAGTGGAAGGTTACCCTCAAGGACAAGAAGCAGGTCGAGGTCACAACGGTCTACGAGCTGCTCAAGAAACGAATCGCTGAATACACGCCGGAAAAGGTGCACGAGATATCGGGTATCCACCCCGATCAGCTCGCCCAGTTGGCCGAACTCGTCAAGCCGCCGCGCAAGGTGTTCGTCTTCGTCAACTGGAACGCCGGCAAGCTCTACCATGGCGACCTGCTCGAGCGCTCCTACTGCTACATGCTCGCGCTCACCGGAAACGTCCGCAAAGCCGGCACGGGATCGCGGGGATGGTCGGCCGGAGCCGAGTATATAGGCGGCGCCGCCGTCGTCGGCGGGATGCCCAATGAGGTGCTCGAGACCGGCGATCCTTTGCTTCACGCGATGAATATGTCGCAGAAGATACAGGAAGACTATCGGACATATTTCAAAATGGACCCGACGATACCTCCCGCCGAGGCTTCTTTGGGTGCGCTCCGTGAAGGTCTCAGGATGGGCGGCACACTCTCGCCGCCGGTTTGGCTCTGGTACCACCACGCCGGTTACAAGGAGGTTTGGGACAAGTTCCTCGACGACCCAAACGCGCCCAAGAAAATCAGCGAGTACGCCGAGGAATCGCTCGCCAACGGCTGGTGGAACGGGTTCGTGCACCCAGCCAAGGACGTCACTCCAAAGGCGATGCTGGTGTCCGGTTCGAATCCGCTCCGCCGTCATCGCGGCGGCATGAACACCTACCTGCAAACCTTGTGGCCGAAGCTCGACCTAATCGTCGTTTTGGATCCGCGCTGGAGCACCACCGGACTCTACGCTGACTACGCGTTGCCGGCCGCGTCGTTCTATGAGTACGCCGACGCCAAGTACTCGACGCCGGCGACCCGCTTCAGCACATTCACGGACCAGACCGTGCCGATGCTCGGCGAGTCCAGGTCCGACCGCCAGATCACGCTCGGCCTCCTCGAACGCATCCAGCAGCATTTCCTGAAGCGAGGCGTGGAAAAGTACAAGTCCGGCAACCGGGAGATCATCGTCAAGGAGCTCTACTGGCGTGCCACCTTCGGAGGACGCTACGGCCAGGAGAACGAAGACGAGGAACGGCTGGTAAACGACACCTATAACGCGCTCGGAAAGATGGGATGGTTCGAAAGCCTCGACGGTGAGGAGCTCACGCTCGCCAACCTGCGCAAGAACGGCAAAGCGTGGCTGAGCGGTCGCCCCGCCTGGCACGCGACGGTGGTCCAGAACGCGGACATCGTTCCAGGCGAGATCTTCTGGCCGTTCCGCGATCAGATCGAACAAAAGGTGCCATACGCGACCACCACGCGGCGAATGGAGCTGTACCTCGACCATCCGTGGTTCATCGAGGCTGACGAGCACCTCGTCCGTTACAAGCAGCCACCCAACATCGGCGGCGCACAACCCTTGCGGCTTACCAGCGGACACCTACGATGGAGTGTTCACTCGAACTGGGTAGTGTCCTACGAGATGCTGAAGCTGCATCGCGGTGAGCCCTTTGCATTCATCAACGAGACCGTCGCGAAGGACAAGGGCATCGCGGATCATGATTATATCCGCGTCTACAATGACTACGGCTCTTTCATAACCCGGGCGAAGCTCAGTTCCTGCACGCGGCCCGACCAGCTCGTGATCTACCACGCATGGGAGCCTTATCAGTATCCAAACTGGATGCCGTACGATGGCTTGCTGCCCGGCCCGCCCAAGGGCCTGCACTTCGCGGGCGGCTACCGCCATTACGAATACACCTTGTGGAACTGGGCTCCTTCGCAGTCGGACCGGCAGACCAACATTGACTTCGAAAAGGCGAAACTCCAGGCGTAGTCGCGGAGGCCGTGAAAATGGCAAACGAATCGGATAAGCCTCAGAACTCAGCGTCGAGACGGGACTCCGTAAAGGAGCAGCGCGAATATTTCGAATGGGACAGCTGCAAATGGGGCACTCATAGAGTCAACTGCTACCCCGGCAGTTGTCCCTTCCGGGTCTACGCCAAGGACGGCAGGGTGATTCGCGAGGAGATCTCGTGCAGCTATCCGGAGTTCGACGACCCCGAATCGAGGGTGCCCGACTACAATCCGCGCGGATGCCAGAAAGGCTATCAACATTCGCGCTCGATGTACGGACCCGACAGAGTGTTGCACCCGATGAAGCGGGCGGGCGAGCGCGGCAGCGGAAAATGGGAAAGAATTTCCTGGGATCAGGCCTTCGAGGAAATCGGCGATAAGATTGCCGGTGTCATCCAGAAGTACGGCCCCAAGGCGCTGCTTGACGACCACTGTGCCAACGGCATCGGAGTGTTTCGCGGCGCTGCGGAGGGCTCGACCACCGGCATGACTTCGCTGCTCGGTGGAGTGAGCTTGGATCTCGACTTCGTGACGGGCGACTTCAAGGTCGGCCAGTGGCTGACCTTTGGCGAGATGCATCACGCGCCCGGGATCGAGAACTGGTTCCTGCCCGACACCATCATCCTGATGTCCAACCCGGTGTATGCGAACATTCCCGACGTTCACTACATCCTGGAAGCCCGCTATCGCGGCGCCAAGATAATAGCCGTCGCACCGGACAAGAATCCTACCTGCCAGTTTGCGGATATCTGGGTAAACATAGATTGGTCGGCCGATCCCGCGCTGTGGCTCGGGGTAGCAAAGATTCTGATCGACAAGGGATGGATCGATACGCACTTCGTCCAGGAACAGACCGATGCGCCGATCCTGGTTCGATCAGATGATGGCCGGTTCCTGAGAGACTCCGATCTGCGCGAGGGCGGAGACCCTGAACAGTTCTATGCAATCGACTCCAAGACCGGACAGCCCGTGCAGATGCCCAAGGGCACGCTTGAAATGGCCGCCGACTATGCCCTCGACACGCGCACCAGCGTGCGCCTGAAGGACGGCGCCAAGATCGAGGTCCGAACGGTTTTCAGCTTGCTCAAGGAACGCCTTGCCGGCTACACGCCGGAGAAGGTACACGAGATGTCGGGTGTTCACCCGGACACGCTCCATCAGATTGCCGAGCTCTGCCGGCCGCCCCGCAAAGTTTTCGGCTATATCAACTTCTTTGCCGGCAAGCTCTATCACGGCGATCTGGTCGAGCGCTCGTATTGCTACATCCTTGCGCTGACCGGCAACGTCGGCAAACCGGGCACCGGCACTCAGGGCTGGTCGCCGGGAACGGAGATCTCGGCCTCGATGGCGGCTGTGTCCGGGATGCCGAAGCAGGTGATTGAATCGGAGAACCCGATCGCCGCGGCCGCAACCTTGTCCCAGCTGATGCATGACGATTACAAGATGCGCTTTAAGATGGACCCCACGATGCCGCCGGTCGAGGTCGCCAACGGCGCGACGCATGAGGGCCTGAAAATGTCGGGCACGCTCAGCCCCGGGGTTTTTCTCTGGTATCGCCACGCCGGATACAAGGAAGTCTGGGACAAGCATCTGCACGATCCATATACGGAC
>Ga0181521_10005191_pt1 | contig 14588 bp, 20 predicted proteins | sample PEATcosm2014_Bin_32_FD_119764 | JGI IMG/M metagenome (GOLD analysis project Ga0181521, IMG submission 119764) | Peatland microbial communities from MTU Mesocosm Facility, Houghton, MI, USA - PEATcosm2014_Bin02_60_metaG | ecosystem: Environmental > Terrestrial > Soil > Wetlands > Peat | place...
ATTTCAAGGACTCGGTAATGTCCACAATCGGGCTCGGAGCGCAGATCAGCGCGGCAACCGACGCCGGGCGCTACGATACGCTGCTCATGGCCACCGTCATCATGGCGACTTTGGTGGTCTGCACGAATCGTTTGGTGTGGCGGCCGCTCTATCGGCTGGCCGAAACGAAATACCGTCTGGAAAGCTGAGGGGGCCGAAGGATACGCCGATGTCAGGCGCGGAGTTTTGCCGCAGCGCGGCGATTCCGGGCCACCACAAACACACCGCCCAGGCAGAGAATAAGGACGCCGAAGAAGCTCGGTTCCGGAGCCAGTGATTGGCCACCGATGCTGCCGCCGCTCACGTCGGTAAGTGTGCCTGAGAGGTAATATTGCTTCTCGCCTCCATTTGCCAGGCCGGGAGGGTTATCCGCCGCAATGTAGGAGTCCGGCAGCAATGAACCGGAGCCGACGTTCAGGGTGATGTTCAGGACACCAAATTCCGTAAAACCGTTGCTGGAGACAACGCAAGTTGAAGTGGTGCAGGATCCGGTAAATAACAAGGGATCGCTTCCCACTGTCAGCGTGGCGGAACCGCTGCCGCTCAGGTCCACCGGGCCGGTTACGGATAAACCGGTGTCCGGTCCTGCGATTACCCCAACGCCGTAACCATATATCGTCCCAACGGTGGCATTTAGATCATAGATGTCCGCTCTGGCCGGAGTAGGGCCAACGGCAAGGCATACCAACAAAATGAGACCCGCCGATCCCAACGCTCTTGCGCGCATCGAATACCGAGTCTCTGTTGTGTTCACTATTCCTCGTTCACTCGTCCAGCATCTACTGTCTGAAGCTTGGCACAACGCCCGTGGCATAGCAAGGAAGCGGACCCGGTAAACCGTAAAGCGGTCACAGCAGTACTACGGTATTCCCGCGATTTTGATATTTTCCCGCCACCGGCAGCCGGCTTTCAGTCTACGGCTTGGTCTTTTGTCTGCGTTTGACCGGCTCGACGATTGAGAACTGGAGTTTTCGCTCCAGCGGGTCGGCGCGATCGAGGATGATTCGCACCCGATCGCCGATGGAGAATTCACGGCGCGTGCGCTGTCCAATAATCTTCCGCACATTTTCGTGATAGGCGTAGTGATCGCCGGGAAGCGTGTCGATGGGGACAAGGCCTTCCACGAACAGGTCCGCCAGCTCCACGAACAATCCGTAGCGGGCGGTGCCGATGATGAGGCCGTCGAATTCCTCGCCGACGCGGCCTTCCATGAACTTCGCCTTCTTCCACTCCACCAGTTCGCGTTCGGCTTCGGCCGCGCGGCGCTCCGTGAGTGAGCACTCATCCGCGATCGACTTCAGCTCCGCCTCGCTGGAATACGCACGATCGTCGAGAGACGCCGTCAGCAGCCGGTGAACAATCAGATCCGGATAGCGCCGGATTGGCGAAGTGAAGTGCGTGTAGTGCGTGGCGGCGAGCGCAAAGTGGCCGGAATTCTCCTCGTTATAGCGGGCTTGCTTCAGAGAGCGGAGCATCAGATAGCTCAGAATTCGTTCTTCCGGCTTACCTTCGATCTTCGCCACCAGTTTCTGATAAGCCTTCGAGGAAAGCTTGATCTCTTTGGGCAGGATCACGTCTTTGTGGACAACGCGGCCTTCGGCCTTGCGCTCCTTATAGCGGTGGCGCGAAACCGGAATCGCACCCACGCCGAGCGAGTATCCGAACTGTGCGGCGATCTCTTCGAACTCCATTACGCGTTTCGGGTCCGGCTGCTCGTGAACGCGATAAATCGCCGGGTGGCCGGTATGCTCGAGATGCGCGGCGACCGCTTCATTGGCGGCCAGCATGAACTCTTCGATAATCCGGTTCGCGATGTTGCGGGGGCTGCGCGCGATGCCGGTCATGACGCCGGTTTCGTCGAATTCGATCAGAGGCTCGGGAAGGTCGAAGTCGATGGAGCCGCGCTTGTAGCGCTTGTGCTGCAGGATTTCGGCGAGCTCGCGCATCAGTTCGAAGCGTTCGACCAGCGCGGCATAGCGGGCTCTCTGCGCCGGATCGCCTTCGAGCAGCAGATGTACGTTCGTATAAGTCATGCGCTCGGCGCTGCGAATCACGCCTCGGCAGAACTCGAAATTCAGGGGCTCGCCGTGGCGGTCGAACTCGATGAGCGCCGAGACGACAAGCCGGTCGGCCTGAGGGATCAGCGAACAAATGTTGGTCGACAGCTCGAATGGAAGCATGGGGACGGCGCGGTCGGGGAAGTAGACGCTGGTGCCGCGCAGGCGCGCTTCACCGTCGATGGCGCTCGCGGGCGTAACGTAATGGCTCACGTCGGCAATGTGGACCTGCAGTGCGTAGTGGCCGTTGAGCAGCTTGTCCACTAATACGGCATCGTCGAAATCGCGCGCCGTTTCGCCGTCGATGGTGACGATCGGCAGGTCGCGGAAATCGCGCCGGCCTTTGAGATCCGCGGCTGTGATCACGGCCGGCATCGACTGGGCCTGGTCGATCACCTCAGCCGGAAACCGATTGGGCAGGTGGTGCTTGCGGATAATGATTTCCACGTCGATGCCGAAGTCGTCCGGCGATCCCAGCACCTCAATGACGCGGCCAACCGGCGGCCCCTTGCGGTCGCCGTATTCCAGGAGCTCGGCATTGACGATCATGCCGTCGAGTTGGTTGATATCGGCGATTTCGATTGGCTGGGGCCCGATGCGGTCCACCTGGACATTCCCGGCGGCAGCCGCATCGGGGATGGCAAGGTCCTCCGGAATTTCGATCCATTCGGTCAACCGTTCATCATGAGGGACTACGAACAGGCCTCGGCGACCGATACGAAACTGGCCCACGACCGTGGGGTGCGCGCGTCTGAGTATTTTGACGATCTCAGCTTCAGTGCGCCCGGTGGGCCCGGCATGGGTGATGCGCGCAATGGCGCGGTCGCCATTCATCGCGCCGCGTGTGCTGTCGCGGCCGATGTAGAGATCGCCGGAGACGCCCGGAATGGGGTGATCGGGTATGAGAAACCCGTAGCCATCGCGATGGATACTGAGGCGTCCGGCAATATATTCGCGGCTGCGGGACGTGGCGATGTAGTGCCCGTTACTGAGTTCAACCAGGTCGCCGCGGCCGGTGAGGCGGTCGAGGGCGGATTCGATGGCTGTGCGTTCCTCGCCTTTGACGCGCAGTTCCCTGAAAAGATGCTTGAGACCCGTCTTCCCGTGAGGCTGCTTCGCGATGTGGGCGAGCAGCGCGGAATCCGTCATATCCATCTATCTTAGAAGCGAAGCCATGGCGATCGGCCAGGGCCATCCGACCGCGACGCCTGCCATCATCATCGTCTGCAAAAGGCAAGCGGGAGCACGTTTCCGGCGGCGCGGCGTATCCCCTTCTGAGAGCGTATCTCAGAAGCAAGCTTTCGGAATAGCCCGGTTTTTATCCTGTGCGCTTCGTTGGCATAATATAGGTAACGATGCGTTACCTCTTACTTTTCGTCCCCGCCCTGCTGCTCACGGCTCAGACGCCCGCAGCCCCCAAGAAAGCTTCCGACCATAAAGCGCTGGCCGCCGCCAGCGTTCCGAAGAACTTCAAGGAAAGCGGCTCGCCCACCGCCCCGGTCACCGTTGAGATCTACACGGACTACGAGTGCCCGGCCTGCCGCGCACTTTATATGGACACGTTGCCGTCCCTCAACCAGGAGTTCGTGGCGACCGGCAAAGTACACCTGCTCCACCGCGACTATCCGTTGCCGCAACACCAGTATTCAAAACTGGCGACACGCTATGCGAACGCGGCGGGCGCCATAGGCAAATATGAGATTGTGGCGAACCAGATTTTCGTGACGCAGCCCGAATGGGCGCAGAACGGGAATGTGGACGCGGCCGTCGCAAAGGTCCTTGCGCCGGCCGATATGGAGAAGGTTCGCACGATGGTGAAGTCCGATTCGCACCTTGATGATTCGGTCGCCGTGGATGTTGCGATGGCAAACAATCAGGACCACCTGACCCAGACCCCGACGATTGTGATTGTCGCCAAGGGAAAGCGGGATGTCATTGCGGGCGGAATGCCCTACTCCATCCTGAAGCAGTATCTCAATCAGAAAATCGCGCAATGAAGCGTGGGTTGCTCTTTGCGCTGCTTCTTGCCGGCCGGCTGGGCATTGCGGTCATCTTTCTCTACGCGGGCATTGCGAAGGTGCGCGAGCCGTGGCTGCAGTTCGCCGTGTCGATCGAATCGTTCAAGATGGTGCCGGAGACCTGGCTGGAGCCAATCGCGCGGATCTTGCCGTGGTGCGAGATTGCGCTGGGAGCCGCTGTGCTCGTGCCCGGTATTCTGGCCCGTTGGGTCTCGTTAGTCCTCACGGGGATGCTGGCGTGGTTCCTCTTTATCGGAATCCGGGCGTACGCGAAAGGCCTGGCCGTGGACTGCGGATGCTTCGGCGCGGGCGGCGGAGCCATTGACGCAAAATGGTTCGTGGAGCATGCGGCCATGCTGGCGTTGGGGTTGGCGGTCACAGTGGGGGAGTTCCTGAGGGCGCGTTCGCCGAAGCTGGCCAGTTAAGATTCAAGGCCAGATGAGAATCTTCCCGGGTTGTGGCCGGATCGGCGATGCGGTCCATGCTTCCGCAAACGTCTCAAGGTAACGCCTCGAAGGCAACTGCGGAAGGGTCACGATCACTACCGCGAAGGCAGGGAACGCGCGTCAGCTGCGGGATGCCGACTCGGCAAAGAGTTGATCCCGCGTAAGCAGCGTGTCGAACCCGGCCGCTGCCGCTGCGGCAACGAGTTCGCCGTTCCGCAGCGCCTTCCACCCCCGGCTTTCTGCCGTTTCACACTCAATCTCAAGGGCGTTGAGAAGTTCGACGAGATGGATGTCCAGGTTCGCGTCAAGCAGCCACATGGAAGGAGTCCGCGAACTCCGATGCGACTTTCAAGACCTCCGGAAGTGCTGCGTGCGGGAAGGCGCGATTGAACGATTCGTCGATGTCGGCAAGGGACATGCCATTCGCCAGACATTCGAGGATGAGCGCCACCGAGAGACGGGTACCCCGAATGGCGAGCTTGCCGCCCAATAATTCCGGGTCCGCGACGATCCACTCGTAGTCCTTATAGCGTCTTGGTTGCCATTCCGGCATTGATGCTCCCATATTCAGTCTAGTCGAATCTTCCATGGTGACGCGCGAGTTGACGGGGGCTCGGGCAAACCTTGTCGTGTTTAAGCAGCCGCATCCGGCTTGGATTTCAATTCCTCCCGGATAGCCCGGCGAACCATCGCCTCAAGCGAAGGAGCGTCTATCGATCGCCGCAAGGCCTCGTTGATGAGGGTTTGGTATCCGATTGCGCCGCCGGACTCGTCGGCCTTACCCAGGAAATAATCGACCACATCCCGATCGAGCCGGATCGTGATTTTTACCTTGCCTGCGGGTTCCGGTTCCGGTTTCGCGATACGCCCGCGCTTGCCTTTGCTGAAATCGTATGAGTTTTTCATAGCAGTCCCGCCTCGTAATCCGCGCGTTCGTGTGGCATCGCCGGCCGCGCGGAAATAATCCGGATGTTCTCGCCGCGATACGTCCAGGCAACGACCAGTACGCGCCCCAGAACACCCATCCCCATGCCGACGAACGTTCCTCACCGGGGTTAGACTCTTCGTCAATTGTACGTACAAATGTATGGCGAGGCAAGAACCGATTTGACCGGTAGCGCGCTAAATCTGTGCGCCTGATCCTTTCGGTTGAGCCTATCTACCGTACAAATCCGCATACTTGGCAAGCACCTGAGTCGCTGCTTCTTCGTCCACCTGGAGAGCGGAATCGATTCTTTGTTTATCGTGTAGCGTAAAGACTTCATCTTTCGCCACGCTTGCCCTGAGTTGAGTAATTTCACTGAGGCGGCTCTCGTAGAGATGCTTCACTTCGATCTTGGACCTGCCATCGGCGATAAGGGCGGCAGCTTTCTCGGCAACGTCCTGTGCCGCGTTTTTTTGTTCAGTCAGAAGAACCAGCGTCTTTTCATTTGAAGCAGCGCTCGAAGGAGATGCAGCACTGGGAATCGTATCGGTCTTGACGCTGAGCAAAACGCCGACAAGGATTGCCAGGGACGCGAAAACCCACAAGATCAGTTTGAGAGTTTTCCGCCCTTCCGCAGATATCATCTTGCCTGCTCAGGACGGGTCGCCTTTTTGATGCCCGGTTTCTGTGGGCTTGATTTTGTGTTTCGGCATCGGCGGAATCTTAGGTCATCAGCATAACGCAAACCAGCCCGGATTGCTCCGGGCCGGTATAATGTTCGTGGATGCCCCGGCAGTCGCAAGCCGAAGCGGGGCGCTTTCTGGATCAAGGCAATTTACATCACGGTGGTGGTTCCGTAAGTCGGACCTCACTTTCTGAATGCCCGGCGCGGACACATCGGGCATTCGGCGTTTCTGTAAGGAAAAGCGAGTCACTCCCGAAGATGACCAGAACCTGGGCGACTGCTACACCTTCGTTGCCATCGAGCGGAACACAAAACTCGTTCTGAACATCGCAATGGGCAAGCGGGTCAAGGCCACCACGGATGTTTTCGTGGAAGGCGTCCGCGACGCCATCGCGCCCGGTTGCGCGTTCCAGGTCACCACGGACGGTTAACAAACGCCTTCAGTAAGAAATGGGAGAATCATTGGGCGGCGATGTCGCTCTGGTACACGTTCTACAACTTCTGCCGGATTCACAAGTCGTTGCTCGTGACGCCAGCGATGGCGGCGGGAATCGTGGATCGGGTTTGGGATGTGCGGGAGTTGCTGGCAGCATAGCGCCCTGGCTTTCCAATTACGTACTGACTTCGGCCCGGACAATCCAGGCCGTTCTGCGTTAGGATCGTTGGGATATCATCAAGCGAATGCCGAACACCAGCGAGTATCTCGATAATGCCGAGTCTTCTCTCCGGCTCGCCAAAGAAGCGCGCGTCTTGGTTTATGCAAGCACTGAAACCGTAGAGCTTCGCAAAACATTGACCTACCTAATCGACGTAGTCGAAAACCTTTTGAATGAAGCTCGGACGGCCAAGTAAAAACTCGGGCGCACGGATTTAGCGGACTACCCACGGAGGGATGCGGCCTCGCCGCTATGGGAAAATGGTGATCGGCAGAGTCCGGAGCATCAATGACGCAGATCATCGAGATCCCCGTTTCCGAAGACCTCTTGAAGTTGATCGACCAGAGAGCCCGCAGCGCCGGACTTGCAAGGGCAGAATACATCCGTGTCGTGCTCTCGAAGGAAGCAAAGGGTGAGCTTTCCATCGACGACATCCTCGCTCCCTTTCGCGACCAGGTTTCCGCCAGCGGTATCAAAGACGAGGAGTTGGACAGTCTGTTCGCGCAGGCGCGCGCCGATTTGTACGAAGCGAAGAATCCGCGTGAGCGCAGTTGACTCCTGTTCGTCCGCGATTGCGGGCGGTATTCGACTGCGTGGTGTTTCTACAGGGAGCCGCCCGGCAGGAGAGCCCCTCCGGTGCCTGCATCCTGCTTGTTCAGATGGAACTGGTGGAGTTGTGTCTGTCGGCGGACACCCTCTCGGAAGTTCGCGACGTGTTGTCACGTCCGGAGTTGCGCCGGAAGTTCTCCTCCCTAAGCGACAGTCTTGTGGCCCGGTTTCTCGATGCCGTACAAAAGAAGAGCACTTGGATATCATCCGTCCCGCACGCATTCACCTTTGAACGAGATCCCAAAGACGAACCTTGGATCAATCTCGCGATTGCCGCCCACGCGAGCTTTCTGGTGAGCCGCGACAACGACATACTCGACCTCGCCCGGCCTTCCGACTCGGATGGCTCGAGATTGCGAAAGATAGCTCCGAGTCTTCAAATTATGGCTCCGGCCGAGTTCCTGCGGGAGGTTCGGGGGCGATAAGCCCGATAGCCAGCCTCACAGCTTTTCCGATTCCACCCGCGCCTTCAGGTCCGCAACACCCGCCGTATACCGGGAATCGGAGACCGAGAAGGCGACTGCGTCTTCCATCCAGTCGTGCCAGAGGCCGTCGGGATCGTGCGAAGCGGCCGTTACCGTGTAATCGCCGGGACAAAGATCGCAACGGAAGCGATAACTCACGCGTATCCCGGCGCCCGTTTCCACAGGCCCGAGTTTAAGTTGTTCGAGTTCCGTGTTTGTCCCATAGACGTTCAACCCTATGCGGGTGCGAATCATGATGCCCACAACGGGATCCGCTACCCGGCTGGCGAATCGAACCGTGACCCGAATGGCGACAGCCTCACCGCTTCGAAAAACTGTTGAAGGGTCGCCGTTCTCCCCGAGGAGTTCGATTTGCTCGAGCACGGCGCGGCCGTCGCCATTGCGCATCGCCGGAGAGAGGCGCGGCCGTTGCTTCTCCCCCGACGCGCGCAGCTCTTCCGCGACGTGCCGCCTGTATTGAGAAAGAACATCGGAGGGGTCGCCGCGCGCGATCAGGGCGCCGTCGCGGATCCACCAGATCTCGTCCGCGCAACTTTCCAGCAGCGCTTCGTCGTGGGAGAAAAGGGCGATCGTCGCACCCGCGCGGCGCAGTCGCACGAGGCGCGTCACAGCCTTTGATTTCGTTAGCGCGTCGGAACGGGAAAGCGCGTGATCGAGAACGTAGTTCCCGGGAACGTCCGGCATCGGATCGCCCGGAGCCAGCTTGACAGCATCGCCAAAGACCTCCCGCGCGGCAAGCGGCGTCGGCCCTTCTTCGATGATGCCGATGATGCTGCCGTCGGGCGCCGTCAGGCTTTTCTCGACAGAGCCCAGCCCGGAAAATTCGATCATGCGGCAGAACTACTGATCCAGCGCCTGCTTGAACGTTCGCAGCGATTCTTCTCCAAACAGCACCACGCGGACTTCCTCCACCGAACTGGGTTGGTCGAGAAATCCCCTTATCTCACGAACCGCGATCGCCGCGGCTTCCGCCATCGGATAACCATAAGCGCCGGTGCTGATCGCCGGGAAAGCGATGGTCTTGAGGTCCCGTTCCGCCGCCAGCTGAAGGCATTCGCGGTAGCACGACGCCAGTTCGTCGGCTTCCCCCTCTTCCCCGCCCCGGTAAACCGGTCCCACGGTATGGAAAATGAATTGGGCCTGCAGCCGGCCCGCCCCGGTGACGACAGCTTCGCCAGGCTCGCATTTACCCACTTTCCTGCGGATAACATCGAGCTCCGTCATTACGCTGGATCCGGCGGCGCGGTGGATGGCGCCATCCACTCCGGCTCCGCCCGAGAGCCGGGAATTGGCTGCATTCACGATCGCGTCGGCCTTGACCAGGGTGATGTCTCCCTCTTCAAGGCGAAGCGTTTTGCCGGCGATTGATTTACAAAGGCTCACAATGAATTCTACCGCCTCGCCCGCCGTGGACAGCGATAGAATCGGAACAGCGCCACATGGACATGATATTCATCGATACCGGCAAGCTGCCGGCTGTTGAACGCCTGCCGGGCTGGAGGGGTCGTTATTTCGACTCTCCCAGCATGACATTCGCGCACTACGAGTTCGACGCGGGCGCGGCGATCCATGAGCACTTCCACCCCCAGGAAGAGGTTTATCAGATCATCGAGGGCGAACTCGAATTAACGATCGGTGGCGTTACGCAGCGCTTGGGTCCTGGTTTTGCCGGAATCGTGCCGCCCAATACACCACACTCCGTAAAGGCGATCTCGGACGGAAAAGTTATCGTCGTGGATTATCCTCTGCGCGAGGCCTTTTCCCATCCCGCCGCGCACCGTTAGGGCGCTGCCATCCTCCTTCCGCCGGTATCTCCGCGGGCATATTCTCACAACGGGCGCCGGCATCTTATGGCACAATGAAAAACCGCTCCCCATGGCGATCGACTGGTTCCCACTCCGGCTGAGTCTCGAGGTAGCCGCGCTTGCCACTCTGATCTCTCTGATCTTTGGAATCTGGCTGGCGTGGTTGCTGGCGAACAAGCAATTCCTGGGAAAGGACCTGGTGGACGCTTTGACGACGCTGCCACTGGCGCTGCCGCCAACAGTCCTCGGCTACTACCTGCTGGTAGTGATCGGGCGGGCAAGCTGGATTGGCCACGCCTGGGAGAAAATAACCGGATCTCCGCTGGTCTTCACCTGGCGCGCCGCCGTGATTGCTTCCACGCTGCACGCCATCCCTCTGTTGGTGAAATCGTCGCGCGCCGCGCTGGAAAATGTCGATCGCGCTTATGAACGCGCGGCGCGGAGCCTGGGGGCCTCGGAATGGCGCCTGTTCTGGCGAGTCAGTATCCCGCTCGCGCGGCGTCCCATTACGGCCGCGACGGCGCTCGCCTTCGCTCGTTCGCTGGGCGATTTCGGCGCTACTCTTATGATCGCGGGCGATATTCCGGGCCGCACGCAAACCGCCGCCATCGCAATTTACGATGCGGTGGAATCCGGGAACACGCTCGTGGCGCGCACGCTGGTGATCGTCATATCCATTGTGACGGCGGCCATCGTCTACGTCGCGAACCGTCTCGAACAGCGCCGGCATGTTTGACCCGGAGCGCCTCACATGATCCGGGGGAACATTGTCAAACGGTTTCGGCCGGGGCCCGAATCGGCGGGTTTTCATCTCGATATCGAGTTCGAAGCGGCGCCGGGCGTGACCGTGCTCTATGGCCCGAGCGGCTCGGGCAAGACGCTGACGCTGGATTGCATCGCTGGTTTCGTCTCTCCCGATTCCGGGCCGATCATGCTGGACAACCGCATCCTGTTCGATGCGGAGTCGGGCGTCAATCTGCGCCCGCGGCAGCGTTCCTGCGGCTACGTCTTTCAAAACTACGCGCTCTTCCCGCACATGACTCTGCGGGAGAACCTGGCTTTCGCGGCCCACAGCCTTCCCCGGCTCGAACGGCACCGGCGCATTGCGGAACAACTCGAACGGTTCAAACTCACCAGCATGGCGGGCCGCTATCCGCATGAGCTTTCGGGGGGGCAGAAGCAGCGCGGATCGATTGCCCGCGCCCTCATCGCAAATCCGCGCGCCGTTCTGCTGGACGAGCCGGGGCGCGGTCTGGACGCGGCGTTGCGCATCGACCTCTACACATTAATTGAGGAGTTGAGGGACGGATTGCGGATTCCCGTTCTCCTCGTCACGCACGATCTGGAAGAGTGTTTCGCGCTGGCCGAGAGCGTAATGATCTACGACGCCGGCAGGATCGTCCATCGGGCGACGCCCGCGGAACTGCTTGGCAACCCCGGAACCGCGGAGGTCGCCCGTCTCCTCGGAGGGTTTACGCTCTACGATGCCGAGGTGATCGCGCTCGATCCGGGCCGCCAGACCAGCCGCCTGCGGTTGCTGGGCGCGGATATTCGCGGCCCGCACCTGCGCGGCTGCTTCAGGGGCGACCGCGTTACCCTGTGCACGCGCCCTGAGGAGCTGTTACTCCGGACGCAGGCAGGCGAGAACCGGATTCGCGGAGATCTTCGCCGCGTGATTGACAGATCGCAATCGATCCGGGCCGATTTCGGAGACGGCCTGATCGTGGATGTGCCGCGCGAAATGTGGCGCTCGCTCGAAGAGACCGGCAAACAGACCGGCTGGTGGATTGAGATTCCGCCGGGGAGTTTGCGGCAGATCGGCGGCCCGCGAACGTAGTTTGACAACGTTGGTTGTGAGGTCGGTTACTACACTGGTTATTTGATACTCGTCACGGCCGCGGCATTCATCACCTTCAGCTTTCCTGGCTTCGGCGGAGCCACAGTCAATTTCGACAACCTGAAGCCGACTTCGTTTCCTCCTTACTGGACCGCGGTCACAACCCGGCCTCAGGAGCCGGCCCGCTGGGAGGTCCGGCGCGATTCCGACGCTCCCAGCCGCCCGAACGTCTTCGCGCAGGTCTCGGGATTAACCAACAATTCCGACTACGCGCTGGCCGTTTTCGATAAAGTCGTCTGCCGCGACGGGGATCTCAGCGTCAAGTTCAAAATAGCCGCAAACGCGCGGAGGGTGAAAACCGCGGGGATCGTGTGGAGGTATCAGGGCCCGCGGAATTACTACCTCCTGCACTTCAGCATCGACCAGCAGAATATCGTTCTGTTTCGCGTGGAAAACGGGCAGGCGCATCCGATACCCGTTCGCGGCGGCAAGCCGGGCGGGTTAGGGGTTTCGCACGACCTCCGGACTGGCCAATGGTACGTGGCGAAAGTGATCTTCCGCGGGGACAGCATCCGAGTACTGTTCGGCAATCGGCAGCTCTTCGACGCGGTAGACGATTCGCTCAACACCCCGGGAAAAACCGGACTCTGGACCAGAGGAGGGACCGAGGCTTCCTTCGACGATTTCCGTATCGACCGCAAGGGTTGATCGGAAAAGGTGAACTCGCCGGCCGCCTTGTGCGTTAGCATTAAACAGGAGACACTTTATGCGGCAAATCGCCTTCCTTTTCGGCCTTTTCTTGTCCGGCACGGCATTTGGGGCCGACTCGCAGCTGATGAATCTGGTAATGCCGGATGCAAAGATCCTGGCCGGAGCCAATGAGACGAGCGCTGTGAACAGCCCGTTTGGCCAATTCATCCTTTCGAAAATCGGCCAGATACCGCAGAATTTCGTTGCCGGGACCGGCTTCAATCCTCTGCAGGACGTTACCGAGGTCCTGGCTGCCACCGCGGCGGATCCGTCCAACCCCGGAGGTTTGGTGCTGGCGCGCGGGACTTTCCCGGTCGACAAGATCAGTGCGTCGCTGAGCGGTGGGAGTGCCAATTGGCAAGCGACGACCTATGGCGGCGCCACATTAATCGGCACTTCGAATCCGAACGATAAAGTGGCGCACGCGGTGGCTTTCATCGGCAGCTCCATCGCGTTGGCCGGCGATCTGGCCTCGGTAAAGGCGGCCATCGATCGAAGCAGCGGCGCGAATTCCATCGATCCGGCGCTGGCCGTCGCAGTGAATCAACTCAGCGGCAGCGAGGATGAATGGCTGGTGAGTTCGGTCTCTCTGGGATCGCTGATTCCCGCAAGTGCTTCCGCCACAGGTCCTGCGGCGACCGTGCTGCCTCTGTTGAAGAACATCCAGTCGCTCAGCGGTGGAGTCAAGTTCGGCGACAATGTAGTGTTCACTGGTGAAGCCGTTGCGAATAGTCCGCAGAATGCCGCGGCGCTGAGCGCTGTCATCAAACTTGGAATCGCCCTGGGAGCTTCGCTTACGGCGAAAAATCCACAGCTCACGGATCTCATTCAGTTGCTCCAAACGTCACAGATAACAACGAATGGTTCCGAGGTGGATCTGTCGCTCTCAATTCCGGAATCACAGATCGAAGCCCTGGTGAACAGCGTACAGGCGACAACGAAAACCGTTGCAGCTGTCCACCGGCAATAGCTTCAACTAAGCAGGTGGGGCGGACCCCCGGTCCGCGGCCGACGCCCTCGTCGGCTTCCCGGGCTTATCGGCCGCGTGGCGCCGGCGCGGGGGCGGCTCTGGGTCCCGCCGCGGCTGCGGCGGCCATCGGAGCCGGCGCGCCGCCATTAACGGGTTCCGTCTTGATCAGGCCCAGCGTCTTCCGCAACTCCGTATCGATGCTGTGACGGATGTCCGGATTGTCCTTCAAGAATTGACGCGCGTTCTCGCGTCCCTGACCGATGCGCTCGGTCTTGTAGCTGAACCACGAACCACTCTTCTCAATGACGTTGTGCTGCACGCCAAGGTCGATCATTTCGCCTTCCTTCGAGATCCCCTCGCCGTATACGATGTCGAATTCGGCTTCCCGGAAGGGAGAAGCCAGTTTGTTCTTCACCACTTTGATCTTGGTCCGGTTTCCGACGACCGCGTCGCCATCCTTGATCGCGGCAATCCGCCGGATATCGATCCGTACGGAAGAATAGAACTTGAGCGCGCGGCCGCCGGTGGTGGTTTCGGGGCTGCCGAACATCACGCCGATCTTCTCGCGGATCTGGTTGATGAAGATGAGGCAGGTTTTCGATTTCGAGACGACGCCGGTCAGCTTCCGGAGCGCCTGGGACATCAGACGGGCCTGCAAACCCATGTGCGAGTCGCCCATTTCGCCGTCCAGCTCGGCTTTGGGCACCAACGCGGCTACCGAGTCGACCACGAGCACGTCTATCGATCCCGAGGCTATCAGCGCACCGGTGATTTCAAGCGCCTGTTCGCCGTAATCCGGCTGCGACACAAGAAGATTGTCGACGTCGACCCCGAGCTTGCGGGCGTAGATCGGATCGAGCGCGTGCTCCACGTCGATGAACGCCGCCATGCCGCCCGTTTTCTGGGACTCGGCGATCACCTGCAGGGCGATGGTCGTCTTTCCCGAGGATTCGGGGCCATAGATCTCGCAAATTCGTCCACGCGGGAATCCGCCCGTCCCAAGGGCCGCATCGAGCGCGATGGACCCGGTGGAAATCACCGAAACCGGGACAATGGCATCCTTCGCCCCCAGCCGCAGTATCGATCCCTTTCCGAACTGCTTCTCGATCTGGCCGAGGGTCTGTTCCAGTGCGCGTGCGCGTTCTTTTTCGTCCATGAGATCAGGCTCCTGTCTTGTTCACAAGCGACGCGAACAAAAGGCGAAAGTTATGTTTTGAGTATAGCAGCCAATTGTGTCCCCTCAAAGAAAATTTTTGGGCTACTCGATCCGGTAATTGGGAGCTTCCTTGGTAATGATGACGTCGTG
>Ga0181521_10005193_pt1 | contig 14579 bp, 14 predicted proteins | sample PEATcosm2014_Bin_32_FD_119764 | JGI IMG/M metagenome (GOLD analysis project Ga0181521, IMG submission 119764) | Peatland microbial communities from MTU Mesocosm Facility, Houghton, MI, USA - PEATcosm2014_Bin02_60_metaG | ecosystem: Environmental > Terrestrial > Soil > Wetlands > Peat | place...
CTGATGTTCGGACGCTCGCTTGCGGCGGGCCGCGTGCCGCTGTGTAGCCACTGGGCGACGCTGGTGCACGGGCCGCTGGCACCCGCGGTGGCGCGCTATACGAGGACCGTCACCGTGGTGTGGGCAGGATTCTTCGCGTTCATCAGCTGCACTCTGGTCGTGCTGTTCGCGCTCGCTCCGTTGCCCATATGGTCCGCGTTCGCGAACTTTTGCACGTTCCCGCTGATCGTCGCGCTGTTCGTCGGCGAATACGCGGTGCGCGGCCGGGTGCTGCCGAACATGAGGCACGCAGGGATCTTCGCCGGCGCACGCCTGTTCTTGAATTCCGAGCGCGACACGGCCGCTGCCCGGCGTGGCTGACCGTCTCCCACCGCGCCTGCTGTGACGATGGAACCCGTCCCCCTGCTCGCGCACGACTCGGCCGCATCAGTGGTGGCGTACCGGGGCGGCACGCCGATCACCGCCCGCCAGTTCATCGCCGACGCACTGCGCGTTGCCGCGATCCTGCCGAGTGGCGGCCACGTGCTCAACGCCTGTGCGGACCGCTACCGGTTCGCGGTCGGGCTGGCCGCGGCGCTGATTGTGAACAAGGTGAGCCTGCTGCCGCCGACGTACGTGCCGGAAGTGATTCGCCAGCTGCGCGCGTTTGCGCCCGACGCGTTCTGCCTGACCGACGAGGACTGTGCGAGCGAGATCGGACTGCCAACCGTGCGCTTTCCAGCCGGCCCGGCGGCGCCGAACGATGCCTGGCAGGTGCCCAGCATCCCGGGCGACCGGTTGGCCGCGTACGTATTCACGTCCGGCTCCACCGGCACGCCCGTCCCGCACGCCAAGACCTGGGGCCGGCTCGTGCAGAACGTGCGCGTCGAGGCGGAGCGCATGGGCCTCGACGCCGCACGCCCCTATGCGCTGGTCGCGACCGTGCCGCCGCAGCATATGTACGGATTCGAGTCGAGCCTTCTCGTGGCGCTGCACTCCGGCCAGTCCTTCTGTGCCGAACACCCGTTCTATCCTGCCGACATCGCCAGCGTCCTAAGCGCCGTCCCGCGGCCGCGAGCCCTGGTGTCGACCCCGATCCACCTGCGTACACTGCTGGCGGCCGGCATGCCGCTGCCTGCCGTCGACCTGATCGTCTGCGCCACCGCGCCACTCGGCGCACGACTCGCCGCGGACACCGAGCAGCGCTTCGGCGCGCCGCTGCTCGAGATCTATGGTTCCACGGAGACCGGACAGATCGCTTCGCGCCGGACCGTGGACGGCCCCGAGTGGCGCCTGTGGCCGGGCGTCGAGCTGGTTGCGCGCGGCGATGCCATCTGGGCCCAGGGCGGCCACATCGAAACCGCAACCCCGCTTGGCGACGTACTGGAAATCACGGCCCCCGGCCGATTCCTGCTGCACGGCCGCACGGCCGATCTGGTCAACATTGCCGGCAAGCGCAGTTCGATCGCGTATCTGAACCACCAGCTGAACGCGATCCCGGGCGTGCTGGACGGAGCGTTCTTCCTCGGGGACGAGCCGAGTCATCAGTCCGCGACCGGGATCGCGCGCCTCGGCGCAGTCGTCGTCGCGCCGGGGCTGACGGCGGAGATCATCCTGCGCCAGCTGCGCGACCGCCTCGATCCGGTGTTCCTTCCCCGCCCGCTGCTGATCGTCGATAGCATCCCGCGCAATTCAACCGGGAAGCTGCCGCAGGCGGCGCTCAGGTCCTTCGCCGCGCGCGGCTGACTCCTGCGACCGGGACCGGCGCCGCAGATGACGACCAGCACAGAAATTCTGATTCCGCCGGACCATCCGGCGTTCGCCGGCCACTTCCCGGGTACTCCGATCGTGCCCGGCGTCGTGTTGCTCGATGAAGCGCTGCTGGCCATTGCGGCGCTCGGCGGCGTGTCTGCCGACCGCTGCGTGATCTCGTCCGTGAAATTCACGAGCGTCGTCCGCCCCGGCGAGGCCGTGACGCTTCGCTTCGAGTTCGTCCGCCCGAACAGCATCCGCTTCGAGCTGCAATCCGGCGACCGCCCGGTGGCGCGCGGCGCGCTGATGGTGGCGTCAGCCACCGGGACGACCGATGATCACTGATCGCGCCAACAGTCGCGACGCTGAGCCGGCCGCCGGCCGCCCAGAATGGGCGTCGCGTCCCGAGCGCGGCACGACCGCGATGCTGCGCGTGATTACCTTCATTTCGCTGCGGTTCGGCCGCCGTGCCGGGCGCATCGTGGTCTACGGTATCGCGGCCTATTTCTTCCTGTTCGCACCGACCGCGCGCACACACATGCGGGAATACCTGCGACGGGCGCTCGGCCGGAACCCGACGCCGCTCGACCGCTATCGCCTGATTCTTGCGTTTGCGTCCACGATCCACGACCGCCTGTACCTGATCAGCGAACGCTTCGACCTGTTCGACATCTCGCTCGAGGGCGTAGCGGTGGTCGCAACGCGATTTCAGCGTGGCGAGGGCACGTTCCTGATGGGGGCGCACCTGGGGAGCTTCGAGGTCACGCGGGCCATCGGGCGACGCCAGCCCGGCCTGCGGGTCGCGATGGCGATGTACCAGGACAACGCCCGCAAGCTCAATGCGATGCTGGCGGCAGTGAACCCGAACCTCAGCGTCGACATCATCCCGCTCGGGACCATGGACTCGATGCTGCAGATCCGCTCGCGGCTCGACGCCGGCGCTTTCGTCGGGGTACTCGGCGATCGCACAATCGGCCCCGAGCGCTTCGAGCGCGTCCCGTTCCTCGGAGCCCCGGCGTGCTTCCCGACCAGCGCGATGCGCGCCGCCGCAATGTTGCGCCGCCCGGTGATCTTCATGACGGGGCTCTACCGCGGCGCCAACCGCTATCACGTCGTCTTCGAGGAGCTTGCCGATTTCTCGACGACGACCGTCAGCGAGCGCGACGCTGCCGTGCGGGCCGCGATTCAGCGCTATGCGGCGGTGCTCGAGCGGTACTGCGCCAGCGACCCGTTCAACTGGTTCAACTTCTTCGACTTCTGGCAGGAGCCCGCGCCACCGGCCGGGACCGGCTCCACGTGATGCCGCGCCCGTGATGCCGCCGACTCCCCGCGTACGGGCTCGTGACCGTTGCGGCGTGCTGCTGGCATGCACCGCGGCCCTGTGGCTGCTGGCCGGCGCCGCCGCCGCGGATGAGGCCGGGAATGCCCTCGGCCAGCTGATGCAGCAGCTCGCGCGACGGCAGCACGGGCATGCCGCATTCGTCGAACGCCAGTACATCGCAATACTCGACCGCCCGCTGGAAGCATCCGGCGAACTGTTCTACGAAGCTCCGGACCGGCTCGAGAAACGCACGCTGCTGCCACGGGCCGAGAGTCTCGTCCTCGACAAGGGCGTCGTGAACGTGCGGCGTGGCAAGCATAGCTACGCGCTCGCGCTGCGCGACTACCCGCAGGTCGCCCCGTTCATCGACAGCATCAGGGCGACGCTCGCCGGAGATCTCGCGGCACTCGAGCGGACCTATGTGGTGCAGTTCGAGACCGCCGGCGACGACTGGCGTCTGCTGCTCACGCCACGCGACCCGAAACTCGCCGCCGTCATCGCCCGCATCCGGATCAGCGGTACGCGGGAGACGATTGCGGAGGTCGCCGTAGAGCGAGCCGACGGCGATCGCTCGATCATGACGATCAGCGAGCTGCCCGGGACGTGATGCGCGTTCGGCAGGCCAGCCGCGGCGTATGGGTCGTGCTGTCGGTCCCGACGGCGCCGGTGCTGTGCGCGCCGGGCGCGGCGGGGACGCCCGCGCACGGCCGTCCCGCCGTCCGCGGGAGCGCCTGAGGCATGCGCAAGATCGTCGTCGAGGCCACGCCCGGCGTCGTTGCTCCGGTCAGGATCGCACTCCTTCCCGGGGCGTACCAGGAGCCGGATGACTTTCGCCGCGAGGGTTTCGCTGAGGCGGTGCGATGTCGCGGGCTCGCCATCGATCTCGAGTTCGTCGCCCCGGAGCTGGCTCACGTCATGGACCGCGCCGTGCTGCAATCACTGCACGACCACGTGGTCCTCCCTGCCAGGGCGGCCGGCTGCAGCTCCCTGTGGCTCGGCGGCGCTTCGCTTGGCGGCTTCCTCGCCCTCGCCTACGCGGAACGGCGGCCCGACACTGTTGACGGTCTGTGCCTGCTTGCGCCTTACCTCGGCAACCGGATGGTGACGGGCGAGGTGGCGCGGGCCGGGGGTGTCCGGCACTGGCGCCCGGCGGCGATCGCCGCGGACGACGAGGAGCGGCGCATCTGGGCGCTGATCCAGCGACTGCCGTCGCAGCGCCTGGCCGTGCACCTCGGCGTCGCGCGCCAGGACCGCTTCGGTCACGGTCATGCGCTGCTCGCCGACGCGCTCCCCGCCGCCGCAGTCGACGTGGTCGACGGCGGCCATGACTGGGACGCATGGCGGCGACTGTGGGATCTGTTCCTCGACCGGTTCGCCGCCCCGCCAGCCTCGCGTCCGGGTCCGGCGCGCCTCTGTTAGCCTCGCTTCAATGAGCACCGCCGCGAACAAGGATGCGTTGCGCCCGCGCTGGCATCCGTCGCCGCTGGTCGCCGCCTCGATCGCGGCGCATGCCGCGGCCGCGGGCGCCGTTGTGTTGCGTCCGGGCCTGTGGCCCTGGGCACTGGCCGGCCTGGTCGCCGATCACGCACTGCTGACGGGTGCTGGTCTGTGGCCACGCAGTACCCTGCTCGGTTCAAACTGGACACGGCTCCCGCTGCAGGCCTCCGGCAAGCGCGAAGTCGCCCTCACGATCGACGACGGGCCGGATCCGGATGTCACGCCCGGGCTGCTCGGGATCCTCGAGCAGCGTCGCGTCCCAGCGACGTTTTTCTGCATCGGCGAGCGGGTCGCCGCCTATCCGGAGCTCGCCCGCGACATCCTGCGCCAGGGGCATGCGATCGAGAACCACAGCCTGCGGCACCTGTATCGCTTCCCGCTGCTCGGCCCGCGCGCGATGGCCGACGAAATCTCCGCAGCCCAGCAGGTCATCGGATCGACGGTCGGCGTCGCACCGCGTTTCTTTCGCGCGCCGGCCGGCCTGCGCAACCCATTCCTGGATCCGATCCTGGCGCGGCTCGGGCTGCAGCTGGCGAGCTGGACGCGTCGCGGCTTCGACACCGTGACCGATCGTCCCGACATCGTGCTCGGCCGCCTCACCTGCCAGCTCGGGCCAGGTGACATTCTGCTGCTGCATGACGGCCACGCCGCTCGCATGCCGAACGGGCGGCCGGTCGCGCTCGAGGTCCTGCCGGCGCTGCTCGATGCGATCGCCGCCGCGCACCTCACGCCGGTGACGCTGTGCGGGGCCTGCCGATGAACCGCCCCGACCTCAAGCAGCGCCTGGTCGATACGGCCGCCGAGCGCTACCGGTCCGCCGGGCGCTTCGCGTTCCATTTCGCGCGGGCCAAGCTGGCGGCCGATCCGGTGTTTACGGCGCTGCTGGCGCGCGCGCTGATTCCCGATCGCGCACGCGTGCTCGACCTCGGCTGCGGCCAGGGGCTGCTCGCCGCGTGGCTGCTCGCGGCTGAAGCGTGTCAGCAATCGGGCGATTGGGGCACCGCATGGCCGCAGCCGCCGCGCGCATGGTGCTTCCGTGGCATCGAGCTCGAGGCACGCGAGGTCGACCGGGCGAACCGCGCGCTCGGCACGCGCGCGAGCGTCGGGCGCGGTGACATACGGTCGACAGAATTCGGCGCCGCCGACGTGGTGGTGATTCTGGACGTACTGCACTACATGGATCCCGCAAGCCAGGAGGCCGTGCTCCGCCGCGTGCGCGCGTCGCTGTCGCAGGCGGGCCTGCTGTTGCTTAGAATCGGCGACGCGAACGGGGGCCCGTCGTTCCGGGTGAGCAACTGGGTCGATCGGACGGTGCTGATGGCACGCGGGCGAGGCAGGCAACAGCTGCACTGCCGGCCGGTTCCGGATTGGATCGAGTTACTCGACCGGCTGCGATTGCGGACCGACGCCATGCCGATGAGTGCCAACGCCACCTCTGCCAACGTGCTGCTCCTCGCCCGGCCGCGATGACGCCGCTGATCCTGAGCCGCTACACGGCTACCACCTGCCTCGGCCACGGCCTGGCGCCGATGGCGGCCGCGTTGCGCGAGGCGCACGGCGGCCTGACCCGGTGTGCGTTCGAAACGGTTGACCTCGATACCTGGGTCGGCGAGATCAGCGGCGTCGACGGCGAGCGCCTACCGGCATCGCTGCGCGAGTTCAACTGCCGCAACAACCGGCTGGCCCAGCTCGCCCTGCGGCAGGATGGGTTCGACGAGGCGGTGCGCGCCGCGATCGCGCGCGTCGGGCGGCGGCGCTTTGGCCTGTATCTGGGAACGAGCACGTCCGGGATACTGGAGACGGAGATCGCCTACCGCCACCGCGATCCGCTGACCGGCGCGCTGCCCGCGGAATTGAGCTACCGCGGCACGCACAACACGTTCTCGGTCGCCGCCTTTCTGCGCGAGCTGCTCGGCGTCGACGGGCCCACCGTGGTGATCTCGACCGCATGCTCCTCGAGCGCCAAGGTGTTCGGGGCCGCGCGGCGGATGATCGAGGCGGGCGTCATTGACGCGGCGCTCGTCGGCGGCGTCGACTCGCTCTGCCTGACGACGCTGTACGGTTTCCACTCGCTGCAGCTGACCAGTGCCGGCCCGTGCCGGCCGTTTGCGATCGACCGCGACGGCATCTCGATCGGCGAGGGCGCTGCCTTCGCGGTGCTCGAGCGCCCGGGCCCGCAGTCGAGCTCCGAGGCCATCGCACTGCTCGGCGTGGGCGAGTCGAGCGACGCCTACCACCTGTCGGCGCCTCATCCGGACGGCCTCGGTGCCCGGCTGGCCATGGAGGCAGCCCTGAGCGACGCGGCAGTCGAACCCGGACAGGTCGACTACCTCAACCTGCACGGGACCGCCACAGCCAGCAATGATCGCGCCGAGAGCCGCGCGATCGTCGCCGTGCTCGGCAGCGCGGTGCCCTGCAGTTCCACCAAGGGGGCCACCGGACACACGCTCGGCGCTGCCGGCGCGGTCGAGGTGGTCGTCTGCGCAATCGCGATCGCGCAGGGCTTCATGCCGGCCGGCATCAATACCGCGGTGGTCGATCCGGAACTGCGCGTCAACTATCTCACGGCGACGCGCAGCGTTCGCCCGTCGCGGGTGCTGACCAACTCCTTCGGCTTCGGCGGCACCAACTGCAGCCTCGTTCTCGGCCGCCTCGGATGACGCGGGGCAACCAGTGACCGCGCTGTCTGCCTACATCGACGGGCTGTCGGTGATCGGGCCCGGCCTCGCCGACTGGCCGGCCGCCGAGGCAGTCCTCGCCGGCCGCGCCGCGTATGCTCCGGATACTACGGTGCTGCCTGCCCCGCTCGCGCTGCCGGCGGCCGAGCGGCGCCGGACCGGCCCGGGCACCAAGCTCGCAATCGCCGCGGGCCTCGAGGCCGCCGGCCGGGCCGGCCTCGATGCGCGTTCACTGCTCAGCGTCTTCACCTCCTCCGGCGGGGACGGCGACAACTGCCACGCCATCTGCGAGACGCTAGCGACGACCGATCGCCAGCTGTCGCCGACGCGCTTTCACAACTCCGTGCACAACGCCCCCGCCGGCTACTGGAGCATCGCGACCGGCGCGATGGCGGCGTCGACGGCGCTGTGTGCCTACGACGCGAGTTTCGCTGCGGGCCTTTTGGAAGCGCTCGCGCAGGTGGTGGTCGACCGGCGAGCGGTGCTGCTGATCGCCTGCGACACCGGCTACCCGCCGCCGCTGCAGCAGAAGCGGCCGCTGGCCGACCCCTTCGGCGCGGCACTGGTGCTCGCGCCGCAGCGCGGACCGCGCTCCCGCGCCCGGCTGACGGCCGGCCTGAGCGATTGCGGCGCGGATTCCATGCCGCAGGCCCAGCTCGAGCGCCTGCGGCTCGGCACGCCGGCGGGGCGCAGCCTGCCGCTGCTCGCGCTGCTCGCGCGGCGCGCGTCGGCCGCCGCCCACGTCGAGTACCTCGGGACGATGTCGCTGCGAACCGAGGTCGAGCCGTGCTGAAGGATCGCGCCTGGATCGAGCGCCACATCCCCCATCAGGGAACGATGTGCCTGCTGGACCAGGTCCTCGATTGGAACCTGGACCACGTGCGCTGCCTCAGCCGGGCGCACCGCTCCGCGGATAATCCGTTGCGCGCCCGCGGCCGTCTCGGCGCCGTCTGCGGAATCGAGTTTGCGGCACAGGCCATGGCGGTACACGGCGCGCTGCTCGCTCCCGAGCTGCACCTCGAACGGCGCGCGGGCTACCTGGCGAGCGTGCGCGGCGTCGAGCTGCTTGCGTCGCGGCTCGATGACATCGAGGCCGACCTGGTCGCCGCCGCGGACCGGCTCGGCGGCGACGACTCGACCGTGCTGTATCGATTCTCGCTGTCCGCCGGAACGCGCCCGCTCGTCACCGGACGTGCGACGATTGTCATCAACCCGGCGGCACTGGCTCGCGGCTTCACACCGGCATCCACATGAACCCATCGCGCACGCGTGCACTGGTCACCGGCGGCAGCGGCGAGATCGGCGCGGCCATCTGCCGGCGCCTCACGGCCGCGGGCCATTTCGTCTATGTTCACGCACACCGGAACTCCACCGCCGCGGCGGCGCTCGTCGCCGAACTCAATGCCGCTGGCGCGAACGCATGCACCGTGTGCTTCGACGTTACCGACGAGGCGATGACGCGCGCGCAGCTGGCTGCACTGCTGACCGACGGGCCGATCCAGATCGTGATCAACAACGCCGGCATTCATGACGACGCGGTGTTTCCGGGCATGAACTCCCGGCAGTGGCACCGCGTGGTCGATGTGAGCGTCGACGGCTTCTTCAACGTGACGCAGCCGCTGATCCTGCCGATGGCCCGTACGCGCTGGGGGCGCATCGTCAACATCTCGTCCGTGTCGTCCCTGATCGGCAGCCGTGGTCAGGTCAACTATTCGGCGGCGAAGGGAGCTCTCAACGCCGCCACGCGCTCGCTCGCGGTGGAAGTCGCCAGCCGGGGCATCACCGTCAACGCCATCGCGCCGGGAGTCATCGACACGGCGCTGACGCGCAACAGCTTCGATGCCGAGTCGATCGAGAGGCTGGTGCCGATGAAACGCGCGGGCCGGGCGGACGAGGTTGCCAGTCTCGCCGGGTTCCTCGTCTCGGACGAGGCCGCCTACATCACGGGCCAGGTCGTCTCCGTCAATGGAGGCATCATCTAGGCCGCGCGGGCTCGGTGCGCCGGCTTCTGGCCGAGGTAGGCGGAAAATATTCCCAGGTCGACCTGGTGCTCGACCGCCGCGAAGCCGCAGTCCTCGAGCGCCCGGACGACCGCCGCCGGCGCAATCGATTCCTCGATCGTCTCCCAGAGGTAACGGACCATGTGGGGCGTCTCCGGGCCGCGCGCGCCGAGCCGCGCCAGGACCGGCAGCAGGCCCCTGATGTGTACGCCCCACGCGAGCCGGGCCATCCGGTTCCCCGGCCGGCTCAGCTCCAGGATGCAGACACGACCGCCGGGTCGAAGTACGCGGTAGAGCTCGGCGAACGCGCCCGGGACGCCGCGCAGGTAGCGCAGCACGTATCCCATGCTCACGAAATCAAAGCTGCCGGCGGCGAGCGGCAGCCGCTCGACGCAGCCGATGATCAGGTGGATGCCGGGGGTAATGTGCCCGGCGCAGAGCATGCCCGTGCTCGGGTCGAGCCCGACCACCCGCAACGGGTCGCCAACCAGGCGCACCGCCTCGCGCGCCAGCAGCCCCGTGCCGAGCCCGACGTCGAGCACGTCCATGCCTGACCTAAGGCCGCCGCGTCGCAGGGTGTCGTTGCGGTACCAGGATCCGGCGCCGAACCCGACGCAGCGCTCGATCCACTCGTAGTCCCTCGCCGTTCGATCGAACAGCGCGCGCACCCACCGCCCGTAGTCCTGCGTGCGGCGCTCGTCAACCATCGGTGGGTGGAAGGGCCGGTGCATCTGCCGGGGATTATCGCACCCCTCCCGGCGACGGGCGGACCCGCCGACCGTCGCAGCCGGCCGCGCCGCGGCGGCCGCGATCTGCACCCGCCGGATGACGCACAGCGCGCAGGTCCGTCAGTCGCTCGCATCCTGGGCCCGGCCGGAGGCCGGGCCGCCGGCAGGCACCGGTGGCGGTCGCACGAGATGCGCAGGCACATGGTACTCGTGGGTGAGCACGCGACGGAATTTCGGCGACACCCAGTGCTCGAGGTCATCGACCAGCGTGAACATCGCCGGAACGATCACCAGCGTCAGGAAGGTCGACGTGACGATGCCGCCGATCACGGAGATCGCCATCGGCGCGCGGAAGGCGTCTTCGGTGCCGAGGCCGAGCGCGACCGGCAGCATGCCGGCGATCATCGCGACGCTGGTCATGACGATCGGCTGGGCGCGCTTGTGGCCCGCTTCCACGAGCGCCGCCATCCGGTCCTTGCCGGCGCGCATCTCCTCGATCGCGAAGTCGACGAGCAGGATCGAGTTCTTTGCGACGATGCCCATCAGCATCAGCACGCCGATGACCACCGGGAACGAGAACGGCAATCCGCAGATGATCAGCGCAATGACGGCGCCGCCGAGCGAGAGAGGCAGCGCCGACAGGATCGTCAGCGGCTGGAACACGCGCGCGAAGAGCAGCACGAGCACCGCAAACACCATCAGGATGCCGGCGGCGATCGCGAGCGCGAAGTTCTGCATCATCTCCTGCATGATCTCGAAGTTGCCTACTGGCACCAGGTGCACGCCCTGCGGCAGGTTCTTGATCGCGGGCAGCGCGTCGATCTGCTTCTGGACATCCCCAAGCCCGATGCCGGGATCTAGGTCCGCGTCGATAAACAACCGCCGGCTCTGGTTGTAGCGGCGCACGGCGGCCGGCCCTTCGCCGAAGCTGATGTCCGCGACCGCCTTGAGCGGTACCGCGCCGCCGCTTGCGGTCGGGACGGGGAGATTCTCGATCGTCGACAGGTCCTGCCGCGAGGACTCCCGCAGACTGACCCGGATCGGCACCTGGCGGTCGGCGAGCGAGAACTTCGCCGTGTTCTGCGTCAGGTCGCCGATCGTGGCGATCCGGATCGTCTGGCTGATCGCCTGCACCGTGACGCCGAGCTCGGCCGCGAGGTCGAGGCGCGGCCTGATCAGCAGTTCGGGGCGGGCCAGATCGCCCTTGATCTCCGGGTCACGCACCCCCTTCAGCGTGCGCAGCTGCGCGACGACGTTGCGCCCGGCTGCCTCGAGCAGTTCCGGGTCGTCGCCCGTGAGGTACAGCGTGACGGGCCGGTCCCCAAACCCGGTCTGCGACACGACCGAGACCCGCGCGTCCGGGATCTTGCGCAGCTCCGGGGCCAGCCGGTCCTCCCATTGCTGCTGGCTGAGCCGGCGTTCCTTGCGGGGCTTCAATGCCACGAACACCGAGCCGTTGCGGACCGTGCCGTCGTCGCTGTCGCCGATGGACTCGAGGACGTCGCTGACGTCGGGGTACTTGCGCACGATAGCCGTCACCTGTGCCGATACCGCCGCCGTATCCTCGATGCGCACGCCCGGCGGCAGCTCGATGCTGATCTGGCTGGTACCGAAGTCGGACGGCGGCATGAAGTCCTTGCGGATCAGCGCGATCCCGACCAGCGACAGCGCGAAGAACAGCACGCCGAGGCCCACCGTCCGCCACCGGTAGCGAACCGACAGGCGCAGCAGATCGAGGTAGCGTCGCATAACTGGGCCATCGAGGTGGGCCTTGAAGCCCGACGGCTTGAGGGTAAACGCCGCCACGACCGGCGTGATCAGGCGCGCCACCAGCAGCGAGAAGAAGACGGCGGCGGCCACGGTCAGGCCGAACTGTTTGAAATACTGCCCGGTGAAGCCGCCCATGAAGCTGACCGGCAGGAATACCGCGATGATCGTCGCGGACGTCGCGACCACTGCAAGCCCGATCTCGTCCGCGGCGTCGAGCGCGGCCTGGTACGGCGTCTTGCCCATGCGGATGTGCCGCACGATGTTCTCGATCTCGACGATCGCGTCGTCGACCAGCACGCCGGCCACCAGCGACAGCGCCAGCAGGCTGATGCCATTGAGCGTGAAATCCATCCACGACATGAAGGCGAAGGTCGGAATTGCCGACAGCGGGATCGCGAGCGCCGCGATTCCCGTCGCGCGCCAGTCGCGCAGGAACAGCCAGACGACGGCGACCGCGAGTATCGAGCCTTCGAGCAGCGCATCGATGGCCGACCTGAAGCCCTGCCGCGTCGCCTCGACGGTCGTGAACACCATCGTCATCGTGACGCTCGGGTTCTCGGCCGCCAGCTTCTTGAGCTCCGCCTCGACCCGATCGAGCACCGTCACGTCGGACACGCCGCGCGCCCGGGAGACACCGAAGGTGGTTGCGGCCCGGCCGTTGAGGCGCGAGATCGTGCGCACCTCGGCGATGCCGTCGTGCACGTCGGCGATGTCGTCGAGACGCGCGAAGCGGCCACCGGCGAGCTGGATGCGTGTCGCGCCGAGCTGCTCGGCGGTGCGCGCCCCGCCGAGCACGCGGATCGACTGCTCGCCGCCGGCCAGCTGGGCCCTGCCGCCCGGGGCGTCCACGTTCAGCGACCGCAGCTGCTGGTTGACCTCGACGGCCGTGATGCCGAGCGCCTGCGTGCGCGCCGGGTCGAGCTCGATGCGGATCTCGCGGTCGACGCCGCCGGCGCGATTGACCTGGGCCACGCCGCTGAGGGCGAGCAGGCGTTTGGTGACCGTGTTGTCGACGAACCAGCTCAGCTGCTCGGGCGACAGCGATGTGCTGCTGACCGCGTAGTACACCATCGCGCCGCCGTCGACGTCGATGCGGCCGACGGTCGGCTCCTGGATGCCCTCCGGCAGCTGGGAGCGGACCCGGGCGATCGCGTCGCGGACGTCGTTGACCGCCCGGTCGAGCGGCGTCCCGATCTGGAATTCGATGATCAGAAAGGCTACGCCCTCGGTCGCCCGCGAGGTGACGTTGCGGACGTTGCCGACGCTGGCGACGGCGCCCTCGATCTTCTGCAGCACCTGCGTCTCGATCTCGGTCGGCGCCGCGCCCGGCTGCGTCACGGTCACCGTGACGCCCGGGTATGTGACGTCCGGGTTCAGGTTCACCGGCAGGCGGATGAAGGCCGTGACGCCGACGAACATCAGCACCATGAACAGCACCAGCGGCGGGACCGGGTGCCGGATCGCCCACGCCGAGATGTTTCTCACGGCGAGTCCTTCGGCTCGGCCAGCCGCACGCGCTCACCTTCGTGCAGGAACGCCCCGGCCGAGGTGACGACCTGTTCGCTGCCGTCGAGCCCCCGGTCGATCACGATCCCCTGCGGCTGCGTGCCACCGATGTGCACGGGACGGCGCACTGCGTGCAGGTCCGGGCCGACGACGTAGACGAAGTTGACCGGCCCGTCTGACAGCACCGCGGTCTGCGGCACCACCGGGTGCAGGTCGGTGCCGATCCGGACCTCCCCGCGCGCAAACGCGCCGGGCCTGAGGTCAGGGTGCGGCTGCAGCGCCACGCGGACCTCGCCGAGGCGCGTCGCGGGATCGATGACGGCGCTGATGAGTCTGACGGTGCCCGCGAACGGCGCGGCGATGCCGGTCAGGTACACCTCAGCGGTCTGGCCAACCTTCAGTCGCGGCAGATCCTGCTCGGCGACCTGCGCGCGCATCTCGACCTCGCCGCCGCGCGCAAGCCGAAACAGCGTCGTGCCGCCCGGCATCGCCGTCTGGCCCACCTCGGCGGTGCGCGTCAGCACGATCCCGTCAGACGGCGCGCGAATCTCCGTGCGACCGAGGCGGGCCTCGGCCTCGGCAAGCTGCGCCTCGGCCGCCTTGACGCGCGCCGCGGAGGTCGCGACCTGCGACTGCCGCCGGTCGACCTCTTCCCGGGACAGCGCGCCGACGGACGAGGCGATGGCCGACGCGCGCCGGTAGTCGGCCACGGCGAGCGCCGCCTCGGCACGATTTTGCTCAACCGAGGCCGTGAGGCTCGCCACCTGGGCCTCGACCACCGCGGGCTCGAGGCGCGCGAGCACCTGGCCGCGCTTGACGCGATCGCCGCTTTCAACCAGCACCGCCGAGACGCGGCCACCGTCGCCCTCGACGCCGATCGGCATGTCGTAGCGGGCGACGATGCCGCCGGTGAAGTTCACCGTCGCCGTGATCGGCGCCCGGCCCACCTGCCGGACGGTCACGAGCGGCGCCGCTGCGTTCGGATCCGTCACCGCCGCCTGGCGCGCAGCGCTCATCCTCTGCGCAATGACAAGCGCGACACCGATGAGCACCAGCGCCACGGCTCCGACAGCGATGGTGTGGGCGCGACGCCAGCGCGGGGTCGCGAGACTGTCGGCATCACGGGAACCGGGTGCGGGCTCGCCGCGAAACACGTGCGAGTCGAGTCGTGGCGCATCGTGCGGTTCCGGGCGCGGCGAGGCTTCGTCGTTCACGGTGGGCACTTTTTCAGGCAGGCCTGGGATGCGCGAGTTTACGCGTTCGACATCGCAAATCGCCGCTGCACGCGGTGAGCCGGTGTTCGCGCGCGGCGGGCCGTTGCGCGGTCGCGACGCCGCGCGTGCGCTGC
>Ga0181521_10005195_pt1 | contig 14578 bp, 6 predicted proteins | sample PEATcosm2014_Bin_32_FD_119764 | JGI IMG/M metagenome (GOLD analysis project Ga0181521, IMG submission 119764) | Peatland microbial communities from MTU Mesocosm Facility, Houghton, MI, USA - PEATcosm2014_Bin02_60_metaG | ecosystem: Environmental > Terrestrial > Soil > Wetlands > Peat | place...
GAGTTTCTGAACTATCCGGACATTTCCGTCATCAAGGGGTCCGGCCTGGGTGGAACGTCGCTGGTGAACGCCAACGTTGCAATCATCCCGGACGCGGAGGTGTTCGGGGAATCGAGTTGGCCGCGCACGATTACGCGCGATGTCCTGATGCCCTACTACCTGCGGGCTCGCCAGGTGCTGGCTTCAACCCCACATCCGAAGGCGATGAATCTGGCGAAAGTGCAGGCCATGGAGCGCCGCGCCGCTGAAATCGGGCTGGACGCTTATGCTCTCAACATCAACGTGAACTTCACCATTGATGGAAAGAACCCTTACGGAGTCGAGCAGAAACCCTGCACAGACTGCGGCGACTGCGTCACGGGCTGCAACGTGGGCGCGAAGAATACCCTTTACATGAATTTCCTGCCTATGGCGCGCAGCGCCGGGGCGGAGATTTATACCCAGACCAAGGTCGAATGGGTGGAAAAGCTCCCGAGCGGGGGCTGGAGAATTCACGGGTCGCATGTTGCCGACGACAAATCTAGCCAATCGTTTACATTGGACGCCCGAAATGTTGTTCTCTCGGCCGGGGCCATCAACTCGCCTGAGATCCTTTTGCGATCTGAAATGCACGGACTCTCCGTGTCGCCGGCGCTTGGCACGGGATTCAGCGGCAACGGAGATTTCTTCGGACTTGCCTACAACGGCTCGTATGTCACCAACGTCCTGGGTTATGGTTTGAAGCCTCCCGTACCTGGAGGGGCTGTTCCGCCCGGTCCTACCATCGTGAGCGCGATTTCCTACGACGGATCGAGGCCCGTCGAAGATCGCATCACGGTGGAAGACCTTTCCTTCCCGAGCGCTTACGTCATGGGCGCCAAGGCCGGCTTTGCGTTGTTGCATGGCGACCCGACCTACGCCGGGAATGAGAGTGCGCAAAAGCAGCGCACGCTCAACGATAGCGACCTCCTGCATCCTTACCGAATCGACGGCGCTCTGAATCACACCATGTTCTACCTGGTGATGGCTCACGACGACGCGCGCGGCACGATGGTTTTCGATGCCCCCTGGTACGAGTCCGACGGCCGCATGAGCATTCAATGGGACGGGGCAGGCCGGGAGATTATCTTCACGCGCATCAATGAGGAACTGCGCCGCCACGCGCGCGCTCTCCAGGCCAACTTCATTTCCAATCCCCTCTGGAACATCTTTAAAACCCGGCATCTGATTACTGCTCATCCTTTGGGTGGCTGCACGCTCGGAGAAGATTACCTGCACGGCGCGGTGGATGAGTACGGAAGGCTCTTTGCCGGAGACGGCAGCGTTCACGATGGCCTCTTCGTCACCGACGGCTCTCTGATTCCCTCAGCGCTGAATGTGAATCCTTTGCTGACCATCTCGGCTTTGACGGAGCGAATTGTCGAAAAGAGAATCAAAGTGGAGCAGGGAGATACCTATCCTCAGCCCAATAAATCCGTCAGCCTCTCGACGATCAACCCGATTACAGTTTCAACCTACAGCGAGGATCAGTTGGAGCCTCTCTTCCGTCGTTGCGTATCCATGGGCATCGACACGCTGGTCAATCAAGGCGGCACGCCTCAGATCGACGTAACAACCCGCACCATTCGCAACGACCAATACTGGAAAGGGTTTTTCCCGCACGACAGCATCTTGAATACGATGTCCTCCGCGCTATTCACGGGTTTCAAAAAAGAGTTCCAGAAGCAGGACGGCCACTACACCGGCATCACCAGTGACACCGACGATCACATTCATGCGCGAAACAGCCTGGAGGAAATCAACCTCGACAAGCCCAAAGGAACGCTTGAGGCAGGGAAATACATTCTCCTCAAATACCTGGACCCGCCTTGGCAGGGTTTCTACGACATCTTCAAGATCATCAACCAGGACCTTATTATTGGCCGCGTCTACTTAGGCGAGTACCCGAACGGCGTCCGGCAAATCACCTTTCCCATGACCCGCGTCCACAGCTTTGACCAGATGACGGTGGACGATCATGCGGCGCTTTATGCCGGCGGCTCCGTGCCCACAGCCCAGGACGTTCAAGGCGTGTGGAGGATGGATTGCATCTCGAACGCCAACCATGCGACCGGCGTGGCTTACCTGAACTTTGACTCAAAACCCGATGGCGCGTTCGAAGCACGCTACCTCCTGATGGGTTTGATGGAGGGGTTGGTGACGCCCAGTTTTCTCAAGGATCACTTCCAACTGAACGACTTCACGCCTTTCCACGACGAGATCCGCAAGGTCACGGATAACTTCCTGGTGGGAGAATACATTACCAGCATTCCACCCGCCTTGGCCTCGCTGAACGACGATTTATCGCTGGGAATCTTTCACACCGCTGGTGGCCAGTTTGGCTTCTATTACATGTTGACGAAGACGGATAAGACAGCACTAGCCACTACCACCGTTCTGAGCCCGTTCCTCGACGTTTATCTTCCCGACGGGCTGGGCATGACTTTCAGTGAAGAAATGGTCGGCTGGTACTTCGAGGGCGCCACGACTCCCAGTTCCGGCCGCGCGGGCGACCTCACGATTGCGCAGCGCATTCCCCCATCCGGCACGCCTGCCGGCGGGGTGGATTGCAAGTTCGACGTGAACATGACCGTCCGCGATGTGAACGAGTTCATTGACGGGCTCGCGCACGAGGCCGCGCTCGAAGGTACAATCACCTTCGGCCAGTTCCTGGGCGCAAGCCAGGTGACTTATCCGGTGGATGCACAAAACAGCCGCTTCAATTACCTCGAGGTCAACCCCACGACAGGCGAGGCGGAAATGCGGTATCACCTGGAGTTTTCCACTCCCGCGGGGCGGCATTTTTACCTCGACGGAATAAAGTACATGCAGAGAGATCCCACTGGGAAGTTGCGCGGTGTGGCGGATGTGCTTCAGGACTACACCACGCTCTATGCACATATCTACGAACGCAAGGATGGCCAGCCCGATACGCAAGTGGGTCTGGGCTACCTGAAGTTTCGGACCTTCGAAGATCTCTCCGCGGTGGGCAACCTGGTCGGCTTCCTGGCCTCGTTCCAGGTGACGGGCACGAACGATCCGCTTCTCCAGCTTCAGGCTCGGATGCGATTTCTTGCCTTCACCGCGCAGTTCGTGCAAGTCGAGTACGATCCGCTGGCGTTGCCGACTGCCAATTAGTTTTGGCGCGGACGAGACGGGGCGATGATGTCAACCACAGAGGCACAGAGTCACTGAGAAGAGCCTTCCGTTTTGAACTCTCTGCGCCTCGGTGGTAAAACGGTTTTTCGCACCTTTCGCCGCCCGCACCACAAGGAGAAAATCATATGCCACCGCTCACGGTCACAAACTGGTTTGGAGACTTGGTCTCACACCCTCAGGTCGTCGTAGAAGCCCACTCGGCGGAGGACGTTGCCGCGATTCTGAAGGACCCGGCGAAATATCCGTCGCCCGTACGCGCCATCGGCCAAAACCATTCGACGGCGCCTTGCGGGGTGGTGGAGGGCGGGACACTGGTGATGATGTCCTCGATGAACCAGATCGTGCAGATTACTGACGACGCGGTGACAGCCCAGGCCGGAGCGATTTACATCGACGTGGCGCAAGAACTCCAGAAGAAGAACCTGCAGTTTTATGTGAATACCGAGATCGGCAATCTCTCGATGGGCAGCGCGGCGTGCTGTGGAACCAAGGACGGCTCCATGCCGGGTGAATATGGACAGGTGGGCTCTTATCTGACCCAGGTCGAGCTGGTGCTTCCTTCCGGCGACATTCTCGAGGTGGACGAGAGCCAGCCCGAGTTGCTGGCACAGATTCGATCCAGCTACGGTTTGCTGGGGATCGTGACCGCGGCAACATTCCGCGTTCGCCCTATTCTCCCCATGGCGGTGTACCACGAAACCTTTACGCTGGAAGATTTCGTGCAGAAGCTTCCCAGCCTGTTCGCCCGCAACGAATCCATGATGTATTACGTTTTCCCCTTCGACAATCAGATCACGGTGGAATTCCGGAAATACAATCCCGGTGCTTCGGGAACTGCCAACCACGTCATCTGGCCGCTGCGCAACTATCTATGGGGAACGACCGGCCCCGCCTTCTGCCGCCAGGTTACCGCAGAGATTTCCGATACAAAGATTCGCTACGGCGTGATCGATGGTTTCTGCGCCATGTGGCGTTTCAAGCTGACGAACATTATCCGCAGCGATTACACGATCGCCAGCGAACAGATGATCCGTTATCCCAATCCCGCCACCAACAGCAGTTACACGTTCAGCTTCTGGGCATTTCCCGAAACTCGCTTTACCGACATTCTCACGGGCTATTTCAAGTTCGTGCGGGACTATTACCAAAAGACTGGCTATCGCAACAACATGCTCAGCGTTGGATACCGTGTGGCCCAGGATCAAAAATCCCTGTTTTCCTATTCCTACGACGGCAATGCCATGACGGTGGACCCGGTGTCCACGGCAAATCCCGGGTGGGAAGCATTTCTCGATGCCTACAACGAGCTTTCCAGCAGCCAAGGCGGAACTCCTCTATTCAATCAGACCGCTCGAGTCACGGCGGCGCAAGGCCAGAAGGGTCTGGGGGACCGATTGAAGGTCTTCGCCAAGACACGCACAACCTATGACCCTCAAAACCGTCTCCTGAACGGCTTCTTCCGAGACCTGCTGGGCACGTGACGTGAACCATGCAAACTCGCAATCCCGCGCCACTGTTCGTGTCCCTCTTCGCCGCCTTGGCGATCGTCTATCCGGTTCTGGGTGTCCGGACATCCCAAGGTAATTCCGCAACCGGGGCAAAGTCGTTGAAAGGCATTTCGGCACCTCCGGAGGGAGGATCCGGGAAGCAGGAATTCCCCAACGCCAAGGACATTGTCTCTCGTTTTCTCTTCAGCCAGGCAGCCGGCCCGACGAATCCTGCGGAGAAAGCCGGCACGGAGCAATACAGCATTGAGCTTCTCCTTGCCACCGTACCTGACCCCATCGATTCCCGCTTGCCCAATTTCTTCGACAGCTTCGTGGAATCCATCGCCAGCGCGGCGGAGGCCTCGGGTTACACTTTGGACCGGTTTGCTTTCCCATGGACGGAAGCGGTTGAAACAGGTCAAAAGAGCCAGCCACTCTGGCGCCGAACGATTTACGACAGTAACCCCGGTCTGATCCTTTTTCGCAATCCCCGCCAACACCAACTTCTTCTGGTCTTCGTGGTCGGGGAAACTCCCACAACCGGAATCCACAAGCAAGCGCTGTTCTCAGCCCTCGATCAGATGGCGCAGTTCTACCCTTGGGACCCGCATCATGCGGAACTCCCGCCGGAATTTCCGACGGTCAAAAGTCTGAGCTCGTCCGGCGCGCTGCGCATAATGGGTCCGGCATTTTCGGGCTCAGCGGTGTCGCTGCGCTTCGTGCTGGACAGTTGGCTTAAGTCGCGCGGAAACAATCCGAATTTGCGCTTTCAAATCATTTCGGGAAGCGCCACGGCCATCGACCCCAGCGGCTTCTCGCGGTTCGGTCATGACCAGGTTGCCTTCCATGCTACCGTGCCGCCGGACCGCGAAACTCTTCAGGCCGTTGCCTGCTACATTGAGCACCTCGGCTATCCCCGGATTGCAATTCTCACGGAACGCAACACCGCCTATGGCCAGAACCTGGCCCACGACATCACCGAAGGCGAGAAGGGAAGTGGCAAACCTCAAATGTTCTGCCGGGATACAACCCAGGTCCCGGAGATACTGGACCTTCCTTTTCCATTGCACATTTCGGAACTGCGGGAAGCATCGGTTCAAAAGGCCAGCGCGTCACAGCAGACGGGATCCGGAAGCGACAGCGCCAAGCCCGCCCCGGAGCCGCTCGCGTCCGGCGATACCGTTGAGCCTCCAGAGGTCGTGCCGCCGTTTTCGGAACTGACCGTTCAGTCGGCGGAGTTGACGCTTTCGAACCTACTCTCCACGATTGAGCGTGAGCGGTACACCTACGTCGGGATTCTAGCCACCGATGTCCGCGATGCCACGTTTCTGGCCCAGGAAGTGAAGTGGCGCGCCCCTGCCACCGTGCTCTTCACCTTCAACTCCGATCTTCTTTACGCCTACCCCTCGGTAAATCGTTATACGCGCGGCATGCTCGTCATTACTCCTTATCCGCTCTTTAACCTCGAGCAATTGTGGACTTATCCTTATCGCGGTGGTCAATCTCGCCTGCAGTTTTCGAGCCAGGCTGCTGAAGGAGTTTACAACGCGACCATGGCGCTCCTGGGGCAGGATGGCAAGCTGGTCGACTACGGCGGCCCCTTGTCGAGGCCAGCCGGCGTCCCCTCGCCTGCTGTGCACAAACCCGCGCTTTGGGTCACAGCGATCGGGAACGGAGAGACTCTCCCGATCAGCTTGCTGAGGTGGGAAGATCGCAGCGCGTATACCTATTCGCCGGCTCCAGCGGCGGTTCCGGGCGGCCCCCAAGCTGAGGGGGAGGGAAAGCCCAACGTCGGCCTCGGCCTCTACAACGAAAATGCGGTGGTTGTGGTCATCGTCCTCAGTTTGCTTCTTTCCGCCTTCTCCGTGCTGATGATCAGCCAGTACCAATCCACCGCGCAGAAGAGGAGTCCGGACGGCATTTCCGACGTGCTGGGGGATGCTGCTTCTCCAGCTTACTGGTCGGAGGGACGCCTGTTCCTGCTTTGTTGTTGCGCGAGCTTGCTGACTTTCTACATTGTGGTGATGGTGGATTTCTGCCTCCCCTTCATTGCAGGCAGAGAACTGGGCAGGAACGTGCAGACCTCTTTAACACCCAAAGTGGCGATCGTCCTGGCGGGGATCACGATTCTCTTGCTGGTGATCGCCACCCAAACGCTGGTTTCGGCATTCCGCTTGGCGCCTGCCGGCCAGCGCGGGTCTGCACGCGAGGTGACGATTTTTGCGCTTCTGAGCTGCGCGTTCGTATTCGTTCTCGCCGGGTTGCTGGCGGTCTCATGGTACGAGGCAGTGAAGGAGTACCCTGCCAGCGGCCTCTTCAGTTTTCTTCGCTCCTTTGACTTTCGAGGCGGGCTGTCGCCTCTCTTGCCGCTCTCCTGCGTCGCAGTTGCGGCGTGCCTGTGGGCGTTCTGTTCCTTTCGCCGGCTGCGACTGATTGACATTCTCAGGGCGTCAGGGAGCGCCGAGACGAGCAACTGCTGGCTGAGTTTCTTTTCCTTGCAAGGACGTTCGTTCACCGGCGTCCCGGAACTCGAAAGGAATATCAAGCAGAGTCTGGAATGCGCGTCCGTGATTTCGTGGCAGGGGTACACGGCTCTGCTGGCCGTCGCGTTCGTGGTGGGACACTATTTCTTTGCCACGCGGCTGGTCCGTGCCCTCGAGGCGCGGCCTTTCTATTGGGTTTTTGAGGCCTCCTTCTTCATTGTCTATTGGGCCCTGCTCATGGAGTCCATTCGCCTGGTCCTCGCCTGGCGGAGCTTGCACGTTCTCCTGCTGCGGCTTGCCTGGCACCCAATGCACGCTGCCTTCAAGCGTTATCATCAGCGCTTTCCGAACCGCGCGAAGATGAATCTGACCAACCCGCCATCCAGCTTTGCGTCCCTCGAGGCGTCCGTGGAGCAGGCCGGTCGCCTGTTGCAGGCTGGCAGGACTCTGGCTCAGGTAGCCGGCAGCGATCCGGACCTGCGCGAACAGGTGCGGCAAATGATTCCCGAATGGGAAACTCAAGTGCAAACTGCAGAGTCCGAGCTTTACAAGGCTCTGAGATTCCAATGGACCGACGCAACGCCGGGCGAAGGTCATTCGTCGCGGGAGCCCGTGCGTAAGAAACGCGCCACACGCTTGCACGGCAATTGGAGGCAATCGCTCGCTTCTCGTTGGCAGGCCCACCACGCCCTGTTGCTGCTCATGCAATCGCTGACCGACCCTTTGGAAAAGCACTGGTCAGTCGGCCATGAGGAAAGCGCGGCCGTCACCAAATTCTTCGAGGAAGCGGAGGAGTTCATCGTCACGCGTGTGGTCAACTTTCTGGCCGTCGTCTTTCCGTCGTTCCAGAATCTGGGTTACTTTGTGTTAGTGGGATTGTTGCTCATGCTCCTGTCGGTTACGTCTTACCCTTTTCAGCCCCGGAATGAATTCCTGTTCTTCAATTGGGTGGTGATCCTGTCTTTCATGGGGACCATATTCTGGATTTTCGTGCAGATGGACCGCGACACCGTCTTGAGCCTCCTGAACGGAGGCAAGCCTGGCCAGATCAACATCAGCCTAGAACTGGTGTTGCGGACCTTTCTCTATATCGGCGCACCGCTCCTGGCTCTGCTCGGCGCGCAGTTTCCAGAAACCTTGGGTAAGATCCTCTCGGTGCTGACCGCCGCTCAAGGCGGCGGATAGGACGGGCTCCAGTTCTCTCAAGAGTCAGGCTCTAAGGAACGTGATTGGATCTCCAGTGGAGGCTAGATTCGCTACGAGCCCGCCATGAGGTGCACACAGGGGTGAGAGAGGCGCTGCGCCCTCAAACCCGACGCCCACGAACCTGAGCGCAAGCTCGCTTGGAGGCGAAGACTGACTGGGTGCCCTCCGCGCTGAGCGCTGGCGCTATTGCTTTCTTTCGAACGGTGTTTTCAGCCGCTCCTCGACCCAGGTTTTGTCGATGATCAGGTTGTACTGGCTGTGCTGCATTCTTGGCGAACCGGGAACTTTCAGGGCGTCCTGGTAGCGCGCCACGGCCTCTGTCCGCCGTCCCAGCAAATCGAGCAAATGGCCCTGCCACACGAGCGCAGCGAAACCCCAACCGGGATCGCTCCCGCCCACGCGACTCATCGCCTCGAGTGCTTCCGGGTAACGGCGGCCGTCGTAGAGCAGCAGGCCCAACTTGAACCAGGTGAACTGATCTTCGATTTTTAAGTCGCACGCCTGGCGATAGGCGTTCGCTGCCGCATCTCCGGCGCCTGTCCAGGGCATTTCACTGATCTTGGCGATGAATGTCCGCCGGCGGTCGAGTGGAGAATCGATCATCGCTACTACCGCATTGGGCTCGACCATGACTTCCTTGAGCGGCGACTTTGCTTGGAATTTCAACTCTTCGAGATCGGCCAGGCGCTCGGTTTGGGCGGCTTGCTCGGAGCCATCTTCGAAGCGGGCCGAGACCGTCACCGGCATCCGCATCAGGCCCAGCCGCTCGATGCGCACGGTGCAGTTGAAGAGACCGCCCGCCGGCGAGCATTCCTGTCCGGCCACGCGGTAGTTTGCGCTGCCCGAGGAGCGCACCCACTGCTCGAAGAACCAGTCCAGATCCTGTCCGCTCTCATTCTCGGAGACGCGCTGGAATTCCCGCCAGCCGAGTTGCTTCCCGGCGTATTCTTTCAGGCAGCGGCGGTAGATGCGGGCGAATGTCTCAGCGCCGACAATCGACTCGAGGGCATCGAGCATTGCCGCACTCTTGCCATGCTCGACGGTGTTGTTGAAGTCCCAGTGGATGGCGTCCAACTGCTCATCGGTCACATCCATGGTTGTGTCCAGCCCTTGCTTGGCTCCGCTGACGTAGACCTGCTCCAATTGAATAGCGTCGCTCTTGATGCCGCGGGCCCGCCTGTACTCGCGATCCGCGTGAATGCCGAGTCCGATCATCAGCCAGTTCAAATCGTCCGAACCCTGCGCCAGTACATAATTGGACCAGTACATGTGGCCGATCTCGTGGGCGGTGATCCAGCGCCAATGGGCCTCCGGGCGTTCTGGCATCCGCTCTTCTCCATGAATGACGACCAAGGCCGTGGCGGGCGGATAACCTCCTGCCGGATAATCCATGCCCGGCACGATCGAGAGCGAGCGGTGGGGATAGAAGCCGAACTGTTGGCGATAGAAGCCGATCGCATCCACCGCGGTCTTCAGGAGCAGTTCCGCGCACGGCCGCCCTTTGCTGGTGAAGACGGCGCGAACGCGCACGTCGCCCGCGTCCGCCTCGGCGCTCTCGTATCCCTTTCCAATGAACATGCCGAACTCGCGAATGCCCTCGCCTTTGTACAAACCGGCGCGCGAGTCGTAGCGTCCGCTAGTTGCCACCGCATAACCATCCGGGACTTGGAGCCGGACTTCGTAATCGTCGAGAGTGCCGAAGCCCCACCCCAGATGCGGTGCGAGCGTTGACGTGAGGCCATTTTCAGTGTGCGGATTGAGCTTGAAGGGCGCGCCGAAATCAACGGCAAGCTCGATCTCGCCGCCGGGAGCGAGAGCGCGAGGCAGATCGAAAAGCGCGATGCTCGGGTTTCCCGGCGCGGGCTCGACGGGAACGCCGTTGGCCCGCACGTGCAGAACATCTCCGTGCCACTCAAGTGCGATACGCCCGATGGGCTGCCGCGTATTGTTGCGAAATCGAATCGTCTCAGTTCCCTCGATTCGCGAACTCTCAACGACGAATCTCTCCGTGATTGAATAGTGTGCCCGCGGCGGATTGACGGGGGCCCAGAAGTTCACGCGAGCTGCCGCCATGGTAGTGAAAAGAACAATCATTGCGAATGTCTTCATCTTGTACTCCTGCGCGAGCCGTTGACTTGCAGGGGCAATCTCAGGCAAAAGGGGGCAGCCCCACCGCATGGTTTGCCCAGGATTATTACGAGCCGGCCGCAGCCTCGGGTCCAGCCGCAATTCGATGCCGCTCGCTCACCACAATGGTCTCCGCGATGCGGTCGTGCACACAGCAACGATTGGGATGGATGAAGAACTGCAAAAAGCCCGTGCCCAGTTCGAGTACTGAGGCGCCGTAGCCTAGGGCCCGCTCCACAGCCTGCCATAGGCTGATTTTGCTGCGCACGAGTGAAACCACGCGGATGCGTAAGAGACGCTTGCCCAGCGTGAGACTATTGGTCTTCCAAATGATAAGGCCGAAATAAAGCACCAGCCAGATGACGTTGCCCACTTCGTGGAAGTTGAATTCGACGTGGAGGTCGAGCTTCTGGTGACGCCAACTCAACAGGAGGTATTGCCGAGCGAGTTCGACAGGAATGTAGGTGACAAGGACAACGAAGAAGTCGATGGCGAAGGCCGCCGCGCGCTGTCCGAACGATGCCAGGGGTACGCCGGTGAGAGCCTTGGCGCGCGACATTCCGTGCGGTTCAAAGGTGCGATTGCGCTTGTCTCGGGCCATACGAACACCTCCGCTTTCTACTACAGTGGCCGCCGAGGTTACCTACCTCGCGCGACCTGCCCATCTGCCGATCTGCAGACCTGCCCATCTGCCTAAGCCGTTCCCTCCAGCACCGAATTGGCCCAGATATAGAACGCCACGTGCGGGCTCCAGTACTCGCAAGCCCGCCAATCCAGCGTGTACTCAAGGTCGAGAACAGGCTCGTCATTTACGTTTCCCGCGATGCCGTTCATGATTCCGCCGGGGATCAGCCCCACAAAGCGCGAATGCGGGAAAAGATTGCGCATTCCTTCGCTCGTCAACATGCGGGAGGCGAAAGGATTCGCGCCCACGATCCACTCGAGCTGGCGATAGGCGAGCGACACATAGGGTTTCCCCGCGTCGCCGCGCAGCCGGGCGAGCCACGCCAGCGCGTTCGAGGCGTAGTGACAGTTCGTCCCGAAGGGACACGTCAAGGCAGGCGGCGCAACGTGGCCGGACCGCGCCTTCGGCGCATCGCAGACGTTCAAGAGCAACGTCTCCGCCAGCCATCGAGTTTTTGCCGGGTCCTTTGTTTTCATAGACATTCTCGCTTTGTTCCCTCGAAAAGCAGCTTCTCGCCGTCAGCTTTCAGCTCTCAGTCACACCATTCCAGGATGGCGCAGACCCCGAAGTGTGGGGTCTGCGATGTCCCGAAGGGACACGTCAAGGCAGGCGGCGCAACGTGAACGGACTGCGCCTTTGGCCCATCGCAGACGTTCAAGGGCAACGTCTGCGCCAGCCCAAACATTCTGCGACAAAGTGTCTTCAAAATGACCACAGTAATAGGCTATCATAGGCCAGCGGGCTCGTCAAGCGGAAAATGCGAAAAGGCGCGCCGATTCTCACGAATCTGTCGGCCGAGCGTAGCTGGAACAGGTTACCAAAGGTCAAGGTGACAGAATGTCAAATACTTATTCCTCTGAATCTGGCGCCTGCATTTCGTGGAACGCGGAATCGACAGCCTGGTCCGGCGATCCCGACACTGTCACGCTAAGAGCCGAATAATTGTTCCAACAACTGCGCTTGTTCGATGTGAAGAAAGGTGGCGACTTCGCGAAGAATCGGGTGCAGCGTCCCGATACGAAGTTCTCTATGTGCGGGGACGGTGATGTGATGCTGTCTACTTTCCTTCGAGCACGTCAAGCGAATGTGGCTTCCAGTCTGACGGGAGATTTCATATCCTAGGCCATGCAGAATAGCGGCGAGTTTTATTCCCTCGATGTCGCGGGGAAGCTTCAAACAGGGATTACCTCATCTTTCACGAGATGGACACGAATGAGTCGGGGTGCGTCTTGCGGCTCGAAGTGACAGCGGACAGCGTCCTGCATCATCGTCTTCAGTTCATCTAAAGTGTCGGCTTGGGTATAGATCGGATAACCTAGAGCCCGGGCTTCATACCCGCCTTCCTGTGATTCTTGCACGCTGAAGATGATTTCGGTCTCAGCCATTTGACCCCCGTTTCAACGCTTATTATACCCACTTCGCGCGGCATTGGTGATGGCAAAAAAGGGAATGAGGCAAGCGGACCGGTGCGGTCGCGAGGATTGAACGTCGATCCTCAGTGCAACGCTTGGTTGTTGGCCCATCGCACGTTAGGATTCCTCGTCGCCTAAGAGCCGGCGGGATGAAACGCTGCCAGCGCCGCTTGTCCCAAACTGATCCCGCCGTCGTTGGGCGGCACCGTTCGATTCGTCAACACCTCGATGCCCGTGCCGTCGAGGAGCAGGCCGAGATCGCTGAGCAGGAGCGCATTTTGAAAGACGCCGCCGGAAAGAACAACGGCGCCGACCCGCCTGGCCCGGCGGAGGTCTTTCACGGCGCCGGCAACGCCCTGGGCGACTCCCAATTGAAAAGCGCGCGCCGCCTCATGCGGATCGCGCCCTCGCAACCGGTCGGCGGCCAGGGCAAAGAGCAGAGGCCGGAAATCCAGTTGGCAGTCGGTAAACGGAAAGGGATAAGGCTCGACTGTTGGGGCGGAGCGCGCCAGGTGCTCGAGCCACATTGCGGCTTGGCCCTCGAAGCTGACCTCGCGAACAAATCCGAGGAGCGCCGCCGCCGCGTCGAACAAGCGTCCTACCGAGGTTGTTGTAAACGTACGCACGTTTTTCCGGACCAGTTCCAAGGCTCGGCGATAACGCGGCGGGAAATCGAAGGGCGGCGCGGCAAGATCGGGCAAACCGTAAGCGTCGCTGACTTGGGCGAGGAAGCCGGCTGCGGCTTGCACGGGGTGGCGCGCCGCGGCGTCGCCGCCGGCGAGCGCGGCGGGACGCAGATGCGCCACTCGCGCAAAGCCCTGCGCCACGCTGCCCGCGAAGATTTCGCCGCCCCAGATGGCGCCGTCATCGCCGTAGCCGGTGCCGTCGAAACTCACACCCAGCACTTCCCGCTCAAACTGGCCAACCTCCGCCAGCACCGAGGCCACGTGAGCGCGGTGATGCTGAACCGCCAGCGTTTCCGCCACCGCGAGGCCCCGCGCATGGAGGGTGGAGGAGTACTCCGGGTGCGCGTCATGCACCACCAGGAGATCTTCCCAGCCAATCCCGTACATGTTGACCAAGTCCTGGATGGTTTCGACAAAGGCTCGGAAAGATTCGTAATGATCGAGGTCTCCGACGTGTTGGCTGACGAACGCCTGGCCGTCGACGACGAGAGTGATGGAGTTCTTCAAATCGGCGCCCACAGCCAGAATCGGTCGGCGCGCCGGCAGAGTTGCGACTGCCCCGGGAGCATAACCGCGCGCGCGGCGCAGGATTACGGGTCCCGCCGGCAGAGCCCAAACGACGGAATCATCCACGCGCCGCGCGATGGGGCGCTCGCCGATCAGGAAGGCATCGGCCAGACCCGCCAGTCGATCGAGCGCGTCGTCGTCTTCATAGGAAATGGGCTCGCTCGAACGGTTGGCGCTGGTCATGACCAGCACCTCGGGTGCGCCGGCCGCGAAGAGCAGATAATGAAGCGGGGTGTAAGGAAGCATCACACCGAGTTCGTCGCAGTCGGGCGCCACCGCGGGCAATTCCACCCGTGCCGGAGCCAGCACAATCGGCCGTGCCACGGAGGTGAGAGCCTGCTCGGCTTCCGGCGAGAGTTGGACCAGGTCACGGGCTACTTCGAGCTCCTTCACCATCAGGGCGAAGGGCTTCTCCTTGCGGTATTTCCGCTCTCGTAGCGCCAGCACGGCGCCCGAGTTCTTCGCGTCGCAAGCCAGGTGATAGCCGCCCAGACCTTTGATCGCCACAATCTTTCCCGACACCAGCATTTCCGCAGTCCTGCGCACGCTGGCCTGATCGCACTGTACGGTTTCACCGCCCACGCGAAGTCCGTAGTGCGGCCCACAGGCCGGACAGGCCACCGGCTGCGCGTGGAAACGCCGATTGGCGGGATCGTGATACTCTGCGGCGCAGTATTCATCCAGGGGCCAGCGCTTCATGGTGGTGAGCGGCCGGTCGTAGGGCAGGCCCAGAATTACGGTGTAGCGC